>Ga0068858_100000507_pt1 | contig 40808 bp, 35 predicted proteins | sample KBSSwiS12_FD_66589 | JGI IMG/M metagenome (GOLD analysis project Ga0068858, IMG submission 66589) | Switchgrass rhizosphere microbial communities from Kellogg Biological Station, Michigan, USA - KBS Switchgrass S1-2 | ecosystem: Host-associated > Plants > Roots > Rhizosphere > Soil ... | reverse complement strand
GTGCGCTCCAGAACGGCCATAAGCGCGCGGCGATCGTCGGCAGAGTTGCGGACCGCCAACGCGCCGACACCCGCCGCTAAACTCTTCCCGCTGCCGTACGGCGCGATGACCATCGTCGTGGACCCGGGTTCGGCGATCGCCGTGATGATCGGAAGCGCGCGGCGCGTCGGACGATAGTGCCCGAACCGATCCGGGTGCTCCAGATCCTCGACTAGGCTGAGTGAGCGGAAAAAATCGGCGCCGATCATGCTGTCGCGCCAATGCGGAGATAATAGTCGCGCAGCCACTGCTCGACCGGCCTGATCGTAGCCCGCAGATACCGCTCCCCCGCCAGGGTTTCGACGCTGACACCCTTCGTCCACATGACACTGGATGCCTTTCCGACCATTTCGTCGACGGCATCGAGTCCGGCGCAGAAGACGCGGCCCGGCCCAAAGCGGAGCGTCGCAAGTTCCCTCAGGGAAAGTGCATCCTTGCCGGTCTCCTCGGCAAGTAGCGACGAGCACGCGAGGAATGCCTCGTTCGGCAGGCCGATTGGTGCCCGCGTCCGCTCGAACCGTCGCACGAGTTCATGACGCACGACGAGGCCGAGTTCGCGGAACGGACATGCACCGACGTCGTCGGGATCGACGACATCAACCCCAGGCCGGGCGGCATAAGCGCTTAGCAGGCAGGCCACGTCCTTGAGTGCCATTGCCTCGCTTGCCGGACGCATTGCCTTCGCGCGGGTGAACTGGAGGAATGACTCCACGCAGGTCGCACGATCGAATATGCGGTCGGAATAGTCGTTGAAAAACCAGGACCAGACGGTGCCCTCGCGCGTCGCAAGTACGAGATGGAGAAACCACCACGTGCCTGGCAGTTCACAATACGGATCATGGGCGATGACGAGGTCCGCGATCTCGGACGGCACACGCCCGGTCCTGGCTTCGCCCTCTGCGTCCCGCGCGAGACCGGTGGCCTTGAGCCAGAAACTCAGCGACTCAACCATTTTCGAACCGAGGCCTAAATCGTCTCCGACGTCGGTGCTCGGATGGAAAGCTCCATCCTGTCGCATGCGCGACAGGCCCTTGGGCAGCCAACCGTATCGCACTGGGAAGGTGACGTGGCCGCCGTAGGAGAAGCGCATCAAGCTCGTGCCCATGCGACGCTCCTCAGATGTTCGACCGAATCGGCGATGATCGACACTGCCTCGTCGATCTCGGCTTCGGAGCTCAGCACGGAGAGCGAGAACCGGACGGTCTCAAAGGCTTCGATTTCGGACAGACCCATCGCGATCAGTACGTGCGACGGCTCAGGCCGGCGGCTGGCACAAGCCGATCCCTGCGATGCCGCGACACCGCGACTGTCCAGCTGGGCGATCATGGACATACCATCGACGCCAGGAAACCTCACGCTGGTGATGTTGGGCAGGCGTTCCGCGGGGTTAAAGAGCCTTGCGTCGGGGATGGCGACGCGCAGTCCGGCTTCCAGCCGGTCGCGTAGCGCCTTCATGCGCTCGACGAATCTGCTCATCTCCTCGGCACGCCGATCGCACGCCGCGCCGAAGCCAGCGATCAAAGGTACCGCCTCGGTGCCGGCTCTGAGCGCGCCTTCCTGATCACCGCCGACGAGCAGGGGAGCGAGCGATACGCCCCTTTCTGCCGCCACAATTGCTCCCACGCCCATCGGCGCGTGCAGCTTGTGCCCGGAGACCGTGATCACGTCTGGACCAAGGCCAGGCGACAGATCGATGGACAGCTTGCCAAAGGCCTGCGCCGCGTCGGAGTGGAACGTCGTCATCGGACGTGTCGCCAGCATCGCCGCGATTTTTGCGATCGGCTGGATCACGCCAGTCTCGCTGTTCGCGAACTGGATCGAGACGAGAAGCGGACCCTGTGCCGACCCGATCAGGGATTCCAGCCGGTGGAGATCCACTATTCCCGCCCCGTCGACTGGGACGAAGTGAACTGTCGCGCCGGTCAACGTGGCCCGTTCGGCCGAGCGGAGAACCGAAGGATGTTCGACCGTGCTGGTGATGATGGTTGCTGCTTCGATGCCCGCAAAGACGGTGTTATTCGCCTCGGTGCACCCGGATGTGAAGGTCACGCCCTCCTCTGCCGCACCGGTGACCAGCGACAGCAAACTGTCGCGCGCGCGGGCAAGGATCGCGCGAGCGCGGTCTCCGAGCTCGTGGGCACTCGCCGGATTGGCGGCACCTCCGCGGAGTGCGGCAACGACGGCTTCGATCACTTCTTCGGTGGGTGTGGTGTTTGCGGCGGCATCCAGGTTGATCACCGCGGAAGACGCTTGATGTGAGTCGGGGTAGTTATCAATCCTGGTGTTCAACACAACTTCTACCACCCCTCGCGCGCCTGAAAGCTTATAGGATCGCGCTCACGCGCCGCCAACGACCCATCCGAACCACTTGTCGCTGCGCGCGACGCACGTGGGCCTGACGTGGAACATATAAAGAATCAGCATTTTTCCGCAATCGCGAAGGACGCCTCGAACGTGGGGAAGTGGGCACAAGGTCTCCGTCTATCGCACGCCGCTTGGCGCCAATGGATGTCGCGGGGCGGAAAGATTTTCGCGTACATTGAGGCAGTCGTCAGCAGTTGCTGTTCCGGCGACCTTCGCGCCGCCCATCGACCACAACAATGCTGGTTTCACTGCGGAACCGCGTCGCGTAACCAAGCCGGCAAGCCGATCGCGAGTCGGTGCGGGGGATACCCTCCGCCTTCCTATCACTCGATCGACGGCCCGCTCCGCCCGCGCCCGATCGACCAGCTGATGCCGTCGCCGCGCATCAATCCCGAGACCGATTTGCCAACCTGCCGCTCCAGTACCGGACGCCACGGCACCAGCGTGAAATCCCGGGCGCGCTCGATCACGGCGAAGCGCCCGCTGACGAGATCGACCGAACGGCGGTAGACGCCCTCGATCCGGGCGCCCTCGGCAGCCTCCCGGAATGGCATATTCACCTCGTCGGCGAGCTGGCCTGCAACCCGGAGCAGTTCGCGCCGCTGGAGCGCCGCGATCATGCCGTTCGAAAACGTCGTGTTGCCGCCCGCCCCCTCGGCAAATCCCTGCGCCATCAGCCACTGCCGGCGACGCGCCTGTGCGTTGCCCAGCTCGTGGCCGAACCCGGCATCGCGAACAGGCTCGGGCGTGGCCGAAACAAGCTCGCGGTCGATCCAGGTCGCGGCGTCGGTATCGATCAGCTTATCGAGCGGCTGCGCCGACAGCATGGTGATCGCAACTGGACGGTCCCGCAGCCTCGACTCTTCATGGGCCGCTACGCGATCGAGATGGTCAGGCGCGATGACCCAGCGGCCAGACGGCTCGCGCTCGACGATGCCCGATATCCGTCGCATCGCTTCCAGCCGCCTGACATGAGTTTCGGCAAAGGCTTCGGTAGCGGTCGGATCGTGGCGAAGATGGGTGTCCACATCGTATCGCCCACCATTGGCGGCGGCGACTGCGGCGATGGTCCGATCCACCTCCCGTACTGTCGGCCTGACCGGATCGATCCGCACAATTGCACCACGCGGCAAGCTGACGTCGGTTTCCTTTGCCCCTGCGGCGAAGCTCAGGGCAGGCTTGCCGATCGCCACATAGTGGCTGCGCCCGTCCACGCCATCCACGATCAGGTAATGGCGATCGTCATGCTCGTCGGCGAGGCCGCGCGCCAGCACGCGGCCGACCAGCGGGCGAGCATCGGGTGCGGCTGGATCGTAAATCGCCTGGTCGGCCTGCGCCCGGACAATCGCGGCGCGCGAGAATTCGCGCTGCATCGTGCGGATGATGTCGCCGCGTTCCCCCAATGCGCGCAGCGTCTCTGCAAGGTCGGGCGCGAGCCGGAAGCGCCCGGCGCCGAGCGGCTCGGCCAGGCCCAGGCGTGAGAGCTTCGCCAGCCGGCCGGCGCGCAGCGTCTGGTCGAAGGCGTCGCGACCACGTGTCGCGACCACCAGCGAGGCGTCCGCCCCCTTGAGCAAGCTCCGGTCGATCGAGGTCAGGCGCTCCTGCTCGACTTCGGCGCGCAGCGTCTGCGCGATTTCGCGGTGGGTGCGCGGACCAAGGTCGAGGTCGACCAGCTCGGCGGCGCGCTCGCGGATGCCGGTCGTCATATAGTCACGGGCGATGACCAGATCGACGCCACGATCATCCTTCCCGCGCACGACGATATGGGAGTGCGGATGGCCGGTGTTGAAATGGTCGACCGCCACCCAGTCGAGCTTGGTGCCGAGATCCTCTTCCATCCGGTCCATCAGCCGGCGGGTGAGCGGTTTCAGATTGTCATATTGATCCCCGTCCTCGGCCGAGACGATGAAGCGGAACTGGTGGCGATCGCTTGTCCCCCGTTCGCCGAACGCCTTGCCGTCGACGGCATCGGCATCGCGCTCGTAGAGCGTGCCGCGTTCACCGTCGCGTGTGGTGCCGTCGCGCTGGAGATAGCGCAGGTGCGCGGCAGCGGCCGACGCGCCTTGGCCAGCGAGCTTGACGATGCTTGCCTTGACGATGACGCGGCGACCGTTCGAGGCCGCATGTCCGCCGCGGCTGGCGAGCATCCGCCCGACACCCGCGCCGCGCCCGATCCGGGTGCCCGAGAATGCTCCCCGTGCAAGGCCGGGAGCAGCCGCGCCGCCGCGCGCAAGATTGGCGGCGGCGAGGACGCGGCCGAGATAGCGCCGGGAGCGCTTGGCGCCCTGCTGGCGCTGGCGCCCGAGGCGCGGTTCAAAGCTGTCGTCGTCGGCCATCATCGTGATTCCGGGGGCGTGGAGAGGCAAGCATGACGCCCAGCGCTCCTCATGAAAACCGGTGCTGCCGAACATGGCGGAATGCCGTCCTTTCGGCGCGGAACGGCACTGGTGCCGAGAGGACAGTGCTGGTCACGGGTCCAAAAAACGATGTGCAGACAAAGGCTTATGGAACACCAGTGCCATAGCTTTATCTTGCCTTACGCCGCCCTCCCGTTTGAACCGCTCCGGCCACCTATTTCCGCTATCCTGCTACCTGCCCATGTCGACCGAGCCGAGGCAAAAAAGAGCCGGGACACGATGCCTGTCCGGCACCCTGTCCCGGCGTTTCCGATGCCCCGATCAATGCGTCGCCGCAAAGGCTTCGCGTGCCTCGCGTTCGCTCCTGAAGCTGCGGCGCCCCATCAATCCATGTGCGTTGCCATCGCCATCGACGATGCTCACCGCCACGAACCAGCGGCCATCCAGCCGGCCGACGATCGCCACCCGATCGAGCTCGAAATCCTCCTCGTCGATGCTCTCGTAAGCCCCGAGCCACCGCTCCGACAGCCTCGCATCCCACAGGAAATCGCTCTCCTCGGCCTCCAGGAACCGCTGCGCCAGCGCCTCGCCCGCGTCCCGTCCGAACTCGATCTCGAGCCCCGCCACGAGCGTTGCCACAACGCGGTCCGACGCCGCACCAATGGATTGAAACATGGTCATGATCGCCTCCTTCGCTTGAAGTCCCCATCATCGAGGACAGCCCTCCGAAGACGGGTGGCGGAGCGGCAGTCAGGGCCGCTGGAGGCGAAGCCGGAAGCGCCGCGCAGCGGCGGCGGAGGAACCGATTTTGTTGCGCTGGAACAAACAAACTCGCGTGCGAAGCACGCTCTATCTCGCGGCAAAATTGGAGGTGCCGCCGGCCTTGCACAGCCGCTTCGCCGCCCGTCATGCTGGGCCTTGCCGAGACGAGCCCCTCCAACGTCCGCCGTTTCGCCGTGCCCTCTCAACCGGGACTGTTAGAGGCTGCCGGATATGCTGGTTCAGCGGGGCGATCGAACCGCGAACAGGGTATCCGGCTTCTCATCCGACGCGCGCGATGGCGATGGATTGGCGGATACGTCGCGGGTCTGAAGCGCGACGAACAATGTTGGTGGCGACTGCTGCGAGAGGTTTGGCGATGGCCCCGAAGGCATGCCCGACACCTGCGCAAGATAGCCGCGCGTCTCGGTCGGGAGTGCGCGGCCCGTTGCCAGATGGGCGGCATAGCGTCCGGGACCGGCATTATAGGCGGCGAACAGCCCAGGATAGCCGAAGCGGTCATACATCGCGCGCAGATAGGCCGTGCCCGCGAGAATATTGTCATGCGGATCATGCGGATTACCGCCCAGACCGTGCGCTGCGCGCATCGCCGCCCAGGTCGCCGGCATCAGTTGCATAAGGCCCATCGCGCCCGCGCGGGATGTGATCGGTCGCCCACCAAGCATGGTATGACCACCGCTTTCGGCGCGCATCACCCGTTCGATCCAGGCCACAGGCACCGCGAACCGTGCGGATGCCTCGGCGATCTCCGCCCGCCAGCGATCGACCGGATCGGCAGCGGCGGGGGTCGCGACCAGCAATGCGACGGCGAGCGCGAACGGTTTCAACGTAGCCACAACGGGGTCGCCTTGCCGATCACATCCTGCGCCAGTGTCGGCCCGAAATAGCGTCCGTCGAACGAGTCCGGGGTCTCGGTCATGAGCAGGAAAACCATGCCGGGCCCGAGCCGGATGCATCCCTGCCACGCTGGCAGTTCGCGGCCTGCGGAGTCGACGGCACGGCGCACCGCAACCGGCCGGCCGTTCACCGTCACCGCGCGATCGACCGCGCAGATCTTGTCCCCGGCAATGCCGGCGATGCGCTTCACCAGCGGCACGTTGGAAGGCAGATAGTGCCGGCTCGCGGCCAGTTGCCGCGCGTCGGACGGCGGCCAGGCGATCACCATGTCGCCGCGTTTGAGCGCCGCGCCGGGCGACACGGAATAGAGGCCAATGGGTGCGCTGGCGCTGGCGTTCCACACCAAGCGGGGCAGCGGCGGCAGCGCGATCGTGAGGCCGAGGCAGGCGATTCCGGCACCCAGCACCGCGGCGCGCCGGCGCAGTCTTATGCGGCGTGCGCGGGCGGCGCGTAGCGCGTTGCCCCAGGCGAAAAGCGGCAGGTCGCGGCGCTCAACCACGGTCGCCTCCCCGCGCGCGGGCCGCCGACCACGCCTCGATATCGTCGATATGATAGCGCCAGGTGCGGCCATGCAGGCGGCATTTCGGACCATTGCCCGTCTGGCGCAGGCGCTTCAGCGTCGAGTAGGCGAGGCCGAGATGAAAGGCCGCTTGCTTGGCGGTGAGGAAGGGGCAGGTCTCGCGCGCGGCCTGCGCACGTTCGGCGGTATCGTCCATGATTCCAGTCCATCTGGGCCGATGCATCGTGCGCCGGCTGATGAGCGCGGATTGGATCGATCCGGCCGTCTTCGGCAGGGTCGCAAATCGACCCATGCGATTCCGACCCCCCTCGTTTCGGGCCGTTGGCGATGCCCCGCACCCTTGCGGGGCGCGGGGCGCCGGGTTCTTGAGGTTCGATTTCGTATAAAGCGGTGTGGGTTGAACCGGGTGGCACGGGCTTTCATCCGTGCAACGGAAAGCGGACGGTGCAGACGCCCCCGCCTGCAGAGTCCCTCGCGAGCTATGGCAAATCCGGCGCACCGCTTTATGCCCCGCGCCCTTGGCGGACGCGGGGCAGTTCGCTCAATCGGCCGGGTTCCAGATGATCGCGAAGGCGTCGTCGTCGTCCTGCCCGGCGGCGCGGCCGAGATTGGCGTAGAGCCGGCGCGGGCCGAATTCGGGGGCGGCGAGCGACAGCGACACATAGTCCTTGCCGCTCATTTCGCCGCGCCGGACCCATCCGGCCCCGACCTCGACACCTGCCGCCGACACGCGATAGTCGGGCTGGGTGTCGCCGGACTTGCGGGTGTTGGGAATGATCTCGATGTCGGTGCGGATCGAGAGCGTCTTGAGCTGGCCCTTGAAGCCGTTTCCGTCGCGGGTGACATAACCGATGGCTGGCATTGTTCGTCTCCTGAAAAGTCGCCCCGAACCGTTTCCGGGCGATGGGCGGACCGGAGGGACGGTCGAAGCGGGCCTGCGAACCGGAGGCCGGAGCGAGAGCGGAGGACCGGAGCCGGAGGCTTATTTGAAGCGCAGCGACCGCGAGGAGCCCGCCTCGGCGGGCGGGGAAATAAGCCGCGCGGCGATGGTTTCGCGGGACTGCGGCCGTCCCAGGTCATGCGCCCGAGGAGCCGGAAACGGTGCGGGACACGGCAGTGGTAACGACGACAATGCCGCCGGTTCATCCCTCGCGATGGATTGGTCGTGGACTGCGCGGACGCACCACCGCGCTATCGGATCGATCGTCCAGGGCACGCACGGCGACGCTGCCGCCATTGCCGGTTGTGCGGCGGACAACGACGGGCCAGGGTTCCCGGTGCGCTACGAAAGGCGGTAAGGTCAGCACCATGTCGATGATCGCCATCCGCCTGCTGACCGGCTGCGCCGCACTCCTACTGATTGCCGCCGCGCCGCCGGACCAGGGGCGCGTCGGCTATGTCATCGATGGGGACACCTTCCGGTTGGAGAGCGGTGAGCGCATCCGCATCGCCGGGATCGACGCGCCGGAAACACATGCGGGCCAGGCCAAATGCAGGGGCGAGATCGCGCTCGGCCGATCCGCGACCGCGCGTGCCCGGACGCTTCTCGATGGCCGGACCGTCACGATCACGCGGGTCGGGCGCAGCTATAATCGCACGGTCGCACGGGTGACGCTGGCCGGTCGCGATGTCGGTTCCGAACTGGTGGCGAGCGGCGTTGCGCGCTGGTGGCCGCGTTGGCAGCCCAAGCCCGACTGGTGCGCCCGATCACGGTCCTGAGCTGTACGGAGCGCGGGAATCAGTGTCGGCGAATCACCAATTTGGTGACGCCGCACAGGCTGCAAGGATCCTTCCGCCGCTCGAATCCGTTCGATCCGGCAAGCTCGCGCGTCTTGTGATTGGCATGCTGACGGACGGACAGCCCCAGCTTTTCGGCGATGCAGTCGTCGCAGACCGGCTCGGGCGAGAGCCGGGAAACAAACCGTTCGACATCATCAAGTATCGTCATCGCTGCCCCATTTGCATTCCGTGGGCCGGAGCCAGCACGGTGGCAACCACAAACCAATACCGCGCGCCCGAGCCCGTCAGGGCGAGGGCGCGCGGCCGGATTTGAGGGTCTGAGTGCAAATCGGCCGGGCGGCATGGTGCCGCCCGGCTTTCATCGATCAAGCGGCAAGGCGGTCGACCTCGTCGTCCGGCAGGGCCATGACAGCGCCCGGCGCGCCGGGGTCCGGCTCGTCGTCGCCCGGTATCCGCCGCTCGATCTCGCGCGCCGCCTGCGCCTTGGCATGGGACGCGACGGTGCCGACGCCGCCGCGCGCCGTATAAGCGGCGGGCGGGAACGCCATCCAGCGCGGCACCCAATTCTCGCGCCGGTCGCGCCCGTTGGTGCCGTCGAGGTGATCGCGGACGATGCGCTTCAGGGTCTTGGTCTTCTCGCCCGCATTGGCGCTGGCGACCGTTTCGCCCGCCACCTCGGCGACGATCCGGGTCAGCACTTCCCGGTCGCGGATCAGCTCGAAAAAGGCATCGTCGGCCTGCCAGCAGCGGGCCATATCGACGCCGATCTCCATGCCCACCGCCTCGACGGCGGCGCTGCCCGACGCCAGCGTTTCGCCCATGACGATGGCGATCACCTCCATGACGACCGTGTCGGGAAGGTCGAGCAGGCGCTGAAAGATGCCGACGACGCCATAGTCGTCGCCATTGCCGCCGGTCACGGTCGGTTCCTCGGCGGAGAAGCCGAGAACCGCCAGCACCGCGCGGCGGCGCTCGTCGAAATCGACCTCGGCCTTGCTGTTGTCGAGGCTGTCGCGCACGTCGTCGTTACGGGTGGATTGCGGTTCCGGGCCGACCCGCCAGAGGTGCGAGCCGCCGATGGCATGGGCCACCATCAGGCGCAGCGCGACCGCCGGATGGCCGGTCAGCGCGGCGCGGACGGCGGCGTGGCGATGCAGGTCGACATAGGTCTGCATGGTCGATGTCACCTCGGGCCGGGCAGGTTTCTGGCCGGTCCCGGTCCCGCTCTCCGAACCCTCGGCTTTGGCTATCCGGCGGGCTTCCTTGCCCGACACATAGCCTTCATGGACGATCACCTCGCCGGTCGCGCGCACGTCGATATAGACGCGCCCGCCCTTGCGCTTGCCCGCCTTCTCATATTCCCATGTCGAGAAATGATCGGACGGCGGCACAATGATCGCGTCGGCCCAGCCCTGTTCGACATAGGCGGCGCGGCGCGCCTCGATTTCGGCATTCTGCGCCGTCCAGAAGGCATCGGCATCGGCGACATAACGGTCTTCGCCGAACAGGTCGGCGATGGTCGCAAGGCCGCTCGCGTCCACGTCGAACAGCGCATGTTTCACCGGGATCGACTGCCCGCCGAACAGCCACGCCTTCAACTGGTGGCCGGTCGGCAGATAGGCATTCTCGTCGTCGGCGAGCGCCAGCCATGCCTTTTGCTGGCTCTTGGACGCCATCGTCAGATGGCGCACGGTCGCCGCGTCGATCCGTTCCTTGCGGTAGAGGTCACGGATCGCGGGGAGCAGGTTGCCGAGCGCCAGCACGCGCTTGACGGTGAGGTCGGGCAATCCGAACGTCGCGGCGATGTCCTCGACCTTGCGGCCCTCGCGGACGAGGCGGGTGAAATTCTCCCACTGAGTCACCTCGTCGGGGTCGAGCCGCGCCATGTTCTCGATCATTGACGCTTCTATGGCGGCGGCATCGTCGCCATCGTCGAGGATTGCGCACGGCATCGGTTCGGGTGTCGTGTCGCCTGCCGCGCGCCGTTCCTCGGCGACGATCTTGGCGGCATGGAAGCGGCGGCTGCCGGCGACGATCTCGAAGCCGTCAGGGGCGCAGTTCGGGCGGACGATGACGGGCTGGATGATGCCACGGCTGCGCACGGTCGGCAGGATATCGGACACGTCCGGGGCCTTCCTGCCGTAACGCATATTGGCCTTGCTCACGACCAGCTTGTCGAGCGGGATAAAATCGAGTTTCATTGTCGTCACTCCTTGTGAGTGCCGGTCCCGTTGATCTTTGCGGAGAGGCGGGGCCGGTTTTCGGATGCGGCGTTACGCGCCGCGCGTCATCCACCTCTCCCCTCTTCGGGATCGGTCGGAAGCTCGGAGACCGGCGCGGACTGGATGCGCCAGATGATCGATTGGGCTTGGCTGATCGAACCGGCACGGCGCGCGGTGTCAGCCCAGACCGACAGGCTGGCGGTCGTCGAAAAGCCGATATCGCGCTCGATGCCGAGGCCGAACGACAGGCGGATGCCTGCCAGTTCGGACAGGCTGAAACAGCCAAGTTCGGGACAGCCGAAACCGAGATCGGCCAATCCGAACAGGGTGTCGCCGTCATCGTAAAGCTCGGTTGCAAGCCATGTCGCGGCGCCCAGCGGGTTGAAGAATTTGACGACCGGCGCGGGATCATGATCGATCTCGGCGGAGCCGTTGGCGTTCACGCGCAGCGCCGCGTGAAGCTCGGGGGTGAGCAGGATCATGCCGCCCTCCGTTCGCCAGTATCGCCTTGGGCGGCCTCGGCTCGGGCTGCGGCGTGTCGCGCCAGCAGCCAGTCGGCGGCCTTGCTGGCGGCGCTCGCCGCGCGGAAGATCGCGCGGTTGTCCTCGCGCAGCACGTCCAGCCAACTGCCGAGATAATCAGCGTGGCGGACGGTCGGGACGATGCCAAGGGCCGCGCAGAGAAAGGCCGAACCCATTTCGGCGATCAATTCCTCGCGGGCATAATCCTTCGATCCGAAGTTGTTGACGAGGTTGCGGTTCAGCCGCGACTTGTGGCCACTGCCGTGACAAAGTTCGTGCAGACATGTCCGGTAATAATTGATCTGCTCGAAGAAGGCCGGTTGCGGCGGCACCTGCACATAATCCTGCGCGGGCACATAATAAGCGCGGTTGCCGCCGACGCGGAACTCGATGCCGCTCGCCGCGATCACTTCCTCGGCGACCGGAACGATCTGGCGCTCGGGCAAGGGGATCGGCTCGGGCGCGAGACCGGGGCGCAGCCCCTCGCACTGCGCGACGTTGAACACGGTAAAGCGTTTGAGGAACGGAATGGTCTTGGCGTCGCCGCCGGTTTCGACGGCGCGGGCCTTCTCCGCCTCGGGGGTGAAGCGGTCGGCATAGACAACGGTCGTGCCGCGCTCGCCCTTCCTGACCGCACCGCCCGCCTCAAGCGCCTGTTTGAAGGTCAGCCATCCCTGCGAGGGAAAGCCATGCTCGATCACCGCGCCCCACAGGATCAGCACATTGACGCCGGAGTAATGGCGCGCGGTCAGCGCATTGCGCGGCAGTCCGGGCGCGATTCCGCCGGGACGCCCCCAAGGCTGCACCCACGGCACGCGCCCCGCCTCAAGCTCGCCGATGATCCGCGCCGTTACCTCGTCATAAAGGTTTCTGCGGCTCGGCTCGGGACTGGTCCGGGCAGCGGCTGCGGGCTTGGTCGCGGCACTGGCCGCCTTGTGCTTGCCACGCTTGCCGCGCGCGCGCACGTTCGGGGAGACAGGCATCGTTCACCTCCTGCACCGCCCCAAAACCACCATGGCCTCCCCCGGAAGCGGGGGTGGGCGGCAAGATGCGAACCGGAGAGGCCCGCTTGAGCGGCCCCGGCACCCAAAGGGCCGCAACGCAGTGAAGGAGCCGGGCGCAGCCCGGCTTACCGGGGACGCGAGCGGGCCTAGCAGGGAGCGCCGCCCACTCCCGCGCCACCGGGAGAGGCCACAGACAGCGCCGCCGCGCGAGCGGCGACCGCAGCACTTTCAGGCGGCAAGGCCGCCGCCAGTAAAGGGATGGCCCCCCGGCCGGCGCGGGCGGATGAGCGGTGCAAGGTCGGGCTTCGCGAGGCAGGGCGGCACTTGTCGACCGGCCTCGCGAAACCGGGCGCACCGCCCGACCGAGAGGCCGGAGTGCCTGCGGGGCCGCCATTAGGCGCCGCACCCTGTCCGGCTGCGCAGCAGTCCGGCAGTGTGCGTCCTCAGCCCCGCTCCATCAGGTCAGCAGCGCTGACCCGCGCCAGCCGATCGTCACCGCCAGGCCGAGACCCGGCAACGGGGCTCGGGGGCGAGAAGCCCGGCTTCGAGCCGTAGAGCGCGGTCACGCCGGTCAGCGCAGCGCCGGCGCGAGGCGCCTGCTCCCCACTCGATCGCGGACTCTCAGGCCCCTTTTGCGATCATGAAACCAGCCGTCCACTGGACTGCCGTTCCTGCAGGAACGCGCCCATTTCTCGGCCTTTCGCTGCCCGCGTCGTCGATCCTGAAAGCCGCACTTTGTTCATTTTCCGCCTCGCGGTATCCGGAACTACTGACTTTGGAGACTTCCTGCCGTTCTATTTGCCAGCGCGAACCGCCAGCTTTGAGGACAACTAGGCGCTCCTGCGTCCACCCGGTCATTGCCAACGGGCGGGTTCCGATCCGCTCGCCAGCAGGGAGGCAGGCGATTGCTAGTCACGACTTGGCGCTTACCCATATTGTATTCGCACGCCGCGACAGAGACAGATATCCAATTCGAGCATAAATCTTGGCAAGAAATTGCGGATCGCGCGGAGCAAGCCCAGACGGTATCAAGGCCCACCCCCCTTACCCTCGGAGGCGACGAGAACCATGCCCGAGACGATCTACCTCACTGGGGCAGCCGCGACGGGAAAGAGCACGCTGTCGCGATCACTGGCACACGACAAAGGTTGTGCTGTCTTCGAATATGGCGCCGAGGTCTTGAAACGCGCATCCGTGATTCATCCCGGGCTGACGCATGCGGACACTCGGAAGGATCCCAAACGCTTCATCGACCCCGGCCACATCGATGCGACGGACGATGCACTCCAGCGCTTCATCGCCGAGTTCCGTAACGATCGCCACGTCATCATCGATTCGCGTCCCCTTACGAGGGAGCCCTATGGGTTCCGCGCGGTTCCCTTCACGCGGGAGCGATTAGCCGGCGCCGGGCTGACTCGCGTCGTTGTCCTGACCTGCCCGCCGGAGATTCTGATCGAACGACGCGCCAGTGACCCGGACGGACGGCCCGAGCTCGGCCGATGGGAGGCCGAAACCGAACTTAATCTATTGCAATCGCTTGCCATGTCCTACGCGATAAACTGTGGAATCCCGATCCATTTCCTGGACTGCAGCCCGTCTCCGGAAGAGGTTCGGCGCGCATTCCTCAATCTCCTCGGAAGTAGTTCCTACTGATGTGGCGCTACCCAGCGATGGCCAAATGACGCGAGTTCCCTAACAAGGGCGCAACCGGGGAACGATCTCATGAGCATCTCTGCCGATCATAATACCTCCCAGACCGACATCGCACGCACCGACAGGGCTGCGGCACTCAGCGCGCAGCGCGACAAGACCGGCGCGCTGAACGCCAAGTTCGAGCGGCTGGCCTTCGACCTCGGTGATGGGGACAACGGAGAGTTCCTTTCCGGCTGGCAGTGCCAGAATCCGTTCGCTGGCCCCTTACTCGACGCCGTGCGCCGATATGCGGATCGACTGGATCACACCCGATACAGCTATTTCGACACCCACGCCGATCTGCTGGAAGGGATCCTGCAGCACCACACATTGATCGACGGCAAACGTCCGGATGCCGTGCTTTGCGGCTGCGGTACGACAGCGCTATTGTTCACTTGGGCGGCCCACCTCCAATCGCTGGGAGTCGAGGAAGTTTATTATATTCCGCCGCTTTACATTACGCTCCAATCTGCCCTGGACCGGTTTGGCATCCGCACGATACCCGTCTGCGATAAGCAACCTTACGAGCCCGATTTCGCGCTCCGGCTGCCCGAGAAACCTGGGGCAATCCTTCATTTGACGGATCCCGTCTGGTTCGCCGGCACGCCGGTGCCGGCATTCTGGATCGAGACGATCTCGGAATGGCAAGACCGAAACGGAGCCACCGTATTTGTGGATGGCAGCCTACAATACATGCCTTGGGAGGGCGTGAGGCACGAAGCGACGGCCGCGCTCAGAGCGCATTTGACTGTCCGCCTCGTGTGTCCGTCGAAGCAGCTTTGCACGCATGGGTTCCGCTTCTCGTACATGCTCGTTCCCGCCGCGACCCTTCGGGCGTTGGCGTGGACCTATACGAACATCTTCGGACCAGCGCCCGCAGCATCTATCGCTTTCGCGCATGCCGCGATCGAGGCAGTTTCATCAGGCGACATCCCGCGAGCGCTAATGGCCCTCGCCTCCGAGCGATACGAAATGCTGATCGACGGGCGCATCATCGAAACCAGCATCATTCCCAATTGCGGGTATTTCATCTTTGCGCGCGTTCTCCGCGGCCTTCCCGAGGGCTATCTTCAGATAGACGGAAGCTATTTCGAACAGTCTGGATATCCAGGGTATGCTAAAATTAACCTGCTATCGCCAGCCGTCCGCTTGCTGACACCACAGGTGGACGATGATGGCGACCGTTGAACGAGATAGAAAACTGCTGCTCGTGGCGCCGGGCTTCGGATTCACAGACGAATGGCGTACGGCGTTTGCCGAGTTCCTGCCCCAGGTGGAATTGGTGGATCCGGACGATGTCGAGCCGGATGAGCCCGAGATCGCGCTGGTATATGATCCTCCTCCTGGGACGCTTGCCCGCTTTCCGCGGCTCAGGGCCGTCCTGGCGCTGAGCGCCGGCGTCGATGGAGTCCTGCGCGATCCTACCCTGCCACCAGTACCGCTGATCCGTCTCGCCCACCACGACATTGCACAAGGGATGCGAGAATATGTCGCCTATAACGTTTTAAGGCTGCATCGAAACTTCGATCGACACGAGGAGGAGCAACGCGCGGCGCAGTGGAATTGGCCGCTACCGTCACTGCCGGCAAGCGACTGTCGCGTATCAATTCTCGGCCTCGGCCAAACCGGTCTGCCCACAGCAATTCTGCTGCAACAGATTGGCTACGATGTCCTCGGTTGGACCCGCCGCCCCCGTGACTGCGGCTCCGTGCCAACGCTTTCTGGCAATGAGTCGTTGAAAACCCTGCTCGCACGAACCGATATCCTGGTTTGTCTTCTGCCGCTCACACCCGCCACGCGGGGAATTCTTGGGCGTGCCTCATTCATTGAAATGCCCAGGGGCGCTTGCCTCATCAATGCCGCACGGGGCGCTTGCCTCGTCGAACGCGACCTGCTCGAAGCGCTTGACGCCGGCATGATCCGACACGCCACACTGGATGTCTTTGCGACGGAACCGTTACCTGCATCACACCCCTTCTGGCATCACCCCGGCATAACGGTAACGCCGCATGCCGCCGCCAATCCGGGGCCCCACGCATGCGCGCATGCAATAGGGCGTGTGTTGGAGGATCTCGACCGGGGTCGCCCGCCTGAGGGACTGGTCGACCGAACCGTGGGCTATTGAGCGACGCTATGATCGCCCCCACCGAAGGTCAGGAGCCCTTTTCTCGAGGGCATTCTCATTTCGGCTCTCCGTCGCCCAACGAGCCTGCGCCTGTAGAAATCCAGTTTGTTTCCCACTTCGTCGATCGCAGAGTGAGCGAGATGGAGCGGCAGCTCGAAGCCGACAGGCTCATCCCCGCGGCAAGTTCAACCGAACTAAATCGGATTCTAGTAGCGTTCGCAGATCTCGCTTCGGATGACGGCGGCAATTACCCACTTTGGCAGCGGGTTGATCGAGCGATTGGGCTCAGCGGCCGGCTTGCGCTGCTTGGCTTTTCACCAGGTCCTTCGCGAGAAACGCCTCTCCGGAATCGCCTGCATCGACCGCAGTTTCTCCACCGAGTCGTAGAACTCGAAGAATATCTACTCGAACTCGAGGGCCTCTGGCGAGCGGCCAAGCCCCTCCCGACCACGCCCCCAGAGTTCGCACAACTCGCAGACTATCTGGTGGAGCTTGTTGCCGGCTCGCAACAGGCAGAAAAGCCGGTCGATCTGGTCTTCCTCCTACGCGACACATTGTTACTCTATCTTGGCGCAAGACTCCTGCGAGCCCGCGGCGCACCCATTACCCCACGGGCGGCAATGATCAGTCGTGATTTGCTCAGGCAATTCGCGGAACCCGCCCCAAGAAACCCCTTATACGCGACCCTTTACAACAATATATTCGAATCGATCTCGAGCGACGACGAACGAATGTCCGATTCATTCGCTACCTCTTTTGCAAAGAACTGGCGTGCGTCAAAGCTATACGGACGGGATTCTCTCCAGGCCTTCTTGCGGGTCTATCTCCGCCGAATTCTTGGAGACGGGGAGCGCTTCACGGTCGTGGATTGCGGTACCTTCGGGACCATGCCCCTCCTCGCCATGATCTCCGATCGCCGGATTACAGATATGCGACTCTTCACCGCAGCGCCTTGGATGCAGGACTTCTACGCCGGCCGCGTGCACTCGGCGGCCTCTGACCGTTTGCGTGGCTTCGAGCAACTCGCCTGCCACGACGAGCTATTCTCGTTCGCTAGCGCGAAGGGCGGACGCATCTTCGTGAACGTGAGCCTAGACCCGGCCATCGTCTCGCAAGCGCTGGCAGAGATCCACAGCTTCTTGCAGATAATCTAGACCTGTGTCGCCAGATCTATCCTGTAATTTCCGTGCATGCCCGCAACAGAAAGGCCGACTCGTGTGGAATGCTGATGCCCAATATACTCGTGTCAAATTGTGCTGGTTCGAGGAACTGGAAGCCACGTTCGAAGCCTGCGGGATTGGCGCGGATGCGCTTGGATTTCATATCCTGCGAGGCCCCAATACGAATTGGCGGGAAAAGGCCGAACGATTTCGCGCTTTCTTTGAAGTTCTTCCGGCTAGAATCGAGAAGGTTCTTCTTATCGACTTGGATTGGGAAACGACGGTCGAAGCGCTGCAGGTTGCACCGTTCGACAGCGTCCAATTATATCCGGACTGGCATCCTGAAGAAATTGAGCGAATGAAGACCGCGATTGGACGTCCAATTCGCGTCATCAAGGTCATGTCCGCTCAATTGCACGAGAACGAACCGAGCGACCCTGGGGCTTTCCTGAGCCGATATTCAGAGACAGTGGATGCGATCCTCCTCGACAGTTGCCGCGAGGGAGGTAGCGGCCTTACCGGAGACTGGGATCTTTGCCGAAGGATTGTTACATCCTCTCCCATCCCGGTATTCCTCGCCGGCGGGTTGAGCCCATCGAATGTTGGTGACGCGATCCAAGCCGTTCGTCCCTTCGGCGTCGATGTCGAATCGGGTGTCAGCGACCGTGTGGCGGGACGCGGCCTGCTGAAAAACCTCGGGAAGTGCCGTGCGTTCGTTTCGGCGGTAACCCTCGCGGACAGGGCGATCCTGCAGACAAATGCGAGGGCGGCGCGATAGTCCGTGAAAGGTCGCTCTGGCCCGATGAGCGCTGCGCTCCCGATACGCGAAATCGATCTTACTCGCGAATCCGATGTCGCGCGATTGCTGGTCCGTGATGGAACAACGCCGTTCGTAGTACGCCAAGCAGCCGAGACTTGGCCTGCGCTATCCAAATGGTCCGATCATTATCTGTCCGAGTTGGCTGGCCACCTCGACGTGCCCGTTCACCCCACACATGACTATCGCGGGGGCGCATCCCAGCGCGAAGAGGAGGAAACTTCGAACATCAAGCTTGCTGAGCTCCTTGTCCAACTCGCCGCCGGGTCAGAAGGCGAACGTAGCTACGCCCGAGAAACACGAATCCTGACACAAGTCCCGCAACTCCGCGCCGACATCGAACGGCCAGCGTTGCTGATCGAGAGCGAACCGCATGCCCCGCCACGCACTGGCAGCTTCGAAGCGAGTGCGTGGATCGGTCCCGCCCAGACGATGGCCCAGCTTCATTGGGATCCTGAACACAACCTCTTCGTCCAAATCCGCGGCCGCAAGATTTTCACCGTGGCGCCACCTAGCACGATACGAAGTGCCTATCCCGTGCAATTCAGCATCAATGAGCTTGCCGGGCGACCGTTCTTTCGCGATCGGCCGGAGTTGATGAACAAATTGCAATCGGCAAAGGATGCCTCGCGCAGCGCAGCTTCTGTCGACAGGACTGCGATGCTCCGGCGTGCGCTAGCGGGTGCGTTGTCGATCCGGGATTATTCTAATCTCTGTGACTTTCTTCTCGATGTGAACAACTTTCATGTCGATGCGGAAATGCCTGAACTAGATCGGCATCCAATGTTCGCGATGGTCCAGCGCAGGCAATTGATCATCGCGCCTGGGGACATGATTTTCATCCCGCGCTTTTGGCTTCATGCCGTGCGATCGCTGGATTTGAGCATCTCCATCAACTGGTTCTTTCTTCAATCGACGCACGGTTCCGGCGTAGAAGAGACTTGGGTTCAAGAACTGCTGCTGTCGCACCTCGTTATGTAAGAAGGGCGGCCAACAGATATTTCGCTAACGTCGCCGCCTTCAATCTCGACATGCCCGGCTTTCGAGCGCGACGCTCAAGGTCAACCCTGCGAAAGAAGGGGAATCCAGAGCCGGACCGTTAAATGACTAGAAGTGGCTCGGAAACTGGTTGGCGGCTTTCGGGTCTTCGGCACTGCCAAGCGGACGGCTGCTCACGGCACAGCCCTTGCCAGCAAGGCAAGGGCAGCTTGTCACGAATTCCGACCGAAAGCTGCCCGCGCAGAATCCAACAGCGCTGGACCTTCAAGGGTAGGTCGGATCCGTCACGGCCTGCGCCGCATCAACTGCCGATACCCGCCGTGCGCCATCGCGCCGGCCTCGCGTACCAGCCGTCGAACCCGCGAGCGAAGCGAGTCTGAGACGTCATTCCAGTCGCGCGCCACCCGTTCATCGCCGAACAAGGCCGCGCCGATCTCTCGCTGGCTCGCGCCCTGGCCGATCGCGTCATGGACGCGCAGCATGTCGATCCCGCGGTCGATCCGGGCATCGCGGGGAAACAGCGAGTGCGCGAACCGGCGATGCCGGCACAGGTCGAGAAATCGACGCAGCGGCAGCAATCGGGCTTCGGCCGAGGCCAGCCCGAGTATCCGATAGTGCAGCAGGACCGCCTCCTGGCCCGCGAGGCTGCCCTCCTCGATGTCGAGCCGGATATGATGCCAGCCATCGGACAGGACGGCATGCTCACGCCCTGCGGCGTCGGTCGCGATCGCGAGCCAGGGGGCGATCCGGGCGATGCGGATGCTGTCGGGGTCGGACGGATCGGCGGGGATGGCCGTGACGCCAAGCGCCCCGGGGTCGAGATCGGCATGCCAGATGAGCCGCGCCTCCGGGGCTTGGAGGTCGGGATGCTCCGCGAAAGTGCAGCCCCCAGGGCATTGCATCGCCGGTCGCGCGCGTTGCGGTGCTGGCGCGGGTGTACCAGCCGACATAGCCGGGATCGCGCCGCAGCCATTCCCACATCAGTCCCGCGCGATCGATGCCACGCAAGGCAACATAGGGCGCCGGGTCGCGCCAGTCGGACCCCGGGCTGCGGGATCCTTGCCCCGTCACACGCTCTCCCGCCTCCGGCCCGGCACGGCACTCAAGTCCTCGCCGGGAAAGCCCGCGAAACGGCTGGGCGCGCTGCTGCCGCCGTTCGCCGCCCGGTAGGTTTCGTGTCGCAACCGAGAATGGTATTTCAATTTTATGACATGGCTCGCCGAGTGACGGCTTGAGAAACCGCCGCGCGGCCCAAGGGACCGGGAAAGGGCGGCCCAGGGATTGCCGGTGGCTTGAGACACCGCCCGGGGTCGCAGCTTTGCCCTATGGGCATGCACAGCATGGCGACGCAGTTCATGCGGGTCGTCGAGGCCGCAGCGAATGCAGATGATCTCACCGCCGCGATGGCGGCGGTTACGGAGCAGCTCGGCTTCCAGTATTTCGCGCTGACGCATCATGTCGACATCGTCGCGGCGAGCGGCAGCGCCATCCGCCTCCACAATTATCCGGTCCGCTGGGCCGATTATTATGACCGCAACGCGCTCGGCGTCTCCGATCCCGTTCACCGCGCGAGCCATATGACCAGCCTGGGTTTCCCGTGGTCGCGGATGTCCGAGATGATCCCGATGACCCGAGAAGACCACCGCGTACTGGCGCTTGGCCGCGACCAGGGCATCGGCGACGGCTTCACTGTCCCGGCGCACGTGCCCGGCGAGGCGCGTGGCTCCTGCTCGTTCGCGAACGAGGCTGGCCGGCCGATGCCGGTTGAGATGCTGCCGCTGGCGCAACTCGCGGGGATGTTCGCGTTCGAGGGCGCGCGGCGGCTCTGGGCGATGCGTGGAGGCCTGCAGATGCCGCCGCGACCGGTCCTCACCGACCGCCAGCGCGACTGCGTGCTCTGGGTCGCGCGGGGCAAGAGCGACTGGGAGATCAGCCACATCCTGGGCGTCGGCGAGGAGACAGTCGCCCGTCATATCAAGCAGGCCTGCGAGCGATACGGCGTGAACAAGCGGACATATCTGGTGATCCTGACGCTCTTCGACGGAACGCTGACCTTCTCCGATATTTTCCGCCGCCGATATTACCCTTTTCCGGAATAGCGGGCTGACCCGCAGCAGGGCGACCCTTGGCCGATCACGGTCAAGGAGCCAGACCCATGCTGCATGTTGTTCAATCCGCCGCGCGCCCGGCATCGGACGCCGTCCTGCGTTCGATGTTCGCCGCACGCAAATCCGTCTTCGTCGACCTTCTCAAATGGGACGTTCCCGTCCTCGACGGCCGCTATGAAATCGACCAGTTCGACGATGTCCACGCCACCTATCTGATCCTCGCCGAGCCAGACGGCACGCATCTCGGATCGGCGCGCCTGTTGCCGACAACGCGGCCGCACATTCTCGACAGTTTCTATGCGGGGCTGTGCGACGATGCACCGCCCCGCGACGCCGACACGTTCGAGATCACCCGCTTCTGTCTGGATCGCCGGCTGACGGCATGTGAGCGGCGCCAGGTGCGCGACACCCTGGTGACCGCGCTGGCAGACCATGCGTTGGCGACGGGCATCGCCACCTATAGCGCGATCGCCGAGATGGGCTGGTTCCAGCAGATCCTCGCCTTTGGCTGGCGCTGCATGCCGCTCGGGCTGCCGCGCATCATCGACGGCACGATGCTGGCGGCGCTCCGCATCGAGATCACGCCCGAAACGCCAAGCCTGCTCGAGTCTGGGCGTGCCACGGCAGCCGCGCTGCGCGTCGACCGACGCGTTGCGGCCTGACGGGGAGACGGAGCATGACCGACACACCCGACCTATCCAGCGAGATCGCACGCCACACCGGCAACCTCACGGCGCAAGGCTATTGCATCATCCCCGACGCGCTGCCGCCAGCGACGATCGGCGCGCTCGACGACGACCTCGCCGACGATTTCGTCCGCACTCCGTTCGGCCAAGGCGGTTTCTATGGCACGACGACGAAGCGGTTCGGCCGGCTTCTGGTCCGCTCGGCCCACGCGGCTGCGCTGGTCCAGCATCGCCTGGTACTCGGTGTCGTCGAGGCGGTGCTGTCGCCCTGGTGCGACCGTATCCAGCTCAACACGACCCAGGCGATCGCGGTGCATCCCGGCGCCCCGGCCCAATTACCCCATCGCGACCAGGACATGTGGCGCGGGCCGGTCGGCGAGATCGAATATCTCGTCAACGTGATGTGGCCGCTCAACCGTTTCACCGCGGACAATGGCGCGACCCTGGTCTGGCCGCGCAGCCACGGCGCGAAGGCGCTCGAATCCGAACCTGAAGAGGCATGGTTCGCGGCCGAGATGGCGCCCGGCGCGGCGCTCGTCCTGCTCGGCTCGACCCTGCACGGCGCCGGCGCCAACGTCACCCGCGCGGTACGGCGCGGCCTGGTGGTCGGCTACTCGCTCGGCTGGCTCAAGCCCTACGAGAACCAGTGGCTCGCCTATCCGCCGGCGGTCGCACGGACCTTCCCGCCGGAACTGGCGGCGCTGGTCGGCTATCGCCAGCACCGTCCCAATCTCGGCAATTATGAAGGCCAGTGCCCGTCGATCCTGCTGGGCGACCATGCCGGCGAGCCGCTCGGCGCGATCGACGCGCTGCGTCCCGACCAGCAGGCATTGGTCGACGCCTATGCCGACGACCGGCGAGCGGTGCCATGAACTCGGGTCCGACCGCTGAGCGTGTCCATGAGGCACTGAAGCGCCGCATCATGGGCCGCGAATTCCGGCCGGGCGACCGGCTCGACCCGGCGGTACTGGCAGCGCCGCTATCATCGAGCGTGACGCCGGTCCGCGACGCGCTCCACTTGCTGACCGGCGAAGGGCTGGTCGAAACACGCACCAGCGGCGGCTTCCACATCCCCGCGCTCGACGAACCGGCGCTGAAGGATCTCTACGACTGGTCCGCCGAGCTGCTCGGGCTGGCCATCCGCGGATGGCCGCGCCCGACAGCGATCGCGATGCCTGTGACCGACGCGGAGGATCGCCCGATCGCCAATCGCGCGGATCAGATTTTTCTCGCGATTGCCCGGCGGTCGGCAAATGGCGAGCATGCCCGCGCCGTCGATCAGTTGAACGCACGACTGCATGCAGCCCGTACCGTCGAACCCTGTGTGCTCGACAAGACAGAAGAGGAGCTGACGGCGATCGCATCCGCCGCAGCCAGCGGGGAGCGCGACATGCTTCGCCGGCTCAACTCACACTATCATCGCCGCCGGCGGCGTGTTGCCGCCGACATTGTCCGCGCAGTGTACCGGGTCGATTGAAGATAGATTTCAACGGAGGATTGGTCATGACGCAGAGCAAGACGCTCATTCTCGTCGTACTCGCGCTTGTGATCGGGTTTGCAGGCGGCTTTGTCCTTCGCCCGCTCATCATGCCGCCGGGCATGGCAATCGCCGGCAATGCAGCTTCCGTGATAGTGTCACCACCGGCGGCGCCGCGCAGCGCGCAGTATTTCGTGGCCAACCTCGACGAAGCGCGGCAGATCGTGGCGGGGTGCCAGACTGGCTCGGTTCGCGGCGACGAGTGCGCCAACGCGGAACAGGCCATCCTGTCCGCTGAAGGCCGGGACCGCTTCAAGCGCTTCATGGGCAAGCGACCGTAGCGCCGCGTCGCAATCGTCCTCGCCTTCGACCAAACAATATCGATATAGAATCCGTATAAAGTTCGGATAGCCGTTCGCGCTCCATAGACTGGTGTCGCTGCATTTTCCGCAGCAACTCAAAGGAGTGCACCATCATGGAACGCAACGATGAACGGCATGACGACCTGATCGACCTCGGCGCCGCCAGCACCGAGACCCAGGGCCGGCCCGGGCTCCAGCTCGAGTTCGGCGTGATCGCCCAGCCCATCGGCATCGAAGCCGAGTGACTCGGCCGGCGCGGGCGCGTCGCGCAGGCGGCGCGCCCGCTCCATTTGCCATGCAGCAGCGATACAGCATCCGGGACGGGATCGGCTTCTGCCGGTTCGAGGGGCGCACAATCATTCTCGACATCGCGGCAGATCGCTACTGGCAGCTGGGCGAAGAGGCTGGCCGGATCCTCGAAGCCGTGAGCGCTGGTATCGCGACCGGGATCGAGGAGCGAGGATTGGCGCGGCTTGTGGCGCTTGGGTTCGTCGCGTCCGCGAATCGGGGGGCAGCAGGCATGATCGAAGCCCCGGCCGCTTCGGGCGGCGTCTCGTCGCCGCTGCCGTCAAGGAGCGCGCTCGAGCAGGCCAGGCCATCGGTGCGCACGGGATGGACGACTGCCTGCGAGGTGGCGGCGCTCGCGATCGCGGCCCGGGTGGCTCTGCGCAGGCTGGCGTTGAAGTCCATCCTCGACCGGCTCGCGGCTCGTCGCGGCGGTGTCCGATCGCTTCCCTCCGAAACGAGCCTCGAAATGCTCGCGCAACGCTTCTGGCGATGCCGACGCCTGGTTCCGTTGCGGCCGCTGTGTCTCCCGGATTCGATCGCGTTCCTCTGGTTTGCCATGCGCCGGGGCCATGCCCCTCGGCTGGTGTTCGGCGTCGAGGCCTTTCCCTTCACCGCCCATTGCTGGGTCCAGGACAGGGACGTGGTCCTGACCGACGCGCTCGACCATGCCAGCCGCTTCAAGCCGATCATGGTCTTGTGACGAGCGACACCTATCTCGCGATCCTGGCGCCCGCCGTCGATCCGGAAGAGGCCCGGCGGGTGGCGGAGCGCGCCTCGCGCGAATTCAAGCTCGTCCCTGCGTTCGAAGGCGAGGGCCTGACTGTCCTCGTCCGTGCTGCGACCCGGCATCGCCTGTTTGGCGAGGCGGGTATCGTGATCGGGACCGCTATCGGTCCGAGCACCGGCACCACCACGGGAAGTGGAACCGGTCCGCCAGACGGGTACCGGTTCGCCGAAGCCTTTTGGGGCGATTATGTCGCCTTCTTCCGGCCGCGGGGCAGCGATGAGATTGCCGCAATTCGTGCGCCGTCGGGTCGTCTGCCCGCCTTCAGGACCGCGCGTGACGGGATCACCCTGGTCGCATCCGATCCTGCCATGCTGTTGGCGCTGGCGGGCGTCGGGCCACGCATCGATTGGCGGTTCCTCGCGCATCATCTCGCCTTTCCGCACCTGCGCTGCGCGGCGACGGGCCTCGCCGGCATCGATGAGTTGTTCGCCGGGGACCGCACGATATTCGGCGGGATAGGCGCGCGGCGGGAAGCGATCTGGAGCCCCTGGGACTTCGCCGCGCCCGAGCGGCAGATCGCAGACCTCGACGAAGCGCGGCGGACGCTGCGAGAATCCGTCATCGAAGCGACAGCAGGGCTAGTGCAACCCTATCGCTCCGTCCTGCTGGAACTGTCGGGCGGGCTGGATTCCTCCGTTCTTGCGGCGGCGCTCGCGGCCTGCGAGGCGCCAGCCAGCGCGCTCAATCTCGTTACGCCGCGCGCCGAAGGCGATGAGCGGGACTATGCCCGGGCAACAGCGGAGGCCACAGGGCTCGTGCTGACCGAACGCAATGTCGAGGCCGACATCGACCTGACCCGGCCGGTTCCGCACCGGTCGGCCCGGCCCGGTATCCCGCAGATTCTCGGGGCCGCCGACCGCCTCCTGGGCGACCTGGCGCTTGCGAGCGGGGTGGAAGCCTTTGTCAGCGGGACCGGCGGCGACTGCATCTTTTGCGCGCCAGGGTCGGCCGCGCCCGCCGCCGACGCGCTCCGGCTGTTCGGTCCCGGCCGCCGATTCCTGCGCGCAGTGCGTCACATTGCCGACGTTCACGACACGAACCTGTGGACCGCAGGCTCCATGGCCTGGCGACAGGCGCACCGGCCACCCATCCACCGCGTCTGGCCGGGAACGGATGCCTTTCTTGCGAAGGACGTTTTGCCCTGCGAACCCGATTTCCATCCCTGGCTCGTCGAGCCCGAGGACGCGTTGCCCGGACGGCGCAGCCACATCCGCAGCGTAGTCGCGGCTTTTTCGCATCTCGACGGCTATGCCAGGCACGCGGTGGCGCCGTCGCTCTTCCCGTTGCTGAGCCAGCCGGTGATGGAAACCTGTTTCCGGATTCCGACCTGGATGTGGATCGACGGCGGACGCGACCGGGCGATCGCGCGACAGGCGTTTGGCGACCTCCTGCCCGCGAAGGTGATCGATCGCCGGTCGAAGGGCGGCATGGATGCTTATTGCCTGCGGAACTTCGAGGCCAATCGCGAACGCCTCGAACCGTACCTACTCGACGGTCATCTAGCCGGCGCCGGCCTGCTCGACCGGCCCTCGGTCGCCGCCTATCTCCGCCAGCCGGTCGGTTCGCGCGATCCGCGTTTCTATCACTTGTTGCCGATCATCGATGCTGAGGCCTGGGCGCGTGGATGGCTTGGCCCGGCGCCCGCCACGGCTGAAGCGCCATAGGATTGCCAGCGGCCGTATTGCCCCGCCTTTGCGGGATCGGGATCGATCCATCCCTGCAGCCAATAGCGGAACCAGTCGAGGTTGCGCGCATTCGCCGCGAGCTGGTGGCGAGGTTGCCATTTGACATGCACCTCGTCGGGAAACGCCCAGAGCTCGACAGGCGTGCCTGCTCGCTGGAGCCGTGCCAGCAACTCGACATTGGGACGATATTCCAGCTCCGGCAGCTGCATCAGCAGCGGCGCCCGGATCCGGTCGGCGTTGAACGCAGGCGACAAGTTCCGCCAGCCGGGACGGTCATGGTCGGGATCGCCGATCCCCCAACCCGATCGCAGCACCGCCGGGACTTCCCGGCCCTTGACCGCGTTGAACCAGTAATAGGTCGGTGTCAGCAGGACATTGGCGATCGACGTCGCCGCAAGCAGGCGAGAGTGCATCGCGATCCAGATCGTCGACTCTCCGCCGAAGCTGACCCCGCCCATGCCGACCCGTGCGCGGTCGATGATGCCATCATGCGCGAGCAATTCGATCGCCGACTCGACGCTCGATTGGGCGATGGCATAGGCACCGACCTGATCTCCGATGCCGTCGGGTGCGGGGAAGCGGTTGATGCAGAGGGCGGCGATCCCGTGCCGGGCGAGTTCGCGTAAGGGGAATTCGTCGCCGAGGCCGCCGCGCAGATAACCGCCACAGGAATAATAGGTAACGAACAGCGGCACCGGTCCGGCCACGCCGTCGGGTTGCAAGAGCTGGCCCGTGAAGCGGCGGCCCGTGCGATCGACCCAACTCAGGAAACGGAATTTCGGCGATGCGTTGTCGAGCGCCGGGTTCGGATCGGCCAGCAGGCGCGCCCGCGCGGCGGCGACGTCGATCGCGACGAGGTGCGGTGGCACGTCGGCTGAAGCCGCGACGCACACCATGGCCCGTGCGCCGACCGCACAGCCTTGCATCTGGTCGCGGCCGCCGTTGAGCATGCCCAGCCCGGACGCGAGTGCCGCGACGGCGCCGGACTTCACGTCCCAGCGGGACAGGTTCGAATTGCCGCTTCCGTCGCTCGTTTCGAAGACGAGCGCGTCAGCCCCTTGCTGCCATGTCACGGATCTCATGCGTTGTCCGGTGCAGGCCGCCGCGCCGCACCGGATCGCACCCGCGAGTCCGCCGCCGCGGGCGACTAGTAGTTCATGGGTGGCGCCGGAGGAGAGCACATAGGCGGTGCCCCTCGCATCGCCCGAGGCGGCGCGGGCGATGAGGAACCGGCCGTCCAGCTTGTCGAAGGCCTGCGTTGCCGGCGCGAACCGTGCGGCCTCCACTGTCGTGGCGTCGCGGGCGAGCGCCGAGGCGATGTCCACTGACCGGACATGGGGCACCTGGTCGGCGAGCAGACCGCCATGGCCGAACCAGAACCCCCCCAGCCGTTCGGTCGCCGGGCGACCGTCGATGCGGCCACCGCGATAGAGCGGGCGCGAGGGATCAACCCTGGCATCGATCAAGACACCGTCATCATACTCCCTGCCCTCTGCACGAACGATGTCGTCACGCGATGGCCCAACCCGGTAGGTGATCGTGCGGCCATCGGCTCCGGGCATCATGTCGATCACGTTTCCGGGCTCGCTGGTGATGCGCACGACGCCCGAGCCGTCGGCCGCCGCGCGCCAAACCTGCACCTCGCCATCGATGACGGCCCGGTACAGGATGAAACGCGAATCCGCCGACCAGATCGGCGGCTCAGACAGCAGGGTGCCGTTGAGCCAATTGCCTTCACCCGCATCGGCGAGCCGGCGCGGCGGAGCGCTGCCATCTACGGGCACGACGAACCAGGCGAGGTCATGCGCGTTCCGCTCGATCGACGCGCTCTCCTCGCGGAACGCCACCACTCGGCCGTCGGGCGAGATGGCGACGCTGGACAGGTCGGTCAGTTCGATCATCTCGCGCATCGACGGCGTGCGCTGGGCGTGGGCGACGCCGGCAAGGGCAAGCAGCGCGAAAGCGAGCAATAGCCGCCGCTTCACCATGACTTCACCAGCTGGAAAGCAATCATCCGTCCGACCGGGCTGGCATTTTCGGGGTCGAAGCCCGACGCCGAGAAGGGCGTGCGGTTGTTGACGTAAGGCGGCGACGAGTCGAATAGGTTGGTGATGCTGAGCGCCAGCCTGACACCCTGCAGCGGTCCGCGATCCCGGCCGAGTTCGTAGCCGAGCTGAAGATCGAGCGTCGTCCAGCTATGCACGCGCTCGACCGGGGCGACGCCGTTGTTCAGATAGCCGTTGACGAAGTTGAGATAGGCGGCGGCACTCGCCTTTCCGAGCGTGGCGGCGGCGCGACCGCGCAGGCGCAGGTCGACCGGATTGCCGATGGTCGACACGACATCGGCGACATCGGACGTCGCCGTGATCTGCTGCTTGAGGGCAATCAGCCAGGTGCCGCTCACTCCGAGCTCGAAGCTGCGGTCCTTCTCGCCGCCGCGATATCCAATGTCGAAATCCAGGCCGCGCTCGGTCGTTCGGGACAGGTTGGCGTTGCGCCCGTCGATCAGCACCGTCACCGCCGACGCGGGGATGCCGTAAGGGTTGACGAAGGTCGGGTCCGCATAGAGCGCGGCGATCGTGGCGGCGGCGGGATTGTCGGTGATCAGCGACTGGAACCGGCTGCGTTGCGACAGGAAGGAGAAAAGCTCGGCGGCGACGTTGCTGATGCGGTCGCGATAGGAAATATCGAAATAGGTGGCGCTGACCGACAGGCCGGGCAGTCTCGCCGGGCGGTAGTCGAAACCCGCGGTCCAGGTTCGGGCCTTTTCCGGGCCGATGTCGGGGCGGTTGCCGAACAGTGCGACCACATTGCTGGTGCCCGTCGGCGACGCCGGATCGGGCAGCGGCAGCGGGATGATCTGATTGAGGCCCGGCCCATGGCGAATATCACTGAAGCTCGGCGCGCGAAACGACGTGCCGAACGTGCTGCGCAGGGTCAGCGCTGGCACGGGCTTCCAGCTCAGTCCGAAACGGGGATTGGCGGTCGTCCCGACGTCGCTGTAGCGTTCGATCCGCCCGGCAACCGAGAGATCGAGCCGGTCGATGCCGGGGATGTCCTGTTCCGGCCCGACCAAGGGCGCCAGCAGTTCGGCATAGCCGGCGATGACCGAGCGGCCGAGCGGGAAGCCCGCCGACCCGGCATCGACCGGTCCTGGCGTGAACTCGTCGTCGGCCGAAGAATAGCCATACCATTCGTGCCGATATTCGCCCCCGATCGCCATCCGGACGTCGCCCGCCGGAAGCGCGAACAGCGGGCCTTCGAACTTCAGCGTCGTCGACCATTGCCGGGAATGGCCGGTCTGGACGAAACCGCCACGAACGCGATCGATCGTGGCGGGGTTTGTGACCGAGCCATCGCCGAGCAAATTGTAGGCGGTCGCCGGATCGGTATCGGCAAGCGCGACCGCCAGCCGGTAGTAATTGGGCACGTTGATCGTGGTCTGCCGTTCGCGCTGCTCGCCATAGGCGCCGTGGAGCTCGGCGGACCAGCGGCCCAGGGAGGCGTCGAGCGATGCCGCACCCGCCCAGTTCGTCACATGGGCATTGAGCGTCGGTGCGCCGAGGTCGGGCCTGAAGTCATAATGGACGGTGATCGGCTGCCCCGTGCCGAGCGGATCGACATAGAAGGGATCGCCGGGCGTGACGACGACCCCGCCATAGTTGCTGGGAAAATAGCGGGCCGAGGATCGCCGGTCGGCGAAGAAACCCTGGGCGCGGAACTTGAAGATGCCGCCCAAATCCTGCTCGACCGCAGCATAGGCCGAGTGCCGGTCCAGCGCGGGCAGAATGTCGGTACCCTGGCGGCCGTCGGCGAGGTTGGCGGCGCCCGCGACGAGGTCGCCGGCCGTGAGGCGGGTTCCGTTCTGGCCGCGCGGAACGCCGAACACCTGTCCATTGGCAGCGACGATCGTCGCCGGGTTGGCATAATCCTGCCTATAGTCGGGACCATCATATGCGCGGAGATCCTCGGTGGCGTAGGGGCGGTCGTCAGCCCCCAGTCGGCCCCGGCGATAATATTCGTAGCCGGCGATGAACCGGCCGCTCGCCCAGCGGAAGCCGGCCAGCTGGCTCGCCTGCACTTCGTCGAAACCATCGGCAAAGCCGTAGCGAAGCCGGGTCTCGGCGCCGTCGAGGTCGCGGCGCAGCCGGACATTGACCACGCCCGCGACGGCATCCGAACCGTAAATCGCCGAGGCGCCGTCGGCGAGAATCTCGATGCGGTCGATCACGCTCGACGGGATGAGCGTCAGATCGACGAAGCTGCCCGCCCCGCCGCCGAGCGGCGGTCGGTTGCCGTCGATCAGGGTGAGCGTGGAGGTAGTACCCAGCCCGCGCAGGTTGATGCCCGAGCCGAAGCCGAAATTGGTGCCGCTGTTGTTGCGCACCGAAAATCCGACGGTGCCTTCATTGGCGCCGCCGCCGAAATTCTGCGGGACGGCGGCGAGGAGCTGCTGCGTGGTCGAATAGCCGCTGCGGTCGATCTCCTTACGGTCGACGGTCACGACATTGGACCCGACCGGCCCAGCACCGCGGATCCGCGTGCCGGTGACCAGAATGTCCTGCTCGCTATCCACCGGTTGGGGATCGGCGACCTTCTGCGAAGCGCGCACGACAAAGCTGCCCCCGATCCGGTCGAACGACAGGCCGGACCCGTCGAGCAGTGCGTGGAGCGCTTCGTCGATGGTGTAGGAACCGCGGAGCGCAGGGGCCCGCCTGTCGCCGACTAGCGTGGCGTCGGCCAATATCGTCTTGCCGGACAGGAGCGCGAGAGCCCTGAGCGAATCGCCGAGCCGTTGCGCAGGGAGTTCCACGCTGAGTCGCGCGGGAGTCTGTGCGTGCGCTGCGGACGCGTTCGTCACCAGCGCAATCGTGGCCATGCCGCCCAGCAGGTGCATTGCCGTCTTTTGGAATCGAAGCATCGTCGTCTTTCTCCCCCTTGGCCGCCGGAGGGCGGGTTGGGCGGGAGACGACGGGGGCAGGAATCACCCGCCAATTATTTTTGCAGGGGCGAGAACCGTGCCGGGTGGCGGGGCGCCAGGACGATGACGGACGCGCTCGAACGATCGACGCTCAAGTCGAACATGGCTGCGATGGCGCGCGCAAACTCCTGCGGATCGCGCGCCCGAAAAGCCCCCGTAACCGACAGACGGGAGAGCTGCTGGTCGGCAAGCCGCACCTGAACCTCATTATATCGATTGATCGCGGCGACCGCGTCGCCGAGCGGCGTCGCATCGAGGCCGAGCATTCCCGATGTCCATCGCGCCTCCGCGGGGGAAATCGGCTTCGACATCGACGTACCGCCAAGATCCGACTGCTGGCCGGCGGCGAGCAACCGCGGCGCCGCCTCGGTGCCTGAAGTGGCGTTCCGGAGCTCCACCGTCCCTTCGATCGCGACGACCTTTGGCGGGCTCTCCGTGACACTGACATCGAAGAGGGTGCTTCGCGCGACCACCTCGCCGCCTGGTACTGCGACGACGAATGGCCGTCGGCTGTCGGGCACGACGCGGAAGCGCGCGCGGCCGTGTTCCAGTACGAGGCGACGGCTCCCCGCCGTGAAGGTGACACGGACGAGCGTGGCGGAGTCGAGCGTGACCTGTGACCCGTCGGCAAGCCTGATGGTGCGGATCTCGCCCTTGGCTGTCCGGTAGGTCGCCGCCTCGGCGGGCGAGACCAGTGAGAAGGGGCCACCCTCGCGAACGACCCCGACCGTTACCAGCCCGAGGATCGCGGCAAGGCCAAGGCTCGCGGCGCCAACATGCGTGCTGTGCCGCATGAGGAACGGGGCGCGACCGAGCTTACGGGTACGGCCAACCGCGCTGTCGGCGAGCATCTTGCTGTCGCGCCAGTCGCGCGCCGCCTCGTCATAGGCCCGGCGATGCAGGGGATCGGCCTCGAGCCAGGCGTTGAATTCCCGTTCGACCTCGGGCCGGACGCTCCCCTGTCGGCGCACCAGCCATTCGCCGGCGGCATCGTGCACGCGGGTAGGAATCGCGCGCTCGTCCGGCTCAGTCATGGTGACGAAGATGTCGTCCAAGTTGCTTGATGGCCCGGCTCATCTGTTTCTCGACACCCCTCACGCTCAGTCCCGTCTGTTCGGCGATTTCGACGTAACTATAGCCATCGAGCCTGCAGGCGAGGAATATTTGTCGGGTGAGCGGCTTCAGCCGGAGCACGGCCTGTTCGAGACGCGCCAGCCTGTCGCGTGCTTCGAGTGCCGCGACAGGATCGCCGTCACACAACGGCACGTCGTCGATCGACAGGTGCAGGCGCTCGTTGTTGCGCGCCGCCGCCCGGGCGTGATCGCGCACCAGATTGCGCGCAGCCTCACGCAAATAGGCCCTGGGCGAGGCGATTGCGGCGGCGTGATCCCCGGTTCTGGCCGCCATGCGCGTGAACAGCTGCTGGACCATGTCTTCGGCGCAGTCGTCGGGTGTTCGCCGGGAGAGGAAGCGGAGCAGTCCTGGCCGCTCCGTGCGATAGAGGGTGCCGAGGACGTCCCGCATCGGCGTCGCGCGATCATGACCCGGGGGAAGCGGGTCGCCTTCGTCCAGCGGCAAGCGGGTGGCGCCTAGCAAGTACATCGCGCCTGGCGATCCGCGCCTGCAATGGCGTCTGTACCCATCGATCCCGTCTCCTCGCGACTGGCGAGGCGGCGCCGGCGGAAGCCGGGTGTAGAGAACATGCTTGAGACATGCGCCGACGCCTTTGGCCGCAAGCGGCTTGGACATGCGCGTCGGCCACCCGGCCGCGTCGATGGCGGGTCAAACTTTCCCAAGCGAGGTTCTCAAGCCTCGGCGCTGCCCTCGCAGCGCAGGGTCAGACTAACGCCCTGATTCGCAGAAGCAATACCAACAAGTCGGGTTCATGCCCCGCCCCGAATCGGTCCATTCCCCGACGCCTGGAGGACAGGGTTCGAGAAGCGAATCTGCCATTGTCGGGATCTCGACCCTGCTTTTGTGGCCCGATCCGCCGCCACCGAAAAGAATCTCGGCGAGATCGCGGCCTGACTTTCCACCATTTTTGGCTTCGCTGCCCAGCGGCGTGCGGACGGGCACCTTGACTCATCCGGGGGAACGGCAGAACAAACAAGGAACATCTCAATCTCGCCCGAGTCTGTCCATGTCATGCACCACTCCTCAATCATCGAAGATTTGCGTGCGCGGATAGCGCGGATCGAAGGGGCCGGGGCGCGCCATGTGTCCTTTCCCTTTGGCCTGGAGGCGATCGACCGCCATTTGCCCGGTGGCGGTCTTGCCGCCGGAGCACTCCACGAGATTGCAGGAAGCCCCGACCTTGCCGACGATGCCAGCGCGACGGTGTTTCTCGCCGGCGTCCTTGCCCGGGTCGAGGGGCCGGTTTTCTGGTGCTTGCGCTGGCGCGACCTGTTTGCACCGGCACTGCACCTCGCGGGACTTCATCCCGACCGCGTGATTCATGTCGAGGCCGGAAGCGATGCAAATGTGCTGCTGGCGATGGAGGAATGCCTTCGCCACCCCGGCCTCGCCGGCGTCGTCGGCGAAGTGACCAAATATTCCACCACCGCGTCGAAGCGGCTTCAGCTCGCGGCAGAATCGTCGGGTGTCTCCGCATTCGTCTTCCGCCGGGCTTCGAAGGCCGAGCATTCCGTCGAAGGCACGGCTGCGGTGACGCGCTGGCGGATCGGTGCGTCGCCAAGCGAAGCGCTGGGCATTCCGAGTCTTGGACGGCCGCGCTGGCACGTCGCGCTCGAACGCGTGCGCGGCGGGGAACCGCGCAGCTGGATCGTGGAGGGTTGCGATGCGCAGGGTCGTATCGCTCTTCCTGCCGCACTGGTCGATCGACCGGCTGCGGCGGAAGACCGCCAAGCCGCCGCCTGACGGGCAGGCCTGCACCGAAGCGACGCCGATGGTGACGGCGATCCCCGACCATGGCCGGCGCATTGTCGCGTCGGTTGATCGGGCTGCCCGCGCGGCCGGCATCATCGCCGGAATGACCATCACCAGGGCGCGGTCCTTCGCGCCGGGACTGGAGGTCGTGGATGCCGAACCGGAGGCCGATCTCGAAGGCCTCCGCCGTCTCGCCCTGTGGGCGGGGCAGCGCTACAGCCCGTTCGTTGCGCCCGATCCGCCCGATGGAATCTGGCTCGATATTACCGGCTGCGCCCACTTGTTCGACAATGAGCGCGCGCTTCTGAAGGATCTGCAACGCCGCGTCGCTGCATTCGGCCTGTCGGTCCAGATCGCCGTCGCCGACACGGCGGGCTGCGCCCATGCCGTCGCCCGATACGTACCCGCCGGCCGGCCGGTCACGATCGAGCCGGGAGATCAGCGCAAGGCGATGGCGCTGCTGCCGATCGCGGCACTGCGGCTGGAGCCAGGGGTGGTTGAAGGCCTGCGCAAGCTGGGCTTCGAGCGGATCGAACAATTGCTCGGCGAGCCGCGCGCGCCGCTCGCCAAGAGGTTCGGACGCACGCTGCATCGCCGGCTCGACCAGGCGCTGGGGTTCGTGCCCGAGCCGCTGGAGCCGATTTTCCCGGAGCATCTGCCACGGTGCCGGCGCGGGTTCGTCGAGCCGATCGCCACGGCACAGGCGTTCGCGGCGGTGATCGGCGATCTCGTGTCCGACATCGTCGGCCAGCTCGCCCGGCTCGGCAAGGGCGCGCGGCGGCTGGATTGCTATTTCCACCGCGTCGACGGCCAGACCCAGGCGATCCGGGTGGGAACCGCCACGCCATCGCGCGATGCGAAGCATCTCGCCAAGCTGCTGTCGGCAAGGATCGAGACTATTGATCCGGGCCTTGGCATCGAAGCGATGACATTGGTGACGCCGCTGATCGAGCCGATGGGTGCGCAGCAGAGCGAGGGGCTGGAGAGCCTCGGACGGCGCGGTCCCGATCTCGCGGCGTTGGTCGACGCGCTCGCCAACCGCTTCGGACAAGGACGACTCTACCGCACCACACCCAGGGCCAGCGCGATGCCCGAGCGCTCGGTCAGCTTCTCCCCGGCGCTTGATCGACCGGGTGGCATGGCATGGGATGATGACCTGCCGCGGCCATGCCGCATGCTGAGTCCGCCGGAGCCGATCGACGTCACCGCGATGCTGCCCGATCATCCGCCGGCCATGTTCGTCTGGCGCCGCAAGCGATTCCGGGTCGCCCAGGCGGACGGCCCCGAGCGGCTTCACGGGGAGTGGTGGCGCGAACACGGCCATGAGGCGAGCCTGCCGCTCGCGGTGCGCGACTATTATCAGGTCGAGACCGTCAGTGGCGGCCGATATTGGCTTTTCCGCCTTGGCGATGGCGAGAATCCGTCCACCGGCCCGATGCGGTGGTTCATCCACGGCGCTTTCGCATGAGCGACGCCGAACCAGGCTATGTCGAACTGCAGGTAACGACTCATTTCAGTTTCCTGCGTGGCGCGTCGTCGCCCGACGAGTTGTTCGCGACTGCCGCGACGCTCGGCCTGCCGGCGCTCGGTATCGTCGATCGCAACAGCGTGGCCGGGATCGTGCGTGCGTGGGATGCGGGGAAGGCGACGGGCGTGCGCGCGATCATCGGCAGCCGCCTCGACCTGGTCGATGGAACGGCCTTGCTGGTCTATCCGATGACTCGCACCGCCTACGGGCGAATGTGCCGCCTTCTCAGTGTCGGCAAGGCCCGGGCCGGCAAGGGCGCCTGCCATCTCGACTGGTCCGATGTCGAGGAATGGAATGAAGATCTGATCGCGATGCTTGCGCCTGGTCGCGCCGACGCGATGACCAAGGCGGCTCTGGCGCGCACGGCCGGCATATTCGGCGACCGTGCCTACCTGGCGCTCTCGATTCGCCGTCGTCCCCGCGATGCGATCCGGCTGCGCGACCTGGCGGCCATGGCCAGCGCCGCCCGCGTGCCGACCGTCGCGACTGGCGACGTCCTCTATCATTCTCCCGACCGCCGGCTGCTCCAGGACGTCGTCACCTGCATTCGCGAGAAATGCACGATCGACGAGCTCGGCGCCCGGCGCGAACGCTTCGCGGACCGGCATCTCAAAAATACATCCGAAATGGAGAGATTGTTCCGCCGCTACCTGGGCGACATCGCGCCGGTCGCCCGTAGCGTCGAGGTGGCGGCGCGCTGCACGTTCAGCCTGGAGGAGCTGAAATACCAATATCCCGACGAGATCCGGGTGCCCGGCCGCACGCCCCAACAGGAGCTGGAGCGACTGACCTGGGAAAAGGCACCGGAGCGCTATCCGGACGGGATCGAAGGGAAGGTGCGCGAGCAACTTGAGCACGAGCTGAAGCTTATCGCCAGCCTCGACTACGCGCCCTATTTCCTGACGGTCCATTCGATCGTCGCCTTCGCCCGTTCGAAGGACATCCTTTGCCAAGGGCGCGGATCGGCCGCCAATTCCGCGGTCTGCTACGTGCTCGGCATCACGTCCATCGACCCGGTGCGAACCGAGCTGCTGTTCGAACGGTTCGTCTCGGCGGAGCGGCGCGAGCCGCCCGATATCGACGTCGACTTCGAACATGAGCGGCGCGAGGAGGTGATCCAGTGGATCTACGAAACCTATGGCCGCACGCGGAGCGCACTGACCGCCGTCGTCACCCGCTACCGCTCGAAAGGCGCGATACGCGAAGTGGGCAAGGCGCTGGGGCTGAGTGAGGACATGACCGCCGGCCTCGCTTCATCGGTCTGGGGCTGGTCACGCGAGGGCGTCGAGGAGAAGCACGCAGAGGAACTCAACCTCGACATGGGCGACAGGCGCCTTGCGCTGACTCTCGACCTTGCCCGCCTGCTCATCAACACGCCGCGCCATCTCTCGCAGCATCCCGGCGGCTTCGTGCTGACCCGCGACCGGCTCGACGAACTGGTGCCGATCGAGCCCGCGGCGATGGAAGACCGCCAGGTCATCGAGTGGGACAAGGACGATATCGACGCGCTCGGCTTCATGAAGGTCGATGTGCTTGGCCTGGGAATGCTCTCGTGCATGCGCCGCGCCTTCGAGTTCATGGAGAACGACAAGGGGGTGAAGCTCGGCCTCGCGACCATCCCGGCCGAGGATCCGGCCACCTATGCGATGATCCGCAAGGCCGATACGCTGGGCGTCTTCCAGATCGAGAGCCGGGCGCAGATGGCATCGATCCCGCTGATGGCGCCGCGCACCTTCTATGATCTCGTCATCCAGGTCGCGATCGTGCGCCCCGGGCCGATCCAGGGAGACATGGTCCATCCCTATCGCCGCCGCCGCAACGGCCAGGAGGAAGTCACCTATCCGACCGAGGAGTTGCGCAGAGTGCTGGAGAAGACCTTGGGCGTGCCCCTGTTTCAGGAACAGGCGATGCGCGTCGCGATTGAATGCGCGGGCTTCACCGCCAGCGAGGCCGATCTTCTGCGGCGGGCGATGGCGACCTTCAAGCTCACCGGCGGCGTCTCGCACTTCCGGGACAAGCTGATCAGCGGGATGGTCAACCGGGGCTATGACCACGAGTTCGCCGAGAAGACGTTCAAGCAGATCGAGGGGTTCGGCTCATACGGTTTCCCGGAAAGCCACGCCGCCAGCTTCGCCCTGATCGCCTATGCGAGTAGCTGGATGAAGTGCCATCATCCCGATGTCTTCTGTGCGGCCCTTCTGAATGCCCAGCCGATGGGATTCTATGCCCCGGCACAGATCGTTCGCGATGCCCGGCAGCACGGCGTCGAAATCCATCCGATCGACGTCAACCACAGCCGCTGGGACTGCACCCTCGAGCCGACGGGGGCACGATATCTCGCCGTCCGGCTGGGACTGCGCATGGTCCGTGACCTGTCGAACGACGATGCCGCCGCGATCGTGACCGCGCGTGCCGGCACGCCTTACGAAAGCGTCGAGGAGATCCAGCGCCGCGCCGGCGTCGGCCGCGGCGCCCTCGACCGGATCGGCGAGGCGGACGGGTTCGGATCGCTGGGGAACAGTCGTCGCGAAGGGCTCTGGAGCGTCAAGGGCCTCGGCAACGCGGCACTCCCGCTGTTCGCCGCAGCGGACGAACGCGACGGCAGGCTGCGCCAGGAAGCGATCGAGCCGACCGTCATCCTCGCGCCGATGGGCGAAGGGGCCGAAGTGGTCGAGGACTATCGCGCTTCGGGACTTTCGCTCCGAGCGCATCCGCTGGCGTTCCTCCGCGATGAACTGAAGGCTCGCAGGATGATCACCTGCGAGCAGCTCCAGACCGTGAAGGATGGCCGCTGGATCGAACTCGCCGGCATCGTGCTGGTCCGCCAGAAGCCGGGGTCGGCGAAGGGGGTCATGTTCATCACGCTCGAGGACGAGACCAACGTCGCCAATCTCGTCGTCTGGACCAACGTGTTCGAGAAGAACCGTCGCACGGTGCTCAGCGCTTCGATGATGGGCGTGCGCGGCCAAGTCCAGCGCGAGGGCGAGGTCATCCACGTCATCGCTCAGCGGCTCGACGACCTGTCGCCGCTGCTCGCCAGCGTCGGCAACCGGTCCGACGTCGCCGACATCTACCGGGTAAGCCGCGCCGATGTCGTCAAGAACGCCATGCGGCCTGACCCGCGCGCTCCCGGTGAGTCCCCATTAGGAAAGCCGCCGCGCGACATCTTGATTCCCGACCTGCGGCTGGGTTCCGGCATCATACCCGGCCCGCCGACCGAGGGCATCAAGGTCAAGCCGCGAGATTTCCGCTGACCGGGAAACACGGAGGATGGGGTCGGGCCGATACTCCGAGAGCAGCCAACCGCGCTGTACCCAGAGGTCGAAGCTTGCCAACGCTGACTTCCTTCGGCCGACCGTCAGCGCGGGAAGCCTCAGTCGCATCCCCTTGCCGAGCTCAACGTCCCTCGCGGCGGCGACTTTCGAGTGGCCCCTGGACCGGGCTGCGGCGATGGCGGCGTCGCACCATTCGATGACCTCGGCATGCCGGCCCATTGCCAGGCTGCAGCTGGCGATCAGTTCCGCGTTGACCGATCCGCCGAACCCTTGCCGTGTCGCGTTGGCGGATCCGAAGATCAACGTGCGCGCGGTCCGCTTTCCTGGCGTCCGCCAAACGATGTAGAACAGCTTGAGGTGCATGAGCCCCGGCGCTGATCCGAGGACGCACCTCAAGCCGGATGCCGGCCTGCCGCCCACCCTCGAAACGGCCTCGGTGACCATGTCGATATCGTCCACTCGGCATCCGTCGTCGATGATCACGCTCAGGCGCCGCGGGCGCAGCCCATCTGCCAGTAGCTCGAAAAACTGCTTCTCGACATACGGCGTGACGACAAGGACATCCTCGGCTTTCCAGCCTGGCCGGCGCTCGAGCAGGTCGAAGCTGTGGTCAGCCGGCGCCACGTCCACCCCCCTTCGCCGCAGGCTTTCGGCCTTCATCGGGCTTCGCGCGGCCTGGCGGAGGTAGCGGCCCTCCGGCCTTCTCGATCAGGCTCATGTTGATCGCGTTCAGCAGCTGGTCGACGAAATGCTCGACGATCCAGAGGTCCTGTAGCGTGACCTCCAGCCGCTCGCCCTCCTTGAACGTCATGCCGAGGTTCGGCTGGCTCGCGCAGAGGTCGCCCAAGCGCTTTGAGACCTTGTCCTCGCCGTGCGTAACGAGATGGCGGATTTCGCCGATCGTCTCCATCACGCGCTGCCAGTCGTCGACGTCGGTAAGCCTATACCAACTCGGCCGGACAAGGCCAGCGGCCGCCCAGAAGGTCCCGAACACCCTGTGGAGACCGTCAAAGGTCCGGTTCCGGCGCCAGCTGGCGATCCGCTCCTCCCACATCGCCGTGAACGCGGCTTCCTCCGCCTCGCCATCGTCCTTCGCACGAAACGCCGCGCGCAATGGCTTGTACTCGTCCCCCCGCATTAGGATGGAAGGATTGCCGCGCACGAAAATCTCGTAAAGCTCGAGGACGATCTCCTCGAGGATGCCAAACATGTCCTGCACCGCGTATGCGGCCATCATCGGAATGGTCGCCTCGTGGTTGCGCGCAGCCTCGTCGCCACGCCAGCCCGCCAGATGCACGCGCTCGGTCCGGCCGGCGTCCGTCCGGAGGGTGTCGATGGTGAGCAGTATCTCCGGGGAATCCCTGTAGCGGTCCCGCGCGACGTGCAGTGCGTTGATCGTGATCGCCCACCTCATGAAGACGCTGCGCTCCGATGCTCGCCAGTCGCCGATGCGCGAAGTGGCAGTCTCGATCCATTTTATTGCGGGATCGTCCGTCTTGTAGATCAGG
>Ga0068858_100000506_pt1 | contig 40814 bp, 42 predicted proteins | sample KBSSwiS12_FD_66589 | JGI IMG/M metagenome (GOLD analysis project Ga0068858, IMG submission 66589) | Switchgrass rhizosphere microbial communities from Kellogg Biological Station, Michigan, USA - KBS Switchgrass S1-2 | ecosystem: Host-associated > Plants > Roots > Rhizosphere > Soil ... | reverse complement strand
GGGGCTGGGAGTGCGCGGGTAGCTGGTATGGGAGGGGTGGGGAGGGTGCCGGGCGCGGCGATCGCCGCGCCGCCACCGCGTGCGGCGCCGGTCCCCCCTCTCAATTGTCGTTCGGAAAAGCGGGGGAGGATTTCTGCGTTACGGCGCTACCACGATGGAGATGCGGCGGTTCCGGGGGTCGTGGGGATTGTCGGCGATCAGCAGCTCGCGGTCGGCAACGCCTTCGATGCGGCGGAAGCGGTCCTCGGTGATGCCGTTCTTCATCAGCGACTGGCGCGTGGCCTCGGCGCGGCCGGCGGAGAGCGACCAGTTGTTGGCCATCTGGCCGGGCCGGTAGGGCACGGCATCGGTGTGGCCGCGGATGGTGACGGTGCCGGCCTCGGGGGCGATGGTCTGGCCGATCGCCATGAGCAGCTCGGTCGCCTCCGGGGTGAGTACCGTGGTGCCGAGGCGGAACATGGCGAACTGGGCATCGTCGACCAGATCGATCCGCACGCCTTCGGTGGTGTCGACCATCTTCACCTGGCGGGCGAGGCGGCGCATGGCATCGGACTTGTCGAGCTTCTTCTGCAGGGTTTCCTGCATCCGCTTGATCTTGCCGCCGCCGTCCTTCGGGCCGCCGGTGGTATCGCGCGGGATGGTCATCGACTTGGTGCCGGTCTGGCCGGCACGGTTGGGATAGTTGTCGGCATCGGTGATCGACGAGCCGCCAAGCAGGCCGTTGGAGCCGGCGCTGCCTTCCTTCATCTTGACGAGGGTCGGCGTGAAATAGTCGGCGATGCCCTTGCGCTGCTTCTCGGTGGTGGCGCCGAGCAGCCACATCAGCAGGAAGAAGGCCATCATCGCGGTCACGAAGTCGGCATAGGCGACCTTCCACGCGCCGCCGTGGTGGCCGCCGGCGACGACGGTGACCTTCTTGACGATGATCGGGGCGGGCGGTTCGTTCTTGCCGCGTTTGGGGGGGCCGGCCATGGGTCAGATGCTCCTTACCGGCCGCGCAGGCTGTCGAGGAGTTCGGACAGACCCGGGCGGAAGGCGTGGCCCAGGCCCGAGCGGGCGCTTTCGACGACCAGTGGCTGGGGCCAGCCGTGGAGGCTCGCGATGATCACCTGCTTGACCGCATGGAAAATCTGCTCGTCCTGGTCGATGACCTGCTTCAACCGGCCGGCGAGCGGGGCGACCATGCCGTAGGCCAGCAGCACGCCCATGAAGGTGCCGACCAGCGCCGAGCCGATCATCCCGCCGAGCACCGCCGGCGGCTTGTCGATCGAGCCCATGGTCTTCACCACGCCGAGCACCGCCGCGACGATGCCGAGCGCGGGGAGCGCGTCGGCCAGGGTCTGCAACGCGTGCTGCGGCTCGTGCATCTCGTGGAAGTGGGTCTTCATCGCGTTGTCCATCACCTCCTCGACCGCATGGACCTCGAGCGTGCCCGAGGAGACGACGATCAGGGTCAGCGTGTCGCAGATCAGGTCGGTGAGGGCGTGATTGGCAACGAGGCGCGGGAATTCGGCGAAGATGGTCGACGACTTGGGATCGGTGACATGGCTTTCGAGCGCGACCGGGCCTTCCGAGCGGAGCAGCTTCATCAACCGGGTGACGAGGATGATCGCGTCGATGTGATCCTGCTTGTTGTGCTTGGGACCCTTGAAGATCTTGCCGAAGGCGCCCCCGATCAGCTTGAGCTCGTGCATCGAGTTGCCGGCGATCGTGGCGCCGAGCGCGGCGCCGCCGATGATCAGCATCTCGTGAGGGATCGCTTCCGCGACAGGGCCGATCGCGCCGCCGGTGATGATGAATCCACCGAAGACCATGACCAGCAGGACGACGATGCCGATACCAGCAAACATTGCTATTCTATCCCTGTTCTTCGCGCGACGTGTGGCGAGTGACGGCTGGTGGGGGCCGTCAGTTCAGCAGGCTGAACAGCGAGAGCGAGGCGAGCTTGGTGAAGCTGGCCTGGCTCGCCTCGAGCACGGTCATGGTTTCCTGGAGGCGCGCCACGGTAGAGGCGATATCGGTGCCGCCGACGTCGGTTTCCTCGCCCGCGCGCATTTCGGTGAGGTTGGTGCGGCGCTCGGTGGTGAGATCGACCCAGGCGAGCCGGGTGCCGACCACGGTCTGCGCGGTCGTGATCTGGTCCATGCCCTGGCTGAGCGCTGCTAGACCGTCCTTGGCCGCCTGCTGGGCCGCGGCGCCGCCGGCCTGGAGCGCGTCGGACAGTGTCTTCAGCGCGGTCAGGAGATCGGGCGAGGCGCTGCCGGTGGGCAGGGTGAGAAACTCGGGTCCGGTGAGCCCGCGGGTGACGTTCTGCCCGTCGCCCAGCGGCAGGTCGCCGGAGGTGCCGGTGCCGGCATAAGTGACGTTGCCGGCGGCGTCGGTGGTATAGGCTGCACCCGCCGACTGGCCGCCGAACAGCGCCCCGCCCTGCGCATCGCGCGAGTTGGCCAGCTGGATCATGTTGCCGCGGATCTGAGCGATTTCCTGGCCGATGCCGTTGCGCTCGGCGTCGGTCATGGTGCCGTTGGCGGCTTGGGTCGTCAGCTCCCGGATGCGGGTCACGTAATCGGCGAAGCTGCCGAGCGCGCTGTCGGTGAGCTGCAGGTTGGTGGTCGCCTTGGCGGCGTTCGCCACGTCGATCTGCGACAGCTGGTCGGTCCGCTGGAGCTGGCGCAGGCGCGAGGCGCCGACCGGATCGTCGGACGAGCGCGAGATGCGCTGGCCGCGCGAGAGATCCGCCTGGAGGCCTTCCGCGCGCGAGCGCAGGTCCGCGATGTCAAGGCTCGAGCGTTCGTAGAAGGCGCTGGTCGAGTTGGAGATGATCGTCATGGCGGGTCGGTCCCAGAGGGTGGCTTGCTAGTGGTCAGCGGATGGCGAGCAGGGTGTCGAAGATGTCCTTGGCGGTTTGCATGACCTTGCCGGAAGCCTGGAAGGCCTGCTGGAAGCGCACGAGGTTGACCGCCTCCTGATCGAGATCGACGCCCGCCTGGGCCTGGAGCGCGACCTGCGCGCCGCTGGCGATGGTCTTGAGCGCGTCGCGGGTTACGGTGCGGCCCTGGACGGTGCCCGAAATGTCGAACAGCAGCCCGTCCATGCCGCCGACCGGATCGGACGCTGACAGCGCGGTGCGCAGGGCGTTGAGGTTGGCGGGGTTGCGGCTGCCGGCGACATCGGAGGACGCGGCGGTGGCGATCTTCGCGCCGTCGGTCATGGCGAGGCCGAGCGAGGCGGCGGTGAACGGGGGGCCGCCCGAGAACATCGGCTGGCCGGCAGCCCCGGATAGGTCGATGCCGTTGCCTTGCGCGGTGTTGACGGTCTTGGCGAGGCTGTCGGCGAGGCCGTCGAGCCGGGTCTGGACCGCGGCAAGCTTGGTCAGCGCCTGGGCCTTGCCGGCAAGCGAGCCGCCGGTGAGGTTGGCCGGAGCGGGCGCCGCGGCAAAGCCCGAGACGGCGAAGGTGATCGTCCCGTCGCTCACGGTGGTCATGCCGAGCGTGCCGGCGGTGCCGCCCTGGACCAGCAGCGGACCCGAGCTGCCGCCGATGCGGACTTCGACGGTGGAATCGGTGTTGATCGTGGCCGAGACGTCGGTGAACTTCGAGAGCTGCTGGAGCAGGCTGTCGCGCTGGTCGAGGAGGGCGGTCTGGTCGCTGCTGGCGTCGGCCGCGCGGGCGAGGCGCAGGTTGACGCGGGCGAGTTCGCCCGAGAGCGTGTTGACTTGGGTGACTCCGTCGGTGGCTTCGAAGCGCAGGCCTGTACCGACTGACTGGAGCGCGGTGGCGGCGATGTTGAAGGTGCCGACCATCGTCCGCGCGTCCTCGACCACGTTGGCGCGCAGCGAGGTGGAGGTGGGATCGCCGACGAGCTGCTGGAGCGAGCTCTCGAACCCGACCATGGAATTGTAGACGTTGGACTGTTCGACGGCGGCCTGGATGTTCTCGAGCCCGGCGACCTCGGCATCGGCGCGCATGGAGTCGGCGCCGGTGCGGCGAACCTCGGCCTGGCGGAACAGGTCGGCATTGCGGACCACGGCATCGAGCCGCACGCCCGAGAGCGAGACATCGCCGATGGTGCCGATGCCGCCCGAAGAGGAGACCTCCGCCAGCCGGACCGAGCGGCGCACGTAGCCATCGGAAGAGGCGTTGGCGATGTTCTGCGCGGTCACGTCGAGCGCGATGCGCGCGGCCTGCGCGCCGCTGCGGCCGATCGAGAGGAGGTCGGAGGCCATGGCTTACTTCGCCTTTGCCGGGGTGGAGGCGAGATGCAGCTGCGCGGCGAGCTGCGTCTCGATCTGCTTCGCCAGGCCGAACGCGCCGCTGTCGGCCGCGATCTTGGCGTAGCGTTCGTCCTGCATCGAGTTGAAGGTGTCCATCGCCTGGCCGCCGAACAGCGAATCCTCGCCGGCGGGCTTGGCGGCGTGGGCCTGCGCAAGCATCTGGCGCACGAAGATCGCCTCGAACTGCTTGGCCGCTTCCTTGAGCTGGGTGCTCTGGGCGGGGGCCTGCGGGGTGAGCGCCAAGGCGCTTGATGTCGCGGCGGAGGTGGCGGCTACGGTTGTCATAGGACCTCCATCTCGGCCTTGAGCGCGCCGGCCTGCTTGAGCGCCTGGAGGATCTCGACGAGATCCGACGGGCCGACCCCGAGGATGTTCAGCGCATCGACCACCTTGGCGAGCGAGGCGCCCCCGCGGGTGTAGATGAGGTGGCTGCCCTGCTCGTCGCCGGTGACGGTGCTTTCAGGGGTGACAGTCGTCTGGCCCTTCGAGAACGAGTTCGGCTGGCTGACGTTGACCTTCTCCTCGACCTTCAGGACGAGCTTGCCATGGCTGATCGCGGCCGGCGCGAGGCGGACCGCGCTGTTGATCACGACCGTACCGGTGCGGCTGTTGACGATCACGCGGGCCGGGGTTTCGGCGGGGATGACGGTCAGCATCTCGATCGCGGCCATCATCGAGGCGCGGGTATCGGCCTCGGGCGGGAGCGCAAGGTCGAGGCTGACGCCGTCCTGAACGCGGGCCGTGCCCGGATAGCGCGTGTTGATGGCATCGCGCACGCGGGCGATGGTGAGGAAATCGGCCTGGTAGAGGTTCCAGCCGAGCGTGGGCGCGCTGTCGAACCCGGTGGCGACCGCGCGTTCGACGCTGGCGCCCTCGGGGATGCGGCCGACGGTGGGCACGTTGACCGACAGCTTGGAGCCGTCGCGGCCGGAAACGCCGAGGCCGCCCACGGCGAGATTGCCCTGGGCCATCGCGTAGATCTGGCCGTCGGCTCCGTAGAGCGGGGTGAGGATCAGCGCCCCGCCGCGCAGCGACTTGGCCTTGCCGATCGCCGAGACGGTGACGTCGATGTGCTGGCCGGGCTTGGCGAAGGCCGGCAGGTCGGCGGTGATCAGCACCGCGGCGGCGTTCTTGAGCCCGGGCGAGACGCCCGGCGGCAGCTGGACGCCGAGCCGGCCGGCGGTGCCGCGCATGGCTTGCGTGAGATACTCGAGGTTGTCGTCGCCCGAGCCGTCGAGGCCGACAACGATGCCGTAGCCGGTGAGCTGGTTCGAGCGGACGCCCTGGAATGCGCCGAGATCGCGAACGCGTTCGGCGTGCAGGGGGCTCGCGACCAGGGCGGCGAGGATGAGAAGGAGGCGCTTCAGCATGGCGGGCCTCAGAACGGCGTGATCATGTTGAAGAACCGGCTCAGCCAGCCTTCGCGACCGGCGCGCTGGATCGAGCCGTTGCCGGCGTATTCCATCCGCGCATCGGCCACTTGGGTCGAGCGCACGGAATTGGTCTGGGCATCGATATCGGCCAGGCGCACGATGCCGGAGAACTGGATCCATTCCTGGCCCTGGCTCAGCAGCAAGCGCTTTTCTCCTTTGACCAGCGCCGTGCCGTTCGGGCGCACCTCGGCGATCGTCACGCCGACCGTGCCGTTGAACGAACTGGTCTGCGAGGCGCTGCCATCTCCCTTGAACGACGATTGGCCCGAGGCGTTAAGGGCATTGGGGTTCAGGAACGACAGCGGACCGGCCGTGGGCGGGGTCAGCGAGAAGCCGCCGGAGCGGCCCGTCTTGGACCCGGCGGTCTTGGCGGTGGTGGTGTTTTCGACCAGCAGGATCGTCAGCGGATCGCCGACGCGGCGAGCAAGCGTGCCTTCGACCAGGCTGGCGTAGCCCATCGTGACATCGAAAATCGCGCCGGTGGCGGGCCGAACTGTAGCCGCCGGCGCAGCAGCGGGGAGCGTCGCCTCGAACCCGGGGCGCGGCTTGCCGGCACTGCCGGGCGCGCTGACCGCGAGCGCGGCGAGGCTGAGCGCGGCGGCGGGCGCGGAGAACGACAGGCGCGCGAGCGGGATCGCCGGCTTGCGGCGGCGCAGCGGGCGGCGCGGCAAGGCGATCCCGAGCGAGGCCGGCGCGGGGCTGGCGCTCGCGGCCAGCGGCAGGGTGAGATGGGCGGAGTGGTGCGCGGTCATTTCTTGGTGCTTCCCGATCACAGCGTCTGGTTGGCGTTCTTGAGCATCTCGTCGACGGCCGAGATCATCTTGGAATTGATCTCGTAGGCGCGCTGGCATTCGATCATGTCGACCAGCTCCTCGACGACGTTGACGTTCGAGGCCTCCAGGAAGCCCTGGCGGATATTGCCGCGGCCGGCCTGCCCGGCCGGCCCGAGCTGGGCCTGCCCCGAGGCGGCGGTCTCGCCCAGCATGTTGTCGCCCATGGCCTTGAGGCCGGCGGGATTGGTGAAGCTGGCGATGGTGATCTGGCCGAGGTTGGCCGGCTCGGTCTGCCCGGGCACGCTGGCCGAGACGGTGCCATCGGCGGCGATGGTGATCGCGCTGGCGCCTTCGGGCACGGTGATCGCCGGCTGGAGCGGATAGCCCTGCGCAGTGACCAGCTGGCCCTCGGCCGAGCGCGAGAAGTTGCCGGCGCGGGTGTAGCCGAGCTGGCCGCCGGGCATCTGGACCTGGAAGAACCCGTCGCCATCGAGCGCGAGGTCGAGCGCGTTGCCGGTGGTCTGGAGTGTGCCCTGGGTGTCGATCCGGCTGGTCGACTGGATCGCGACGCCGGTGCCGAGGTTGAGCCCGGTGGCATAGGCGGTCTCGGACGAGGACTGCTGGCCGGCGATGCGGGCATCCTGGTAAGCCAGGGTGGCGAAGTTGGCGCGATCCCGCTTGAAGCCGGTGGTGCCGACGTTCGAGAGGTTGTTGGCGATCACGCGCATTCGCTGGTCCTGGGCTTCGAGGCCGGTGCGGGCGACATGCAGGGCGGAACTGGGCATCGGTAACTACTCCGTCGGATATCAGGTCAGGCGCACGATCAGGTCATTCGCATGAGAGCGGTGCCGCCCTCGTCGATGTCCTTGGCGGTGCTGATCAGCTTGGTGCGGATGTCGAACAGGCGCTGGGCCTCGACCATCTGGACGAGGACATCGCTGGGCTTGACGTTCGACTGCTCGAGCGCGCCGGGGATGACCTTGGCCTCGAGATCGCCCGGCAGCACGCCGCCGCCGTAGACCCTGAGCAGGCCGTCGAGGCCTTTCTCGAGGCGGGTGCCGGTGGAGGTGGCGAGCTTGATCCGATCGACCTTGTTGGGCGCCGCGTCGGGCGTGGCCGGATCGCGGACGAGCACTGCGCCGTCCTCGCCGATGCTGACCTGGCCGCCCGGCGGGATCGAGATGGGCCCGTTCTCGCCGATGACAGGGGCGCTGTCGCCGTTGACCAGCACGCCCGAGGGCGAGACGGCGAGATCGCCGCGGCGGGTGTAGACTTCGGTGCCGTCGGTGGCCTGGACCGCGAGCAGGGCGCGGCCGGACATGGCCACGTCGAGCGATTTGCCGGTCTGGACCAGCGAGCCCTCGCTCATGTCGGCCCCGCGCACTTCGGCATCGGACAGCGCGCGGACCTCGAGGCTCTCGCCGTCCTTCACCGTCATCGGCGTGAACTGGAGCGTCTCGGCCCGGAAGCCGATGGTCTGGGCGTTGGCCATGTTGCTGGCGATGACCCGCTGGCGGACCATCGAGGCGTTGAGGCCGGAGAAGGCGGTGAAGATCAGGCGGTCCATGGGACGGCTCCGTCAGCGCGGGTTATCAGGTCCGCAGGTTGATGATCGTCTGCGAGATCTGGGTGGCGGTATCGATCGCCTTGGCGTTGGCCTGGAAATCGCGCTGGGCGGTGATCAGGCCGACCAGTTCCTCAGCGATATCCACGTTCGAGCGTTCGAGCGCGCCCGAGAGCAGTTCGCCGTACTGGCCGTTGCCCGGCTGGCCGAGCGTAGCCGTGCCGGACAGGCCGGTGGTGACCCAGTTGGACGAGCCGACCTGCTTGAGCCCGCTGGGGGCGACGAAGCTGGCGAGCGCGACCCGGCCGACCACGGTGTTGGTGCCATCGGCGTAGGAGGCGACGACATCGCCGTTGCCGCCCACCGAGACGCCGGCGAATTCGGCGCCGGCCGCGTTGGTCGCGGAAATCTGCGCCGACGATGGCGTGGTGGCGAAGCCGCCCGCGCCGTTGCTGGCGAAGATCTGCAGGCGGTTATCCGAGCTGTCGTGGATATAGCCGGCGCCATCGAGCGAGAACGAGCCGTTGCGGGTATAGTATGTCTGTCCGGTGCCGCCGTTGACGGTGGAGAAGAAGCCGTCGCCGTTGATCGCGACGTCGAGCGCCGAGCCGGTCTGCTCGATCGGTCCGAGCGCGAAGTTCTGCTGGATCGCCTCGACCGTGGCGCCGACGCCCTGGATCAGCTTCGGGTTGGAGTAGGCCGAGCCCGCGACGATGTCGGCGAACTCGACGCGGCTCTTCTTGAAGCCGTTGGTCTCGCCGTTGGCGATGTTGTGCGAGATCACGTTGAGGCTGGTCTGGGCGTTCTTGAGCCCGTTGAGCGAGGTGTAGAAGGACATGGGGGTGGCTCCCTTGGGGCTTCAGACGGACGTGGTGGAGGCGGTGGTGCTGGACGAGGTGGCGCCGGCCTGCGCCTTGGTTGCGGCCAGCTGGGCGGCAACGACGGCATCGAGCTTGCCCGAGATCTCGGTCAGCTTGGCGCTCAGTTCGCCGATCCCCTTGTTGGTGTCGGAGGCCTGCGACAGTGACGAGAACTGCGCCATCTGCGCCAGCATCTGGGTGTTGTCCGTCGGGTTGAACGGATCCTGCTGCTGGAGCTGGGTGGTCATCAGCTTGAGGAAGTCCGCCGAGCCGAGCTGGCCCAGGGTGGTCTTCGTCGCGGTGGTACCGGTGCCGGCGTTGGTCGCCGTGGATGTGATCGTGGTCATTTCATCCTCATCGTTTCGAGCATGAGCTGCTTGGCGGTGGAAAGGGCCTCGACCAGGTTCTGGTACTGGCGGGAGCTGTCGAGCATCTCGACCATCTCGGCGTTTTCATCGACCGGGCTGGTCCAGACATCGCCGTTGGCATCGGCGAGCGGGTGATCGGGATCGTGAGTGCGGATCGCCTTGGCCTGCGACTGCTGGACCCCGCGCACGTCGACCGTGGCGAGGCCGGTGGCCTGGTCGAGCGCGGTGGCGAAAACCGGACGGATCGGCTTGTAGGCGCCCTGCTCGGAGCCGGCGACCGCGCCGGCATTGGCGAGGTTGGAGGCGGCGGCGTTCATCCGCACGAGCTGGGCGGAGAGGCCGCGCTGGGCGAGGCTGAACAGGGTGAGAGGCTGGGGTCCGCTCATCGTCAGTCGCCCTTGAGCGCGCGAGTGATCGTATCGACCCGGCCCTTGATGAACTGGAGCGTCGCCGAATAGCCGACCGCGTTCTCGGCGAAGGCGGTCTGCTCGGTCATCATCTCGACGGTGTTGCCGTCCATGCTCGGCATGGTCGGCACGCGGTAGCGCGTGGCGCCGGAGACGGCGGCCTCGTCGCTCGCGCCCTGCGTGCTCGCCTTGAGCGCGGCAGCGAAATCGATGTCGCGGGCCTTGTAGCCGGGGGTGGCGGCGTTCGCGATGTTGGAGGCCAGCACGCCCATCCGCTGCGAACGCAGCGCCAGGGCCGTGCCGTGTATGCCGAACAGGGTCTCGCTCATCGGTCCATCTTCCTTCGCCTGACAGGGGCGGATCGGGTCCCCGGGTTATTTGCAATGGGCGTGCCAGATTTCGGGAAAGCCCGGAAAAGCGGGGCTTCGCCGATGGGGGCGGCGGGGAGCGGCAAGGCGGGCGGCAAGCTCTTGCCGGAAGCGGCAGAAAAGCGCCGGGGGGCCTGAATTCTGCTGCCGTTTGCCGTTCTTGAGGAGAGCCGCGCGAGTGCCGCCGGCCCAGACCCGAGGACACGACGCCAACCATGCCTAGCCCGCTGATCGACATTTCCCTGGTGGACGGCGGAGCGGCGGCGATCGTCGTGGGGGGCACGCTGCTGGCGACGCTGCTGCGCAGCGGTCCGGCTGAGATCAGGGTGGCGCTGCATGGCCTCAAGACTGCGCTCGGCCGCGGCTACCATGCCGACGAGGGCAAGGCCGAGCTTGCCGCCTCGGTCCGCGCGATCCGCGAGGACGGGCTGCTGCGCGCGCGGCCAGCCGACCATGTCGACCCGGCCTTCGCGGAGGCGACCGAGGCGCTGGTCCACGACCGTTCGCTCGGATCGCTGCAGGCAGCGCTGGAGAAGCACAAGGCGCGCCGCATCGGCGAGGCGGAGACCGCGGTGCGGGTATTTGCGCAGGCGGCCGAGCTGGCACCGGTGTTCGGCATGGCCGGGACGCTGGTCGCGCTGAGCCGGCTGGCCGCGAGTGACATGTCCGCCGGGGAGGCGATCACCGGCGCGATTGGCCTTGCGGTTGTGACCACACTTTACGGCATCCTGCTGGCGAACCTGCTGTTCGCGCCGCTGGCCCGGCTGATCGAGCGGGCGGCCCTGCGCGAGGAAGCGGCGCGGCAGGAAGTGGTCGACTGGCTGGCGGCGCAGGTTGCCGAAGCCATGCCGCGGCGGAAGACCGTTCATGCCCAGCACCATGCGCTCGACCAAGTCTATGGGACGGAAGCAGCGTGATCGCTCGGGCAGGGCTCGGCGCGCGGACGGCCAAGGCGGACAGCGGCTGGCAGTATGCGCTGGCCGACCTCTCGCTGATCCTGTTCATGGTCTGCGCGCTGGCGCTGGCGCAAGCGCCCAAGGTCAAGGGACACTTGCCGCTGCCCCAGGCAAAACCGGAGCCCAAGGCCCAAGCGGTGGCGCTCGGCGAGCCGGCGGCGGTTTGGCGCGCGGGGCCGGGCATGCCCAGCCTTGCCGAGTGGATCGCCGGCCAGACCGCCGATCCGCGCCAGCGCCTGACCATCGTCGCGCACTATACCAACGGACGGGCGGCCGACGCCTTCGCCCGCGCCGATGCCGCGCTGCACGGGGTGCGCATGCTGCCCGCATCGGCGCGCATCGTGGTCGAACCGGGCGCGAGCGACGACCTTGGCGCAATGCTGACCTGGGATCTCGGGCAGACCTGAGCCCGAACCTGGCCTCCCGAACCCGATCGGTGCGGGACTGGCACGCCTCTTGCTGGAACCGGGTGACGCATTCACCGAGGTCTCCATTCATGAAGCTTGCCCCCGCCCTGCTGCTACCCGCCGCCTTCCTCGTGATGGCGCCGGCCCGCGCGCATGCCGCCCCCTTCGCCGACCTTGCCGCCATCGACCTTGCCGTCGCGCAGTTTACCGGGGCGCCGCAGGGCGCGATCGGCGGAGCAGCGCAAGTGGCGGACCGGCGGCTCAAGCTGGCGCCCTGCGCCAATCCGCTCAGCCTTTCCTGGTATGCCGGGCGGCGCGATACCGTGCTGGTCCAGTGCCCCGACACGGGCGGCTGGCGGCTGTTCATGCCGGTGCTCCAAGCCGCGCCCGGTGTCGCCGAAGCCCCTGCGGTGCTCCGCGGGGAGGCGGTGACGGTGGCGGTTTCGGGCGACGGGTTCTCGGTTTCGCAGCCCGGCGAGGCAATGGATCCGGGTGCCGTGGGGCAGTGGATCCGGGTCAAGACCGCCGCCGCCGGGAGCCAGCCGCTGCGCGCGCGCATCGTCCGTCCGGGCCTGGTTTCCGTTGCCCTCGATGGCGAATGAATCGAAGTTCGGCAAAGGCTTGCCGGCAACTACGGCAAAATCCTGCCTGACCCCTTAAACGCTGCTGCGCGATGCCGTTCTTCCGCTTGGAGAACCACGGAGCGGCACCATGCCCATCGACAAGAGCCAGTCCCTGTCCGCCGCCGGCATCGCCGGCTTGCGCGCTGTCGGCCTCATCGACGCCCGGACCGTGCGCACTGCTGCCGGCGCCAAGGGCGCCCCGGCGGCGAGCGCTACGCCGGGCGACGCCCCGGCCGTCACCTTCCAGCCGAGCGAGGCGCTCGACCCGGGCCAGCCCCCGGTCGATGCCGACCGGGTGCAGGTGATCCGCAAGGCCATCGAATCCGGGAACTATCCCATCATCCCCGCCAAGATCGCCGATGCGATGATCGCTGCCGGCCTGCTGCTGAGGACCCCCGCATGAGCCAGAGTTCGCCCCAGACCACCGCGGGCCTGCGCGACACGCTGCGGCAGATGGTTGCCGTCCTGCAGGACGAGCGGCAGGCGCTTGCCGCGCTAGACCTCGATGAGATCATGGGATCGGCGGTCAACAAGTCGGGCCTGTGCGATATTCTCGCCGGAACGGCGCCCGAGGCGGTCGACGAGGAATGCCGCGGGCTGCTCGACGCCGCGCGGCGGCTGAACGAGGTAAACCGCCAGGTTCGCAACCTCATCGCGGCCAATGTGGCGCAGCGGCTCGATGCGATCGTCGGTTCGCCCGCGCTGTACCGCGCGGCCCCGGCCTATGCCTATGCGGGTTCGCGCTAAGACACTGAATTTATAGAGTTTCAGCCACGCGCCGGACTTCAATCCGGCGCGTGGCTGCCGTTCTGCGCGCTAGCGGAAGATAAGCGTGGCCCCCGGTCGAGCCGGGGATGACGGATCAGGCAGATCCGGATTCAGGCGGCGCGACCGTGCGGTTTGGCACGGCTCTTGCTGAGACGATCCCGAAGCATTTGCATTCGGGGATCTCGCTTGAGCGGACTTGGCATCAACGGACCGGACCAGACCCAGCAGGGCGCCGCCGCAGCGGTGCGTCCGGGCGTGCAGGGGGCCATCGCGCAGGCCGCACAGGCGACCGGTATCGACTTCGACTACCTCCTGGCGCAGGCGCGGCTCGAGAGCGGGCTCAACCCCAATGCCCGCGCCGGCACCTCGAGCGCGACCGGGCTTTACCAGTTCCTCGGCGGCACCTGGCTCGACACCCTGCGCAAGCACGGGGCCGAGCACGGGCTCGGCTGGGCGGCGGATGCCGCGGGCGATCCGTCGCGCCGGGCCGAAGTCATGGCGCTGCGCTATGATCCGCAAGCCTCGGCGCTGATGGCGGCCGAGCTCGCCGGCGACAACCGCGACGCGCTGAGCGGCGCACTCGGGCGCGAGCCCGATAATGCCGAGCTTTACCTTGCCCACTTCCTCGGGCCGCAGGGCGCGACCCAGTTTCTCGCTGCGCTGGCGAGCGATCCCTCGCAGAGCGCCGCGGCGCTGCTGCCTTCCGCGGCGGGCGCCAACCGAGCGATCTTCTACGGGCCTGGCGGAGGCGCGCGCTCGGTGGGCGAGGTCATGGGTCTCGTGCGCGGGCGCTTTGCCAGCGCGCTGGGCCAAGGGGCCGGGTTCGATCCGGCGATCGCCGCTGCCGCCGCGCCGCAAGTGCCTACCGGCGGACCGGTGGAGCGCGAGTTCCACGCAGTCGCCGCCGCGGCGCCGCTGCCGCAACGCACATCGATGGCCGATACCCTGCGCCAGGCCTTCGCGCTCGGCCAGGGCAACGACAGCGCGGTGCCGGCACATGTCCGCTCGGCCTACGGCCGTCTCTCGGCGCTGGGGCTCTAAGCGATGTTCAAGCTTTCCAACGTCTCGGCCGTGGCGCTGCCCGCGGGCATCATGACGCTGATCGCGCTGATGATCGTCCCGGTGCCGACGGTCCTGCTCGACGTGTTCTTCGTCCTCAACATCGCGCTTTCGGTCGCGGTGCTGATGGCGGCGATGAACGCGGCCAAGCCGCTCGACTTCTCCTCGTTCCCCTCGGTGCTGCTGTTCGCCACGCTGCTGCGGCTCTCGCTCAATGTCGCCTCGACCCGCGTCGTGCTGGTCAACGGCCATTCCGGCGGGGCGGCGGCGGGCCACGTGATCGAGGCCTTCGGCAAGTTTCTCATCGGTGGCAACTTCGCGGTCGGCCTGTTCGTGTTTATGATCCTGATGATCATCAACATGGTCGTCGTCACCAAGGGCGCGGGCCGCGTTTCGGAAGTGTCCGCGCGGTTCACCCTCGATGCCTTGCCGGGCAAGCAGATGGCGATCGACGCCGATCTTGCCGCCGGGTTGCTGACCGCCGACGAAGCCAAGGCGCGGCGTCGCGAAGTGGCGACCGAGGCCGACTTCTACGGCTCGATGGACGGCGCCAGCAAGTTCGTGAAGGGCGACGCGATCGCGGCGCTGCTGATCCTGGGCGTGAACATCATCGCCGGCTTTGCGCTGGGCATGATCAGCCACGGGCTGACGGCCAGCGAGGCGGCGGAGAAGTACATCACGCTGGCGGTGGGCGACGCGCTGGTGGCCCAGGTTCCGGCGCTGCTGCTCTCGATCGCGGCGGCGGTGATCGTCACCCGCGTGTCCGACACCCGCGACCTTGCCGGCCAGATCGGCGGGCAGTTCGCCAATCCGGCGACCTGGTTGCCGGTGGCGGTGATCCTCGGCGGGATCGGGATCATTCCGGGCATGCCGCACATGATCTTCCTGCCGGCTGCGGGCATGGCCTTCTGGCTCTACCGCAAGCTCAGGCAGCGTGCCGATCGTCCCGAGCCGGTGATCGACACCGCGCCGCCCGCCGATCCGCAGCGGATCGTGCTCGACGAGGTTTCCGACCACACGCTGGTCACGATCGAGCTGGGCTATGGGCTGGTCCATCTGGTGGACGAGCGGCGCGGCTCGCCGCTGGTCTCGCGGATCACCGGGGTGCGCAAGCAGCTCAGCCAGATGTTCGGGTTCATCGTGCCCCAGTTCCGGGTGCGCGATTCGCTCGAGATGCCGCCGCACGACTACCGCGTGCTGCTGGGCGGCGTGCCGCTGGGCCAGGCGACGGTGCGGGCCGAGAAGATCCTGGCGATCGACGCGGGCGAAGCGCGCGACAACCACACGCTCGTCGGCGAAGCCACGCGCGACCCGAGCTTCGGCTGTCCGGCGCTGTGGATCGACCCGGCACAGCGCGACCATGCGATCGCCGAAGGGTTCCTCACGGTCGACGCCAGCACGGTGATCGCCACGCACCTCAACCAGGTGCTGGCCGAGCGGCCGCAGGCGCTGCTCGGGCCGGACGAGGTCCGCTCGATCCTCGATGCGGTGAAGGAGCATTCGGCCGGGCTGGTCGAAACCGTCTACCCCGCGCCGCTGACCCTGGCCGCGGTGACGCGCGTCCTGCGCACGCTGCTGGAAGAGGGTGTGCCGCTCGGCCATCCGGTGCCGATCCTGCAGAGCCTCAGCCAGGCGGTGCAGGTCACGCTGGAGCACGACCGGCTGATCGACCTGGTGCGCGCGGACCTTGGCGCGATGATCGTCGGACGGATCTGCGGGCCCAACGAGCGCCTGCCGGTGCTGACCCTCGACGCGCGGCTCGAAGGGGCGATCGTGCAGGGGCTGCAGGACCCGATCACCGGCCAGCCCGTGATCGAGCCCGACCTTGCCCGCACCATCGGCGAGCGCATCGCCAACCTGATCGCCGAGCGCGGGCCTTCGGCCTGTCCGCCGGCGCTGATCGTCCAGCCGCGGGCGCGGCGGGCGCTGGCGGCCCTGCTGCGGCTGCGCGCGCCGCAGTGCCTCGTCCTCTCGATTTCCGAACTTCCGCCGACCCAGCCGATCGAGGTGCTTGCCGTGATCGGCGAGGATCCGGTTCCGGTCCCCTCGCTGCCGCACCCCGGCAGCGCCTTCAGCGAAGAGCTTGCCGCATGAAGCACGATCACAAATCCTTCGGTTCCGCAGGCAGCCTGGGCCGCGCCTATGGCGGTCCTGCCGAGGCCTACCGCGGCGACGTGGCCGACCGGGTGCGCCGGTTCCTGCCGATGGTCCGGCGCCTCGCGTGGCACGTCCACGGTTCGGGCCGGCCGGGCATCGAGCTCGAGGACCTGATCCAGGCGGGCCTCGTCGCGCTGACCGAATGCGCGCAGAAGCACGCCGGGCCGGGCGAGGACGGCTTTGCCGCCTATGCCAAGATGCGGGTGCGCGGGGCGATGGTGGACCTGATCCGCCGCGCCGTCCCGCTCTCGCGCGGGGCCAGCGAGCGGCGCCGGCAGGTGCGCACGCAGGAGGACATCCTGCGTGGCCGGCTGGGCCGCGAGCCTAACGCGGCGGAGCTTGCCGCGGCGCTTGGGGTGACCGAGCGCGAACTGGCAGACCTGCGCTCGTCGAGCGAGCCGCTGCGGTTCGAATCGATCGACGAGGCCTATTCCGACAGCGACATGGCGTTCGCCGACGGCCAGGCCGACGTGCTCGAGCAACTGGGCGATGCCGAGCTTCGCGGGCAGGTGGCGGAGGCGATCGGCGCGCTGCCCGAGCGGCTGCAGCTGGTGGTCCAGCTCTACTTCCTCGAGGAGCTGAACCTTGCGGAAATCGCCGGCGTGCTGGAGGTTTCGGTGCCGCGCGTGCACCAGCTCAAGGCCCAGGCGCTCGACCACTTGCGCAAGGCACTCGCGGGGGTGGCCGACATCCTGTGAGACGGGGCCGCGCGGACAAAACCGCCGGCCATTGATCCTGCGCAGCGAAGCTGTGCGGCAAATGTCTCATCCGTATGCATATTTACGATTGCGGGCCGATTGCCCCGGAACCTTTCCGGTGGTAGATGGTTTGCCATGCCCTCATGCGATACCTGCGTCGTCCGCAACCGTGCCATCTGCTCCGCGCTCGATGCGCACGAGATCGGCGCGCTCAACGCCATCGGCCGTACGCGCACGCTGGCGCCCGGCGAATCGCTGATCTGGGAAGGGGACGATTCGGTCCTCGTCGCCAACGTGATCGACGGCGTGCTCAAGCTCTCGACGGGCACGGAAGACGGGCGCGAGCAGATCGTCGGGATGGTGTTCTCCTCCGATTTCATCGGTCGCCCGTTCGGCTCCACGACCGGCCACGGCGTTACCGCGCTGACCGAAGCCAAGGTCTGCGTGTTTAACCGGCGCGATTTCGACTCCTTCGCGCGCGAACATCCGGCGCTCGAGCACAAGCTGCTGCAGCGCACCCTGACCGAACTCGACCGCACGCGGCGCTGGATGCTGCTGCTGGGGCGCAAGTCGGCCAGCGAGAAGGTGGCGAGCTTCCTGCTCGAGATGTGCGATCGCGTGGCCGGATCGCCGTGCGAAGCGATGGAAGCGAGCGCCGAGGTGATGCTCGACCTGCCCGTCTCGCGCCAGCAGATCGCCGATGTGCTGGGGCTGACGATCGAGACGGTGAGCCGCCAGTTCACGCGGCTCAAGGCCGAAGGGGTGATCGACCTTCCGTCACGCCGCGAGGTCCATATTCGCGACCGGTTCGCGCTCGCCGCCGAGGCCGGCTGAGGCAGTTTTCCTCCCGCTTGCGGGAGGGGCCAGGGGCGGGCTCGGTGGTGGCGAGCCCCTACGCCCATTGCTTGAATTGACAGGCCCTGTCCCAGCCCCTCCCGCAAGCGGGAGGGGAGGGTTGGGTCAGCGGGCAGTGCCCGCCGGCATTTGTCAGAAGCGGTAGGCGACGCCGCCGCTCAGGACCCACGGGTCGAGCTTGTGGGTGGTGCCGAGCACTTCGGCCGCGCCGGCGTAGAACTTGGCGTCAGTCTTGACCCAATACTTCTTGGCATCGAGCGAGATCGAGTAGCCGCTGTTGCCGAGCGCGATGTCGACGCCGGCCTGGACCGCGACGCCCAGCTCGCTCGAGAGGTTGACGCTGGTCACGCCAAGGGTCTTCACCGCAGCGCTCGGTTCGCCGTTGCCGGCCATGATGAACCAGGTCGGGCCTGCGCCGACGTACGGCTTGATGGGCCCGAGCGGCAGATGGTACTTCAGGGTGACCGTGGCGGGGATGATCACCACGTTGTCGACCGCGACGGTGCCGTTGAGCGTACCGGCCGAGACCGTGACGTGATGGGCGGTGGTGCAGCAGATCGTCTCGACCGAGATGTTCGGCGTCACGAAGTATTCGACCGCGAGGGTTGGCACGACGTTGTCGTTGGCCGCGGTGTTGGTCACGGCCTTGGTGCCGACGAGGCCGGCGACGTCGTTGGTCACCGCGGTGACCTTGCCGTCGGGCAGGACGCCGGTGGCGAGCAGCTTGAGCTGGATCTTGCCGTCCGGGCTGCCGGCGTGGGCAGCTGCGGGCATGGCGAGCGCGGCCATGGCAGCCGCGGCGGTAAGCATCGTCTTCTTCATATCCCTCATCCTATTGCGCCGCGAGCCTGCCCCTCGCAGGCCGTTCTTGCGGCGTCGCACATAAGGGTGCGCGGAATTGACGCGGGCTCATTGATCAAGCGCAATTTGCGACTTTGGTCGAATTTGCAGCGAATTCGTCGCGCCGGATGCATGTTTTGACACGGGTCAATGCTGCGCTGCGGGGGCAGGCGCACCGCGATCCCGTCCTACCAGAGAGGGAAGGCTCATGGTTACCTTGATCGGGCGCGCCGGCATTTGGCTGGTGCTGCTGCTTATTGCCATTCTGGCCGTCGCCGCGGCTGCGGATACGGGCTTTGCCATTCACATGGGCATCGTCGCCGCCGCGTGCCTCATCGGCCTCTATTTCACCCTGACAAAGGCCAACTACGCGGCGCTGGCGCGCGGGGGGGCGAACCTGCCGGACCAGTCGCGCTACGATGACGATCCCATCCGCTGGGGCGTCATCGCAACGGTGTTCTGGGGCATGGCCGGGTTCACCGCGGGGCTGTTCATCGCGCTGCAGCTGGCGTTTCCGGTGCTCAACCTCGGGCTCGAATGGACGACCTTCGGGCGCCTGAGGCCGCTGCACACATCGGCGGTCATCTTCGCATTCGGAGGCAATGCGCTGATCGCGACCTCGTTCTACGTGGTCCAGCGCACCTGCCGGGCGAGGCTGGCCTTCCCCGGCCTCGCCCGCTTCGTGTTCTGGGGCTACCAGCTGTTCATCGTGCTCGCCGCGACCGGCTACCTCCTGGGGATCACCCAGGGCAAGGAATACGCCGAGCCCGAATGGTACGTCGACCTGTGGCTGACAATCGTGTGGGTAGCCTACCTCGCGGTCTTCGTCGGCACGCTGGTCAAGCGCACCGAGCCGCACATCTACGTGGCCAACTGGTTCTACCTCTCGTTCATCCTGACGGTGGCAATGCTCCACCTCGTCAACAACGTGAACCTGCCGGTCTCGATCGTGGGCGCGCGCAGCTATCCGCTGTGGGCGGGCGTGCAAGGGGCGCTGGTCCAGTGGTGGTACGGCCACAACGCGGTCGGCTTCTTCCTGACCGCCGGCTTCCTTGCCATGATGTACTACTTCGTGCCCAAGCAGGCCGAGCGGCCGATCTACTCCTACCGGCTCTCGATCATCCACTTCTGGGCGCTGATCTTCCTCTACATCTGGGCGGGTCCGCACCACCTCCACTACACCGCGCTGCCCGACTGGGCGCAGACGCTGGGCATGGTCTTCTCGGTCATGCTGTGGATGCCGAGCTGGGGCGGGATGATCAACGGCCTGATGACGCTCAACGGCGCCTGGGACAAGGTCCGCACCGACCCGATCATGCGGATGTTCGTGATCAGCCTCGCGTTCTACGGGATGAGCACGTTCGAGGGTCCGATGATGAGCGTGAAGAGCGTCAACTCGCTCTCGCACTACACCGACTGGACCATCGGCCACGTCCACTCAGGCGCGCTGGGCTGGAACGGCATGATCACGTTCGCCTGCGTCTACTACCTGACGCCGCGCCTGTGGGGCCGGAGCCGGATGTATTCGCTGCGGATGATCAACTGGCACTTCTGGCTCGCGACCGTGGGGATCGTCTTCTACGCGGCCTCGATGTGGGTGGCGGGGATCACCCAGGGTCTGATGTGGCGCGAATACGGGGCCGACGGCTACCTGGTGAACTCGTTCGCCGAAACGGTCGCCGCGCTGCACCCGATGTTCCTGCTGCGTGCCTTCGGCGGCCTGCTCTACCTCTCGGGCGCGGTGATCCTGACCGTGAACGTGTGGAAGACGATCGCCGGCTCGCCGCTGCGCGAGGAAGCGCCGCTGCGCGACGCTCCTTACGACGCCGAGAAGGATCGCCCGCTTGCCGCCGGCGGGGCTGCCCCCGCCTATGCCGCAGCTGCCGAATAAGGGGCGCGAGACATGACCTCTGCAACGAAGAAAGAACCGTTCTCCGGCCACAAGAAGCTGGAGCGCAACGTGACCCTGCTCGGCGTCGCCGCTTTCGCGGCGGTGACGATCGGCGGGATCGTCGAGATCGCGCCGCTGTTCTGGATCGACAACACGATCGAGAAGGTGGAGGGGATGCGCCCCTACACCCCGCTCGAGCAGGCCGGACGCGACATCTACATCCGCGAAGGCTGCTACCTGTGTCATAGCCAGATGATCCGTCCGTTCCGTGACGAGACCGAACGCTATGGCCATTACAGCCTTGCCGCCGAATCGATGTACGACCATCCGTTCCAGTGGGGCTCCAAGCGCACCGGGCCGGACCTGGCCCGCGTGGGCGGGCGCTATTCGGATGAATGGCACGTCCAGCACCTGACCGACCCGCGGTCGGTCGTCCCGGAATCGGTCATGCCGATGTACGCGTTCCTCAAGGAGAAGGACCTCTCGGCGAGCGACGTCGAGGGCTCGATGAGCAAGGAACTCACCGCGCTCTACCGGGTGGGCGTGCCCTATACCAAGGACCAGATCGCTCACGCCGACGAGGACATGAAGGCCCAGGCGGGCATGGGCGACGCGAGCGAGCTCGCGAAGCGCTGGCCCAAGGCCCAGGCGCGCGACTTCGACGGCGACCCGGCCCGCCTGACCGAGATGGATGCGCTGGTCGCCTATCTCCAGGTGCTCGGCACGATGGTCGACGTCAACGCCGCCTCCGCTCAGGAGGATCTCGCCAAGGAGACGGGCCGGTGAGCCAGTACGACACCCTGCGCCACCTGGCGGACAGCTGGGGCCTCGTCGCGATGGGCGGCGTGTTCCTGGTGCTGTGCCTGTGGCCCTTCCGCCCCGGCGCGCGCGCTCACAACGACGCCGCCGCAGCGATGATTTTCGAGGACGACGACAATGGCTGACAACAAACGCGTCGACGAGGCCACCGGGGTCGAGACCGTCGGCCACGAGTGGGACGGCATCGAGGAGCTCAACAATCCGCTGCCGCGCTGGTGGGTGCTGACCTTCTACGCGACGATACTGTTCGCGATCGGCTACGTGGTGGTCTACCCGGCCATCCCGGGGCTGCACAAGGCCAGCGACGGGATGTGGAAATGGTCGAGCCGCGGCGCGCTCGCGGCCGACATGGCCGTCGCCGAGAAGAGCCGCGCGCCGATCATTGCCGCGCTGGCCAAGACCCCGATCGAGGAACTGCCGAACAACCCCGACCTGATGGAAAAGGCCGTGGCCGGCGGCAAGGCCGCGTTCCGCGTCAACTGCGTCCAGTGCCACGGCGCGGGCGCGGCGGGGAGCAAGGGCTATCCCAACCTCAACGACGACGACTGGCTGTGGGGCGGCGATCTCAAGACGATCGAGACCACCATCCAGCACGGCATCCGCTTCGCCGGTGACGACCAGACCCGCCAGAGCCTCATGCCGAGCTTCGGGCGCGACGCGATCCTGCCGCCCGAGCAGGTCAGCGACGTGGCGATGTATGTCCGCTCGCTCTCGGGTGACGAGAAGCCCGGCGCGGCGACGCAGCGCGGCGCGGCGATCTTCGCCGCCAACTGCGCGGTGTGCCACGGCCCCGAGGGCAAGGGCGGCCGCCAGGTCGGCGCGCCGAATCTGGCGGACAGGATCTGGCTCTACGGCGGCAAGCAGGCCGACGTGGTGGCCAGCGTCACCAATGCCCACGCGGGCGTGATGCCGGCCTGGGCGCACCGCCTCGATCCGGTGACGATCAAGATGCTCGCGGCCTATGTCCACTCGCTGGGTGGCGGCGAGAAGTTCGCGCCGGCACCTGCAGTGGCCGAGGCTCCGGCTGCGGCCGCCCCCGGGGCGGCTCCGGCCGGCGCGGCGGCGAAGTGAGCGTGTAACGGGGCTTCGGCTCCACTCGCGGCGGCCCGTGCCGGGGGGAACGGGCCGCCCCACCACCCAGGTGAATGCCTAGAAGGTGAAAAACGATGCGTAACCCAGCCCCGGTCGCCACTGGGCTCTATGAAAAACGCAAGGCCGTCTGCCCCTCCAAGATCGACGGCAAGTTCCGCCGCCTGAAATGGGCGATCATGGCCCTGACCCTGACGGTGTACTACGTCACACCTTGGCTGCGCTGGAACCGCGGGCCCTATGCGCCTGATCAGGCCGTGCTTATCGATCTGGCGCATCGCCGGTTCTACATGTTCTCGATCGAGATTTGGCCCCAGGAGTTCTACTTCGTCGCCGGCCTGCTGATCATGGCGGGCATCGGCTTGTTCCTGGTGACCAGCGCAGTCGGCCGGGCATGGTGCGGCTATGCCTGCCCGCAGACGGTGTGGACCGACCTGTTCCAGCACGTCGACCGGCTCATCGACGGCGACCGCAATGCCCAGCTCCGGCTGGCGAGCGGGCCGTGGACCGCAGAGAAAATCGCCAAGCGCGGGCTCAAGTGGTCGATCTACCTGACGATCAGCTTCTGGACCGGCGGCGCGTGGATCATGTATTTCGCCGACGCGCCGACGCTGGTCCGCGAGTTCTGGAGCGGCCAGGCCGCGCCGGTCGCCTATGCGACGGTGGCGGTGCTGACCGGCGTGACCTTCTGGTTCGGCGGGTTCATGCGCGAGCAGGTGTGCATCTACATGTGCCCGTGGCCGCGCATCCAGACCGCGATGCTCGACGAGAAGAGCCTCCTGGTCACCTACAAGGACTGGCGCGGCGAGCCGCGGGCGAGCGTCAAGGCCGCCAAGGCCAACCCGGGCGCCAAGTTCGGCGACTGCATCGACTGCAACCAGTGCGTCGCCGTATGCCCGACCGGCATCGACATCCGCCACGGGCCGCAGATCGGCTGCATCACGTGCGCGCTGTGCATCGATGCCTGTGACCGCGTGATGAAGCAGATCGGCCGGCCGCGCGGGCTGATCGACTATGCGACGCTCGAGGATGCCGCGCGCGAGCAGGCCGGCAATCCGCCGACCCCGCATCGCAAGCTGATCTGGCACGCGCGCACGCTGGTCTACTTCGGCATCTGGGCGACGATCGGGGCGGCGCTGCTGTTCGCACTCGGCACGCGCCGGCATCTCGACCTCGCCGTCCAGAAGGACCGCAACCCGCCGTACATGCTGCTGAGCGACGGCGCGATCCGCAATGCCTGGACGCTCAAGCTCAAGAACATGGAAGGCCGACCGCGCCAGATGCACGTCGCGCTCGACGGGCTGCCCGTGGCGCAGATGTGGACCGACACGATGAGCCGCGGGCAGTTCGGGCGCGGGTTCACGGTGAAGGTCGCGGCCGATGCGATCGCGCCGGTGCGGGTCTACGTCGCCGCGCCTCCGGGCACGAAGGAAGGCGACATCGCCTTCGTCATGACGGCGATGGACAAGGAAGGCGGCCACGACCGCGTGGAAACCCGGTTCGACGCGCCCGAGGACGAACACGCAGATGAGCACGGGGAAGGAGACGAGCGATGAGCGGCAGCAAGCAGGGTAGCGCGGCGGGTCCGTTCACCGGGCGGCACATGGCGGCGATCCTCGTCGCGTTCTTCGCGGTGGTGATCGTGGTCAACGTGTTCATGGCGCGGCTGGCAACCTCGACCTTCACCGGGGTGGTGGTCGAGAATTCCTATGTCGCGAGCCAGAACTACAACCGCTGGCTCGACGAGGCCCGGGCGGAAGAGCGGCTCGGCTGGCATGCCGCCACAGTGCGTGACGCCGACGGCCATGTGCGGGTGACGCTGACCGGCGCACCCGCGGGAGCGGTGGTGACGGGCGATGCCTGGCACCCGCTCGGCCGCGCGCCAGACCATGCGCTGCGGTTCGTCGCGGTGGCGGCGGCGGGCTTCCGCTCGGCCGAGCCGCTGCCGGCAGGGCGGTGGCGGATCCGCCTCGAGGTCAATGCCGGCGGCAAGCGCTGGCGCACCGAGGAAATGATCGGATGACTTCCGCCGCGCGCGCTGCCGATGGCGCCGCACCGGGCGAGCGCACGGTCCTCGTCGTGCCGGGGATGCACTGCGCGGGGTGTATGGCCAAGGTCGAGCGCGGACTTGCCGACTTGCCGGGGGTCAGCGCCGCACGGGTCAACCTCACCGCACGGCAGGTTACGGTCACCCACGCCGCAGAAGTGACGACGCCGGTGCTGGTCGATGCGCTGGGCGCGCTGGGCTTCCCGGCCCAGCCGCGCGCCGAGGAGCTGGCGCCGCCGCCTTCGGCGGTGAAGCCGCTGCTCGCGCCGCTGGGCGTGGCGGGGTTCGCGGCGATGAACGTCATGCTGCTCTCGGTCAGCATCTGGTCGGGCGCGGGCGGGGCGACGCGCGAGCTGTTTCACTGGCTCTCGGCGCTGATCGGCATTCCCGCCATCGTCTATTCGGGCTGGGTGTTCTTCACCTCGGCCTGGGGCGCGCTCAGGCATGGGCGCACCAACATGGACGTGCCGATCTCCATCGGCGTGACGCTGGCGACTGGGCTCTCGCTCTACGAGACGGTGACCGGAGGGGCCACGGCGTGGTTCGACGGCACGCTGATGCTGCTGTTGTTCCTGCTGGCAGGCCGCGCGCTCGATGCGGCGATGCGCGACAAGGCCCGTGCCGGGGTGGACGCGCTGCTGCGGCAGGCGGCACCCGGGGCGCTGGTGCTGGGGCGGGACGGCAGCGTCGAATGGATCGCCGCGCCGCAGCTGGTCCCGGGCATGGTGATGCGCGTTGCCGCGGGCGAGCGGCTGGCCGCGGACGGCGAAATCGTCGCGGGCCGCAGCCGGCTGGACAATTCGCTGCTGACCGGGGAGAGCGCTGCGGTGGCCGTGGCCGCGGGCGATGCGGTCCACGCCGGGACGCTCAATCTCGACGGCTCGCTCGACGTGCGGGTGACTGCAGCCGGGCAGGGCACGACCCTGGCCGAGATCGCCAAGCTGATGGATGCTTCGGGCCAGGCGCGATCGAAGTACGTGCGCATCGCCGACCGGGCCTCGCGGCTTTACGCGCCGGCAGTGCATACGCTGGCGGCGCTGTCATTCGCGGGGTGGATGATCGCCGACGCGGGGCTGCACCAGAGCCTGGTGATCGCGATCGCGGTGCTGATCATCACCTGCCCGTGTGCGCTCGGCCTTGCGGTGCCGGTGGCGCAGGTGGTCGCCTGCGGGGCGCTGATGAAGCGCGGGATCATGGTCAAGGACGGCTCTGCGCTGGAGCGGCTGGCAGGCGTGGACCGCGCGCTGCTCGACAAGACCGGGACGCTGACGCTGGGCCGGCCGGTGCCCGATCCGGCGGTGCTGGACCGGCTCGGCGCGGAAGCCGCGGGCGTGGCGCTGGCGCTTGCCTCGCATAGCCGCCATCCGTTGTCGCGGGCGCTGGTCGAAGCGCTGGCGCAGCGCGGGGTGAGCGCGGCCGAGGTTACGGACGTGGCCGAGGAGCCGGGGCAGGGCGTGCGCGGCACGTGGGCGGGCAAGGCCGTGGCGCTGCGGCGGCCGAACGAGGCCGGCGGCATGGCGACCGCGCTGGACATCGCCGGCAGTCCGGCATGGCTGATCCCGTTTGCCGACCGGCTAAGGCCTGAGACGGAAGCGGCTCTTGCCGACCTCGGCCGGCTGGGGATCGGCGCGTCGATCCTGTCGGGCGACAATGCCGCGGCAGTGGGCGAGGTGGCGCGGGTCACCGGGCTGACCGCGCAGGCCTCCGCCAGCCCGGCCGACAAGCGCGACGCGATCGCGCGGTTGCAGGCGGCCGGGCACACGGTGCTGATGGCGGGCGACGGGCTTAACGACGGGCCGGCGCTGGCCGCGGCCAATGCCTCGATCGCGCCGGGCACGGCGAGCGACGTGGGCCGGCAGGCCGCGGACCTGGTGTTCCTTGGCGACAGCCTCGACGCGCTGCCGCGGGCGATCCGCGCGGCGCGGCGGACGATGGCGGTGGTTCGGCAGAACTTCGCGCTGGCGATCGGCTACAACGTGTTGGCGGTGCCGCTGGCGATGGCCGGCAAGGTCACCCCGCTGATAGCGGCGGCGGCGATGAGCCTCTCGTCGCTGATCGTGATTGCCAATTCGCTGCGGCTGGTGAGGGCGGCCAATTGAGCGGGAGCCTCGCATCGTGACCGGTCTGGCGCTGCTCATCCCGATCGCCCTGTTCATGGGCCTGATCGGCCTCGCCGCGTTCTTCTGGGCGCTGCGCACCGGCCAGTTCGAGGACATCGAAGGTGCGGCGGCGCGCATCCTGATCGACGAGGAGGGCGATGCGCTCCCGGAGGAGCAGCCGTGAGGCGCGCCCTGCTGGGGCTCGTCGCGCTCATCCCGGCGGCGCTCAACGTGGCGCCGGCCACGGCACACGGGCTGGCCGTGCCGCTGTGCACCGGTGATGGGGCAGCGCGACAGGTGACCGTGCCGGTGCCCACGCGCGACCTGCCGGGCGGCGATCAGCCGGGGTGCTGCGCCAAGGGCTGTCACACCGGATCGCGCAAGCGGAGCCAGTCCCGGTAAATTGATGCGTGACAATGACCGGCCGGACCCCCGCGGGTGAGATGACCAGCATGTGGCCCTACCACCCCGATCTCCTGGCCCGGCCCGTTCCGCGCTACACGAGCTTCCCGACCGCGGCGGAGTTCACCCCTGCTGTGGGCGCGGCCGAGCATGCGGCAGCACTCGACGGGGTGGACGGCGACGTCTCGCTCTACGTGCACATCCCGTTCTGCGAGGAGATCTGCTGGTACTGCGGCTGCAACACCAGCCGGACCAATCGCGAGCAGCGCCTGGTCAGCTATCTCGATGCGCTGCATCGAGAGATTGCCGTGGTCGGCCAGCGGCTGGGGACAAGGGTGCGCGTACGGCGGATCGCCTTCGGCGGTGGCAGCCCCAACGCGATCAGCCCGATCGAGTTCGTGCGCCTGATCGATGCGCTGACGCTGCACATGCCGCTCTACCAGCCGGTCGTCTCGATCGAGCTCGACCCGCGCACGCTGACCACCGACTGGGGCATGGTGCTGCGCTGCGTGGGCGTGACCCGGGCGAGCATGGGGGTGCAGACGCTTTCGCCCCGGCTGCAGGCCGCGATCGGCCGGGTCCAGCCGCGCGAACTGATCGAGCGCGGGACCGATCTGCTGCGCGCCGCCGGGGTGACCTCGCTCAACTTCGACCTGATGTACGGCCTTCCCGGACAGTCCGACGAGGACCTCGCCGAGACGCTGGCGGGCACGGTCGAGCTCGGCGCGGACCGGATCGCGCTGTTCGGCTATGCCCATGTGCCGCATCTGATCCCGCGCCAGAAGCGGATCGACGCGACGGCGCTGCCGGGCCAGGAGGCGCGGTTCCGGATGGCCTGGAACGGCCATGAGCAGCTGACTGCGGCAGGGTACCAGCCGGTCGGCTTCGACCACTTCGCCAAGCCCGGCGACGCGCTCGCGCGGGCCGCGGTCGCGGGGCAGTTGCACCGCAATTTCCAGGGCTTCACCGAGGACGAGGCGCCGGCAATGATCGGGCTCGGCTCGACCGCGATCAGTCAGTTCGCCGGGGTGATCGTCCAGAATGAAAAGAACGCAGGCCGCTATCGGATGCTGCTCTCGCAGGACCGCCTGCCCGGCGCGCTCGGCGTGATGCGCAGCGCTGCTGACCAGGCTACCGGGCTGATCATCGAGCGCCTGCTTTGCGCGGGCGAGGCGCGTATCGGGCATGAGCGGCTGGTCTCGATGGTCTCCGCGCTCGCGCCATTCCACGAGCATGGGCTGATCGAACTGCGCGACGACTGGCTGATGATCCGGCCGGGCGGACTGCCCTACGCGCGGACCATCGCCGCGCTGTTCGACCCCTACCGGCAGGATTCGCAAGCCCGCTTCAGCTCAGCGGTCTGAGTTCCTCTCCATCGTTATCGCTTGGACGCCGCCCCCCCGGCGGTGCGCGTGTGCGCGCGCGTTGGCAGCATGACGCCGTGGCGCGGGAGCAAAAAAGTGGCGGCCGACACGAGGACGGCCGCCTTGAAAAGGTGGGGAGATTTGCATGTGAGACCCGGACCGGTAAGTGCCAGATCGTGTCTCGCAACCCCGATTACGGCGCGCGGCGGCGCGCGGCTTTGCGCGCGATCAAATTCGGATGGAAAATTGCACGGGCCCGCCGAATTCTCTGCGGGCGGGATCAAGTCCCGGTGTTCACATGACGCGGCTGGTTGCCTGGACGAGGTGGCTGGCGATCACTTCGGACGGGCACGGCTTTCCGGCGCTGCGCGCCTGCGGATAGCGGGCCAGCAGGCGGCCGTTATCGGCATGGCCGGAGTGGAAGATGATCGGCACGCCAAGCTTCATCAGCATGTCGGCCAGCGGGAAGACTTCGCCATCGGCCAGCTGGACATCGAGGATCGCGGCATCGGGCAGATGATCGGAAATGGCCTCGACGCCCTCGGCAAGGGTGGCGAACGGTCCCTCGACCCTGAACCCCAGATCTTCGGCCATGTCGGACAGATCGAGAGCGACGATGAACTCGTCCTCCATGATCAGGACTCGCGGGCTCCCGCGCGTCGGCTCGATCCCAGTCCCGTGCGTGGCATGCAACATAGAACGTTAAACCTGACAATGACCCGTCATATATCCGACAGCACCCGTGCGCGTGCTGCTTCCCGACACCGCATCGGTCGGGAATTCCACATAGAATGCAATAGGTTGGCATCCGTTCCCGCAGTGCAGAAAAGTCTCGCGGGGGCTCCGCTCAGCGGGTCAGCGCGGGGAGGGTGTCGGCCGTGAGCAGTTGCGGCAAGACGCGCGGTTGGCCGCCTCCGGCCGGGTACCAGACATAGAGCGGAACGCCTGCGGCGCCCTGGCTGGCGAGATAGCGGGCGATCGCCGGATCGCGCCGCGTCCAGTCGCCGCGAAGCACGACGACGCCGGCCCGGGCGAAGGCGGCGCGGGTCGCCTCGCGCTCGATTGCGACTTCCTCGTTGACCTTGCAGGTCAGGCACCAGTCCGCGGTGAACCAGGCGAAGACCGGCTTGCCCGAGGCGCGGGCGGTCGCCAGCGCCGCTTCGGAGAAGGGCCGCGCAGGGAGGACGCCGCCGATCCCGGCAGGCCGTTCGGCGGTGGCGGCGAGCGGCAGGACGGCGAGCGCGGCGGCGGCGGCAAGGGTGCCGGCCAGCCCGAGGGCGCGGGCGGAGCGTCCCGCGCGCTGGGTGCGGCCGACGAGCGCCAGGAGCACCAGCGCGGCGAACGTCAGCGCCAGCGCGAGGCCGGCGAAGGCCGCGCCGCCAAGCCGCCATGCCAGCCACAGCAGTGCCAGCGCGGTCAGCGCCATCGGGATGGCGAGCACCCGGCGCAGCGTGGTCATCCACCGGCCGGGCCGGGGCAGCGCGCGGCGCAGCGGGGGGACCAGCGCGATGGCAAGGAACGGGGCGGCGAGGCCGAGCCCCAGCGCGACGAACAGCGCCATGCCCTGCGCCGCGGGGAGCAGCAGCGCCGCGCCCATCGCGGTCGCCATGAAGGGCCCGGTGCAGGGGGTGGCGACGAAGGCGGCGAGCAGGCCGGTGGCGAAGGCGCCGTTGCGACTGCCCGCACCGGAAGCCTGCGCGGCGAACGCGGGCACGGCAAATTCGAATAGGCCGGCAAGGTTGGCGGCGATCGCCGCGGCGAGCAGCAGCAGCGCGGCGACGACACCCGGCTCCTGCAGCTGGAACGCCCAGCCGACCTCATGGCCCGCCGCGCGCAAGCCCAGCAGCAGCGCGCCGAGGCCGGCGCAGGCGAGCACGACGCCAGCGGTGTAGGCGAACCCTTCCGCCCGAGCATCGGCGGCGCTCTCTCCGGCGCGCGCGAGCGACAGCGCCTTCAGGCTGAGGATCGGGAAGACGCAGGGCATGACGTTGAGCAGCAGCCCGCCGACCAGCGCGGCGAGAGCGAGCAGGGCGAAGCGCGCGGGCGGGGTGTCGCCATCGGCCAGCGGCTCGCCGCCGGCGGGGACGGGTCCGGGCGCGGCGGTGAATTCCACGCCGTCGCCTGCCCCTGTTCCCACGCCATCCATTCGCAGCACGCCGGAGAGCGCGGTCGGCGCGGACGCACCGCTCGCGCGGGCGAGGGTGACGACGAGCAGGTCGCCCTGCCGACGGAACTCCTGCGGCGCGGCATAGGCAATCACCCGGTCCTCTGCCGGAAACACGTGCGGGGCCTCGAGCGCGACGCCGCGCGGCAGCGGAATGCCGAGGCGCAGGACCTTGCCATCGAGCTGGAACCTGGCCGGAGCGCCGAGCGGGGCCGGCAGCTTCGCGCGCCAGGCGTCGAAGCGCGGATCGGGTGCGGTCGCCGGGCCGACGGTGACCTCCGTCGCAAGCTCGGCGCGTTCGGGGACGCAGACCTGGTCGGTGCAGGCGAGCCATTCGGCCTTGACCCGCACCGGCAGGCGCGTGCCGGGGGCGAGCCCCGCTGGCAGTCGCAGCGGCGCCAGCACCGCGTAGTCTTCCTCGAACACGTGGTTCATCAGTCCGGCCACCACGAGCGTGCGCGGGACCGGGTAGCGCAGGGCCCCGGCTTCGGCGCCCGGAGGCAGGCTCCACTCCAACGTCATGCCGAAGCCCGCGTCGCCTGGGTTCGCCCAATAGCCGTGCCACCCCTGCTCGGGACGCATGAGAAACGCGAGCGTGACGCTGCCGCCGGCCGGGGCCGGACCTTCGGCGATGAGCTGCGCGGCGATATGAGTCGGCGCGGCCCATGCCGGAGCAGCCATTACCCCGGCGAGCAGCGCCAGCGCCTGCAACACAAGCGCAACAAGGCGGCGATAGCGAGCGATCATCCGGGACAGGCACCCATGCGCGAAACGGCAGTTGCGCGGGGCGGCGGCACCCGGCACGCTGTTCACTGCCGCTTTGCCGGCTGCAATTCAAGGAAACTCGATGCATCCGCGCCTGCTTGCCCCCATCGCCGCGGCCCTGTTGCTGGCTCAGCCGGGGACCGCGTCAGCCGATCCCGCGCCGGTCGAGGCGCCTGCCCCGGCCCCTGCTGCCGCGCCGGCTGCTCCGCCGCGCCTGATCGTCGCCATCGCGGTCGACCAGTTCTCGGCCGACCTCTTCGCGCAGTACCGCGAGCATTTCACCGGCGGCATGGCGCGGCTGCTGGGAGGGGCGGTGTTCCCCAGCGCCTACCAGAGCCATGCGGCTACCGAGACCTGCCCCGGCCATTCGACCATCCTCACCGGCGACCATCCCGCGCGCACCGGGATTATCGCCAACACGTGGTACGATCCCGCCATCGCGCGGGCCGACAAGCGGATCTACTGCGCCGAGGACGAGCGCGACCCGGCCAGCACCTCGGGCCAGCCGGTGGTTTCGGCCGCCCACCTCAAGGTGCCGACGCTCGGCGAATGGATGAAGCGGGCCGATCCGCGCAGCCGCAACGTCGCCGTTTCGGCCAAGGACAGGGCCGTGATGATGATGGGCGGCCGCCAGATCGACGAGGGTTACTGGTACCTGAGGGGCCAGTTCGTCACCCTCAAGGGCCGCCCGCTGCACCCCGCGGCGGTGGCAGAGAACGCCGAGCTGGCGGCGGATATCGCCAGGGGCGCACCGGCCCTTGCGGCAACCCCGGCATGCGCGCTGCACGAGCGGCCGATCACGGCCGGCAGGACAACGGTGGGCCAGGGCCGGTTTGAACTTTCACCCAACCAGCCCGAAGCGTTCCGCGTCTCGCCGCGGATGGATCTGGCGACGATCGGTCTAGCGCTGCGCCTGGTCAAGGAGATGCAGCTCGGCAGCGGTGCCGCGCCGGACCTGCTCTCGATCAGCCTCTCGGCAACCGACTACATCGGCCACGCAACGGGCACCGAGGGCGTGGAGATGTGCATCCAGATGGCCACGCTCGACGCCGGTCTGCGCACTCTGTTCGACCAGCTCGATGCGGCCAACCTCGACTATGCGGTGGTCCTCACCGCCGATCACGGCGGGTTCGATTTGCCCGAGCGGCTCGACCAGCAGGCGCTGCCCGCAGCCCAGCGGGTGGACGCCGGACTTTCGCCCGCTGCGCTCGGGCAGGCACTCGCCAAGGCAACCGGCATTACCGTTCCCGGCCCGCTGGTCTACGGCGACGGGTCGTTCGGGGATTTCTACCTGTCGCACGCGGTCGCCAAGGCCGACCGGCCGCGCGCCGCCGCCGCGCTGGCCAGGCTCGCCCGCCAGCAGCCGCAGGTGGCTGCGGCTTATACCCGGGCAGAGTTGGGCGCCGTGCCGGTTCCTGCAGGCGATCCACAGGACTGGACCCTGATCCAGCGCGCGCGGGGCAGCTTCGATCCTGCTCGCTCGGGTGATGTCGTCGTGCTGCTGCGCCGTGCGGTCGTGCCGATCCCCCAGCCTGGGCCCGGCATCGTCGCCACCCACGGCAGTCCGTGGGACTACGACCGCCGGGTGCCGATGCTGTTCTGGCGCAAGGGCATGGCCGGGTTCGAGCAGCCCGCGCCGGTCGAGACTGTCGACATCGCGCCGACGCTGGCCGCGCTGCTGCGGCTCCGCCTGCCGGCGGGCACGTTCGACGGCCGGTGCCTCGATCTCGATGGCGGGGTGGGCGATACGTGCAGGTAGTCAGGTCGGACCTGGCGGGGTAAGGCTGGGCGCATGACACAGGATGCTCAAGCAGCGGACCGGCGCGACCTGGTGATCCTCGGCGGCGGGCTCGTCGGCATGACGCTGGCGCTGGCCGCGGCGCGCGAAGGGATCTCGAGCCATGTGGTGGAGCGCGGCGATCCTGCCGAGATCACCGCCGCGGGTGCCGATGGCCGGGCCTCGGCGATCTCGACCGCGAGCTGGAACCTGTTCTGCAACATCGGTCTCAGGGAACGGCTCGAGCCGCTCGGCTGCCCGATCGACGCGATCGCGGTGACCGACCAGCTGAAGCCCGGGCGGATCGACTTCCGGCCCGAACCCCACGAGGGCTCGCTCGGCTTCATGTATGCCAACACCGATATCCGCATCGCGCTGTTCGAGGCGGCGAAGGCCGAGCCGCTGATCGCCTGGCATACCCGCGCCGAAGTCGTCTCGCGCGAACGCGGGGCGCACGGGGTCAGCGTCACGCTCGCCGACGGGCGGGTGCTTGGCGGCAGCCTGCTGGTGGCGGCGGAAGGCCGCCAGTCGCCGACGCGCGACGAGGCCGGATTCAATCTGGCGCGGTGGGACTACAAGCACCGCGCGCAGGTGACCGCGCTGTGGCACGAGAAGCCGCACGACAACGTGGCCTGGGAAATCTTCTTCCCGGCAGGGCCTTTCGCGCTGCTGCCGCTGCGCGATGCGGCCGGTCCTGACGGCACCGTGCGGCACCGCTCGGCACTGGTCTGGACGGTGGCCGAGGCGGATGCGGCCGGGTGGACGGGCCTGTCGGACCGGGCGTTCGTCGCCGAGGTGCAGCAGCGCGTGGGCGAGATTCTCGGCACGGTGGAGCTCGCCGCGCCGCGGATGTCCTATCCGCTGAGCTTCCAGCACACGGGCCGGATCGTCGAGGACCGGCTGGCGCTGATCGGCGATGCGGCGCACGGGATGCACCCGATCGCGGGCCAAGGGCTGAACCTGGGCCTGCGCGATGTCGGCGTGCTGGTCGAGGTGCTCGTCGAAGGAATGCGGCTGGGGCTCGAGCCGGGCGATGCGCAGGTGCTGGCGCGCTACGAGCGCTGGCGCGCGGTCGATGCGGTGACCGTCATGGCCGCGACCGATACGATCACCCGGCTGTTCGGCATCCCGGGCAAGCTGCCCTCGCTGGCCCGCCGCGCCGGAATGGGCGTGGTGCAGCGCACTCCTGCCCTCAAGCGCTTCTTCATGGACGAGGCGCGGGGGATGAGCGGGAAACTGCCGGCGCTGCTGCAGGCTTAGGGGCAGGTGCTTCGAGACGGTCCTCAGCCTGCGGCTTCGGTCCTCCTCAGCACGAACGGATCATTTCAACCCCGCTCATCCTGAGGAGGGGGTGAAGCCGAATGGCTGAAGCGCCGTCTCGAAGGACTACTCCGCCGCTTCGCTCAGCTCTTCCTTTTCGGCGGCCTGGCGCTGCCACATCTCGGCGTAAAGGCCGTCGCGGCGCAGGAGGTCGGCGTGAGTGCCCTGTTCGGCGAGGCGGCCCTGGTCGAGCACGAAAATCGTGTCGGCATCGGCGATGGTCGAGAGGCGGTGGGCGATGGAGATCGTGGTGCGGTTCTCGGCTACGGCGTGGAGCGTGGCGAGAATGTCCTGCTCGGTGCGGGTGTCGAGCGCGCTGGTGGCCTCGTCGAGCAGGAGGATCGGCGGGTTCTTGACGAGGGTGCGCGCGATGGCGACGCGCTGCTTCTCGCCGCCGGAGAGCTTGAGGCCGCGCTCGCCGACTTCGGTGGCGAAGCCCTTGGGCAGCCGTTCGATCAGCGGCCAGAGCGCCGCGCCGCGGGCGGCAGCCTCCACGTCGGCATCAGTCGCGCCGTCGCGGCCATAGGCGATGTTGTAGCCGATGGACTCGTTGAACAGCACCGAATCCTGCGGGACGATGCCGATCGCCGAGCGCAGCGATCGCTGGGTGACTTCGCGCAGGTCCTGCCCGTCGATCCGGATCGCGCCCGAAAGCGGATCATAGAAGCGGAACAGCAGCCGGCCGATGGTCGACTTGCCCGCGCCGGACGGCCCAACGATGGCGACCTGCTGGCCGGCGGGGATCTCGAGGCTGAGGCCGTGCAGGATCGTCCGGTCGGGATCGTAGCCGAACACCACGTTGTCGAACGTAACGTGGGGGCGGCGGATGACCAGCGCCGGGGCGCCGGGGGCGTCGGCCACTTCCTGCGGCTCGTCGAGCAGCTTGAACATCGCGGCCATGTCGATCAGCCCCTGGCGGATCGTGCGGTAGACCATGCCGAGCATGTCGAGCGGGCGGAACAGCTGCGTCAGGTAAGTCTGGACGAAGACCAGCTGGCCGGCCGAATATTGCCCGCGCGACCAGCCCCACACCGTCCACGCCAGCGCGCCGGCCATCAGCAGGTTGACCACCAGCGCCTGCGCGATGTTGAGCAGGCCGAGGCTGTTCTCGCTTTTCACCGCGGCATCGGCGTAGGCGCGCGTGGCCTGCGCATAGCGCGCTTCCTCGCGGCCTTCGGCGACGAAGTACTTCACCGTCTCGTAATTGAGCAGGGAATCGACCGCGCGGGCGAGCGCCTGACCGTCGAGCCGGTTCATCTTTTCGCGCAGGTGGGTGCGCCATTCGGTGATCGCGCGGGTGACCCAGATGTAGGTGACGACCGCAAGGCCGGTTGCGGCGACAAGGCCCCACCCGAAGTTGAGGTAGAAGATGATCGCGACCACGACGAGCTGGAGCACGGTGGGTGCGATATTGAACAGCATGAAGTAGAGCATCGTGTCGATGCTCTTGGTGCCGCGCTCGATCACCTTGGTGACCTCGCCGGTGCGGCGGGCGAGGTGGAAGCGCAGCGAGAGCTGGTGCAGCCGGGAGAACACGTTTTCGGCGAGCGCCCGGGTGGCATCCTGGCCGACCCGCTCGAACACGATGTTGCGCAGGTTGTCGAACCCGGTGCCCAAGAAGCGGCCGGCCGAATAGCCGACCACCATCAGCAGGACGAGCGCGGGCAGGCGGGGCCCGGTTACGTTCATCGCGTCGACGGCCCACTTGAGCAGGTAGGGCAGCGATAGCTGGACCCCGGTCGAGACGAGGATCAGCAGCGAGGCGACGATGATCCGCCAGCGCAGCCCGGGATTGTCGCGGGGCCACAGGTAGGGGAGGAACCGGCTGAGCGTGTTCCACCCGTCATGGCGGGCGTTGGGGCTGTTCACTGCGGTATCGGGTGGCATGCAGCGCCAATGTAGGCGCGTTGCAGCAAATGGAAAGGCGCGCGAGAATTAGGCGCGTGGCCGCAGGCCTAGCGGATCGGTTGCTCCTCGAGAAAGAACGGATCGGCCTCGAGCGACAGCTTGCGCGTGAGCCACGCCCCGCTCGCCGGAGCGCGGGCCCAGTCGGCAGAACCCAGAATGCGCGGGCTCCAGTCCGCGGTCCATTCGATATGGCGGCGGGGCGGGCCGAGCCGTTCGGGGAAATAGTGGGCGACGATGGTCTGCACGGCGTGTTCGTCGGCGCACTGGGTAAAGCGGAAGGTGCCCCGGGCGAATCCGCGGGCCAGTTCGGCCGCGACCCGTTCGCAGGCGTCGCGGGGGAGCGACCACCATTGCGAGCCCTTGTGCCAGGGCCCCCACGGACGGGCGCGGCGCGGCGGCAGGCGCTGGGACAGGCGGCGCAGCAGCCATTCCCAGCGGACCGCCAGCGGGTTCGCCGGATCGGGCCGCAGCCAGCGAACGTTGAGGCTGATGCGCTCCATGCGCCAGGCCTGCGTTTCGGGCTCGGCTTCGATCAGGCAGTCGCGCGGGATTGCCTCGGCGAGATCGGCGACCATCGCGGAACGGCTGACCAGCGGCCAGTCGGCGCCGCTGACGAGGTGAGCGTGCGTGAATGGGCGGCGCAGTGCTTCGTCCAGCAGCAGGCGCGTGGCGGCAAGCTGGCTGGGGTGAGCCCAGCGGACGACAGCGGGCCGTTCGACGACGGTCACGTTGGGCAGGTCGGCGAGGAAACGTCCGCGGGTCTTGCGCCAGAGGGGGCTCTTGGCATCAAGGTGGACCACCGCAAAGTCCGGGCTGTCGGGCGGGAGCAGGCGGGCGAGGAGGTGGCGCAGCTGGTCTGGCCCGGCGTGCGCGAGGACCAGCCAGGCGAAGACCGGCGCGGTCGGCGACGGCGAGGCGTTCACAGGCCCAGCGGCTCGGCCGCCTGCCGACGCGGCAGCAGTGCATCGCGCAAGTGGAGCAGCGTTCCGGTGATCTCCTCATAAGCCGGGTGGCCGGTGACGCGCAGGGCGATGAGCCAGCAGCCGACGCCCGTGGCGCTGGTCGCCAGGATCTGCTCGATCCCGGCCTCGGCGGGCCCGTGCCACAGGGCATAGGAAGCGATCACCGGAGCGACCGCGGCGAGGCTCGCTACGCCGCTGCGCAGCCAGACGCCAACGATGGCCCGCGCCTCGAAATCGAGGCAGCGCCTGAGGAAGCCGAAGTAGATGGCGATCCAGACCACGCCATGGGCGAAGCGCGACAGGGCCGCGCCGGCCCCGCCGAGCGGGGCGAGGGCGAGCAGGAGGCCAAGCGAGGCTGCGGTATCGAGGAGGTTTCGCCAGACCAGTTCGCGCATGCGACCGGTCAGCAACGGCAGTTCGATGTGCAGCGGCAGGGCGACGTAGCAGACCTGCGCCAGGGCCACCCAGGCGAGCAGCGGCGCGGCCTCCAGCCAACGCGCGCCGTAGAGCAGGCGGATCACGGGCTCGGCGAGGACCGCGATGCCGGCCATCGCCGGCCAGGTCACCGCGGTGTAGGCCGCCACGACTCTTACGTAGGGCTTGCCGAGCGGCTCCCCCGCATCGCGCAGGCGCGCGAAAGCGGGGTAGAACACGCCGGCGACGGCGCCCGAGACCAGCACGCGCAATTGGCCCGCAAGGCCGCTCGCCCGGGCGAGCAGCCCGACGGCGCCCGCGCTGATCAGCCGGCCGACGACCAGCTCCGGCGCGCGCATGCCGACCGCGCCGATGAGGACGAGCAGGCTGTTCCCGCCGCCGAAGCGCAGCAGCGGCGCGCTGCCTTTCAAGGAGAAGGGGAGGGGCAGGGTCAGCCCGTTGCGCCACTGGCTCACCAGCATCCGGGCGGTCTGCTGGGCGAAGGCACCCCAGGCGAGGGCCAGTGCTCCGAAGCCCCGAGCGGCCAATGCCATCGCAACGACGGCATTGGCGAGCGCCGCGCCCACTTCGATCATGGTGTTGGAGCGGAAATCCATCGCCCGTTGGCGCAGGGCCTGCGGCACGATTGCAAGCGGCACCATCAGGTAGCTCGCGGCGATCACCGCGGTGACCGGCAGCAGGCGCGGTTCGCCATAGAAGCGCGCGACCGGCCAGGCGGCGAGCAGCGCCAGCCCGGCGATGGACCAAGCGACCGTGACCGAGAGCGCGAAGGCGCTGCGCAGCTTGCCATCGTCGAGCTCGGCCTCGCCGACGATATAGCGCGTCACCCCGAAGTCCTGGAGCAAGGCGATCATCGTGACCGCCGCAAAGGCGATCGAGAACAGGCCGAGTTCGTCAGGCCCGATGAACCATCGCGCGATCAGGACGCTGGCGACGAACTGGATCACGAACGACGCGTATTGGGCGCCGATCGCCCAGACTGCCGAGGCGCGGACCGACATCGCTCAGAGCCCCGCCAGCGAGAGCGCGACGCGGGTCGCCGTGCCGAGGTGGCCATGGCGCGCGAGCCGGCCAGCGATGCGCCACAGCGGCGCGCGCGAAGCCGCCGGGAGTGAGCGGATATGATCGAGCAGCAGCGGCGCGCCCTCGCGGGCCAGCGCGGCCGGCATGAAGGACAGGCGATCGATCGTTTCCCGGCGGATGCGCGCGCCTAGACCCGGTTCGCCGAACAGGGGGTCAAGCTGGTCGAGCGGGGGGATCGGAGTGTCGGGCGTGATCGGGTCCGGCTCACCGCGCGTGCGCCGCAGATGGGCGTGCCAGCTGACCGCGACGTTGATCGCCTGTTCCACCGCGTGGCGCTGGCTCACCTGACCGGGATAGACGCGGTAGCGCAGCAGGCGTTCGGGAAGGTTCGCCATGCGGGTGCGCGAGGCGAGGCGCAGCCAGAGGTCGTGGTCCTCGCAGTGCCGATAGCTCGGATGGTAGCCGCCGACTTGGCGCAGCAGCGCTGTGCGAGCCATGACCGAAGGGTGGCAGAACAACGGGCCGGTGCGCAGGGCCGCGACAAGCTCCTCGTGGGAGACCGGCTTCTCGCCGCCTGCGCCGAGCGGCGCGCCGTCATCACCGATCAGTTCGGCCCAGGTGCCCAAGATGCCGCACTCCGGGTGCGCGGCGAGAAAGGCGCATTGCCGCTCGAGCCGCTCGGGCCGGCACAGGTCGTCGCCGTCCATGCGCGCGAACAGCGGCGCGCGGGCGGCGGCGATCAGTTCGTTGAGGCTGGCGACGAGGCCGCGGTTCTCTCGGGCGATCACGCGAATGCGCGGGTCCTGCGCCGCATGGGCGGCGATGACCGCGCCGGATCCGTCGCGCGACCCGTCGTCGAGGATGAGAAACTCGAAATCGGCCATGGTCTGCGCGCGCACGCTGGCGATCGCGGCATCAAGGTGCGGCGCGTTGTTGTAGACGCTGAGCGCGACCGTCACTGCAGGAGGAGAAAGGGGCAGCATTCGTTCAAGCCGCCACAGTCGTGAGCGCCAGCGTGGCGGCAAGCCGCGCCGCGCGGACCGGCTCGCCGAAGCTGACCAGCCGCGCGACCGTGCGCCACATGCCGTTGCGGTCGCCGCCCTCGCGCAGGTAGTCGACGAGGAGGTCGAAGCCGTGGTCGCCGAGCCCGGCACGGGAATAGAGCAGTCCGGGGGCGACGCGGGTGCGGACTTCGGCGGCGGCGCCCGGTCCGAACAGGTCGTCAAGTTGGTCGAGCGGCGGGAGCGCGGCAAGGTCGGCTGTCGGATCTGGGCGACCGGCCTGGCGTGCATCATAGGCGAGGCGCGCAACGGCTGCTCCGACCAGCTGCTCGGTCGCATGGCGGCTCGAGACCTGGCCGGCATAGTGGCGATAGCGGATCAGCCGCTCCGGCAGCGAGCACAGGCGGGTGACGGAGGCGAGCCGAAGCCAGAGGTCGAGATCCTCGCAGTGGCGGAACGCGGCATGATAGCCTCCGACCGAGAGCACCAGGTCGCGCCGGTACATGACGGCGGGATGGCACAGCAGCGGCCAGCCGTTCTCGATTGCGGCGAGGAAGCCTTCGTGGGTTTCGGGATGCTCGGGGCCGGTAACCACGTAGGGAGCGTCGAACTCGTCGATGTCTTCGCTGCGGCTGCCGACTACGCCGTAGTCCGGGTGGCCGGCGAAGAAGGCGATCTGGCGGGCGAAGCGGTCGGGCCGCGAGATGTCGTCGGCGTCCATGCGGGCGACGAGCGGCGCACGGGCCTCGACAAGGAGCTGGTTGAGACTGGCGACGAGGCCGCGGTTCTCGCGCAGGATCGGGCGAATGCGGGGATCGCGCGCCGCATAGTCGCGCACGATCGTGGGAGTGCCGTCGCTGGAGCCGTCGTCGAGGATGAGGAACTCGAAGTCGTCGAAGGTCTGGCCGAGGATGCTCTCGATAGCGGGTGCGAGGAAGCGTTCGCCGTTGAAAACGCTCATGGCGACGCTGATCGCGGGGATGGACATCTGGTAGGAACCCAAGCTTTTCCGCGGATTTCAGACCCGCCGAGGAAGGGCCCTTCCTACGCGCCGGGGGTAAAGAAACTGTCACCCGGCGCGTGCAGGAGAGTCGGGCGAGGGAATGGCGAGTCGGCTCGATTCGGCGTCACGTGCGCCGTGCAGCGCTCTGAAAAGTCCCGCAAACCCGTGGATTTCCGCGGCCGGGAGAGTTTTTCGAAAAAAGCCGTTGACGGTCCGGAACCCCCTCCATATATGGCGGCTCACCGGACGGGAACGCCGCTTTCAAACGGCTGAACGTCTGGTCGCCACGATAGACGGACGCCATGTCCCCCGGTAGCAAAATCGGGGAACGCTGGT
>Ga0068858_100000505_pt1 | contig 40920 bp, 33 predicted proteins | sample KBSSwiS12_FD_66589 | JGI IMG/M metagenome (GOLD analysis project Ga0068858, IMG submission 66589) | Switchgrass rhizosphere microbial communities from Kellogg Biological Station, Michigan, USA - KBS Switchgrass S1-2 | ecosystem: Host-associated > Plants > Roots > Rhizosphere > Soil ... | reverse complement strand
ATCCGGGCTACGGTAGATTTACCCGAGCCGATGCCGCCCGTGAGTCCGATCTTGAGCATAATAAAATAAAAAACGCTTCCCGGGGGAAGCGTCAGTGATTATTTCTTATCAGTAGCGGCCATTGCCTTATTCAGATTCTGCGTCCATTCCAGCGAGATGGCGCTTTTTTCAATTTTCATATAGCTGCCAGGACTTGTTTCGAGCATCAGGGTGCCGTCTTCATTGACCTTATTGATGGTGCCATGTATTCCGGCTATGGTCACGATCTTATCTCCTTTCTGCATATTTTCCTGAAACTGTTTAGCCTGCTTTGCTTTTTTAGCCTGCGGACGGATAAGAAACAGCCAGAATACGAGGATCATTCCTCCGATAAGAACCAGGTTGAACATGCCGCCCCCGGGGGTCGACTGAAGCATAATTACTGATGAATGCATGGATTTGTTTTTAATTAATATCTGTTTACCATTTTTTCTTTTGTACAGTGACGCTGAAGTTAAGGTCGTTTACCTGATTGCCCAGCGTATTGGCCGTTACATAAATCTTTTTATGATTTATTCCTATCCTTCCTTCGCTGTTGAAGGAGGCTTTGATCACCCCTTCCTGCCCGGGCAGTACGGGTTTTTCAGGTTGTTCGGCTACGGTGCATCCGCAACTGGGCTGAACCCTGGCAATGATCAGTGGTTTTTCCCCCGTATTCTTAAACCGGTATTCCACTACGAGCTTTTGTCCCTCGGATATCGTCCCGAAATCCCTGGTAGTGGAATCCAGCCAGCTGATGCTGGTGAACTGGCTGCTGTCTTTTGGAAGCTGCATCGAAACAGCAGCGCCATTTTTACGATCCCCCGCCGAACAGGAGAGGAGCAGACAACACAGGGCAGCATACAACATAGAGCGGGGCATGGATCCGGTTTTTTTTGCAAACCTATATAAAAAACCGGTCATGTCAGGATGCTTTAAAATTCACTTTGTGCATCTTGTTCTCAGTTACCAGCTCTTTGTGAATATTATCGAGTATTCCGTTCACAAACTGTCCGCTCTGGGGTGTACTGTATTCCTTCGCCAGGTCAATATATTCGTTGATGGTTACCTTAGGGGGAATCGTTTCAAAAAACAAAAACTCGCAAACACCCATCTGCATCAGGATCATATCCAGCGTGGCGATTCGCTCTGCGTCCCAGTTTTTAAGCTTGGGACGGATCAGGTCCATTGTCACTTCCTTTTTTTCCAGCACAGCCGTGAGCAGCCCGCGGGCAAAAGAGGTTTTATCCGGACTCACCATCTCCTCAAAATTAAAAGAGCCTGTTTTGTTCAGGTAGCCGCTTACCAGTTTTTGCATCATTTCAGAGTCATCAGACCAGTTAGGAAAATTTTCTTCCAGGTGTGATTCAAATGATTCGCTTGGCAGAAGAAAATCGTTGAAGATGAATTCCAATATTTCCCTTTCCGGCTTTTTATCGCGGCCTTCAGCTGATATGTACTTATTGTATTCTTCAGTCTCCTGCAGTTCGAGAAAGATCTTTTTAATAAGGTCCTGGTGATCGATGAGCTCGGGTTTGTATTTTTTCACCATCTTCCGGAAACTTTCCTGTTCCAGCATTTCCCATAGCAGGCGATTGCCCGCCAGCTTGGTATTTACATTCCTGTCTCCGTCTGTGGGAAGGTGTTTGGACGAACGGCGCAGCGATTCTGTCTCCGCATAGCGCGCCAGTTCCGTCAAAAAATAAATCAGGTAGACGAGCAGGGCTCCGGTATGGTCAAAATGTTTCTGAAGAATTTTTTGAGCATCTCCCGCTTTCTGATTTTCCTGTGCCTCCAGGGAGTACAGGGTCTGCATGATTTTAACCCTGATGTTTCTTCTCGTGATCATGGATAAGAGCTGTCTTATTTGCGGCTGCGAAGATAAGGAATGACAAGTTTCTTTTTCAAAGTATTCCATACCGGAATCACGTCAGGCGACAGCCGGAACAGCAGGGTCCCTCCGCCAAAAAATAAAACAAAAAACAAACTGCGGATGCCCATGGCGAAAAATCCGTGGATTGTGTTGAATAGCAGGGTGGAAAGGAGGTAACCGGCAAAAGCGAGGAAAAGGGTAAGGCCCGTTTTATAATTAAAAGGCTGCATGTTAAATTTTTGTAACAGAAAGAAATAGCGGATCAGATTATATATTGAATAGGAGGTCAGCGTGGCAATGGCGGGTCCCACCACACCTAGTTTTTTTGCCAGGATATAGTCAAGAGGAATTGTGATGGCCAGCAGGACGAGTCCGGTCACAAATTCAAAGCGCCAGTAGGTTGATGTGCCGATGATCTGGGAATTGACGCCCGTGCCCATATCCACGATGCGCCATAGCCCGAGAAAAAAGAAAACCGGTTTGGCCTGCTCGTAAGCGGGCTGCAGATGAAAGTTTTTCACACCATCCATGAAATTTATCCAGATCAGGACGAATATACCCGTTGCGAAAATGAGCTGATTGATGGACGAACGCTGATAGATTCTGCGGATCTTTTCCAGGTCCTTGTCTTTCCAGGCCCTCGACAGCGCGCTGATGGATGCGGCTACGATGCCACGCTGCGGCGCCTGGATCAGGCTTGCGATGTTTAGAGCAAGACTGAATATTCCCGCAAAGGCGAGTCCCTGGGGTATAACTGCTGCGATTACGATGAGGTCAAATACGGAGGAAATATTTTGTATCAAGCCGCCACTCCAGATAAACGTGCAAAGCAGGATAATTTTCCGGTAGAATTTTTTTGTCACGCGGCTGATGCGCAGGGTCAGGTGGACATGTCCCGTTCGCAGCAGCAGGATCAGTAGCACGATGGCCAGCAGAATATAGGTGAACGAAAAAACTTTAATATAGACGTCGAAACTGGGGATCACACGGAAAAGAAAAAGGGAGGACAGCACGGTAATAAAAAAACGCCAGAGCATATCCCTGAGGAAATTCGTGAGGACCGATTTTTTCAGCTGCCATGCATAGGCTTCCAGGAGTGAATAGAAAGTGAGTCCGAAGCCGAACGGGAATACCCAGCGGTAATACTTCACAAAATCGGGAGAGCTCGCAGAATACTTACGAACCACGAGATCCTGAAAAATTATACCGGACAAAACAACCAGGATAAAACCGAACAGGGAATTCAGCAGCGCCAGGGCAAGCATATCATTTTCCCTTGGCTTCAGGTTGTCTTCGTAGTAGGGGAAGAATTTATAGATATATGCCTGCATACCCAGGTTGGCGAAGGCGTTCATAATATTGGCAACGGCCATGAAAGTGCCATACAGCCCGTACTCCGACTGTGTAAATCCGCCCTGGCGTGTAAACAGGTATGTATTCAGGAAACCCAGTGCAAAGCCGAGATAGATGATCGCCGAAGAAAGAATGCTTTGCCGCCGAATGGTGCTCATGTCCGGATTGTTCCGCTGCAAAGATGAAGGATTTGGATCAAACCCCGGCGCTATGGATTGCCGCCTGCATTCCTCAGGTTCACATAGAAGTTTTTATCCAGGATCAGAACGGGATGAAGGGTGGTTGAAAATTTTTCCTTTTTCCATTCTGTAACGGGCTTGAGCCAGTGCTCGCCATTCAGGTCTACCCTTACGGGCATATTGAATCCGGGATTGCAATCTGTCCATCGGTAGGAAAGGGTTCCGCCTTCGATCCGGTATTCCAGCGTCGGAATGCTGGTCGACCGGAGATACTGGTTAAAAACCGGGGTGAAGTCGATACCGGACGTTTTATTAATGTATTGTTGAATATCTTCTGCAGTTACTGTCCGGTGGTAAAAATTCTGATTCAGACCGCGCAGAATGCGGCGGAAGATTTCATCGTTATGTATGATCTGGCGTATGGTATGGATCATATTACCGCCTTTATAATACTGATCGGTGCCTTCAGGTTCCTGGTTCACTCCGTAGTACTGAATGATCGGAAACCTGTTTTCTATTGCTTCTCTTGTTCCCTGGCAATAGGCGTCGCCGGCATTCTTCCCGAAATAAAAACCTGTATACAGTGTTTCGCTGTAATTGGTGAATGATTCATGGATCCATTCGTCGGCGATATCCTTATTGGTGATATTGTTTCCGAACCATTCGTGCCCGCTTTCATGCACGATAATGAAATCCCATTTCAGACCCCAGCCGGTTCCTGAGAGGTCTCTTCCCCGATATCCCTGTTTGTACCGGTTACCATAAGCGATATTGCTCTGGTGTTCCATACCCAGGTAAGAAGATTCCACGAGTTTATAGCCGTCTTCATAAAAAGGGTAGGGACCAAACCAGTATTCAAAACAGTTAAGCATGGAATCCACTTCCTGAAAATGTGTCCTTGCCTTCTTCAGGTTATAGTCCAGCACCCAGTAGCTGCATTCCAGGTTACCTTTCATGCCATAATAGGTTTGTCTCCAGTTTACATACTTACCGATATAGGGAATGATATTGTAGTTGTTTATGGGATTCACCACACCCCAGGTCCAGCTTGTCAACCCTTTTGAAGGACTCGTCTTTTTTAACAGCTTACCGTTTCCAATGGCTGTCAGGCTGTCCGCAACGGTGATGGTAAGGGTTGCTCCCTGATCAGGTTCGTCACTGAGGTCATCTTTGCATGGGTACCAGACAGAGGCGCCCGTGCCTTCGCAGGCCACGCTCATCCAGGGCCTGCCCAGCGTATCCTTCGTAAAGATGAATCCACCATCCCAGGGTGCTTTTTTTGCGACCTGCGGGTGACCGTGATAATATACCGTGATGGAACGCTCGCAGTTGAGGCAGCTCTCCGTCGCGTGTCGCTTTATCGCCAGGGGTGTGCGTGTATTCACATGGAATGCATTACCCTCCCTTTTGAATTCGAGTCTTTCGCCGGTTTGCACGTTGACAATGCTGTCGATAACCAGGGGTTCCTGCAGATCTATCTGGATGATATCGGTATTCAGTATTTCGGAGTCTTTGCCGCGGACCAGGACATTCGATTTGTAAAGAATGGTGTTGCTGCCCCTGATCGTCTGGTTTTCATAGTCCGGGGTAAAGGAAATCTGGTATTTCAATACATCGTATTGCTTTTCCGCGTTCATGGATCCGCGGAGGGAATCCGCATGGCTGAAAGATGGTTTTTCGGACTGTGCCACAAGGGCCATTGGCAGGAGAAACCAGCTGCCCAGGCTTAAAATCCATTTCGCTTCTTGAACCATAAATCCGATTTTCGCTGCGATGAAAATTCTTTTTCCAGGAGGAAAGATCTTTCTTTTTTTAGTCATCTGTGGATTTGGCCATGCCGCCTGTCACTCTGTAAATACTACTGGTAAAAAAGTTTTCCGGTATAACGAGCCCACGGGCATTGCCAGTCTCGATCCTGCATTTGCTAAGAACCAGTCTGTCATCTGGCCGATGCACCAGATTTACAATACGCTGGTACAAACCGACGCGAATTTAAATATCATACCGTCCCTGGCGAAGTCATGGGATATATCGCCCGACAATTTAACCTACCGTTTTCATTTACGCAATGATGTCTATTTCCACGACGACGACGTATTTCCCGGCGGGGTGGGCCGAAAGCTGGTGGCGTCAGATATAGTATTCAGCCTGTCGCGGCTGATGGACCGGAAAACCGCCAGCAGCGGCGCCTGGATTTTTAATGAACGACTGGCAGGCCCGCAATCCCTGGATGCTCCCGATGACAGCACCTTCGTCCTTCATCTGCTGACCCCGTTTCATCCGATGCTGGGTTTGCTGAGCATGCAGTATTGTTCCATCGTCCCGCATGAATCACTGGAGAAGTATGGAAAGGATTTCCGCAGTCATCCCTGCGGAACGGGTCCGTTCCGGTTCGCGGGATGGGAGGAGGGGCAAAGCCTGATCCTGTTGAAGAACCCAACATATTTTGAGAAGGACAGCGCGGGCAATTCCCTGCCTTATCTGGATGCGGTTAAAATCAGTTTTTTCGACAGCCGGGCAACAGAGTTTCTGCTGCTGCAACAGGGACGTTTGGATTTTATCAATGATATCGATCCCTCATTTAAAGATGAAGTGCTGAACAAAAAAGGGGAGCTCCGAAAAAGCTGGGAGGGCAGGATCAGTCTATCGAAAAGTCCATATCTCAATACGGAATATCTCGGCATACTGGTCGACAGCAGCCTTCCGGCCGTTCAACATTCTCCGCTCCGCCTGTTAAAAATCCGGCAGGCAATAAATTACGGCTTTGACCGCCGCAAGATGATGCTTTACCTCAGAAATTCGATCGGAACACCGGCGGAAAACGGATTTATCCCGCCGGGATTGCCGGGATATGATTCTGCCACCGTTCATGGATATGTCTATGATCCTGTGAAAGCAGCGAGGCTTTTGCAGGAAGCGGGTTTCCCCGGTGGTGAAGGTTTGCCGGTACTGACGTTGAAAACCATCGATACATACGCTGACCTGGCTTCTTATATCGTCCGTCAGCTGCAGGAGATTGGATTGAAGGTGCAGGTGGATATTACGCAGAAAAGCCTTCTGCTGGAGGAGACAGCCCGGTCACAGGCGTCTTTTTTGCGCGGCAGCTGGATCGGCGACTACCCGGATGCTGAAAATTATCTCAGCGTTTTCTATTCACCGAATCCCGCCCCGCCCAACTATACGAGGTATCATAATCCGGCATATGATGATCTCTACCGGCGTGCACTGCGCGAAAACGTCGACAGCCTGAGATACCTTCTTTATCAGGAGATGGACAGGATGATGATCAGGGATGCACCCGTGGTGCCTTTGTGGTATGATCAGGTGATCCACCTGGTGAATCCCCGCCTGACCGGATTTGAACCCAACGGACTAAATCTGTTGGAACTGCGTCGCGCACGTTTTCGCTGAAGGCAGGATATAATCCGGGAGCTTATCTTTGCGCGTCATCATTATTCTGTTCACTATGAGCGAAGACCAGATCAGCCTGCTTCAAAGGACCGCGCGTTTTATTCAGGCATCCTATCCTGAAAAACCAACAGTAGGCATTGTCCTGGGCAGTGGGATCGGAAACCTGTCCCGCGAAATTAACATTGAATTCCAGATAGATTATAGTGAGATCCCCGATTTTCCGGTATCCACGGTCGTTGGCCATGGCGGCAAACTGATTTTTGGAAAACTGGAAGGAAAAACGGTACTGGCCATGGCCGGCCGTTTTCACTTCTATGAGGGATACAGCCCGGACCAGGTGGTATTTCCTATCCGGCTGATGAAATTCCTCGGAATTAAAACCCTGCTTCTTTCCAATGCGGCGGGTGGTATGAACCCGGCCTACAGGGTAGGGGACCTGATGATCATAACCGACCATATCAGTTTTTTTACGTTAAATCCACTGCTGGGAAGGAATGATGAATCAATGGGACCACGGTTTCCGGATATGAGCGAACCGTACAAAAAAAATCTTATTCTAAAAGCCAGGGAGGTAGCAGGAAAGATCAGCATACCAGTTCACGAAGGTGTTTATGCCGGCGTGACCGGACCTACATTTGAAACCCGCGCAGAATATCGTTTTCTGCACAGGGCGGGCGCGGACGCCGTCGGCATGAGCACAGTGCAGGAAACGATTGCCGCTGTACACCTGGGAATGGACGTATTTGCCATGAGCATTATAACGGACCTGGGTATTCGCGATGAAGAAAACAAAATCTCCCACGAAGAAGTACTCCGGGAGGCAGGACTTGCGGAGCCCCGCCTGACAGCCATTTTCAAAGGACTCGTGGCTGCATTATGAATATTAACTTTTTATCCTGGAATCCGGCGAAGAGAATGTTTAAATTTCCCGCACTTTCATACAGTAAAGGAATCGGAATGAAAGAAATCCTGCTGGTTCTGATATGTATTGCAATTGCCTGTGCCGGCCGGGCACAGGATCCACTATCCCGTTTCAGGGGTATGGGCGGGCACGGGAGCAGCAGGGATTCACTTGAGCACCGCAAAAACGATACGATCAGTTTAACATTCCGGTACCTCGATTCAAGCCGGCTGCAAAAGCTCGATTCTGAAATATATAATTTTTACCTCCGTTATCCACTGCCGCAATCTTTTATCGACTTCGGCAACATCGGTACCGCATCTCACGACCTGATCTTTAATCCTTTCCTGAAACCCGGATGGGACGGAGGATGGCATGCATATGATCCCTATGTTTTCACGGTGGAACAGTCGCGTTTCTACAATACGACGAAACCTTATTCGGAGGTTGGCTATTTACTGGGCTCCAATGCAGAACAGATGATCAATGCCGTCGTTTCCGAAAATATTACGCGCAACTGGAATGCCTCGTTTCAATACCGGCTCATCAACTCTCCGGGCACGTATGGCAATCAGAATACCAACCATCACAACTACCGTTTTACTTCCTGGTATCAGTCCAACAATAAAAGATACCAGGCCTTTTTGCTCCTGCTGGGAAGCAAACTGGAATCGGCGGAAAGTGCGGGTATAACAAATGACAACGATCTCGAATCCGCTACCTACACGAACCGGTACACCATTCCCACCAATATAGGTGCACCCAATAAATATAGCAGCAGTCCCTTTGGCGTGACCATTCCAACAGGAACTTTTTATACCAACGGGACTTTTTTACTGCGCCAGCAATATGATATCATTGGCCTGAAGGATTCCCTGGTGACCGATTCCGTGGTGATCCCTCTTTTTTATCCGAAATTCAGGGCCGAGCAGACGATCAACTACAGCACGTACCATGAACGTTTCCAGGATTACAATCCGCAATTTCCATATTACGTAGACAACCTGGATTTTGTAGCGACACCGGATACGCTTAGCCTCAGCGACCTCTGGCATAACCTGACAAACGATTTCTCGCTCTATTCTTTTCCGGATTCAAAGAATCCGCAGCAGTTCCTCAAAGCCGGTGTGAGCTTTCAGAACATGAAGGGCGAATACAATTCCGGAAACCTGACCCTGTACAATGTATTCCTGCACGGGGAATACCGCAATAAAACGCGCAATAAGAAATGGGATATTGAAGCCAACGGTAACTTTTATGTCAACGGCTACAACGCGGGCGATTACAATGTTTATCTCAGCCTGCAGCGGCAGATCAGCAAAAACCTCGGATATCTCCAGGTGGGGTTCGAAAACGTGAACCGGAAGCTCGCTATGGCGTGGACAAGGCAAAGCAGTTTCGGATTCGGAGTTTACCAGGATTTCAACAAAGAAAATGTCATCCATCTTTTCGGGTCCCTGCAGCAGCCACGCCTCCAGCTGACGTTGTCGGGAAATTATTATCTTGTCACCAACTACCCTTATTTCTACAACTACTATATCGCCGCCCAGGAGTCCAATCCTTTCAACGTGCTCGTTGTGACAGCCGACAAACGCTTCGCCCTGACACGGCATTTAATTCTCAGGATGATGGCGAGCCTGCAGAAAGTGGCGGGCAACTCACCGGTGCATATACCGCTTTTTGTCACCACAGGACAGATCGGCTATGAAGGAAACCTGGGATTCAAAAGCCTGATGCTGGCGGCAGGCCTTGAATTCAAATACAATACACCATATAAGGCAGACGGATATTCGCCTATGATCAGTCAGTGGTTTACACAGGATTCAACGATCGCACAGAAACTGCCTGATATTACGGCTTATATCAATTTCAGGATCCGGAGTTTTGTGGCCTATGTGCGGGCAGAGAATCTGAATACGGCGCAGGTTACCGATGCGTTTGGATTTGGTTTTACAAACGTGAATTTTGTGGCGCCGTCCTATCCTTATGCGGGACTTAAATTCAGGCTTGGAATCTATTGGAGTTTTATTAACTGATGCTGAATTTTAATTTTGAAAACATGTACAGGTTACCGTCTGTTTTTCGTTCTATCCTTGTCGTCCTCCGGCGGCTATTTCATAAAAACAATTGTTGTAAATGAACCGTATCTTTTTAGCGCTGTTATTTTCACTATTCGTGTTAAACGGATTTACACAGATGAGACCAGGCCAGTCCGCCACTAACCTGACGCTTCCCGACCTGAATGGGAAAATGGTTTCCCTTTCTGAACTCCGTGGTAAGGTCGTCCTCATCGATTTCTGGGCAAGTTGGTGCGGCCCCTGCAGGCGGAACAATCCCCGTCTTGTCAAACTGTACAAGAAGTATCACAGCAGGGGTCTGGAGATCTATGGAATTTCCCTGGATGAAAATACAGACAACTGGAAAAAGGCCGTGCACCAGGACAGAATGGATTGGATCCAGGTCATCGACGACAAGGGTTGGGATGCTTCTTCGGCCAATATATATGGGGTGGACATGATTCCGTCGTCTTTCCTGATTGATAAATCAGGCACCATTCAGTTTATCAATCTTGAAGGGTCCGATCTGGAACAATCCGTCAAAGATTTGCTGGCGGGCTGACCTTCTGGAGCGGTTCGCAGGCCAGGCTTTCCGTTTCCGTTTCCAATGTCACGTGATGAATATTCTGGTGCAGAAGTTCATGCTTAATCTCTTTCTTGATCTTCTCCTGGTCTTCCATTCCTATTTCCTTTTTCAGCACCACATGGCCCGTAAGGGCATTCTCCGTAGTACTGATGGCCCAGATATGGATATGATGAAAGTCCTGTACTCCGGCAATTTTTTCAATGGCTGCACGCACCGCTTTCAGGTCAATGCCCTGCGGAACTGCGTCAAGCGACAACCGGAGACTATCCCGTAAGAGGTTCCATGTGCTGTACACAATAACAAGGGCCACGAGAATACCAAGCAGGGGGTCGATTCGATACCAGCCTGTATAACTGATGACCAGACCGCCGACTACAAGCGCCGCGGAAACCAGCGCATCGGACAAAAGATGAAGGAAGGCGCTTTTAATATTCAGGTCGCTTTTCCGGTCCCTGAAAAAGAGCAGGGCAGTAATTCCGTTTACCAGAATACCAATCCCGGCTACAATCGAGATCATCTTTCCGGGCAACGGTTCCGGCGTAATGAGGCGTTGCACCGATTCGAATAAAATGGCACCAATGGAAACCAGCAGTATTCCGCCGTTCAGCAGGGCCACCAGGACCGTCGTCTTTTTATAACCATACGTATAAACGGTATTGGATTTAACCTTCATCATGCGGAAGGCGAAGAGCGAAAGACCCAGGCTGGCCACATCCGCGAGATTGTGGCCGGCGTCTGACAAAAGAGAAAGGGAATGAACATAAAGTCCGGCTACCGCTTCGATCACTACAAACGAAAGATTCAGCACGATGCCGACAACAAAGGCTGTATTGACAGACCTGAGTTCAATAATCTTTCCATGGGCATGACTATGATCATGTCCACGATCATGAGAATGAGAATCGCTGTGAGCGTGCGCTTCCTGTTTTTCCATCGGCCCAAAATTAAGTAATCTGTTTCATGAGGCCGTCCGGGCAGCGCTGTAAAAAGTGTGAGACGGGGTTGTCCGGAACTTGAGATCAATTGTATAAGGCATCGGCAGCAAGTGCTGACGGATCCGCGTCCCGGTAGTTTTTAATTTCGTGATACAGCGTGTCCCTTTCCACGGGTTCACGTCTTACCTGCTTGATCAAAGCCACCAGTTCAGCTGTTGAAAGGGAAGGATGTTGCTCTTCAGAACCGGCCATCGAATAAATTTTTGTTGAATCATCGATCGTTCCGTCGAGGTCATTTACACCAAAGGAGAGGCTGAGCTGCGCATTTTTTCTGCCAAGCATCGGCCAATACGCTTTTATATGTGGGAAATTATCCAGGTATAAACGGCTTACGGCATAAAGTTTCATGTCTTCAATAACCGTGGACTCCGGAATATCGCTCATATCGTTATTCTTATTCCGGAATTTCAACGGTATGAATGTATTGAAACCGCGGGTCTCATCCTGCAGCGCCCGGAGTCTTTCCATATGATCTATACGGTCCGCATAGTCTTCAATATGACCGTAAAGCATAGTGGCATTGCTGTGCATGCCCAGCAGATGGGCCTGGCGGTGAATAGCGAGCCATCCTTGGGCATCTACTTTGTCTTCACAGATTTTTTCCCGGATCGCAGGAGCAAAGATCTCGGCGCCTCCGCCGGGAAGCGAATCAAGTCCTGCTTCCCTGAGTCGTTTTAATCCTTCTGCGGCCGTTAGTTTTGCCTTCCTGAACATATAGTCCAGTTCCACCGCCGTGAAGCCCTTGATATGCAGTCCGGGCCGGTGGGATTTTATTTTCTCAAGAAGAGTGATGAAAAAATCAAGGTTCATTTTCGGGTGCACACCACCAACGATATGGACTTCCGTTACGGGTTTACCGTCGTACTTCCTTACGATGTCCAGCATCTGATCAAGGCCGAGTTCCCAGCCTTCATCCCGATGGGCATACAGGCGCGAATATGAACAGAAGGCGCAGGAAAAAACGCACACATTGGTCGGTTCAATGTGAAAATTGCGGTTGAAATAAGTTTTGTCCCCATGGAGAAATTCACGGCGGTAGTTGGCCAGTGCGCCCGTATAGGGAAGTCCTCCTTTTTCAAAAAGCAGAAGTCCTTCTTCCGGGCTGATCCGGTTTTTCTCAAGGATCTTTTCTCCGATCCTTCTCAGCGAAACATCAGGCTGGCGGCTGACAATGAGTTCAATTTTTTCCTTTCCTGTTTCCATAGCTTGGTCATTTGCCATCGGCGAAATTACTATCTTCCGTTTATAAATGCGGATATGCAAAGATTTCAGGGACTCTTTGGACTGGCACTCATTTTCGGTATTGCTGTTTTATTTTCCAACAACCGCCGCAGAATCAACCTCAGGCTTGTTTTGAGCGGTCTGGCCCTGCAACTGATCATCGGCCTGCTGGTCTTAAAAGTCACACCCGTCATCCGTTTTTTTCAGATGCTCGGAAAAATCATGGGCAAGCTGGAGCAGTTCGCCTTTCAGGGCGCTGCCTTTGTTTATGACGGCGTAGCGATCACCACGCGCAACGGTATAGCCAACTATGCGATGGGTGGATTTGTCTTTGCATTCAATGTCACCGCGACGATCATCCTGGTATGCGCCCTGGTGGCTGTTCTTTATCATCTGGGTATCATGCAAAAAATTGTAGCGGCCATTGCCCGTGGCATGAATGTGATCATGAGAGTCAGCGGCGCCGAAGCGCTGAGTAATGTGGCGAGTATATTTATCGGACAGGTAGAAGCCCAGATCATGATCCAGCCTTATCTGCCCGGTATGACAAAAAGTGAGCTCCTGGCCAGCATGTCCGGATCCCTGGCCTGCATTGCCGGAGGTATCCTGATCGTATATGTCAATATGGGAGCCCAGGCAGGAATGGACCTTGCGCCGAAACTTATTACGGCGAGCCTGATGGCCGCACCGGGCGCACTGGTAATTTCCAAGATTATCTGGCCGGAAACGGAAGTAAGCGAAACGATGGGAACGGTGAAGCTTAAAGTGCACAGCCACTACGCCAACCTGGTGGATGCCGTGTCGCATGGTGCAGGGGAAGGATTTAAAATCGCTCTCAACGTGATCGCCATGCTCATCGGATTCATCGCCATTATTGCGCTGGTTGACTTTCTGCTCGTCCACGCGGGCCATCTTTTTAATCTTCCTTTTGATCTGACGCTGAACTGGATATTTTCCCGGCTTTTCTATCCGTTTGCCTGGTCGATGGGTGTGCCTTCGCAGGATGTCGGCCACGTGGCCACGCTGCTTGGCCAGAAACTTACAATCAACGAATTCGTGGCATTTAAAAACCTGACCTCAGGTGCTGTGCCTGTGATTACACCGAAGGGACTCACCGTGGTAAGCATTGCCATCTGTGGATTTGCGAATTTCAGCAGTGTGGGCATGCAGATAGGCGGGATAGGCGCGATTGCACCCACACGCAGGGCTGATCTCGCCAGGCTGGGAATGAAAGCGCTGCTCTGCGGCACGCTGGCTTCCTACCTGTCTGCGACCATTGCAGGCATCATCATGTAATTACATCATATTGGAAATGATCTTGCCGATCTGGGGTGCGAGGGCTACACCCATTCCGCTCATACGGACGGCACAAAACACGCGGTCATTGATCTTACGAATGACGGGTAACTTTTCTGCACCGACGGCCATGGTTCCGCTCCATCGCATATTCACCCGGTAAGGCAGGCCGGGTATGACTGTCTCTTGCAGAAATTTCTCGAGTTCCTGCTGCACAGCGTCCGAAACTTCGGATGAAAACGTCTCTTCCTCGGAAAAAAATTTGTTGCGTGCTCCGCCCAGAAGAACCCGGTTGCCAAGGTTACGGAAATAATAAAACCCTTCGTCGTAGTGGAAGGTTCCCCTGAGTTTTAATCCCTCGATGGGTTCGGTGAGCAGGACCTGTCCCCGCGCCGGAACGATATCCAGTTCCGGAAGGAGGGATTTGGCGAAGGCATTGGTGCAGACAAGAACCTGTTGCGCCTTTAGGGGCACGGGCAGGGTTGTCTCGAGTTGGATACCAGTTTCAGTAGTCCCGATATTTTTCACGTCCACAGAAGTAAGAAGGGAAACACCCATGCCACATACTTTTGCCGTAAGCGCTTCCAGCAGCTTTCCGGAATGCAGCTGGCCTTCCAACCTGTTTTCAATGATATGATGAGCACCACCCAATCCGAATTGCCTCATCCTGGAATCGTTCAGGTGAAAGGTCTTGGTATGGCCGGTAATATTTTTTAACTGATGGTTGAGCGCGTCAATGCTTGTTCTCAGATCGTCCAGGTCTTTGAATTTCTGCGCGGGCAGCAACTCAAAGCCCCCCAGGCCTTCATAGCCGATCTCTTCATCCCGGAATTTTTTTCTGATTTTTTCCAATCCCTTGTAGCGCATCTCCACCAGGCTCAGCATGCCCGATTCCCCGCTTTTCTGTGCGTCCGCCAGCAGTTCGGTGAAACTGCCAAAGCAGGCAAATCCTGCATTACGGCTGCTGGCACCGCAGGGGATCATACCCCTTTCCAGGATAAGGATTGACTTATCCGGATTGGCTTTTTTCAGATAATAGGCAGACCACAGTCCCGTGAATCCGCTGCCGATGATAATGATATCGCGCGGCGAGAAAAATGATTCGTTTTCCCAGACAGAAGGAGAAAAAAGCATGGGCTGAAATTACTCCGCTTACAAATGAATCGCTTCCCCATATGCCACTTCAATGGCATCCTTTACACTTTCGCTGATGGTCGGGTGGGGGTGAATGCTGTTGAGCACTTCATGATAAGTGGTTTCCAGCTTCCGCCCGACGACAGTTTCTATAATGATTTCCGTTACGTTGTATCCGATCATATGGGTGCCGAGCCATTCCCCGTACTTGGCATCGAAAATGACTTTGATAAATCCTTCCGTGTGGCCGGCAGCCGAAGCCTTACCAGAGGCACTAAGAGGGAATTTACCCACTTTCACTTCATAGCCGGCATCCTTCGCCTGTTTTTCCGTAAAGCCAACCGAAGCGATCTCGGGCGTACAATAGGTACAACCCGGAACGTTGTTATAGTCGATGGGTTCCGGTGCGTGATCATATTTCTTTTCCTGGTAGCCGATATTCTCCACGCAGATGATCCCTTCTTTCGAAGCGACGTGGGCAAGCGCCTGACCCGGTGCACAGTCGCCGATGGAGTAAATGCCGGGGACACTTGTGTTATAAAATTTATCTACAACGATCTTACCTTTTTCCGTTTTTACGCCGAGTGTCTCGAGCCCTATGCCTTCAATATTTGCCGCAATTCCCACCGCGCTGAGCAGGATGTCTGCTTCGAGCACCTGTTCACCGGTGGCTGTTTTTACTTTGGCTTTTACGCCGTTGCCACTGGTATCCACGCTGGTTACTTCGCTGTTGACCAGGATATCGATTCCCGACTTTTTATATGATTTTTCCAGTTCTTTGGAAATTTCCTCGTCTTCTACCGGAACGATCCTTGGCAGGAATTCAACGATGGTTACTTTCGTGCCCATGCTGTGATAGAAGTAAGCGAATTCAACGCCGATGGCGCCGCTGCCAACCACGATGATGCTCTTAGGCTGAACAGGCAGGTTCATCGCTTCACGGTATCCGATCACTTTCTTACCATCCTGTTTCATGCTCGGCAGCTCTCGGCTGCGGGCACCTGTCGCCACGATGATATGCTTGCCTTCGACGATCTGTGTCTTCCCGTCGGCACCTGTTACTTCCAGCTGGCCCTTGCTTTTCAGCTTCCCGTTTCCCATCACCACGTCAATCTTATTTTTCTTCATCAGGAACTGGACACCACGGCTCATCTTGTCGGCCACGCCGCGGCTCCGCTTGATCACGGCAGGGAAGTCGGGTGTGCCCGTCGCCTGGATTCCGAAATCCTTGGCATGCTTGATGTCTTCATATACCTGAGCGCTTTTCAGCAATGCCTTGGTCGGGATACATCCCCAGTTCAGGCAGATGCCACCCAGGCTTTCCCTTTCAATAATGGCTGTCTTGAATCCTAACTGAGATGCACGGATGGCAGCCACATAACCTCCCGGTCCGCTACCAAGCACCACTACATCATAGGCCATAGAAATAAAATTTAAAATGAGGTGGAATAATTCAATCGGAGTGCAAAGCTATGGTAAAATTGAATATACAACTCTTTGACTTTGACCCCTAACAGTATGCGCAACTTGATATAATTTGCGGCATGCAAAAAATCCAGGTACTGGCCGTAGCCGTGCATCCCGACGACGCGGAGCTCTGTTGCTCCGGAACCCTTATGATGGAAAAGCTCCAGGGTAAGACCATCGGTGTGGTAGACCTCACGCGTGGCGAACTCGGTACGCGCGGTGGGCCTGAACTGCGCCTGGAAGAGGCAGCGGCAGCTGCACGGGTGATGGGCCTTGATGTCCGGGAGAACCTCGGCATGGCTGATGGTTTCTTTCAGAACAATGAAGAAAACCAGCGGAAACTGATCCGTGCCATCCGCGATTACCAGCCGGAAATTGTACTGGCCAGCGCCCTGGCCGACCGGCATCCCGACCATGGCCGGGCAGGAAAACTGATCTCCGATGCCTGCTTTTTAAGCGGCCTGCGAAAGATTATAACCACCGATAAGGAGGGCCGCCCGCAGGATCAGTGGCGACCCAAATACGTATTTCATTTCATACAGGACAGGTTTTATCAGCCCAGTTTTGTGTATGATACTTCGGCAGTTTTTGAACGTAAGCTGGAAGCCATCCGGTGTTACAGTTCGCAGTTTCATTCCACAACCTACAATAAGGACGAACCCCAGACCTATATCTCCGGGCCGGAGTTTCTTGGCTCGATCGTTGGCCGGGATCAGATGCTGGGAAAGATGATTGGAGTGAGCTATGCGGAGGCGTTTATATCCGAAAAAATGATCGGTATAAGCAATATGGACGCTTTTGTACAAATTGACACCTGATATGTGCATAAACTCTTAGGTTCCATCGTTATTTAACAGTGTTATCGCACCAAAAATAGATACCTTCGCAGCGATTTAAAGCGTTGAATTATGCAAATGCCCAAGTTTTCCGCCAGCTCTCAAAGCTTCCACACCGATCTGAAGAAGAGGATAAATAACTACTTCGAGCAGATGGGCAAGGAAATGACGGGAAATTTTTCGCTTTACCTGAAAGCGGCGATCCTCGCCTTTGCACTGATCGGTCTTTATGTCCACCTCGTATTTTTTACACCGCCGGCAATTTTCGCGATCATTGAATGTGCGCTTCTCGGCTGCGTCATTTCGGCCATTGGCTTCAATGTGATGCACGACGGCGCCCATGGCAGTTTCAGTAAATACAAATGGGTGAATATGATGGCCGCTTTTTCGCTGAATGTTCTGGGCGGAAACAGTTTTATCTGGAATACCAAACATAATATCATCCATCATTCCTTTACGAATGTCGATGGCGTGGATGATGATATCAATATTCAGCCCTTTATGCGGATGAGTACGACCCAGAAAAGATTTCGTCTGCATAAGTACCAGCATTTTTATTTCTGGGTTCTGTACGCTTCACTCTATCTGCTTTGGATATTCCTGCTGGACTATACAAAATATTTCAACAGCCGCGTGGGAGGTGTTCCGTTGAAAAAGATGAAATTCATGGATCATGTCAATTTTTGGTTTTTTAAGATTTTTCATGCTTTCATTTTTATTGCCTTACCCATTTATATGACCGGGTTTATGGACTGGATGGTGGGCTTTCTGGTTACCACTACGGTTGCCGGACTGGTGATCAGCATCGTGTTTCAGCTGGCACACACGGTTGAGCATACTGCTTTCCCTGTTGCCAATGTCGATACCAACAAGATCGAAAACGAATGGGCCATTCACCAGGTAAACACCACGGCCAATTTCGCAACCAACAATAAGCTGGTCAGCTGGCTGGTGGGCGGACTTAATTTTCAGATCGAGCACCATCTGTTTCCCAAAATCTCTCACGTACATTATCCTGCCCTGAGCAAAATCATTCGCCAGGCCTGTGACGATCACGGGATAAAATACATTGAATACCGTCGCGTGCATCAGGCCATCGCTTCCCATGTCAGCTTTTTAAAGCTGATGGGTCAGTCGGCTTAGCTTTCCAGACACACCATTCCCTTCCTGACATGGAGGCAAAAACCTAACTTTGCGTTCCAAACTTTTGTCCATGGGTAAAGTCAGTGTCGGTATGGTTCAAATGTCATGCGGCAGGGATAAGGACGCCAACCTTCAAAAGGCTGTCGCGCATATCCGGACAGCCGCCGCAAAAGGCGCCCGGATCGTCTGCCTGCAGGAATTGTTCACGTCCCTGTATTTCTGTGATGTGGAGGACTATGAAAATTTTAAGCTGGCAGAACCCGTACCCGGACCCGCCACTTCGGTTCTACAGGACCTTGCCCGCGAACTTCAGGTGGTGATCATTGCCTCCCTTTTTGAAAAGAGGACCGAGGGTATTTATCACAATACAACCGCCGTGATCGATGCCGATGGGACTTACCTCGGAAAATACCGGAAAATGCATATTCCGGATGACCCCGCTTACTACGAAAAATTCTATTTCACGCCCGGCGACCTGGGATATCGTGTTTTTCAAACCGCCTATGCGAAAATCGGCGTGCTGATCTGCTGGGACCAGTGGTATCCCGAAGCAGCCCGGATCACCTCGCTCATGGGTGCGGAAATATTGTTTTACCCAACAGCCATCGGATGGGCTACCAGCCAGGATCAGCAAACCAACGACGAGCAATACAATGCCTGGCAAACAATCCAGCGCAGTCATGCCGTCGCCAATGGCGTGCATGTGGTGAGTGTTAACCGCGTCGGATTCGAACAGAACGGAGCCATGAAATTCTGGGGAGGATCCTTTATCGCCAATCCCTTTGGAAGGATTCTTTACCAGGCAGGCCATGAAGCGGAAGAAGTGATCGTGCACGAAATAGATACATCAAAAACAGACAGCTACCGGACGCACTGGCCCTTCCTGCGCGACCGCCGCATCGATTCTTATCAACCCATTACCAAACGTTTTATTGATGAAGATTAGCCGGCCCACGCCCAAGGAGCTCGGATACAGGTTCCCCGCGGAATTTGAATTGCATGCTGCAACCTGGCTCAGCTGGCCGCATAAGGAAGAGTCCTGGCCGGGAAAGATCGAGTCGATATTTCCTTCCTACTGCCGGTTCATCAGCGAACTTTCGCAAAGGGAAACTGTGCATATCAATGTGGGGGATGAGAATATGAAAGCTTTTGCCCTCGGAAAAATTCAGGATACAGCTGCGCAACTGGATAATATTAGATTTCACACACATCCTACCAATGATGCCTGGTGCAGGGATCATGGTCCGGCCTTTCTTATTAATCCCGGGGCTGCGCAACCGCTTATCATCATCGACTGGAACTACAATGCCTGGGGAAACAAGTATCCGCCCTTCGATCTGGATGACAGGATTCCTACGCTGATAGCTTCGACGTACCAGGTGCCGGTGCTCTACCCGGACATTATCATGGAGGGGGGATCGGTTGATTTCAATGGCAAAGGCACCCTGATCACGTCAGAATCCTGCCTGTTAAACCCCAACAGGAATCCCATGCTCAGCCGGCAGGGCATAGAATCCTACCTCGAAGCTTTTTACGGAGTCGATCAGGTATTGTGGGTGAAAGACGGGATCGTGGGTGACGACACCGACGGTCATATCGACGACACGGTACGTTTCGTGAATGAAGACACCGTGCTGGCCGTGCGCGGGGAAGACAGGTCAGATCCAAACTATTCCATACTGGAGCAGATCCACCGTGACCTGAAATCCATGCGTCTCCTGAACGGAAAGCAGCTGAATATTGTCGACCTGCCCATGCCCGAAAAAGTAATTTACGAGGGCCAGGTTTTACCCGCGTCCTATGCGAATTTTTATATCGCCAACGGGCTGGTCGTTGTGCCGACTTTCCGCTGTGACAGGGACGAAAAGGCGCTCTCCATCATACAACAATGCTTTCCGGACAGGAAGGTGGTGGGTATCGACTCAACCGATATCATCTGGGGACTGGGAAGTTTTCATTGTCTTAGTCAGCAGGAACCCGCACTGCCCCCCGTTTAGAGGGCCTTAGGCATTACATTTTTATAATATTTCCCTTACTTTGCGGCATGAAAAAAACGATGCTGCTAAGCCTGGCGCTGGTCTGCGCCGCATGGGCTTTTTCCCAGGACACAGATAAAAAGATCGCTATCATTCCGGAGCCGGTGAAAATGGTCCGGTCCCGGGGATATTATAAAATTCCGGACCGTATCACGGTGAGCATTCCCAATCGTGCTGACCTGAAACAGACTTCAGAGTCGGTGCTCGGAAAACTGGCGGCGACCGGAAAAACGGTTGCACTCAGCAACAGCGGAACGGCTGCGATCCGTTTTGTTTTGAACACAACAGAAGATAAGGAACTTGGCAGTGAAGGATACCGGCTTTCAGTAAAGTCCGGCGGCATCCTGATAAGCGCGAATAAAGCCGCGGGACTTTTCTACGGCTCCCAGACCCTCTGGCAATTGCTGCCCCAGGAGATCGTTGCTAAAAATCCGGTGAAAGGAGTCAACTGGCAGGCGCCGCTGGTGGAGATCACCGACTACCCGCGCTTTGGATGGCGTGGCCTGATGCTGGACGTATCCAGGCATTTTTTCACTAAAAAACAGGTGGAGGATTTTATCGACGTGATGGTCCAGTATAAATTCAACCTGATCCATCTCACCCTGGCCAACGACGAAGGCTGGAGAATTGAAATCAAGAGCCTTCCCCGGCTCACTTCGGTGGGTGCATGGAACGTAAAAAGAGAAGGATATTTTGGAACGTTTGCACCGATTCCTGCCGACGAAAAAAGAAACTACGGCGGATTTTATACCCAGGAAGACATGCGTGAGCTGATCCGTTATGCGCAGGACCGCTTTGTCAATATTTTGCCCGAAATCGACGTCCCCGGCCACAGCATGGCCGCCATCGTTGCCTATCCTGATCTTTCATGCACACCCGGGGCTGATAAATACCAGGTTATCTCCGGTGAAAAGTTCATGGACTGGCCCGGCCCCAAAGCACTTAAAGACAATACGCTTTGCCCCGCGAATGAGAAAGTATATGTTTTCCTCGACACTGTTTATTCAGAGATCGCAGCGCTCTTTCCCTTCCCGTATATCCACGTGGGCGGAGATGAATGTGCAAAAAATTTCTGGGAACAGAGCGATCAGATCAAGGCCCTCATGGCCCGCGAGAACCTGAAGAACATGGAAGAAGTGCAGAGCTATTTCGAAAAAAGAGTTGAAAAAATTGTGGAATCCAAGGGTAAGAAAATGATCGGCTGGGATGAAATCCTGGAAGGAGGACTGGCTCCGAATGCCATCGTCATGAGCTGGAGGGGCATCAAGGGAGGTATTGCCGCGGCTAAAATGGGACATCAGGTGGTGATGAGCCCGACAACGTATGTTTACCTCGACTATATGCAGGGCGACGCGATCAGCGAGCCACACGTATATGCTACGCTACGCCTGAATAAAACCTATGAATTCGAGCCCGTTCCTGAGGGTGTCGAATCCAAATACATTCTCGGCGGACAGGCCAATTTGTGGACAGAACAGGTCCAGAATATCCGCCACATGCAGTATATGGTATGGCCACGCAGTCTTGCGGTTTCCGAATCGCTGTGGTCGCCAAAAGAAAACAAGAACTGGAACTGGTTTGCGAACAAAGTGGAAAAGAATTTCGGGCGCATGGACCTTCAGAATATAAAATATGCACGAACCATGTTCGACCCCATCTTTACCGTAAGCAAAGATGCCAGCGATTCCCTGGTCATCACACTCAGCACGGAAGTGCAGGGTCTCAATATTCATTACAGTTTCGACAATTCCCATCCCGATAATTTTTATCCGGTATACAAAGAACCACTGAAGGTTCCCAAGGATGCCGTCATGCTAAAAGTGATTACATACAGGGGCGATATGCCCATGGGAAAACAGATTGATATGCCCATCGAGGAGCTCAGAAAAAGGGCAAATAAAACCAACAGAGAAGAGTAGACAGAGTTTCCACCACTTATTCACAGTGGTAAGATCCTTTGTTCATTTTGATTAGGTTTGTCCTTTATCAATACAAGATCCGTGCGTTTAAAGAGCCTAGACATCAAGGGATTTAAGAGTTTTGCCGACCGGACCCATATCCTGTTCAATGAAGGAATCACCGGCATCATAGGTCCTAACGGCTGTGGGAAAAGCAATATTGTCGACAGTATCCGCTGGGTGATCGGTGAACAGAAGATCAGTCATCTCCGTTCGGAAAATCTTGAAAGCCTCGTCTTCAATGGTTCTAAAAACCGTATCGCTTCGGGCCTTGCTGAAGTGAGTCTCACCTTTGAGAATACCCGCAACCTGCTGCCTACGGAATTCAGCACGGTTACCGTAACCAGAAAATTTTATAAAAGCGGAGAGAGTGAATATCGCCTCAACGATGTCACCTGCCGCCTCAAGGACATTCAGAATCTTTTCCTCGACACAGGAATTTCCACCGACAGTTATGCCATCATTGAACTGGGCATGGTGGATGATATCATCCGTGATAAGGAGAACAGCCGTCGCCGGATGCTGGAGCAGGCTGCCGGCATTTCGATTTACAAAACCAGGAAAAAAGAAGCGCGCCAGAAACTGGATGCAACAGAACAGGACCTGGCCAGGATAGAAGACCTCTTATTCGAGATCAACAATCAGTTGAAGACACTCGAAAACCAGGCTAAAAAAGCGGAGAAATATTTTGAGATAAAAAAGGAATACCGCGAGGTCAGCATAGAGTTGGCGAAAGCGTCCCTTGAAGGATATAATTCGAGTTATAAAAATCTTCTTTCACAGTCTGAAGCTGAAACAGACAAAAAGATCCAGCTGGAGGCGACGGTTGCAACGGATGAAGCCGCACTGGAAGCAGAAAAGCTGGAATTCATCGAACGGGAAAAAGAACTGCAGGCTTTGCAGCATGCCTTCAATGAGCTGGTAAGAGACCTCCGGAGCAGGGAAGGAGAAAAAAATCTCGTGGGGCAGCGTGTAAATTTTCTAAAGGAAAAAGAAACCAACCTGCAGGGATTCCTTGAAAAAGGTGAAGGACAGGTAAAGGGACTGGAGGAGCGCGTACAGTTTACTGACAAACAGGTGGGAGAGGAGGATCTTGTGCTGACCGGCATCCGTCAGCATCTCGAGTCACTCCGCGAAAAGACAGATGCCGCCCGCTCGGCTTTTGCTCGGACGAAACTGGAACTGGATGAACGTCGCAGCCGCCACGCCCAGGCACAACGGCAGCAATTTGACGCCGAAAAAAATATTGCCATTGCCGATACGTCCATCCAGAATATGGAGAGGGCTTTGAAGCAGCAGGAGGAGGAATCCACCATCCGGTCTGGCCAGCAGAAACAACTCAGCGCCGACGCGGACAGAATGGAGCAGGAGCTGGAAACCAGAAAAACGGATCTCCGTCAGCTTCAGGAACATCAGGACAGAACCCGTGAGCAGATACTTCAAACCCAGGAAAAACTCGAGATCCTTCGCCAGGAACTGGCTGAGGAAAACAGGAAATACGATGCGCGGAAAAACGAACACGACCTGCTCAAGAGCCTGATCGATTCGATGGACGGATATCCGGAAAGCGTAAAATTCCTGCACAATAACCGGGAATGGAATCATACCGCACCCGTACTTTCCGATGTCATTTATGTAAAGGAAGAATTCCGGACTGCGGTGGAAAATGTGCTGGAGCCTTACCTCAACTATTATGTGGTGAACGACCTGGAAGAAGGGTTGCACGCCGTTAGACTCCTCGACAGGAATAAAAAGGGGAAAGCAAATTTCTTCCTGCTCAATAAATTTACGGGCGATCCCTCGGAAAATATTCACCAGCCGGCAGATACCGTTCCGGCACTGAGTGTAATCGAAGTGGATCCGAAATATCTTCCACTTGCAAAACATCTTCTTCACAATGTATTTATAGCGGAGAATGAACCTTCCGTTGAATGGTTCGAGAGCGAATCGAACGGTTCGGTGATACTGGAAAAACACGGAAAATACGTCAAGGGCAGGTATTCCCTTACGGGCGGGAGTGTGGGTCTTTTTGAAGGTAAAAAAATCGGACGCGCAAAGAATCTGGAAAAACTGGCCGGGGAAGTACTCGTACACGAGCAGATCGTAAACCGGTTAAAGTCGGAAATCCAGATGAAGCACAATGAAGTCATCGGCTTCAATGAGCAACTCAAGGAACAGGCGCTGAAACAGGTGCAGGAAGATATAAACCGGCTTAACCAGCAGGTGTTTTCCGTGAGGAACAAACTCGAGAGCCTTGCGGGTCTGCAGGAAAATTCCGGACGCAGGATGGAGGAACTCCGTCATCAGCTCCGGCAGACACAGGAGTCCATCGCCGCCACCAGGGAGGAAGCATTGCGTCTTACGGAAGCCGTTAACGAATGGAAGGAAAAAATTGCCGCGGGACAGGATGAGTTTACCGTTGCGGAGACAGCACAGAACAACGCGGTCTCGGAATTCAACGGTGTGAACCTGCAAATGATCCAACAGCAAAACAGGATCGCTGCCCTGAAACAGGAAAGGGATTTTCTAACTAAGCAACGCGATGATCTGACAAAACAGATCGGGGACAATCAGCTTCAGCTGGAACAGACAGTTCAGCAGATCACCGAAAACAGCGCATCACTCGGGCAACTCGAGACCGCTCTGACGGAATTGATGCGGAATAAAGACGAAGAAGAAAAAAGACTGAACGAAGCCGACCAGGCTTATTACAATAAGAGAAACGCATTAAGCGAAAAGGAAACCGCCCTTCGCCAGCTGATCCGTCAGAAGGAAAATGCAGAACATCTGCTTGGCGAAATCAAGGACCGTATCAATGATCTCAAGTTGCAACTGGCCGGAATGAAAGAGAGACTGAGCGTCGAATTCCGGATTGATCTGGATGATATCATCGATGAAGCCAGAACCGGCGAACAGCCTGCAGAAGAACTGCAGGAGAAGGCTGACCGGATGAAGAAGAGACTGGAGAATCTTGGAGAGGTGAATCCCACCGCCGTGGAAGCCTTCCAGGAAATGAAAAGAAGATTTGATTTTATCACGGAGCAAAAGACCGACCTGGTCAACGCCAAAGATGCGCTCCTGCAGACGATACAGGAGGTAGAGACCACGGCCAATCAGCAATTTCTGGAAACATTTGGCAAGGTCAGGGAGAATTTTCAGAAAGTATTCAAGGCGCTTTTCACTGAAGAGGATACAGCCGATCTCGTACTGGAAACGCCGGACAACCTGGCCGATACAGGAATAGATATTGTTGCCAAACCAAAAGGCAAGAGACCTTCTTCCATACAGCAATTAAGCGGCGGAGAAAAAACGCTTACCGCCACGGCCTTGCTCTTCGCTATTTATCTTATCAAGCCAGCGCCATTTTGTATCCTGGATGAAGTGGACGCGCCGCTGGATGACGCCAATGTCGGAAAATTCACCAACATGATCCGGCAGTTCAGCGACAATTCCCAGTTCATCATTGTTACCCATAATAAAATGACGATGAGTGCGGTGGATGTTATCTACGGAGTCACCATGCAGGAGGCCGGCGTAAGCAAACTGGTGCCGGTAGACTTCAGGTCGCTCAGTACGAACTAATACTCTAAGACTATATTTTTATACCTGTCTAACTCCTATAGAGGGGTATTTGTTTCTTCCTGCATGCCCAGTCGCCGCGCTGGCGTTTCACCTTTCCATTTCCGTCAGGAGATGACTTCATACACCGTCACAGGCTGGGATTTGTGCTTGAGGGTCACTTCTTTCAGTTTATTGCACTGGAAGGAATGTTTGATCTGCTGAAAGGAAGATTCTGTAATGATGATCTGACCGTTTTCCGCAACCTGGTGCAGGCGTTCCGCCGTATTAACCACGTCACCGATCACGGTGTAGTCCAGCCGCCGGAGGCTTTCCGATCCGATATTTCCACAGATCATCTCGCCACTGTGAATGCCGATGGAAACTTTGGGGTGAAAAGCAGGACCGTTCGTGTCCGGCGGCCGCTTTTCAATCTGTGAACGGGCCGCAAGGCAGGCATCCACGGCACGGTCCAGGTGAAACTCGTTGCGAAATACTGCGAGCACGGCATCGCCGATGAACTTGTCAATGTATCCGTTCTGCGCAATCACTTCCTTTACGATAATGTCAAAATAGCTGTTGAGCATATTGACAACCACATTGGGCTGTTCCGATTCCGTGATGGCAGTGAACCCGCATATATCGATAAAGGCCACCGTGGCTTCGATGGTTTCATTTTTAAGCAGGGCTGTTTCAAATTCCTGGCGGTTCATGAAATTAAGAACGGTTTCGTCGACATACATGCGCAGAATATTGTTCTCACGGATGGCTTTCAGGGTCTGGCGCGTCTGTGCCACATGACGAATGGTCTTTCCGATGGTGAGGTCAAGGTCCTCAAAATTGACGGGCTTGGTGATAAAATCAAAAGCACCGCGGTTCATTGCGATGCGGATATTTTCCATATCCCCGTAGGCCGAAACGATAACCGCTTTCAGGATGGGATTGGCCTGTCCCAGTTTGTCGAGAAGCGTGAGTCCGTCCATCTCCGGCATATTGATATCACTCAGTACGATATCCAGATCCTCCGATTCTCTGATCTTGCTCAGCGCGTCCGTGCCGTTCACGGCAAATACAAATTCATATTGCCGGTCACGGATCTGTTTACGGAATCTTTGCTTGATCAGAACCTCTAAATCCGGTTCGTCATCCACTACCAAAATTTTAGCCATCATTCCAGGGATTTAAGTTTTTCCTTGAGTAAATTAAAATCGAGGGGCTTGGTCAGAAAATCATCTGCGCCCAGGGATATCGAACGCTGGTGTTTTTCTTCATCGCCATAAGCAGTAATCATCATCACAATGGGCGGGGGGTTCCTGAATTTTTTCTTTATCTCGCTCAGCAATTCGAATCCGCTCATGCCCGGCATGTTGATATCGGATAGGATCAATACCACTTCATGCGGTGTACGGTCCAGATAGTTCATGGCGTCCATGGCGGAAAAGCTGAAGACGAACTGAAACTCGCCCGATTTGATTTCTCTCCGAAAGCGTTGTTCAAATAATTGCTGGATATCCTGCTCATCATCCACAACCAGTATTTTCATGCGACAGTTTATTTTTTCTGAAATAATGTTAAGCAGCCGACAAAGCCGGGAGCAGTATGATAAATTCGGTAAACTCGTTTTCACTTGTCACGACATCTATTTTTCCATTGTGTTCCTTGGTAACGATGTCGTAACTCAGGGAGAGGCCGAGGCCGGTTCCCTGACCTGCGGGTTTGGTAGTAAAAAATGGCTGATAGATCTTGTCGATCACTTTTTGAGGTATTCCGGTTCCGTTGTCGCGTATCTTGATTTCAACCGTATTCCCTTTTTTCTTCGTGGACACCGTCACCATGGGCTGGAATCCATCGGGCGAGAGTTTCTTTTTTTCCGTAACGGAATAGAAGGCGTTGTTAAACATATTGAGAAGCACGCGTCCGATGTCCTGCTGCACGAGCATCACCGGACCCAGGCTCTGGTCAAAGTCCATATTGAAGTTTGCATTAAAGGTTTTATCCTTCGCACGCAGCCCGTGATAGCTTAACCGGAGATATTCATCTGCGAGTGCGTTGACATCCGTGGGAATCTTTTGGCCGCTGCTGGCGCGTGAATGCAAGAGCATGCCCTTCACGATGGCGTCCGCCCTTTTTCCATGGAAGGTAATTTTGCCCATGTTCATACCAACGTCTTTAAGAAGGTCTTTTGCTTCGGGAATGTCTTCCTTTTCGAGTGCCTTATTGACGTCTTCAAGCAATTCCGTATTGACTTCGGAAAAGTTGTTGACGAAATTCAGCGGGTTCTGAATCTCGTGCGCAATGCCGGCGGTAAGTTCGCCCAGGGAAGCCATTTTTTCAGACTGGATCAGCTGACCCTGTGTCTGCCGCAGATTTTCGAGCGAAGCAGAAAGTTCCGCCGTTCTTTCCTCGACCTTTTTTTCAAGGTTGGCATTTTCAATAATTAGTTTGCGCGACCGATAACTCACCCATAGCCGGATAAGTCCGATAAAGGCCAGCAGATAGATCAGCTCTGCCCACCAGGAGAGCCACCAGGGCGGACGAATCTTGAAATGGTAGACGGACGCTTCGGACCAGGGCCCGTTTCCTTTTTTTGCGACAACACGAAAAGTGTAGTACCCCGGCGACACGTTGTTGTAATTGTCGGAAAATGGCTGTTCTGTTACTGAACTCCATTTTTCGTCCACACCGTCGAGGATATACATATATTGATAGGTACCCTCATATTGTGGAAGATAACTATCAAAATGGAAGCGCATATAATTACGGTCATGAGGTAGGGAAAGGCTTACCGGAAAATTCGTTTCCGAAAGACTGTCCCATTCGATGCCGATGGCTTTGTCGGTATTCATGCCCGCAAAGGAGCCTTTCAGGTAAAACGTGTCACGGGTTTCACTCCAGATCGTGTCTGTATGGTCAATATTAGACGGATCAACAAAATACTGAGCCTTGCCCATCAGATCGATCCCGGAAACTGTCGGAGCGGGAACCTGTGTTGCCGACAAAAGGGTATTAAAGTTGAATTTGGTTACTCCCTGGATGATGCCCCACCAGAAATCACCATTGTGGTAGTCAACTGTATTTCCATTAAAATCCAAAAAATTAAAACCCTGGGATTTTCCGTAATTGAGTACATGCCACCTGTTGTTTTTTTCAGAAACCACTGCCAGTCCCTTGCCACTGCCCACGATCAGGTGATTGTCCTTTTCATAAAGTGAATAAATACCGTTACCCGGAATACCATTTGATGTACCGAAGATGGTATTTGTTTCACGGGTGGAGTCAATCATGTTAAGACCCCGTTCCGTACCAATCCAGATTCGATCTTTTCTATCCCGTAACATGGTGGTCACCTGATCGTTGCTCAGGCCGTAGTTAAACGAATAATTCCGGAGAGAGTCCGTCGTAGGATCCAGTATTTCAACACCTGTAAAAGTTGTGATCCAGTATTTGCTGTTGTTGTCCCTGACGACGGCAAAAACCCTGTTATTAACCAATCCGCCATTTTGATTCAGTGTGCTTACTGTTCTTTTTTTCGGATCAAGCACCGTAACACCGTTGTCAAACGTGGACAACCATATTTTTCCGTCCGGGGCAACAAAAGCGTCAACAACAGCTGTCGAAGGCAATCCATCTTTCTGTCCAAACTGCGTAATCGTTTTACTCGAATCGTCGACAATAAACAGTCCGCCGCCGTTTCCTGTCAGTATATATTTGCCACCATCGACATAGATGATTTTTTGGAACCGGTTTGATTTTCCGGCTTCTTCCGGCAAGAGGTTCAGGAGGCGATTGTCAGGTGTCAGAATATTAATTCCCTTGTGGGTACCGATCCAAAGCCTGTTTTTGGGATCGCTCAATAGGCCCCAAACTTCGTCATCCAGCAATCCGTCGCGTATTGAAAAATGATGCGCCACTTCATTTTCTTTAGGAAATACATTAAGCCCGTTTGAGTTAGTGCTGACAATGACATGCCCTGCCGTATCCCCGCTTAAAAACCAGACCACGTCGTCAACTCCCTCACTGGAACCCAGATGTGCAATGGAATCGCAGTCGTTTTTCAAAATATATATTCCTTTGGAGCCGGTGCCTATCCAGATCCGGTCTTCAGCATCTCTAAAAATATTATACGCAATAGTATTCGCTATTCCCTGAAGAGAATCGATGTGGCGGACTGTATGGCGTTGAGGACTGATGACATCAACCCCTTTTCCATAGTTGGAGATATACAGGTCTCCTGAATTAGACTCTACCATCGATAAGTAGACGTCTGAATTAAAGCCTTCTTTTGGCCCGAGGTGTTTTTTTCTTTTAAGCGTTTTATCAATGACATAAATCCCGTTTTCCGCTGTGGTTATCCAGGTATTCCCGGAAACGTCTTCAAATGTTCGTTGGATGTAACCGTTGATAAAGCCGGTGTTGCTGGGAAAATGCCTGATCTTGTCCAGCTTGGGATTAATCTGGTAAAGACCATTTTCAAACGTGGGGATCCATGCGATTCCTTTTTTATCAAACCGGATATCTGCACCACCCCTGAGGTTTAGGCTAAGTGATCTCTGAATGCCTTTTTTACGATCAATCACGAAAATGCCGAATTGCTGGGATCTAAGCCATACCTGACCAATAGAATCCTCCCGGAGGAATAAAATAGTGCCATATGTGGAAGGTAAAATTTCAAGCGAACTGCCCTTAAGAATGCACAGACCGGCACTGGTTCCAATCCAGAGTAATCCGTCGGTTGTGTTCAGCGTGCATTGTACCTGGGAGCTTGAAAGACCCTGCTCGGCCGTATACTGAAAAGAAGTCATGGGGGATTCGTACCGGATCCTTGGCGCACCAAGAGTAACTTTTTTTAAAGCCCCTATCTGGGCTGTCTTCCATATCAGCGTATCCCATGGCACCTGGTCGAGGTCTATGGCGGTATCCGGAATGGCTTCCAGGTTAAACACCGTTTCCTTTGGAGGGTTAGAAATTTTTTCAAAACCGGTGCCGTGAAAAACTTTTCCCGGCAGTTTATCAAGATCCAGGGGAACGGTATGTCCCTGCCTGAGGGTATCTGTAGTCCATTTGACCTTCCTTGCAGGGCCCAGTTTTAAGGGCTTTTGAACCGGTGCGGCGAATTGCAATTCATTTTGGGGAACGGGAATTTCCCGGTTCGACAGCCAGCATCCGGTAAACAGCATGCAGGCCGTGACAACCATCAGGAGCTTGGGGGTCATGTCCTTTTATTTTCTCATGAAAAAATGCGGTCTTCAAAAGACTAGTGGATATGCCTTCTCTTCATCACACCGCCCGAAGCCTCCTTAATCGTGTGGGCAAATACAAAAGCATGGGGATCAACATCGCTGACCAGGTTCTTGAGCTTACGCAGCTCCAGTCTGGTGATCACCGTAAAAATGATATCCACGTCGCTGTGAATATGGAATTTTCCGGGAAGGAATCCGCGTTCGCCCTTATAGATCGTAATACCGCGCCCCAGTTCGTTGACGAGCCGGTGCTTGATCAGTTCACTCTTCCCTGAAATAATGGTAACGCCCGTATAGGCTTCCACGCCCTCCACCACATAGTCCACCGTCTTTGTCGCGGTGAAATAGGTTAACATGGAATACAAGGCCGTCTGTACACCAAAACGAAAAGCCGCCACGCTAAAGATGAGCACGTTCAGCGCCAGAATAATTTCGCTGATGGTGAAGCTGGTCCTTCTCCATGTATAAAGCGCCAGCACTTCAATACCGTCCACTGCGCAGCCGGCCCGCATTGTCAGTCCGATCCCCAGACCCAGGAAAAATCCCCCGAATATGGAGACCAGGAGTTTATCTGAAGTCATTACCGGATAGGGGATATAGAAAAGACAGATCCCCAGCAGGATAATGCACAGCAGGGTCTTCCAGGCAAAATGCTTGTTTATCGTATAGGCACCCATGATCACAAAGGGCAGGTTTACGATCAGCGTGACATAAGCCAGGTTGAAGTGATATATTTCATGTATAAGAAGGGAAATGCCCGTCATTCCACCGTCAAAAAAATTGTTGGGAACAAGAAAGCCCTGGAGTGCAAATGCCGCAGTGATGACACCGGCGGCTATGAGGATCAGATCCGTAGCGAGAAACTGATTATGACCAGTAACAAGGTGGGCTGTTTCTTCTTCTTGTTTCAGTCCGAGCAGGTTCTGATGTTGTACGGCCGAAAGCCTTTTTGAAGCCGACTCCGTGCAATAACGGTGTTCTTCGAGGAAACGAACCTGTTTTTCTGTCCATTCCTTCCTGGATTTTACAATGCCGCGGCCTTCCAGTTCCAGAAAAAGGTTTTCAGCATAAGCCGTGTAGTCATCCGTTCCCAGGTAGGACAGGTCAGCGTCGCAAAGGATATCCGCTTTTTTGTCCAGCGGATGTTGCGGAACACGTGTCGCCCGTATCATCCGGCAGACAGATTCTATTTTGTCCGGGGAATAGTCATATTCGGGAAGGATGGAGCGTGCGATATCGCAGGATACTTCCTCGTGTCCTTCGTAAGCCGTTAAAAATCCTGCATCATGAAAAAGTGCTGCTGTCTTGAGGAGTACCAGGTCTTCACCGGTTACTTTTTCTGACTCCGCGATCTCTTCGACGGCTGCCAGCACTTCCACGGTATGGCGGACATTGTGGTAAAGCAGGTCTGCCGGAAGCTCATTTTCCAGTTTTTTCAGAAAAAAAGAATGAACCTCCCCAAATCTCATGCAGTGTGTCCGTTAGGTGCGAAGTATTTGTAAATGTAATTGAAAAAAAGAATTAATAAACCGGTTTGAGTAATTGGTTTTCTTTTCATTGTAACCGGCCGATAGTCCCCTTTGGTCCAGCAAGAAAAATCAAATTACTACCTGGCGACTTGCGGCACACATGAAAACCTTTATCAGATATCAGCCTCCAGTGCATTCCCCCGTCGGAGGACCAGTCAATGCCACTGGTACCACAGGCGACAAGGTCGTGGGCGTTCACCCAGTCCACACAACTTCGATATCCATGGGGAGGCTGAACAGGTTTTTTTTGTGAGAAGGGATTTAGTTGCACCAGCAGGCTGTTTCCCGCATTGGATCTGTCATCGTTAAAATCGCCACCGGTAATGAAGGCTGAATTCGGATTAGAGGGACTGACTGAAATCGAATTGGCACCCGTAGTTACCTTGCCCTGATTCAGACTGAGTTTATAACTAAGAGAGTCTAGAAAGAGCCGGGATGATAATCCGCCCGAGACGAAGGCGTACCGTCCGTGAGGAAGCAGACAGATATTGGAGCCACTGGCAGCAAAAAATGCTTCACCCGCAGAAGCTGACGGCGGGTCATTAAGTCTTGTCCAGTTTTGTCCGGAATCGGTTGTACGGGCAAGGAAAATTTTTCCCTGCACCGGATCGCCCAGCAGCAGGCCTTCCGGACCGGACAATTCCATGGCGTCCAGAAATAGACTATCGTCATCGCTTTGAAAAACAACCTGCCAGTTTCTGCCGCCATCCCTCGTTTTAAGGATTACTGCAGGACGGGTTACGCCAAGAACCAGGGCTTCGGAATCGTTATAGGCGTGAATATCCCTGAAGTCGGCATCAGCAAAGCGGGATGGCTTCATCCAATGCCAGCTGTGACCACTGTCTGCAGAACGGGCAACGGTACCGTTACTACCGCAAACCCAGATCACCCGGTCGCTAACGACGCTGAGGCCCCGGAGCGAGGTCTCACGGCCGCTTGCCAGTATGTCAATACGCTGGGAAAAGACAGTGGATGCGGTAAGCTGGGTAAAGAGCAAAAAGAGGATCAGTTTCAACATACCATGATTTTCAGTTATTCAGTCTGCCGGCGCAGGATGAATGTAAAGAAAATCAGGCGGGAAGAGGCCTCAGTTTCCAAAAATGAGCTGATCGTCCCTCTCTTCCACGGGTATCTTCACAATGAAGCCATCATAGTCCACGTCGTCATGGTTACTAAATGCCCCATAAGCGTCGATACTATACCCCAGGGTACCATCATTACTTTCCATCACATAGAGGATAGATGAATCCGAAGGATCGGACTCCCCCTCAAATCGGAAAGTCCTGATGATTTTCAGGTCCTGAGGCTGGTAAAACTTTCCGTTTCCAATCGTAAAGCCTTCAGGAGTAAGCCTGAATTCATTGTCCTGGCGCTTTAATCGTAATTTTTCGATAACCTGACTCAGGGTTATCATTTCGGCTGGCTTTATCATATACTTTCGGTTTGTAGGTAGGTAAAACCCAAATGCCATACCACTTTGGCAAAGGAATTGAAATTTAATATCTAATCTGTATAACCATGACTCCGAGCGTGCAGCTGAAGGTATTGATCGTTGACGACGAGCCAGACGTTGGTTTTCTGTTTGGAAAGATTTTGCGCAAGCGCAACCTGACCACCCGTTTCGTGCAAAATCTGAAAGAAGCCCAGGAATCAATTGAGGCGGAAAAGCCGGCAGTGATTTTCCTTGATAATAACCTTCCGGACGGCCAGGGCATTGATATTATACCCCGGTTAAAGGCTGATTATCCTGAAACCAGGATTATTGTGGTCACAGCAAATGATACTCCCGGCGATGAGTATAAAGCCATACAAAAGGGCGCCGATGGCTTTCTCGGAAAACCCCTGACAATCGACTCCATTAACCGCAGCCTTGGTCATATCGGCGAATAATTACCATAAAAATCGAAAGGGTTAAGGGTAGGTTTTTTCCCCCGTATGGGGAAATATTTTCTCTTTCAACCTGTTATCCGGCCCTTGGATTTTGACTTTCAAACGATGTCCGAACTTTAACAGTAAAATGAAAGGAAATATTTCCCGGGGCAGCTTCACTTTTTCAAAAATGCCCGTGTTCAAACGCTGACAAAAGTCCGGGTTAAATCAGTGTAGAATTTACCCAAACAGCGGATATTCTCGTTTATTGTTATTACTTTGTATTGGAAAACTGATCGTGAGATTGGTAAATATGTTGTGCGAAATTTCATAAAATCCACATCATGATTGCTTCGGTTGCTCATAAAACACCTGGCGTTATCCTCGAAAAACTCACCCGTCTGCTCACGGCGCTGCAGGAAGTTAAGAACCACTATGAGCAGGTCGCCCAGCGAATTCAGAATCATCAATTAAGGCTTTCCATTCTCGGACTTGCACAGGAAAGCAAGCAATATGCAAATGAGCTGATCGCGCATATAGAAACCCTGGGTGGAGTGATGCAGGAAAAAATAAAAGAAGACTTTAATAAAGTAGGTAAACCGGAACCCGCAGAGGAACTGCCAGGGTATGCGGAGTATATGGTGGGTCTTAAACTGGGTGAACAGCAGGTGATGAAGACATACCGGGAAGTTTTAAACGAACCATACCTTTACGATACCATCCGTCAGATGATCCGTTACCAGCAAAACGGACTTTTGCATTGTTTCTCACAGGTCAGAATGCTCTATGCGACCATGCTGAAATCCGTTAATTAAAAGCTGACCGGTCATCAATTTTCAAAACATTTGGATTTTTTTTTTGAATTCAGCAAGTCTGGCAAGGATTTTAGATTGTAAAAAGTATTAAACATTAAACATTATGAGCACTTCAAAAACTTTATTAGGCTTCTTCGCGGGTGCAGCTGTAGGCGCCGCCCTCGGTATTTTATTCGCTCCGGACAAAGGAACTGAAACCCGCCGTAAGATTGCCGAACAGAGCAATGATCTGGCAGATAATATTAAAGGGAAATTCTCGGATCTGGTAGATGGTGTGAAGGACAAGTTTTCTACGTTGAAAACCGAAGCTGAAGATGCTGCAGATAAGGGTTATTCAGCCTACAATCGCAGTAAGTCAGAAGCAAAGAGTTTTTGAGTAGAAAAGAATAAGGAAAGCGACTGGTCTGACGGGCAAACCACGGTTATCCCGCAGGCACGTCGGCCAGACAGTCATGTAAAAAAATATAAAGGTGGACAGAGGTCCACCTTATTTTTTTAGTACCTGGTAAGTTCAGGTTTAACCTGGTCAATATAAGCCAGGATTCCCCCTTTGAGATTGTAAAGGTTAGTGTAACCGAATTTTTCTTCAAGTTCGCGAATCGCTTTTGCACTCCGGGCGCCGACCTTGCAGTGTACAACCACATCGATGTCGCGGGGAATGAGGTCAGCATTTTCTGACACGCTGTTGAGCGGTATCAGATCACCGCCGATTTCCACGATACGGTATTCTGCAGGTTCTCTCACGTCGATCAGTTTGAATTTTTTACCTGTTACCTGCCAGTCATAAAGTTCTTTGGCAGTGATTTCCTTCACCGGTTTTTCTTCCACCGCCCTCATGCCGCAAAACTGTTCATAGTCGATCAGCTCAGTGATGGTTGGATTTTTCCCATTGACCGGATTGTCCTCACGTCTCTTGATCCTGAACGTGCGGCTTTCAAAGTTCAACGCATCAAAGCTGTAAAATCGTCCGGACAGGGGTTCACCCACTCCGGTAATTACTTTGATCACTTCCAGCGCCTGGAGGCTTCCGATGATGCCGGGTAAAACACCGAGTACACCACCTTCTGCGCAACTGGGTACCAGTCCGGGCGGAGGAGGTGTAGGGTAGAGGTCACGGTAATTTGGACCCCTTTCGCCGTTTTTATTTACATAGTTGAATACAGAGACTTGTCCGTCGAATTGAAAGATTGAAGCATACACATTGGGCTTATCCAGCAACACGCTGGCATCATTGACGAGGTAACGTGTAGGAAAATTATCCGTGCCGTCGGCCACCACATCATACTCGCGGATAATGTCGAGCGCGTTGGAAGAATTCAGGTGCGTGTTATGTATTTTGAATTGCACATGCGGATTCAGCGCCTGCAACCTTCTTCTTGCAGCTTCCACCTTTGGCTGACCTATTTCTCTTGTATCAAAAATAACCTGGCGCTGCAGATTGCTGTCATCTACTACGTCATAGTCGACGATCCCGATGGTTCCCACGCCGGCCGCCGTTAGGTAAAGAAGGGCGGGACTACCCAGCCCGCCACTGCCGATGATCAATACTTTTGCTGCTTTTAACCTGAGCTGTGCTTCTTCCCCGAATTCCGGAATGATGATGTGGCGGTTATAGCGCGCCAGCTCTTCTTTGGTAAATGATATGGATGAATGACTCATAATGCTGTTTATTAAATTCCACCTGCAATTGCAGGCACAATACTTAGTACGGTACCGGACTGGACCGGTGTATTTTCTTTTTGAAGATCGCGGATATCATCATCGCCTGCGAAAATGTTGACATAGGAGCGAAGACCGCCCTGCGGATCAATCAGGTGTTTTTTAAGGTCAGGATAAGAAGCCGTGATCTGTTCAAGGATCTCGCCCACGGTTCCTCCACTGACTTCCAGTTTTGCAGTTTGGTTCGTGAACTTTCGCAGAGGCGTTGGAATAATTACTGTTGCCATGTTATGGATGGATTTAATTGTGCTGATGTAAAAATTTCTTCTTCAAATTGAGCGTCATCGTTAAGCCGCCAGCTTCGGATATGGTCTGTTTTCCCATCGCGTACCGACAGGATAACGTAGGAAAAAAACGGCTGGGCTGCCACACGGTCATGCTCGGAGGGAATGGCCGGATGATTCGGATGTGAATGGTAAATCCCCAGGAGACTCAGATTATTTTCAGCAGCGAACCGTTCGGCCTGCATATAGTCTTTTCCTGTGATCTCGAAACGTCGCCTTTTATCTCCGGGTTTTGCATTCTCGACTTCTTTTAATGTGGAAATCTTTCGGTTGCCATTGCTTTCTTCCTTACCGAACAGGAAACCACAACATTCATCCGGGAAAATTTTTTCCGCATGGATTTTCATTATATGAAACGGGCCGGATTCGAGTTCTATCATTTCAGTATTTTTCTTAAAACTTCTCCATACTTATCACCATTGTCAGGCAGCAGGGTCACGATCACAGCGTTGTCCAGTCGTGAAGCGACCTGCCTTACGCCGACGAGGTTTGCCGCCGATGAAGGACTCAGCACCAACCCTTTCTTTTCTTTCACTTCCCTGATCATATCGTAGGCTGCATCGGTGGAAATGACCAGATGATCATCGGCGATCGTAGGATCATAAATCTCAGGAACAACGGCTGTTTCAAGATGTTTCCATCCTTCCAGTCCATGCAGGGGATTGTCGGGTTCCAGGGAGATTAGCCGGACGGACGGTTTTGCCTGCTTTAATTTTCTGGCAGTCCCCACGAAGCTGCCGGTGGTGCCCAGGCCTGTCACAAAATGTGTCACACTGGGAAGTGCTTCGAGTATCTCCGGCGCTGTGCCTTCAAAGTGGGCCTTCCAGTTATTTTCATTCTTATACTGGTCTGCATAATAATACAGGTGCGGCGCGTTTTCCGCCATCTCGCGTGCCAGCTCCTGTGCACCATCCGTCCCCTCAAACCGGGAAGTCAGGATCAGGTGCACGCCCAGTGAGCGCAGAATTTCCTTTCTTTCCGCCGAAGCATTTTCCGGCAGACAAAGGGTGACAGGTATTCCCAGCTTTCTGCCTATCCACGCATAAGCGATACCAGTATTTCCACTGGTGGCGTCCAGCAGGGTTTTTCCCGGGACCCATAATCCCTTTTCAATGGCGTTCCGGAAGATCGCATAAGCGGCCCTTGCTTTTACACTGCCTGAAAGCTGTTTCCATTCCTGTTTGCCGTAAATCTGGAGGTTTTTATTCTCTGTCAGTTCCGGAAAGGCAAGAAGTGGTGTGTGGCCGATCTCCTGGCGGAGGGCGTTCAGTTTTTGATTCAGGCTTGCGTTATGGACGGGTTTGGTATCTATCATATGGAAAATAAAAAAGCCCCACAGAGTGGAGCTTTCGTATGTTGTATGATTTTAATCTTTTATAGACGAATATTCCCCACTCCGTATGCACGGATTGTACAACAACAACAACAAGCGGGTAATATGCTGAATTTCATGCTTTGTGTAAACTATCAACACAAAGATAGAAGAAATGTTCAAAAAACCGAAGACTTTCTTGTCCATGACCGGGGATGAGTTTAGTTCAAGAGGTTATCGATCGTAATAGAAAGGTAATAGATGGCTCCCAGTGTCGGTCCGCCCGCATATTGCAGGTATTGATGGTTGAGCAGGTCAGTTCCTCCCAGTTTCAGCGTGGTATGCTGTTTCTGGAAGGTATAGTTAACCTGTGCATCAAGGGTGTTAAAGGCGTTTATAGTGCCGTTTACCAGCGGGCTTTCCCAATAGAAGGCATCCTGCCATCTCCAGGTAATATTAAACCCGAGGTTTTTCCTGATCTGCGGATTACCAAAGGAAAGGTTGGTTGACCATAACGGGGTATTAAAGCCCGTTACGAAGATATCGGCCGTGTTGCTGGTCTGCATTTTGGAAAAATTTATGTTTCCGTTCAGCGTATATTTTCTGTAGAAATTATAGGTGATAGCCAGAGAAGAGCCCCAGTTATAATAGGTGTTCTTGGCATTGGTATAGACACGGTAGCGGCTTTGACCCAGGCTGGCTGCGTTTCCATTGGACGCCTTGGTCGGGTCCCGGTTACGATCCAGCATGGCCAATACGGCATCGTCAGAGCCTACCTGAACGCCATTGGGTACATAAACCTGCACCTGCCCCAGAAACCCTTTATACTGGTTTACAAAAGCGTCCAGGTCGATCACCAGCCTGTTATTCATAATCACCGATTTGTATCCGAATTCATAAGAAATAATTCTTTCCGGCGTGGCATCAGGCAGATTGGCCACCTGCAGCAAACTGCGGTTGTCCAGGGCCACGGCGTCCGAATTACCCTGTGCTGATACTGTCGCATTGAAATTGACGACCGACTGCTGGGTATAACTGTTCTGCAGGTATCCAAGTCCTTCGTTGATGAAAGGCAGACTTCCCACGCGCCTGACCCTTCCGTTGTTAACGAATGAAAGCGCTTCGAACAAGGCAGGGAACCTGTATCCCTGCTGATAGGTGAAACGGAAATTGTGATAGTTCTTAAACGTATATACGGCTGCGAGTCTGGGCGTAAACCGCGGGTTATAGTAGGGATTGTAATCATAGCGGAGCGAACCAAAGAGCTTGAGGTTGTCGTCCAACAGCGTCTTGGTAATTTGAAAGAATCCACCGATTTTTTTATAGATCACATCTGATCCGAAGGTACCATTGGGCAACTCCTTATTCCTTTCGGGAATGGGCCTTGAGAAATCCACGAAGTTGTTGCCGTCGGGAATGACGCTGTAGAGCCGGGCATCGCCCCCCACAAGGAGATTAAAAACCTTTACGTATTGGGAAAGGTCCCATTGCGCATCGATATTATAATAGCGGCTGTTCTGCCATAAAGCGGCTCCTCCCGTGGCGGGCGCATCGGGCGCCAGAGGCGACTTGATATCCCAGTTGTTGATATTGATAATGGTATCCTTGAGGGCATTGAAGTAAGCTGTGCCTGGTTGCGCACGGCCGGCATCTGCCTGGCTCCTGGCATACTGGTTGGCCTGTGCAAGATTGGCTGAAGTCAGGCCGCCGTTGTCAGCAGCATATTGCAGAAGGGCATTCTTATACTTGGTACCCCAGCTGGTGGGCGTCTTGGTATCGGTAGCGCCTCCGGTATACAGATCGATATTGTCTGCGAGCGGCTTGATATTGTAGGAATGATTGGTGTGCTCGATCGACATATATACACTCACCAGGTAATTGCTACCCTGCACCTGCAGGTGATGGTTTTGTACCGTGGATCCCTGAAGACGGATCTTGTTACCGCGCTGGAAGGTTCCATCCAGCTGTCCATACCGGTAGCCATAGGAGATCTCCGCATTCTCTCCTGCCCGGTAATTCAGCTGGCCGTCAAATTTCAGGTTATGCACCTGGGGCGGGTTCAGGTCGTTCTCCCAGTATCCGGTCCTTACCACACGCAGGCTCTGGCTTGGCTGGCCGTTGATGGTGAGT
>Ga0068858_100000499_pt1 | contig 41087 bp, 36 predicted proteins | sample KBSSwiS12_FD_66589 | JGI IMG/M metagenome (GOLD analysis project Ga0068858, IMG submission 66589) | Switchgrass rhizosphere microbial communities from Kellogg Biological Station, Michigan, USA - KBS Switchgrass S1-2 | ecosystem: Host-associated > Plants > Roots > Rhizosphere > Soil ... | reverse complement strand
TGCACAGCCAGCGCATCGCCGACGAGGCAATCGCGCGCGGTGAGATAGACGACCTCCTCGTCGCGGCGCACCGGGATCGGCGTCGAATAGCTGCAGGTCAGGCCGATGCCCGACTCGGTCCGGAAGGCGAGGCAGGGCTGCTCGTCAGGATGAATGCGCTGTACTGAGCCGGCATAGACGGCGGACCCGTCGGCCTGCATCATGAGCAGCGCGTCGCCGACCCGAGCATCGCCGACCCTGGTGCCGCTCGCGAGCAGCGCATCCGACCAGCAGCATCCGCCGACGGTGCCGCCCGACGCGGCAAAGGCCTTTTGCGAACTCAGCATCGCGACCATCAGCGGCGCGGTATAGGCGCCATAGACCGCAAATTTCTTCAGCGCGTCACGCCGCGCGTTCAACTGGGCATCATTCGCTTCGCCACGCTCAGGATCATGCTGCATTCGCTAACTTCCTAACTGTCGAGAATGGCGACCACTCTCTAATCCGCCGAGGCCGACCGCCGGCGCCTGCTTGCCTGAATCGCGAGCGGCGCCTCGTACGGATACGAAGCCAGCCCATTGCAGCTCCGGGGGCTGGCCTTCGGCGAACGCGCGGTAGCGAAATCCGGCACGATGGTTTCCCCGGGAGAGAAGCGCCCCGCCACAATGACGATGAGCCCCGACCCAATCCGTTGACACATATCGAAAATATCAGCAGTCGCGTTGCTCGCGGATGCCAAACGGTTGACCGCCAGTGTCAGAATGGGGCTGGGCAGAGAACGAAGCGTATGGACACCGACGGGATAATACCGATGGCTGAGTTGGACGTCAGTGATCTGGCGCCCGAGGACCGGTTCGCTGCTTTCGCAAGCCTTGTCAGGAGCTCGACGACCACCCGCCGGTCCAGTGGCCCTTTCCACGTCCATGCACGTTTCTGGCAGCTCGAAACGATGGTGATCTCGGAGCAATGGTTTGATGCCGTCACCTTCGATCGCACACCGGCGCACGTCGCTGCACACGGGTCGGATCATTATTCGATCGTCGTGCTGAACGAGGGCGAGTGCACTTTCCATCTCCCCGAAGGCTTGCGGACGATGGGGTCGGATCGCGTGAGCCTGAGCGATTTCATGATGCCCGAACGTGTGGACACCACTGCTCAACAGTCGATTTCGATCCAGATTGCCAGGCCGGTATTGGACGAAGTCGTGCCGCCGGTCGCCACGCTTGGGCCGCTACCCGATTCGCCGGAGTTGCGGCTACTCGCCTCGTTTTGCCGCACGCTGGTCGAGATGCTGCCGACAATGAAGACGTCAAACGCGCTGCGCATGGCGGGCGTCGTGCGCGACCTGCTGGCAACGGCTCTGAACAACTTGCCACCGCGCATCGACGACCTGCCCGACAAGCGGCTCCACGAACGGGTGATCCGCTATATCGCAGCCCAGCCGATGGGCAGCCTGGACGTAACGGCGCTCTGCGACGCATTGCACCTCACGCGTTCTTCGCTGTTCCGCGCGTTCAGGCGATATGGCGGCGTCCTCGCCTATGATCGTCGCCGTCGTCTTCATGCCTTGCACCGGGCGCTGACCGACCCGAAGGAACGCCGCAGTCTCGCCGAACTCGGCTTTATCCATGGCTTTGAGGACAAGGCGCATCTGAGTCGCCTGTTCCGCAAGACCTTTGGGTATTCCGCGTCGGAACTGCGTGATCATCCAGTGATCGCGCAACGCCGGGAGCCTCCGCGCGGCACGGTGCAGGAGCGTTACAGATCGTCTGTCGCCGCATTGTCGAGCGAGCGCTTCATTTGAACCGGGCGATCAGCGTCGCAGGCTTTTAATTTTGCGCGTGTTACATTTTCTGGAGAGGCGACCCGCAGCCTCAATGGGCTATCGTTTTCAGGCTTCGCCAAGTGCAGCCATCCCATCCGTTTCCGAACACCTGCCAGCCCGGCATGGAGGGCAGCTTTCTGAGGCCAGCAAGAACCACGCTGAACGGCCGACTCTGGGGCGCCTAGCTGCGGTCGCGCTGCAGCTGAACGAACGGCCAGAACCCAGAGTCGGCGCCATTAAGCGGCCATTCCGTTTTCCACCCAATATCAGCGACCTCGCTGGTGCGTGAACGGATGACAGCTTCTGGAAACCTGGCTCGCGCGACTAAAGGGCGGCGGTTTGAACGCAAAAGAGCCCGGTCCGGGGCCGGGCCCCTGCCCGGCCCACGCCAGCGATCGTCACCTCCGGCCGAGACCTGCCCGCGGGGCTCGGCTGCGGGCGGGCGAGCATCGCGAGCCACGCGCGCAGTAGAGCGCGGCCGCGCCGCAGGCGCGGGGCGCCCTCCCTTCCCCCATTTGGCTCAGGCTCGAGCGGAGTCGCAGACGAACGCGCCAGCGGACAATATCGTGAGATCCGAGAACCGGCGCGCAGCGTGCATATAGCCACATGAGCACCGCAAGCGCACGAGAGCGCGATTTGCAACCTTGCGCAGCCTCTCCAACGATGCTGCGCATCGCTTGAACCTTGGGCTGCTTCGCCTCCGCAGCCTTTCCAACGATGCTGCACACCCTCGTAACCTTGGGCTGCTCCGCCGAGCATCAGCCAAATGACGGCCTGATTTTCGACCATGGCGGAAAGTGGCGAGCCATGGCGGCATAGAGCAACTGCGCAAGCCGGGCGGGGAACGCCAAAGGTTCGATTGCGGGGATCACTCCCCCAGCTTTTCGAACCGATAAGAGGCCTTCTCCGATGCTCGATTCCATCACCTCCATCGCAGGGGGCGATCCCCGAACGCATAGCACCCTTGCAACCACGGACAGACCGATCCTGCGGCTGTGCCGGTCCTTGCGTGCACCGCGACTTCGACTCACTGCCATCCTCGCCCTGGCCACCCTGTCGTTGAGTGCAACGCCGCAAGCGGCATCCGCCAACAACTATGGCGAGAGCCTTGCGTGGCAGTTCAAGACGTCCGCGGACCGCGCCAACCAGGCCGCGATCCTCGACCTGCTCGAGAAGCGGCGGGGCGGCTATTACGCCGCGCCGATCTACACGACCAACATCGCCCGCCAGTATGTTTGCTCGATTGCGGCGACCGCGACAGGGAACAGCGGCGCCCAGACAGCGCTTGCCAACTCGCCGAGCGTGACAGGGGCGACGTCGAGCGCGACCGGCAATGCCAGCACGACCAGCGTGACCGGTGACCCATCCAATGCCGGCGTCGATGGCGCGCAGGCCAATAGCGGCACCGTCTCGTCAGGCGTGACCGGCTCGACCGGCGCCACTGTGCGGGGCGTCGTCTGGCAGGCATTGAACTCCACCCAGACAAACAGCGGCGACCAGGCCGCCACGGTCGAGCGCAGCAACGCCTGCGCGTTCGGGGCACTGAACTGATGCGCGGGGAACACCGCCCACACCGCAGGGGCTCCACAGCAACGCGTCTGGCGGCCGCATCGATGTTGGCACTCAGCCTTACCGCTTGCGTCAGCATGCGGCAGGCGCGCCTCGGCGCCGGCGAGGCGCCGACTCTGATCGGCCCGGCCGTGCGCGACAACCGCACCCCGATGGACGCAGTACTCTCATGCTTTGCGAGCCAGCTCGGTACGCGTAACGGAGCACGCGTGGTGATCGGCGTCGGTGACGTCCGCGACTATACCGGCAAATATTCGGTCAACGAAGGCAACGCCATCACCCAGGGCGGCGCGCTGATGGTCAGCTCGGCGCTCGGCAAGCTCGGCGGCGCCATCGCCCTCGCCGAACGGTTCGATCCGACGATCGCCGAGCGCGAGCTCGGTTACACCGATCGGCGGCAGCTCGGTGACGGGGTGGCGCACGATGTCGTCGGCCCGGCCGGTGCCGGCAAGGTGCCCTGGCTGCCCTATTATGGCGGCAGTATCACGGCATCCGACTATTACATCGTCGGCGGGATCACCGAGCTCAACTACGACATCCGCTCGGGCGGGATCGAAACCCAGGTCAACCAGGTCGGCCCCAAGGCCCGGACCTTTACCCAGAGCGTCGCGATCGATCTGAGGATTGTCGATACCCGCTCGCTGCTCGTGGTGAAGACGGTCAGCCTGACCAAGCAGTTCACCGGCTATGAGGTCGGGTTCGACATCTTCCGGTTCTTCGGCTCGAACCTGTTCGACATCAATATCGGCGCCAAGGGTCAGGAGCCGCTTCAACTGGGCATTCGGACCGCGCTCGAGGAAGCGACGGTGCGCCTTGTCGGCGCGGTCACGCAAGTCAATCCAGAGCAATGCATCGCGCTGAGCGGCTGGACGAATAGCACGGCCGCTGTTCCCGCGACGGCGAGCGCCTCGATTCGTCCAGCCGCCATGGCCGGATCGGGCATCACCCCGCGCGCCCCGGCGTTCAACGGCGCTCCCGGCGTGTCCACCGCGACAGCCGGCTCCTCCATCCAGATCCCGTTCGAGGATGAATCCGCCGGGCTGAGCAGCACCGCCTCGGCGCTGATCGACCGGCTGGCCCGAGCAGCCAGCAAGGGCCCGGTCGAGGTGACGATCGTTGCCCGCGACACTGAGACGCCCGACCCGGCAAAACGGGACGCGCTGACCGACCAGCGCATCGCCGCCCTGACGGCGGTCCTGGTGTCACGCGGCATCGCGGCGCGAGCGATCACGACCCTGTGGCGCCCGGCGGCGACCAACAGCGCGATCCACCGAGACGGCGCAGGCCTGCAGGACATCGCCCGTCTGCGCATCGGCGGCTGAGCCGCCCCTCCACCCCAAGCGAAGGAGGTGCCGCGCCCCAGCCATAGCCCCTGCCCCAACGTCCCACTTTCTATCCGGAGTATCTCATGTCCCCCACGCATTCGACCAACGCCCGCGCCAAGCGACATCTCTTTCTCGGCAGCGCCGCCGGCGCGCTCGCCTGCGCCATCGCTGCGCTGCCGGCCCAGGCGCAAACCACCCATGACCAGACCATGGCTGCCAAGTCGCTGGTCAACGATCAGATCAATCAGGGCGTCCGGATCCTCACCGAGACTGGCAATGCCCAGCTGACCACCGTCATCGCCGGCACGACCGACGCTTCGAGCATCGCGCTGTCCGGCAATGATGTGAGCATGACCGCGCGCGGCAATCGCGTGATCCAGGATCTCGAGTCCGACGCCAGCGACCCGGCCAGCGCCTTCAGCCCGACCTTCCTTGCCACCGGTACCGCAGGCGTGACCGGCAATGCCGCGACGCTGATCGCCAGTCGCCAGGCGAACAATGGCAGCGAGGTCATCGCGAACAACAAGGATTCGGTTGCCGGCACGGATTCGGCCATCACCGTCGTCGCCGGCGAACTGTCTGCCAGCAAGGTCGCGGTGACGGCCAACACGCAGCAGGCGGCTGCGCTCGGCAACGACGCCAGCGCCACCCTTGCCACGAACGATGGCAGCGGCGCCGGCATCGTCAGCCTGCAGACCGGCGACGCCGGGTCCGACGTCGCCGCACGTTCGTTCGGCACGACCGGAATCACCGCCCAGGATGTCCGCGCGGGCGACCTGGCCGTGACGGGCAATCTCGGGCGCGGCATCGCCTATGGCAACACGGTCGACAACCAACTTACGGCCAGGCCGGCCGCAATCGAAGCACCAGCCACAGCCGGCATCGCGTCGGCCGTTCCCGCCATCGGCGACGGCGATCCGACCACCAATGCGGCCTATGCGATCCTCAGCACTCAAGCCGATGCCGGCGTCGTGAAAGCGCGTTCCGGCGGTGGCGACGGATCCGCCTCCGGCCTCGTCGTCACGGGTGACGCCGAGGCGTCGTCCCTCACCAATGATGGCAACGCCCTCGTCGCGGCCGGCTATGGCAATCACGCATCAAACAGTCTCGACCTCGATGCCGCCTCGATCGCCCGTCCGGCTCCCAATACTACCGGTGCAATTGCCAATGTGACGGGGGTGCAAAGCCTCGCCGACACGGCGCGGATCGTCGCGACGACATCACCCGGCACGATCACCCATGTGTATGGCGCTGCGTCGGGCAGTATTCTATCCGTGTCCGACAATAGCAACCAGACGATCGCCACCGGCAATCTCGCGTCCGGCAATCTGCTGACGATCGAGGCCGCCACGATCGACGCGCATCAGGGCGATCCGCTCGGCGGCGGCGTGGCCGGTACCGCGCTCACCACACCGGCCGGCGACGCCAGCGTCACCGCCGCCTCCAGCGTGCAGAATGTGCAGGATTACGGGAAGGCGAGCATCTTTGCGGGCTCGATCGGCAACGCCGCCGGTCTCGAGGTCGGCGGTACGGTCACCGGTTCGACGCTACACGACGATGGCAACACCTCCACCGGCGCGGCGACCGGCAACAGCGCCACCAATGCGGCGAGCCTCGACGCTACGACCATCGCTACCAGCGCCGGCGTCAACACTCTGCAGACCGGCGATGGGAATGTCTCGGTTTTGCTGGGCAGTTCGGATCACCGCGCCGGCGCCACGCTTTCGGCACAGGGCCCTGTGACCGGTTCGACGATGTCGGTCGCCAACAACCAGGCGATCGGCACTGCAACCGCCAATACCAGCCATAACAGCCTCGCAATCTCCGCCGACACTTTGCTCGACGGCAGCGGTCATGGCGGCGGGCAGGCCGGGCCGATCGCCAACGGCTATGGCGCGGCGGCGACGTTCGCGCTCGCCAATGAGCAGAAGACCGGCGTGCCGAGCAGCGACAGCAACGCCACGCCGGCGATCGCAGCCAACGTGACCGGGCGCTTCGCGATCGACGGCGATGGCTGGGCCGACCATTCCTCCCTCGCGGTCGATGACAATCTCGAGCAAGCCGGCGCGCTCGCCAATGACAGCGTCAACCGGCTGTCGATCGCAGCCACGGGAACCGGCGATGGAGACGCACGCCCAGTCGGCGCGGCACTCTCGTCCTCGCAATACGGCCGAGCCAATGTCACCGCCAGCTCGGAAGTGAAGTTCGTCGCGTTCGGCGCGACCAACGGCTCCGCGGTGTCGCTGTCACGCGACACCAACGAGGCAATGGCGACGATCAACCAGGCCGATAACGGCCTGAGCATCAGCGGAGTCCGGCTCGATGGCGTGACCGGCGGCGATGCCGATATCGCCAGCGAACCGCGCGGGGCCCCGATCGCATCGGGCAACAATGTGCTCGCCAACCAGCAGTTCGCCACCGGATCGGCAACCGCCTTCGCAGGGTCGCGCTACTTGAACGGCGATGTCAGTGATGGTGTCGGCGGGTCGCGGTTCACAATCGCCGACAATGTCACCAGCGCCGATGCCGCGGCCAATCGCGCGCTCAACGGGATCTCGGTGACAGGCGCGGCCGGGCCCGCCGGGAACGCCGGCCTGGTAAACAGCCAGATCAACGCGGGCGATGTGACCGCCTCGGCAATCGCCAACGCGGCGTTCACCGTCGCCGGTACGACTCTCGCTCCCATCAGCGCCGAGAGCGAGATCGCGATCGACGGCAACCAGACCGTTGCGCTCGCCCGCGCCAATGTGGCCGACAACCATATGGTACTGGACGGCGCCGGCCTTTCAAACTCGGCAGCGGTCGCGCCGTTCGACGCGGCAGTCCATGCGGCCGGTGCGCTGCTGAATAGCCAGGCCAGTTACGGCGCGGTGTCGGCAACCGCATCCAACAGCAGCTATGGCATTCCCCTCAACGGTGCCGGCGTGGTGAGCGGCTCGACACTCGGCGTCACGGGCAACAGCATATCGGCCGCGGCCTTTGGCAATATCGCAAGCAACGCGGTCAGCCTGTCGGCACTTGGTCAATTTCCGAGCGCGGCGGTCGCCAATGTCCAGACCAATTATGGGCCGGTCACTGCCCAGGTAACCGGTGCGACCTTCCGCATCACTTCCGGTCAGTTGAGCGCCGCCGCACTCTCGATCACCGGCAACCAGCTCGCAGCGACGGCGACGGGCAATCAGGCGACCAATCTTATCGCCGCCCAACGCTGAAGCGAGCCGCACCGGGCAGCCCATACCCCAAGCCCGCCCGGATAGCGGGAAAGGCCGTCGCGCTTCCCCCCGGCGCGGCGGCCTTTCGATTGCGTGCGCCGGCTTGGCCGCGATGGCGGACAACAGTAAGGCGTCGATCGGCGCAGAGCTTGCGCGCCACCGTTGCTCCGGTGGCGTGTTGGGCGATTCCCAGCAACACCCGTAACTGGAGCGAGCAATGTGCGCCTGTGACCCTTTTACGGCGATCTTCTGACACTACCGGCTTTCGATCACCAGCGGCGGGTTGGCTCTGTAACGGAAGTTGCGCAGTCTGGCGTCGCCTTGACCAGCGACGTAGATTCCGATCCGCAGCGACAGAAAGCCGCCGAATACATTATGATGCAGACCCGAGACTTCCATGCGCGTGCCATGCCGGGTCCAGGTCCTGCCATCATCATAGGAATAATAATAGGTGACGACGTTTTCGTGGTTTTGAATTCGAATGCTCATGCTTTGGCTCTTGTGCGCTGAGCGCGCCCAAGCCAGTTCCTCGGAATACTCGAATATCTTCAATGTGGTCGGCGTGAAACCCAGGCCCACAAAGGCCTTGTGGTTGTAGAACAGCAATAGCCCGGCTTCAGCTTCGCCCAGCAAATCGAGCGTGATTTCCGCTTCGTACGATCGGTCGCCGACGAGGCAGGTCAGAGGGGAGGAATCGATCGGCGAAGTTCCCCGGCCCTTGATGCGTAAGGCTTTGGAATCGTAGACCGCCCGCCCCGCTTCGTCGGGCGCCGGTTCATGGAAGCTCCACTGCGCGCCGAAACGATCAGCGGAGAAGTCATCCGACAGGGCGGGCGCCGAGCGGCCCGCTCTGCCCCCCTTCGGTTTGGGCAGGGGTTTTGAAAGATCGCCGCCCAGGGCGCGGAACCAACCGTCGGGGGTCCATTCGATCGGCTCGAGCAGGGTTTGTCGGCCAAGGGTGCGATAGCCATTCTCGTAGCCGTGATAGACCATCCACCAGTCACCGCCCGGCCCTTCGACCACGCTGGCATGTCCCCTCGACCACCAGGGCTCGGCGGCGCTGCGGGTGCGGACAAGCGGATTGTGCGGGCAATGCTCCCAGGGCCCGTGGATCGAGCGGGAGCGGGCGGCGATCACCATATGGCCGGTGGCCGGGCCGGCCGTGCCCCCGACAGCGGTGATCAGATAGAACCAGCCGTTGCGGCGCAGGAGCTTGGGCCCCTCGGGCGCGAAATTCTCGACCACCCAGTCATCGGGATACTGCCAGGGCTGGTAGGCATTTTCCAGCGTTCCATCCGTAGCCAGGCCATCGTCGGTCAGGCGGATCTTCCTCACGCCGTTGACGAACAGATAGCGCTTGCCGTCCTCACCCACGACATGGCCCGGATCGATGCAGCCGGAGATCTTCAGGTCGACCGGATCGCTCCACGGCCCTTCGATACGGTCGGCCCAGATGGCATAGATCGACCAGCCTTCGCCCTTCGGGTCGGCCGGAATATAGATGAAGTAGCGGCCCGCGTGCCTGACCAGGTCCACCGGCCAGATGACACCTAAGGGCTTCCGCAGCGTCGGGCCGACCGGGGTCCAGTTCACCAGGTCGGTCGACTTCCAGATGACGAGACCCGGATAGGAGAAGAACGACGAGAAGGTCATGTAATAGGTCCCACCGTCCTTGAGGATGGTAGGATCCGGGTGGTCGCCGGACAGGATCGGGTTGCGGAAGGTTCCGTTCCCCAGGTCCGCCTTGCGCTGGCCTTCCGCCCCGACGCCCCAGGCAGGAGAGGGCTCTGCTTCGGCTCGCGCCGGGTCGCGCTGCGCGGCGTCGGCGATAACCGGAAACGCGGCGCCGGCAAGCATTCCTTTGAACAGGTTTCTACGGTGCAAAAGCATTGGCACTCCGAATGATTGTGCTGGCGGTCGGGGGCGCAGCAATTTCAAACATTTTGGCGCGAACGCTCAACACGTTGCGCTTACTGATCCTGGCCAGGAAGGCCGAGCCGCTGTGATTGCAGCATTTCGACGCCATCGGCGTCGAGGCGTAGCGTTCCTGTCCAAGTTTCGCCGGTCAGTAAACCCTTCTTGGCGCCGTCGATGGTTCCCGCACTTCGCAGACGTTGATGGTCGATTTGATACCCGCAACCTCGCACGCCTGATCCGCCGAAATTAATGTTTCACCGCCTTTAAGCCCGTTCGGATTGCCCCATCGGGATTTGTTCCGGGCCGGATTTTGCCTGTACGAGCGGGACCTGCCAAACGCAAAGCGGAGCGCAGGCCCACGAATCGGCGCCCAACTTGGCCGGCACGACGGCGGGCCACCGGTTCGCGGTCTTACCGGACAGGCCATCGCGGTCCATCGGGACGCGAGGAAGACCTGCATTGAAGAACGGCAATCGGAAGCGTCGATGGGCAATCCGATGGCTGGCGCGCGCCCCTTCAGGTGCCGTCCTTCCGATGGCGGCGCCAACTGCGGCCCACGCCCAAAGTGCCGTCGGCCATCCCGAATGGCCGGGCCCCGGCCAGCTGTTCGTCGGCACCTGCTATCAGCCGATCGACAGCTCGCCGGCACAGATCAAGCAGGACATCGCGCTGATGAAGGCGGCCGGCTTAAACATAAGGACGAACCTTGTACGTCAATTCGAAGAACGTCCCCGTCACGGTAGCGTTCGAAGGGACGAAGACGGGCGTGCTGTCGCGCAAGGGCTACACGGGCAAGATCGAGCTGCCGGCGTTCGGCGTCGAGTTGCTGCAATAGCCCGACCGACCATGATGTCCGCTTCGGTCGCTAATTGCCGCTAAAGCCGCCATCGCACCGATATCGGCGGCGATAGCTAACCTGCCTTTTCGGCCAGCTCGGCCTCGAACTCTGCGATTGCGTCGCGCGCGATGCGGGTTGAATCCATGCCGGCCAGCACGCCGCAATAGACCGCCACTTGCAGCAGGTCCTCACGAATCTCGTCCCGGGTCAGACCGTTGCGCAGCGCCGCCTTGACGTGCAGCTTGAGTTCGTGCGGCCGGTTCAGGGCACTGATCATGGCAAGATTGAGGAGGCTGCGGTCGCGCCGCGACAGCCCCTCGCGCGACCAGATCTCACCCCAGCAATAGGCGGTGGAAAGCTCCTGCATCGGCCGGGTAAAATCGTCGGCCCGCTCCAGCGAGCGGGTGACGTCCTCGTCGCCCAGCACCTCCTTGCGGATTGCCAGGCCCTTTTCGAAGCGGTCATCATCCATTGTCGCGCTCTCCCGGCCGGACTGCCTGTTAGAGACCACCGATCAGGCAGTATTTGACGTTCATGTAATCCGCCAGGCCATGGCTTGAGCCCTCGCGGCCGAAGCCCGATTCCTTGACTCCGCCGAACGGCGCGACTTCAGTCGAGATCAGCCCGTCGTTGACCCCGACCATGCCATATTCCAGCCCCTCCATGACCCGCCACTGGCGTGCCGCGTCGACGGTGTAGACATAGGCCGCCAGGCCAAATGGCGTGTCATTGGCGATGCGCAGGGCTTCGGCCTCGTCGCTGAAGCGGATAACCTGAGCAACCGGGCCAAAGATTTCCTCGTGCGCGATGGTCATGGCCGTGGTCACCCCCGCCAGCACCACCGGCGGGTGGAAGGCGCCTGTGACGGGCGTCGCCGGGGGTGTGCCGACGCGCACTGCGCCCTGGGATTCGGCAAGCTTGACCAGATCGGCCACGCGGGTGACTTCGGAACTGGCGATCAGCGGCCCCATGCCCGAGGGATTGGCAAGGCCCTCGCCCATGTTCAAGGCCGCGACCCGCGCCGCGAGCTTTTCGACGAACGCGTCATGGACACCCTCCTGCACCAGGAACCGGTTAGCGCAGACGCAGGTCTGGCCGGCGTTGCGAAAGCGCGAGGCCATGGCCCCGTCGAGCGCCCTGTCGAGATCGGCATCGTCGAACACGATGAAGGGGGCGTTGCCGCCCAGTTCGAGGCTGAGCCGCTTCACCTGGCCGGCTGCCTTGGCCATGATGACCTTGCCGACCTGGGTCGAACCAGTGAAGCTGATCTTGCGGATCATAGGATGGCTGCAGAACAGATCGCCCGCGTCGGACGAGCGGACGGCCGGGGCAACCCGGAACAGATCATGTGGAACCCCGGCCTGATGCGCCAGATTTTCCAGCGCCAGCGCGGACAGCGGGGTGTATTCGGCCGGCTTGACCACAATCGAGCAGCCCGCCGCCAGCGCCGGGGCCACCTTGCGCGTGATCATCGCCAGCGGGAAATTCCACGGCGTGATCGCGGCGCAGGTGCCGACCGGCTGACGCAGAGTCACGATCCGCTTGCCGGTGGCATGAGACGGGATCACCTCACCATAAGCGCGGCGCGCTTCTTCCGAAAACCATTCGATAAAGGCCGCGCCATATTTGACCTCGCCCCGCGCTTCGTCGAGCGGCTTGCCGCTTTCCAACGTCATCAATCGGGCCAGGCCCTCGGTATTTTCGCAGATCAGGTTATACCAGGCGCGTAGCACGTCGCTGCGTTCCTTGGCAGTGCGCGACGCCCAGCCATGCCGGGCCGCTTCGGCACGTTCGATGATTTCGGTAAGCTCGGAAACATCGTAGCGCCGGACAGCCGCAACCAAGCTGCCATCGGCCGGGTTGGTTACCTCCAATCCGGCCTCGTCGAGATATTCGAGCCGCAGTAGTTGCAGGGCGGTGTCAGTCATGGCTCAGGTCCTCGGGCCGGAAAGAAGGCGAGTCACAGCATCCGCGGCAGAACATCGGTTTCGCCGCCCTTATCCAGGAATCGATGCTTCAGGACGCCAGCCACGTGAAGGACGATCAGGCCCAGCAATGTGAAAGCGAGATATTTGTGCAGCGCCTGGAAGACGGCGAATGCATTGTCATTCTTCGGCAGAAGTTCGGGCAATTCAGTGAAGAAGAAGGGTACGCCATCGCTTTGGGTGAAGCTGCTCGACATGGAATAGCCCAGGACCGGCACGACGATGATCAACACCAGCATCGCGCGATGCACCGCCTTGGAGAGCCGCATTTCCCAGCGCGAAAGGCCCGCCGGAAGCGCGGGCAGAGTCGACCGCAGCCGGATCAGAAGCTGCGTCGCCGCGACCAGGAAGACGAGAACCCCGAACTCCTTGTGCAACGGGTAAAGCACATCGAACTTGCTCGGCGTCGAGTCGGACAGGGACGTCATTGTCCATCCCACCGCGATGAGGCCGAGGATCAGGATCGCACGTATCCAGTGGAGAAGGCGCAGCGAGAATGGGTAACGGTTAGTGCCCGTCGTCGGATCGCTCATATCGTCCTCCCCCTACAGGTAGATGCCGCGTGAATAGCCGCCGTCTACGGTGATGGATTCTCCGTTGATCGAGCCGCCGCTACGACCGCCCAGAAACGCGACGACTTCACCGATATCCTCGGGCGATGATAAACGCCGCGTCGGAATCTGGCTGATGAAATCAGCCTCTATCGCCTGGCTGTCCGTGCCTTTTTCGCGCGCCATGTCGGCGAAAAGCTCCTCCAGATGCGGCGTGCGCGTGATTCCCGGATGGACCGCATTCACCGTGAGGCCGAAAGGGCCAAGCTGGTCCGCAATCACCTTGGTGAGATGGGAGACGGCTACATTGCGCAGCCCGCTCAACGTATCGCTCGAACGGCCGGTCAGGCCGCCGATGTTGACGATCCGTCCATGGCCCTGCTGCTTCATGGCAGGAGCCACGGCGCGAATGCAGCGCAGATAGCCGCCGACCTTGGTGTCGAGATCGCCGATCAGCGTATCGACATCGACCTCTTCGATCGCACCCCCAATCGGATTGCTGCTGGCGGCCGCATTGACCAGCAGGTCGATCCGACCAAAGCGGCTGAGCACTGCCGATATCATGGCCCCCACGGACACGGCCTGGGTAACGTCGCAAGGAATCGCGTCGACCGGCGCAGCGGCGGCATCCCTCAAGACATCGGCGGTCCGTTGCAGGCGAGCCTCGTCGCGCCCGACAAGGACAAGCGCATAACCCTCGTCCCGCAACACACGGGCAATCCCGGGGGCCAGCCCGCCGCTACCGCCGGTGATGATCGCGACTGGAGAGGGCGCCGTCATGGCAGCTCCGCCTGGATCAGCATCGGACCATCAAGCGCGAGGCCGCACTCCAACGCGGCGTTGAACTCCGCTGCATTGGTCACCCGTATGGCCTCCACGCCATAACCCCTAGCCAGCGCTACCCAGTCCGCGCGCGGATTGTCGAGCCGCGTCAGCGAGGCGATCACCGGATCCTCCAGCGGCGCGGTCATGCGGGAGAGCTCGGTCTGGAGGATGCCGTAGCGGTGATTGGCGGCGAGAATGATCGTCACGGGCAGCTTTTCGCGCGCCATGGTCCATAGCGCCTGCAAAGTGTAATGGCCGCTGCCGTCCGACTGGAGTGAGACCACGCGCGACCCCGGCGCGGCCAGCGCCGCACCGACCGCGCAGGGCAGGCCCTGCCCGATCGCGCCGCCGGTGTTGGTCATGACGCGGTGGCGAGGCGCCCGGTGTGCCTGGCGCAGCCACGGACCACCGAGCGTCGAACCCTCGAGCGAAATGATCGCGTCTTCCGGCAGGCGTTCGAGGAGCGAGCTAATGACGATCTCGGCGGAGAGTGCCGTATCCGGAGCCACGGGTTCCATCGCGGCTGAACCGGCCTCAGCCGGTTCGGCGGGCACCGCGCCAAGGCGAGCCGCCAACGCCTCGAGCGCCGCGAGCCCATCTTCTTCCAGATCGCTGAGACAGAAGAGGCGATTGTCGCGAACCAGTTGGCTCGGATAGCTCTCATAGCCGAAATAGCTGATCGGAGCGCGTGCGCCGGCCAGGATCACATGGGCATCCCCCATCTGGCGGATCACGTCGTCGGGGAAATAGGCCTGGCGTTCGATCGGCGGGAGGTCACCGCCCAGGGCGACGATCGCCGGATAGGGCTCCATCAGCACGCGGCCACCGACCTTTGTGACGATCGCGGCTGCGGCGCGCTGCCCGGCTTCTGTGAGGGCGTCGCCCCCCAGCAACAGGATCAGGTCGTCCGCCTTTCCAGCGATCGCCGCGGCTTCGTCGATTCGCGCCGCATCCACCGCGCGGCGGCGCGATGGCGCCGGAACTGGAACTGGAACAGTACCGCGTTCGACCTTGGCGTCGACGATATCAGTGGGCACGATCATGGTGACAGGGCCGCCAGGTGTTCCGGCGGCGGCTTCCAGCGCGGCGATGGCATCGGCGCCGATCCGGGCCGTGTCGCCCATCCGTATCACTGCGACGGATACCGGCGCGGCGAGCGATTCGATGTCGGACGTCAGCGGCGCATCATAGGGCAGGTGCCAGCTCGCATGATCGCCGATCAGATTGACGATACCGGAATGGGCACGGCGCGCATTGTGGAGATTGGCGATGCCGTTGGCGAAGCCCGGGCCCAGGTGCAGCAGCGTGAGCGGTACTTCGCCCGACACGCGGGCAAAGCCATCCGCCGCACCTGTGCACACACCTTCGAACAGCGCGAGGACTGACCGGATTTCCGGCACCTCAGCCAGCGCGTCAACCAACGTCAGTTCGGTCGTGCCCGGATTAGCGAAGCAGATGCGCGCCCCGCCCGTGCGTAGCGCCTTCAGCAAGGCGACGGCGCCATTTCCACGCTTGGCTTGCATCTCGTCCATCACCCCTGGTTCTTTCGCTGATCTCGCGCTGCAGTCCCGCCGGAGCGGACGCCCGCCAGCCAGCCTTCGACCAGGGCGTGAAAAATGTCCGGCGCATCGTCATGGACATAGTGACTGGCCATCGGCACCGTCGCATGGGTGAAACGGGAATTGCGCCGCTCCATCTCCAGCACAGTATCGAGCCGGCAAAAGTCGGACTTGCCGCCCCGGATCACGAAGGCCGGGGTACGGATCGCTTCCACCACCGGCCAGAGATCCACGATGCGGGCCGGGTCAGGGTCAAGCCTCGTGCGGCTGATCCCGGCGGCATCATAGCGCCAGCCCACGCGGCCGTCCTGCGTCTCGCGCAGGCTTTCCGCCAGACGCTGCTCCAGCGCCTCCTCGCCGACGCTCGGCCGGGCCTTGTGCCAATAGGCCCGCGCCGCGCCCCAGTCGGCAAAATCCTCGGGCAGGGCGGCCATCTCCGCCTTGATCCGTTCCGCACCCACGCCGCTTACGGACGAACCGGGCGCGATGTCTTCGATGATCAGCGCGTCGAGCCGATCGGGATGGCGTGCGGCATAGGCATAGGCAGTGGTCCCGCCCATGGAATGTCCGAGCAGCGTGAAACGATCGAGCCCGAGCTGATCGGCCAGCGCCTCCAGGTCCGCCAGATAGGCGTCAGTGTAATAGTTGCACGCCGGATCCCAGTCGCTCTCGCCGCGGCCACGCTGATCAATCGCGATCAGGCGCCAGTCCGCGCCGAGCGCACTCGCAAGACCGCGCCAGGTTCCCGAATAGCCGCGCAAGCCGTGCAGCAGCACGATCGGGTCGCCGTCGCGATCGCCCCATTCGCGCATCCGCAGCGACAGGCCATCTCGCGTCTCGATGAACCCCTCCCGCTCGCCCGGCGCCTTGGGCGCCGCGGCTGGAGGAAGACGCGATGGCTCGATCACTGAAGGGCTTGCCACGTCAGACCAATCCGTCCTCGCCCCGGACCTCGGATGCCTTCAGGCCGCCGAGCCGCGCGTTGAGGCGGCCGCGCGTCGCAAAGGCCCAGCAGACGATCACTTCGTCACGATTGGGCGCGTCGTCGAACGACACGCTCATCGTGTCATAGTGAGAACGCACATAGAGTGCGTCCTTGTGCGCGAGCGGGATGTCGAGGATCGTGCCGGGCACCCCCCGCTTGCCTGACGAAGGCACCCAGGATTTGCCGCCGCCAACCGCATCGCGGACGGGGTTGGCGGCCGGATTGGTGAGCAGCGCATTGCCATGCTCATATTCGCCATCGAGGCCGACCAGGATCGCCTTGCCATAGCTCTCGATCGGGCGACCGCCCGTCAATGCATTCAGGCGGCGGCCGATTTCAATGCCGATCGCGGGCGACGCCTCGATCCAGGCGCCAAGGTCATCGACATAACGGCCGGCATAGGGATTCTGCACGCATGCCGCGATCATGTACTTGAACACCGGCTCGCCATCGGCGGCCGCGCCGGTCTCGCCGCTGCAAATCTCCTCGATCTGGCTGAACCATTTGCGAATCTTGAACGCACCAAGGCCTTGATTGCTGCTCATCTCATTTTCCCTTTTCGGATAGTGCGCGCGGGCCGGCAGTCTGCGTCGACGCGCGCTCGATAAAGTGTCGTGGCGGTCAGCCCCGCAACGGATCGAGCACGACCGGATCGGCCTGCCCTTCATTACCGCGCAATTCAGCGATCGCCGCGCCGTTTTCGGCCGGCACGCGCTGGTGGAACACCTCGAGCATGTGCCCGTCCGGATCGAGGAAATAGATGCCGGTGGAAACGCCGTGATCCAGCACTTCCTGGATCCGTACACCGCGGTCGAGGAAGAAGGCATAGATCCGGCGCAGATTATCAGCACTGCCGGCCGCGAGCCGGAGGCCCACATGCTCGAACTCTCGCCCCTTCGGGGCATCGCTGTCGTTCTTGAACAGGGCGATATCATGGTCATGCACGCCGAAGCTCAGGAAAATGCCACCCTTGTAAGGGCCCTCGGCGGCGCGGGCACTGATCGACATGTTGAGGATGTCGCAATACCAGCGCGCCGAGGCTTCCGGATCCTTCACGAACAGAACGACATGTCCGATCGCCGCAACCTTGACGGGCGAGACATCAGCCTGTGACATGGGGCAACTCCTGATCCTGAGGCACGCCGACGACCCAGGTGAGATCGGTTATCTCATTGAACTCTCGCCACTCCTTCTGCCAACTATGCCCCCCATCGCTGCTCCGGTACAGATGGCCGAATTTTGTGGCGGTCAGCAGAAAATCGGGATCGGCGTCATTGGCGCCGAACGCCCAGATGCAGCTGTTGGGCGGAAGCGAAAGCGGTGTGTGGGTCCAGCTCTCGCCGGCATCGCTGGAGATCAACACCGACGCCTTGGTTCCAGGCGTCCCGTCACCGATACCAAGCGCCAATTCGGTGTTGCTGCCCGGCTTGCGCTGCAGGCAGCGGGAGTAGCGCAGGCCCCAGCTTTCGCGCGCGCTGGTGCGGGTCCAGGATTTGCCGTCGTCGATCGAGCGATAGAGCGCCAGGACTGTCAGCACCAGGATCACCTTGGGCTCGCCGGGCAGAATGACGATGTCGTGAATGTCGGAATTGCCGGGGTAATCGTCCCAGTCCGTATCCAGCCTCTTCCAGGTGTCGCCGCCATCGCGCGACCGGAAACAGCCGCCCTCCTCAACGCCGGCCATCACGTCGTTGGGATCACTGGGATCGACGGCAAGAGCAAGCATGCGCGGGCGGCTGACGCCGGCGCAACGCTCGGGCATCTCGAGCGGCGTGCGCTCCCAGCTCTTACCGCCATCGCGCGACCGGAACAGGATCGAGCGGGTGGGCGATCCGGTGCCGGCATACATCACCGAAGGATCGCTCTCGCTCGCCGCCAGTTTCCAGACCGCATAGTCATTAAGCGCGCAGTCAACACGATCCCAGCGCGCGCCGCAATCCTGGCTGCGAAACAGACCGCGCTCGGCGCCCGCGAAGATGGCGCGGGGATTGGCCGGATCGATCAACAGACAGCGCACCCGGTCGTCATATTCCAGGTCCTGCCCGACATTGACCCTGTACCAGGTCTTGCCATCGTCATGGCTGCGCATGACCGCCTGGCCGTCAGTCGCGACCAAAAGTGTGCGTTCGTTGCTCATCTCACCCATCCTTCATTTGCCCAACGGACCAGCGCTCAACTGAGGTTGATCCACACGCTCTTGATTTCACTGTAGAGTTCCATGGCGTTCCGCCCGTGCTCACGGCCCCAGCCGGATTGCTTGAACCCGCCAAAGGGCGTCGCATTGTCGACCATGTTGAAGCAGTTGACCCAGACCGTCCCAGCCCGCACCGCACCGGCCAGGCGATGGGCGCTCTTGACGTCGTTGGTCCATATGCCGGCGGAAAGGCCGAACTCGCTGTCATTGGCCTGCCGCACCAGATCGTCCGGGTCGCTCCACGACAGTGCGCTCAGCACCGGGCCGAAAATCTCCTCCCGCACCACCCGCATGGAAGGGGTCGCGCCCGCGAGGATAGTGGGCTCGAAGAAGAATCCCTTGTCCTGGCCGACCGGGCGCTTGCCGCCGATCACGACCTCAGCCCCCTCGGCGCGGCCAATGTCGACATAACTGCTGACGCGGTCCCATTGTTCTTCGGAAACCAGCGGGCCGAAGGTGGTCTGAGGGTCCAGACCGTTGCCGATCTTCAGTGCCGCCGCCTGGTTCGCAACCAGTTGCAGCAGCTTGTCGTGGATCGACGCGTGCGCGTAGAGGCGCGAGCCGGCGGTGCAGGTCTGCCCCTGGTTGAAGAAGATGCCGCTCGCGATCGACGCGGCAGCGGCCTCCAGATCGGCGTCGGGCAGCACGATCTGCGGCGACTTGCCGCCCAACTCCAGGCTGACCTTCTTCAGGTTGACCGTGGACCCGCGCACGATCAGCTTGCCGACCTCGGTTGAGCCGGTGAAAGCCACCTTGTCGACGTCAGGATGCTCGACCAGAGCGGCACCCGCGTCACCAAAGCCCGGCACCACGTTGAGCACGCCCGCCGGTGTCCCCGCCTCCAGGGCGAGTTCGCCCAGGCGGAGCGCGGTGAGGGGCGTCTGCTCGGCGGGCTTGAGCACCACTGTGCATCCCGCCGCCAGCGCCGGCGCGACCTTCCAGGCCGCCATCGACATCGGATAGTTCCAAGGCACGATGAGGCCGGCGACGCCGACCGGCTCGCGCGTCGTGTAGTTCAGTATCTGTGCGCCGCTGCGCGGAGAGACGGGCAAGGTTTCGCCGCCGAATTTCGTCGGCCAGCCCGCATAATAACGGAAGGTGCGGATCGATCCTTCGATCTCGACCCAGCGCGTCATGCTGGCCGGCTTGCCGTTATCCATGCATTCGAGGACCGCCAGTTCCTCGGCGTTGCGCTCGATCAGGTCAGCGAGCTTGAGCAGAAGGTTGGAACGGTCCACCGCGCTCATCCGCCGCCAGGCCGGATTCTCGAACGCCCGCCGGGCAGCCGCGACCGCCAGCGCGATATCCTCCCGCCCGCCATGTGCAACCTGTGCGATCTCTTCGCCCGTTGCGGGGTTGATTGTTGCGAAGGTGCGCCCGGAAACCGCCGGCACAAGCTTGCCGTCGATGATCAGCCCGCGCGGCGTGGCCGAGAGCTCCGAAGCGAGCCTGGCGGCGATAGCATGGACATCTTGCGGCATGTTCGACTCTCTTTCCCACGACGCGCCCAGGCTGGCGTCAGTGCCCCTTGAATCGGTCCCTAGCCTATCTCTATTTTTCGAACAATAGAAACTTTATGTGAATATCTGTTGCGCTAGAGAGACAATAAGGCCAAGGCGTCGATCATCAACAAGGCCATAGGAGTCCGGGTTCGTGACGGGTTCACTCATATCGATGCTCGGCACTGCGCGCCTGACGGGCTGCCCTGCCCCCTTGCCGGCGTGGGATGTCCCGCTTGGCGAGGCCTATGGGTTGCAGAAAGCACTCTTCGCTGAACGCGGCGTGCCCCTGGCGGGCTGGAAGATCGGCCTGACGGGAGAGGGCATTCGCAAGGCGCTGGGCGCCGACAGCCCGGCGGCGGGGCGGCTCGCACCAGCTGATATCGTTCGCGCGCCTGAGCGGGCAGCGATCGGCCGGGGTGAGTTCTATGTAGAGGGCGAACTGGTCTTCGAGATCGGCGAGAGGCTCTCGCCCACCGGCAGTCCCTTCACACCCGCGCAGGTGGCGAACGTGGTGGCAGGACTCCATGTCGGCATCGAGCTGGTCACCTCGCGCTTCGCATCGACGGATCTGCCGCTCGGCCTGCTCGTCGCCGACAATTGCATGGCGGACCGGCTGCTGGTGGGAGACAGGGTCGCTACGGGCTGGGAAGATCGCTTCGCCGACATGGCGATGACGCTTCGCGGGCCGGGCGATGCGATCACACGCGGAGCGACCTCCGCGGTGATGGGCAATCCCCTGCTCGCCATCGTCTGGCTCGCGAACTGGCTGGCGGAGCAGGGAATGGCGCTGGAGGCCGGGCAGTTCGTCAGCAGCGGGACGTGCACCGGCGTCACCGCCGTGGCGCCGGGCGACCGCGTCTCGGTCGACCTGTCCGGCCTGGGTGGCGCGGGCGTCGAATTTGCCGCAGGATCGTGAAGGAGGACGGAATGGTCATCGAATTGGGATTGAAGGACAGGGTCGCCATTGTAACCGGCGGGGGCGTCGGCATCGGCAAGGAAACAGCGCGCAAGCTTGCGCTGGCGGGCGCCAAGGTGGTGATCGCCGCGCGCACGGTATCGAAGCTGGAGGCCGCCGCCGCCGAGATCGCGGCGGCGACCGGCGGCACGGTGGTCCCGATCGCGGTCGACACGACCAGCAAGGCCTCCGTGCAGGCGCTGGTGGATCAGACGGTCGCGCTGTTCGGCAGCGTTCATATCCTCATCAACTGTGCTGCCGCGCCAGGCGGCCTCGTGCGCAACGCGATCGAGGACGCCGATGAGGATGCGCTCATGCTCGACCTCAACACCAAGCTCTTAGGTTATTTCCGTATGAGCAAGGCGTGCGTACCCCATATGCGCAAGGCAGGCTGGGGCCGCATCGTCAATGTCGGCGGCCTGACCGCGCGCTGCACCGAGGCGCTGAGCGGGATGCGCAACACCGCACTCGTCCATTTCACCAAGACCCTGTCGGACGAGGTCGGACGTGATGGCATCACCGTCAACATCATCCATCCCGGCGTTACCCGCACCGAACATATCGAGGAGTGGTTCGCGGAAATGGCCGCCGAGGAAGGCACGACTTTCGAGGCGATCGTGGAGCGCGAGGCCGCAGGCCCGGCGGCGGTCAAACGCATGCTCGAAGTCGGGGAAGTGGCCGATCCGATCGTCCTGCTTGCCTCCAACGCCGGCAGCGGCATCACCGGCGAGTCAATCGCGGTCGATGGCGGCCTGTCGCGCGCGGTGTTCCTCTAATCCCGGCCTGGTGCCGCGCGGCCTGAGATCAGCACGCGCCGGGGTCCACAGGCCCCGGCGCGCGCGTGATCGCGAGCACCACGATCGCGAGGCTCACGACCAGGATCGCGCAGCTTGACCAGATCGCCGTACTGAAGTCGCCATCGTGCAGCGTCGCGCCCGCGGCGGCCGGCCCAAGCCCGGTGCCGAATGTCTGGATCGCGCCCATCGCGCAGACCACACGGCCGCAGCGATCTGCGTCAGCGCAGATGCCTGACAGCAGCGGCTGGGCGAAATTCCAGCCGAAGAGCAACAAGACCGCCGCCAGCACGAAACTGCTCGCCGGCAAATGCCCCAGCAGCATCTGGAAGCTGGCGACCGAGATCGCACCGCTGGCGATCAGCGGCAGCGCGCGGCCCCAGCGCTGCGGAACGAGGCCCGCCAGCCCGGCGCCGACAACCCCCGCCAGCGTGCCAAGGGAAAGGCCCTGCGCGATGGCGGAAGGGCTGAGCCCGTTCATCGCCCCGATCCGCTCAAGATAGCTCCACATCGCGCCGGTGGCGAAAAAATAGAGGAACACGGCGACCAGTGCATACAAGGCCAGTTTGCGGTTGATCCGGGCCCGGGCCGCGAAAATGTCGTCCTCATCGCGCCCGTCCGGGAAATGCACCAGACTGGCCAGGGCGACCAGCGCAAGCAGGCCGTTGGCAATGAAAATCGCACGTGGCGAAACCTGCGTCAGCATTGACGGTATGGCGAAAAGGATCAGCGAACTGACGAGCGCACCCGAAACGAGGTAAATGGAAAAAGCCCGGTCGGGATTGCGCGCACGACCGAGCGCGGCGAAGGAAAAGCCGATGGCGATTCCCTCGCCCGCGCCCGCCACCACCCGGGCTGCAGCGATGCCGGTATAGCCCGAGGCCAGCGCCGTGCCGACATTACCGAGCGCGACAAGGACCATCGCCACACCGACCGCAACCCGCCAGTCGCACCGGGTCAGCAGAAAAGCGCTGATCCCGATGGCGACCGCCATGGCGTTGATGTCCCAGCCCGCGACATAGCCCAGATGAGCGTCATCGAGTCCCGATTGGGCGGCGATGATCGCAAGAAAGCCGGGCGTCACGAAGATGACCATCGCGCCGATGATGCCGATGATCACGGCACTGATCAGCCCGCCCCGGCTGAGCCGCGGCGCATGGGTCGCGAAGTGCGACAGGCCTTCGACCGGCGATGACGTTTCCATTAAGTCCCCTTTTCTCTCGATCGCGCGGTTTCACCTATACGGCATCAGCCCAGCACATCGCCGACCGACAGGGCGAATTTGTCGACCAGTTCGTCCGCCTCGCCACGCGTGATGATGAGCGGCGGCGCGAAAACCAGGGTATCGCCGAGCGCGCGGGTGATCAGGCCGCGCTGCGCTGCCGCCTTCAGGATTTCCCGGCCGGTCCGGTTCGCCGGCGGGAAGGATTCCTTGGTGGCACGATCCTTGGCCAGTTCGATGCCGATCATCAGCCCCTTGCCGCGAATATCACCGACATGCGTATGCTGTCCGAGGCGGTCGCGCATGGCATTGAGGAGATAGGGGCCGACATCGGCCACGTTCTTGACCACCTCCAGCTCGTCGATCAGCTTCAGCGCGGCGAGCGCCGCCGCTGCGCCCACCGGATGCGCGGAATAGGTATAGCCGTGGCCGAACACACCCGTCTGCCCGGCCGCACCTTCGATCACATCCCAGACCTTGGGCGAGATGAAGCAGACCGACATCGGGAAATAGCCGCTCGTCACTCCCTTGGCTGCGGTGATGAGATCGGGCTCGAAGCCATAGGTCTGAGCGCCCCAATATGTGCCGAGGCGCCCGAAACCGCTCACCACCTCGTCAGCGACCAGCAGGATATCATGCTTGCGCAAAATCGGCCCGATCTCATCGAAATAGCCTTCGGGCGGTGGGATCAGGCCGCCGGCGCCCATCACCGCCTCAGCGAAGAAGGCAGCGATGGTGTCTGCGCCCTCGCGTTCGATCACGTCTTCGAGTTCGCGAGCCAGGTGCCGCGAATAATCGCGCTCGCTCATCCCCTCCGGCGCGTTGCGGTAATAATAGGGTGCGCTGACGTGCAGGATGGGCCCCTTTGGCAGGTCGAAAAGAGTGTGCATGCCCGGCAGGCCGGTGAGGCTGGCGGTCGCCACGCCCGATCCGTGATAGGAGTTCCAGCGCGCGATGATCTTCTTCTTTTCCGGCTTCCCGCGCAGATTATTGTAATACCAGATCAGCTTGAGCTGGGTTTCATTGGCATCGCTGCCGGAGGCGCCGAAGAAGACGCGCGACATGGGCACCGGCGCGCGCTTCAGCAGCGCGTCCGCGCATTCGGCGACCACGTCGCTCGTCATGCCATTGAAAGTGTGGAAGAAGGACAGGCGCTCGCTCTGGCGCGCGATCGCCTCCACGATTTCGCGGCGACCATAGCCCAGATTTACGCACCAGAGGCCCGCCATACCGTCCAGATACTCGCGGCCATTGACGTCCCGCACGCGAACGCCCTGCCCGCTCACCATCACGGTGGGCCCATCCTTCGCGAGATCCGCGATCGAGGTGAAAGGGTGAAACTGGGACTGCTGATCCTGCCGGGCAAGCTTGGCGGCGTCGATCGTCATCGGGCTCTCCTGTTCGGTGCTGGGGCGTCGGGCAGGTCGAAAAATGCGATCCCAGCCGTACGGCCAAAAAGTTCCTATAAGCAACAGTTACCTGATTTATAGCCACATAATTGTCAATAGTAAACAATAGAATGCAGGCTATCGAGAAGCGCGGCGCTCACTCCGAAAGCCCCTGATTGTTGACAGCGAAGGAAACAAACGGGATGGAAAGGCATGGAAGATAAACCCGAAATCAACAATGTCATCGCGATGATGTCGTTCGCCGCCGTGGTCAGCACGGGCGGATTTTCCTCCGCCGCCAAAACTTTGGGCTATTCCAAGGCGGCCGTCAGTCGGCAGATCGCGCGATTGGAAGCAAGCCTCGGCGTCAAGCTCCTTGACCGCACGACACGCACCGTGTCCCTGACCCCGGCGGGCCGGGAAATGTATGTCCGCTGTTCCCGCATCGTCGATGAAGTGAACGAGGCGAACACGATCGTCACCGGCATGACCTCCCATCCGCGCGGCGAGCTGAAGGTGAATGCGCCCGTCGTCTCATCCCTTTTCGACCTGACCAAGATCATCCCGAAATTCCTTCAGACCTACCCCGATGTGCGCCTGTTCGTGAATCTGTCCGACAGCCGGGCAGACCTGCTCAAGGGACGCTTCGACGTCGCCTTCTGGATCGGCGAGCCATATGACGACAACCTGGACGCCGTCCGCCTGCGCAATTATCCCATGATCCTGGTCGCCGCGAAATCCTATCTTGCCGAACGTGGCTATCCCTCCGTCGCCAGCGATCTCAAGGACCATACCTGTATCCTCGAGACGCACCTGTCGCGCGTCGGTGAATGGAAATTGTCTGAGGACGTCACGGTCGCTGTCAATCGCGGCCCCCTCACCTCCAACTCCGTCCGCATGGCCCGTGAGGCGACCCTCGAAGGCCTGGGCATCAGCTATCTGCCCAAATTCCTCGTCGAGGAGGACATTGCGGAGGATCGACTGGAGGTCATATTGCCTGACCTGGTGTCGCAGCAAATCCCGCTCTACCTGATGGTCCCGAAGGGCAATTATGCCCTGTCGAAGGTGCGTGCCTTTGTCGACTTCCTTTCCCGGGAAATCACCGACGAGCACGGACCCGCGGCGCAGAAAGGCATCGGCCTCGCGGCTGTCGTCTAGGAGCGGCGACAGCATCCCGCTCGCCGCGCCGTTCCATGATCAAATGTCGAAACAGTCGTTAGGTGCGCCGAAGGCCATGGCCCCGAAATTGCGCGCATAGGGATAAGGATTGTTCGCGACGTGCGCGCGGGCGCAATGGATATCGAGAAAAGCGCGCTGGACCACATTGCCCCGATAGATCGCCTTGCCGCCGCTGAATTGCATGAGCTGATCCACCGCGGTGATGCAGCGACTGACCATGGTGGTTGTCGACAGCCCCAGCGCTGACCTGCGATCTACTGGCCAATCCCGCCGCTCCGCCCGCGCCGACAGTTCCGCCAGGTCACGCTCGAGCCGCAATTCCAGATCGTCCAGCGTCAGAGCAACGTCGGCAACGGCTTCCTGGATGGCACTGTCGCCGGCGAGTTTCAGCCCGGTATAGGTCGCGCGCTTGTTGCGCGTACCTTCCACGAAGAATTCCAGCGCCCGCTTCAGGCTACCGAGCGATGTGGTCGAAACCGTTCGGTTGAACAGCTGCGCGAAGGGTATGCGATACAGGCTTGCATCATGAGCCGCGTGGCCGGGACAGGCGATATCGAACATGTCCATCTCGCGGATGATCCGGTGGTCGGGCACAAAGGCGTCCTCGACAATGATGTCGTTGCTCCCCGTCGCGCACAGACCCATGACATCCCATGTGTCGATGACGCTGTAGTCGGGCCGGGGAACGAGGAAATTGCACGGATCGGGCGCGCCCTCAGCCTGCGGAATATGGACACCCAATATCACCCAGTCGCAATGCGCCGAGCCGCTCGAAAATGCCCAGCGGCCGCTGAGCCGGTAGCCGCCCTCGACCCGAACAACCTTGCCGCATGGCATATAGGAGGAACTGATGCGAACGTCGCCGCTATCGCCCCAGACATCCTGCGCCGCGCGCGGGTCGAATAAAGCGAGTTGCCAATTATGCACCGCGATGACGCCATATACCCAGGCACTGCTCATGCACCCCTCAGCAAGGGTTCTGGCGATCTGGCAGTAGACGTCCGGCGTCATCTCGTAGCCACCGAACCGCTTCGGCTGCAGGACGCGGAAGAACCCCGCATCGGTAAAATCGCGGATCGTCGCTTCAGGCACCTGCCGGGCCGCAGTCGCCTCCGCCTCCCTCTCCCGCAGAACCGGTACGAGTGAGCGAGCACGCTCGACCAGCATCTCGGCAGTGGGAAGCCCCACCGGATCTATGCTGCCTCCACCCATAAATCCTCCTGTTGCGCAATACGAACGGAGCGGCATCGGTACAGACCTGCGAAATTGGAGACAATAGGTATCTTTTCAGCCTATTGTTGCAAATTTAAAACACATTCCTTTTCTAAATCTCGTATATTTTTATATATATTACAGGTATATAACGCCATTACCCGAGGCCTTAACAGCCTTTTTCCTGACAGTACGCATCCGACCAAAAGCCTCACAAGTCGTGTTGCTTCAACGTAACAATAGGTGTACAGCTATTCCCATCGTTTGAAAAACAGACCCTCTCATCGGGCGCTTCAAACGTCGCAGGCAGGGATGAAACGAGGCACGCCTCGCCATCGCTCAGAGAAGGGGAAATTGTAGTGGAGCGTTTTCATCGTTCTAGAGCCAGTCTTTTGGCGTGCGCGCTTGCTGGCACGGTCCTGGCGGGCGCAAGCCCGGCTTGGGCGCAATCAAGCGGCGATTCAACTCAGCCCCAGGATGCGCAACCCGCGCAGCCCCATCAGAGCGGACAACTCGGCGACATCGTCGTCACCGCACAAAAGCGCGAACAAAGCCTGCGCGACGTCCCCCTCGCCATTTCCGCGATCGGCCAGGATGGCATTAGGGCAATAGGCCATCAGGATGTGACCGCGCTGGTCAACCACGTTCCCAGTTTCCAGGTGCAGCAGTTCAGCCCCACCACTGTATCGTTCAACATTCGCGGCGTCTCGCAAAATGACTTTGCCGACAGCCAGGAAGCGCCGATCGCCTTCTATAATGATGAAGTCTACAGCGCCGCGCTATCTGCTATCAGCGGCCAGAATTTCGACCTGGAGCGGATCGAGGTGCTGCGCGGGCCGCAAGGCACTTTGTTCGGCCGCAATGCCACCGGCGGGCTGGTGCAATATGTCACCGCCAAGCCGACGCACGACCTGCAGGCGGCCGCCACGGTGACCTTCGGCTCTTACGGCGAAGTGGGCAGCGACGCCTTTGTCAGTGGCCCGCTTGGCGACCGGGTCCGCGCCCGCCTGACCGTCAGCAGCGACGATTATGGTGGCTACATCAAGAACCGCATCGGTCCCAACGTGGGCAGCCGCCATTTCCTTGCCGGGCGCTTCCAGATCGAGAGCGACGTCGGGGATTCCGGTCTGTTCCGCCTGAAGTTCCAATATATGCAGAATCGCAGCGAAACGAGCGCACCCTATTCCTGGCTGGCCGCTCAACCGGATGCCGACGGTCTGGGCACTCCCGCCCCCGGCTCGACCGACTATCTGGGATACATCAATCCTGGGAAGGACCCGCTGACGCAATCGGAGAATAATGTTCCCAGGTTCCGGCGCACCTTCTGGAGCGCGACGGCGCGATACGAACAGCGGCTGAGCGATCACATCGATTTCACGTCGATCACCGATTATCAGCGCGTGACGAAACATTACGGCGAAGATAGCGACATGACGCCGTTCGACGTGTTCGACTATTATCAGGATCAAAAACAGTGGCAGGTGTCGCAGGAATTGCGGCTCTCGGGAAAATATGACCGGCTCAACTGGGTCGCCGGGCTATACGGCCTATATATCGATGCCAATGCGCATGCCACGATCGACGGCAACATTCCCGGCTTCCTCGTCGGCGAACTTCAGGCAGGCGGGCCGCAACATACCCAGTCCTTCGCTCCTTTCGGCCAGCTCGACTATAAGTTGACGCCAAAGCTCACGCTTACCCTCGGCGCGCGCTATAGCTGGGACCGCAAGAGCGATTGGTATACCCATTCAGTCGTCGGCAGCTATGGTTATACGACCGGCCTCGTCACGCTGAACGGCGCTGACGACCAGTTCAATCCCGGCAACAATCCAAACGCGGTACAATATTATCGCAACTGGTCAGGCAAAGCCGGCCTCGAATTCCGCCCCGTCACCGACGTACTGTTCTACGCCTCGGTCAATCGCGGCACCAAGAGCGGCGGGTTCGACATCCCCAATTTCCTGATCCAGGATGCCAATGGCAATTATCTGAACGACACCATGCCCTACCGCCAGGAAGTGTTGACCAGCTACGAGGGTGGCTTCAAGGTCTCCGCTTTCGACCGGCGGCTGGACGTGTCCGGCGCCGTATTCCACTATGACTATGAGAATTACCAGGCCTTCATCATCCAGGGCTTGACGGCGGTGATCACCAACCTGCCAGCCAAGGTATCGGGTGCGGAACTGGAACTGAGCGCGCGCCCGATCGGTGGCTTGCGACTGGGAGCGTTCGTCACGTATCTCGACACCAAGATCAACAACGTCACCCTGCCGTCGGGCCGGGTCGCGCAACGGGTGATGCCGCAAGCGCCAACATGGAGCGTCGGGTGGAATGCCGGGTACAGCTTCGCGCTGGCGGGCGGAAAGGTCTCGATCGACACCGACTGGCGTTATGACGATTCGTCCTATTTCTCGACGTTCAACGCACCGATCGATCTCGAGCCCGGCCATGTCGTCGGCAACGCGCGGATCAGCTACACGATCGGCCATTGGACGATCGCCGGCTTCGTCAACAACGTCACCGATCGCCGCTATCGCGTCTACGACTTGGACAATAGCCTCTCGCTCGGCTCGGCGCAGGCGACCTACGCCCGGCCGCGCTGGATCGGCGGTAGCCTCAGCTGGAAATATTGACCGCCTCCCGCATTGCGCCGGCGCGCCGGCGCGCCGGCGCAATGCGGGCCACCGACGAAGCCGACGCACCGGCGTTAATGCGGCTCTTGATTTCTGGATCAGGCACGCCGCTTTAGTCATTTGTGATCGCATCGCTTTTTGCGGAAAACCGGTACCCGCTTTTCCGCGCGATGCTCTAGCGTTGTCTGGTTGGGGCGGTGCCGGGCCCGGCAAGCGTCAGTTCGCCGAGCGCCGTTTTTTGGCGGGGCCCCGCCTTTCTTCTGCTTTTATAGATAGACCGGGCGCGACAGCCCCCCCGTCGTCGGCGATCGATTCCCCGGTGATGCCACTGCCCAGGACACTGGCGAGACATACAACTGGATCGGCTACCTCATGCACTGCCAGCATGCGCTTGAGCGCCGCCGCCGCCGCCTCGCGTTCGACGATCGCCTCGAATGTCGTCCCCTCCTCGGCGGCCATTTCGCCGAACCATTGCTCGATATGCTCGGTGCGTGTGACGCCGGGGTAAATGATGTTGACGCTTATCCCATCAGGGCCGAGTTCGTCGGAAAGTGTCTTGGTGAAATGCACCAAGGCCGCGTTGCGCATGCCGCTCAGCGCCTCGGTGCAGGGAGCGGCGAGGCCGCCGGCATCAACTCGGCCGCGCCCACCAAGCCTACCAATGGGCATCCACGCCAAACGCCGCTTGGCTACCGGCGCTGGTCGCGGCCAGCTTGTAGCCTGTCAGTCGATCGCCCGTCGCGGCGAAAACCTGAGCCTGCACCGCATAAGCGCGATCCAGCGAGAGCGGATCGACGCGTCCGGCGACGGTGGCGGCCCCGCGCCGGGCCGCCATCAGGACAGAAACGAGATCGGCTTCGCCTGACCGCAGATCCATAATTGCATTCGGCACCGCGCGCACTTCCATCTGACTATCTGCCCATGCCGGCGGTCATGGCAACCTTGTCTCACCGGTGATTTCGTGCGTTCAACACCACTAAGCGGACGGTGACGGGGCCAATATTGCTGCAACTGCCTCGATTTCGACCAGATATTCGGGGCCAGCCAGCCGCGGCACGAACAACATCGTCGCGGCAGGAGTGATATCGCCGAATATTGCTTCCCGGATCGAACGCATTCTGTCTGGCGGGATAGGGGTGACGACGTAGGTGGTCAGCTTGATGATATTGGCAGGCGACGTGCCACGGTCCGCCAGGATGTTCGCAATGTTCGTGAGCGCGACCTCATACTGCGCTTCGATCGAGGATGGCACAACGCCCGCGGGCGTCTCGCCAACCTGGCCAGCGGTAAACAGCAATCGGGTGGATGTGGGGACCACCGCCGCATGGGAATAGGCCCCATAGGGCGGGAGAACGGTATCTGGACTGCTAAAAGCTATCAATTCACTCATTCGCTCCTCCTCGAACTTTTTCATAACAGCAACAATGATGCCATAAATGGACATATAGTTCGTATATTGCAACAGTCATATTTGCGCGATATGGCTATGGCAGGCTGAAAGGCCGGGCCATGCAACAGGCCAAGAGGTTGCGGCGCTGGAAGATGGAGGCGGCATGAGAAGCCCGCATTATGACATTCTGTTCGAACCTGTTCGCATCGGTCCGGTAATGGCGAAAAACCGCTTTTATCAGGTGCCCCACTGCAACGGCATGGGACATCGGGCACCATCGGGCATGGCCGCGATGCGACGCGCGAAAGCCGAAGGCGGCTGGGCCGTGGTGTGCACGGAGGTGTGCGAGATACATCCGTCCGCCGACGTGTCGCCGCATTCCGAAGCCCGGTTATGGGACGATGCGGACATTCCCGCACTCGCCCGGGCAGCGGACGCAATCCACCAATATGATGCCCTTGCCGGCGTCGAGTTGGGCCATCACGGCTTCCGCGCCCAGAACCGGACGACGCGGGAAATCCCGATAGGGCCGTCTTCGCATACCGTCGTATCCTATGATCCCGTGCAGTCGCGCGCGATGGACAAGGAAGACATCCGGAATCTCCGCCGCTGGCACACCGCGGCAGCGCGCCGCGCGAAGCGCGCTGGCTTCGATCTCATCTATATCTATGCGGCCCATGGCCTCGTCACGCCGATGCAGTTTCTCTCGCGGCGCTACAACCAGCGCACGGATGAATATGGCGGCTCGCTGGAAAATCGGGTCCGCCTGCTGCGCGAGCTCATCCAGGATACTAAGGAAGCAGTTGGGGACACTTGCGCCGTTCCCGTTCGCATCTGCGTCGACGAACTGGTCGGCCCGGCCGGTTTGTGCGCCGACGGTGAAGGTCGCGACGTGATCGAAATGCTCGCCGATCTGCCCGATCTCTGGGACTTGACCGTAGGTGACTGGAGCAACGATTCCCGGCCCTCCCGGTTTGGCGAGGAAGGGGTGCACGAGCAATATGTCAGCTTCGTCAAACAGGTCACCGGCAAACCGGTGGTCGGGAACGGTCGCTTCACGTCTCCCGACACCATGGTCTCGCAAGTGCGGCGCGGTGTGCTGGACTTCATTGGCGCGGCACGCCCCTCTATTGCGGACCCCTTCCTGCCCCGCAAGGTGGAGGAAGGCCGTCTGGAAGACATCCGTGAATGCATCGGCTGCAACATCTGCGCCGCGGCTGACAACACGTACACGCCCATCCGCTGCACGCAGAACCCGACGATGGGGGAGGAATGGCGTCGCGGCTGGCATCCGGAACATATCCCCGCGCGCGAGAGCGACGATCACGTGCTGGTGGTCGGGGCAGGCCCGGCGGGGTTGGAGTGCGCGATGGCGCTGGGCAAACGCGGTTACGACGTGACGCTGGCGGAAGCTTCCGAGGAACTAGGCGGACGGTCCGCGCGCGAACCGCGCCTCCCGGGGCTCGCCATCTGGGGCCGGGTGCGGGAGTATCGCGTCGAACAGCTCAACAAGCTGGTGAACGTCCAGGTCTATCTGGCAAGCGCGATGACGGCGCAGGATATCCTGGACACGGGCGCCAATCGCGTCGTGATCGCCACGGGGTCGCGTTGGCGCCGTGACGGGGTCGCGCGTTATCATCGCGCTCCGATCAGCGAGCTCGACGCTGCCGCCGTGTTCACCCCGGACGACGTAATGGAGGGGGTGGAGATCGCCGGGCCGGTACTCGTCTATGACGACGATCATTATTACATGGGGGGCGTCGTCGCGGAGAAATTGCGGCTGCAGGGCCTGGAGGTGACACTGGTCACCCCAGCCCCGCTCGTTTCCGCCTGGACGGTCAACACGCTCGAGCAGACGCGCATTCAGCGGCGCCTTCTGGAAACCGGCGTGCGGGTGTGCGCCAACGAGGCATTGGTTGCGTTCCGCGATGGAGAGGCGACCCTTGCCTGTGGGTTCACCGGCAAATTGCGGCAGGTGCCAGCGCGCTCCATCGTCATGGTAACGTCCCGCGCGCAGACAAACGATCTTTATCAGGAGTTGCTCGCACGAACGGACGATTGGCCGACAGCCGGCATCAAAACGGTTGAATGTATCGGGGACGCCGTAGCACCGGGCACAATCGCCGCCGCTGTCTTCAGCGGTCACCGGTACGCCCGGGAACTCGACCAGGCGCCATGGGGCGATAACGTGCCATTCCTGCGTGAGAATGCTGAGCTCGGACCATGGACGTAGCCGAGCATCGCCGGGCAGGAAGTTGCAATGGCGTCAGGTTGGCTCCTACCCCTCCCGGAGGCGAGCAGAAATTTCGATTCCTGGTGGTCTATTTGGCTGCTAGCTCAAGTTCGCGAGCCGGGAGGGTGCCCGCAAACTATGGCGTAACATTGTGCCTGCCTTTCGGACACCGAGTCGAAAGAGATCGACGGGATGCGCAAGTTGGAATTGCCCATCCCGTTGATTGCATTCCGGCTCGCCCTCGGATCAGGTCATGCAATCCGGTTAAGGCCGATTTCTCGAGTCCCACTCATTTTCCCGGTTCCGACATCTCGGCAGAGCCGATAGACACCGGCAGCAACGGGGCCCCTGAAGCGGCGGAACAGCAAGCTGGTGAAATAGGGAAGCAACTTCATGTTCGAACCAAGCTTTGACCGGAGCCGTCGGCGTCTTCATATCAGTTACAGCGGATTCTGGACGCCAGCCGACGCCCAGGAGGTAGTCCTCCGATTCCGCGCCGAATTGCGTCAGGCCGGAGCGGCAGGGGCAAGCTTCACCTTGCTCGACGATTTGCGGGGGTGGCCGCCGCAGAGTCAGGAGGTCGTCGAGATTACCAAGCAGCTACCGGATATCGTGCGCGAGATGCCGGTGAGCCGAAACGCAATGATCATTCCCCAGGTGCTTCCCCGGATGCAGGTCAAACGGACGCTGGAAGGTCTTGAGAACTGTGCTGTCTTCAAGACGTACGAAGAAGCCGATCACTGGCTCGCCGAGGTTGAGCCGCCCCACGCTGGCTGAGCTGGAGGGCTTCGGGCATAGGTTGATGCGCAGCGGATGCACAAAAGTTGCATTCGTTGATCCAGATGGCGGCCTATCCCGGAGCTCCGGCGGCGGTCGGGGCTTTCCGGTCTGAGACCGCCTCGCTCAACGAGCGGAGCGACCAGGCAGAGGCCATGACCGGCGAATAAGGATCGGAGCCCGCGCTGATCAGATCAGGTCTGCCGGGGAAATTGAGTCGGCGTCATCCCGGTTTCGAGGACAAAGGCTCGCGTAAAATTTGCCGTCTCGGCATAGCCCGCCCGATGGGCGATCTGCAGAATGCCGAGATCGGTTTCGCTTAGATAACGGCGGAGCGGCGCCACCCTTGTTCGGCCGCCACCGTCCGAGTGCGTCCGAGGGTGTTCGCCGGGACTACTTTCACGGCGCTCCGGCCGTCATGGGCCTGCCCCTCAGTCAGCTTCAGCAGGATCAGCAGCCCGTTGGCATCGACCAGCGCATGTATCTTAGTGGTCAGCCCGCCGCGCGAGCGCCCCATGCATCGGGTTCCAGCGTCGTGCCCAGCGGCGGTGTCTTGCGGACCCCCTTTTTACCGTTGGCCCCGTGCTGATGGACCCGGATCGACGAACTGTCGATCATCTGCAGATCGCCCTCATAGGCGCGCGATACGGCCTCGAAAATCCGATCCCAAACGCCCAGCTTCCGCCATCGGACAAACCGGTTGTAGCAGGTCGTTGATGGCCCATAGCGCTCGGGAATGTCGGCCCAGGGCGATCCTGTCCGCAAGCGCCAATAGATGCCGTTCAACACCCGCCGGTCATCCGCTCGCGCCACCCCACGCGGCTTGTTCGGCAGCAAGGGCGTGATCACCGACCACTCGAAATCCGAAAGCTCGTATCGTCGTGCACTCATCACAAAACTCCCTTCACGGAGCTTGAATCACGACAGCCTACGAAAGAGAATCCCGTTTATGAGTTTGTGACCTAGAGCGGCGGTCTCGCGCCTCCCGGGCGCGGGAGGCGCCAGAAGGAACGCCAGCCGGCGGTCTCTGCCCTCAGCGCGCGCGTCGAACCGAGCCTGCGGTCAGCACGACCTCGACGACGCTGGAAAATTGCTCGCCGTCATGCGGGGGCTGAAGAGAATTCTTGTCGAACGGCCGCCCAGCGCCGACCTCCCACAGGACGCCGCGCGGTAGCAGCCGTTCCATCTCGTGCCCGCCGGCGCCCTCGATCGTCTCCCTGTCATAAAAGGGCAGCCCGGCCGGGAGCCGGAGCTCGAGCAACGCTCCGGCGGCACCGTCATGAGCGGCCTTAAAGAAGCCGATCGCCGTCTCGCGATGCGTGCTCGTCGACCAGAAAGCCATATTGCGGAATCGGTCGCCCGGCAGGTGCAGCGGATATTGCAGCCTTGGCCCGATCGCACGCCCGACGGTGCACGGCTGAGCAAGTCTGGGGCAGCGATCGAACAGGCCATCGAGCGCGGTGACCGATGGTCCAAGCGCGCCGATCTCGTCGGGGAACAGCCCGAATTCGAGCCGGCGATTGAGCGAAAAGCAGTGAGACAGCCCGTCCGGGTCGTCGGCGGCGCCCGCTGGAACAAACCCATGCGAGACCTCAAATTTGAGATTGAACACGCTTATCGCCGTTACATCTCGCCTCCTACGCGCAAGAACGGGACGGTCGCCGTCAGTGCGGCCATCGCGGCCGCGAAAACCAGCATGGCGGGTTTGACACCCTCCACCACAGCGCCGATCGCGACCAGCGCCAGCGGCGTGAGGACCGTGGCAAGAAAATAAGACGTCATCCAAAGCCCGACCCCAAGACCGCGCGTTTCGAAACTGAGCGATCGGTTCACCGCAGCGAGCAGCCACGCCAGATAGAAACCGCTGGCGAGACCGGTGACCCCGCCTCCGGCAAGAGTACCAGCAAACGACGATGCCTGCGCGAGAACGACGAAGCCGACCGCGGAGAGCAGAAAGGCCACGCCAAGTTGCGCCCGCCGCGGTCGCGCCGCCGACAACGAATAGAAGGCCGCGCCGGCCGCGATGCCGCAGCTGTTCACGGCTGCACCGATACCCTTGAGGGCCGAGGCGCGGGTGCCGACCGCTTCGATCAGATAGCCAAGGTCGACCGACACGAGATTCATGCAGCCGCCGGCGATGAACGTCATCGCGCAGATCGGGAGGATCGCTCGCCACGGCATGGGATCGCGGGCGTCGGCCGCTCGGTCCGCGCGAACGAGTTGGGCTGGCTCCCACACGAACAAGAGTGTGGGCAGCAACAGGATCAACGCGGCAAAATAGGCAAGGAACGGCACGCGCCACCCCGCCTCGCCGAGTAGTCCGCCGACGATCAGGAACAACACGGCGGAAACAGACGTGTAGATGACCTGATAGGCGAGATAGCGATCGCGGCGCCGCGGCTCGAAATAGTCGCCGAGCAGCATCGTTGATACGGTCATCAGGACCGCCTCGGCAATGCCGACGCCAAGTCGGGAGATAATGATCGCCGGCAAGGAAGACAGCCAGAGCGGCGCCGTGGCCGTGACGAAGTAGAATATTAGGGCGGAGACGAGGGCGTTGCGGCGACCGATCCGCGCGGCAAGTCGCCCCGACCAGGGCGAGACCAGCACGATCATAAGGGCTGGCGCCGTCAACACCAGCGGAACGAGATATGCGGCGCCGCTGATCGAGGCGAAGGCACGCTGCATGTCGGGAAGCACCGGCGCGATGACGAGCATGCCGAGGATCGGCAGGCAGGCAATCGCGAGGAGCAGATGGGCGAGCGCTGCGCTTGCCGGACGCCCCCTGCTATCCGTCGCGGGGGCGCGCCCGGCGTCCGGCGCGGCAATCGCGCCGGTCACCGCCATGGTTGGGCTCCCGTCAGGCACGCGATACGGCGCAGGCGTAGTGGGAAGCCCGTCACGCTTCGTTCGCGAAGCGATTCTCGATGAACCCGAGACCATCGACAGTGACTCGGACCACATCGCCCGGCTTCATGAAGCGGTTTTCCGCGATACCGACGCCGGCGGGCGTACCGGTCGCCAGCACATCCCCCGGCTCCAATGTCATCACCTGGGTCAGATAGGCGATCTGATCATAGATGTCGTAGATCATGTCGCTGGTCGATGAGCGTTGCCGCTCGTCGCCATTGAGCGTCAGCGACAAGGTCAGCGCGTGCGGATCATCGACCTCGTCGGCGGTGGTGATCCACGGGCCAATCGGGCCATGCGTGTCGAACGACTTGCCCAATGTGTAGGTCGGCGAGCGGAACTGCCAGTCTCGCGCTGTCACGTCGTTGCAAACCAAATATCCGGCGATCACCGATCGCGCATCTTCGCGCGAGACGTGGCGGCAGCGCTTGCCGATCACCACGCCTAACTCAGCCTCATAGTCCACCATGTCCGGCGCCGCGCGCGGCACGTCGATCGTCGCGAACGGACCGGTGATGCAGGTGACCTGCTTGTTGAACCAGAGCTGGCTCGTCGGGATAGGGATCCCCGCCGCGGCGGCTTCGTTGGCATGCGCCTGGTAGTTCATGCCGATCGCAAGGAATTTTCGCGGGTCGGAGATGGGCGCCTCGAGCGTGACGTCCGACAGAGCGAACGTCGGGCCTTCGGCCGCCGCGATCGCGTCGCGCAATGTTTCGTAATTCTCCAGCAGCGTGCGCATCGAGCCGCCGCAGGAGTGCGCGGCGTCACTTAGGTCGATGACCACGTCTCCGACAACCTTACCGAGGCGCGACTGACCCGCAACGGTGAATTTGGCGAGCTTCATCGCCTCTCCCTTCCCAAAATATCTCGATTCAAAACGTCATACTTGACTAATTCGTTCAAACCTGACTGTCTAGTGCAAACCTGGAAAGGATTGAGATGATCGCATCAACACAGCGTCGGCCAGCGCGAGGCAACCGTCAGCGCGAGCGCACGCGCACTGCCCTCATCTCCGCCGGCCAGGCATTGTTCGCGACTCGCCCCGTCGAGAGCGTCACGGTGGATGATATCGTCGACGCCGCTGAGGTAGCGAAGGGCAGCTTCTACAATCATTTCAACGACAAGGACGCCTTTGCCGCAACTATTTACGAGCTGGTCCAGGGCGACGTGGAATTCCACATCTTCTCGGCCAATCGCGACGTAGTCGACGCGCCGACGAGGATCGCCCGCGCCTTGTGCACCGTCTTGCAATATGCCCGCGCCCATCCCGAGCGGCTGATGGCGATGCTCAGCATGGCCGAACGGCGCACAACCTCGGCGTCGCCGTTAAACGCCGGGGTCAGCGCCGATATTCAGGACGGCCTCAAGCAGCAACGACTGTCGGGCGTCGACCTCGAAACCGGCGTGCTGACGGTTGTCACGATGGTGAACGCGACGGTTCGCCACGCAATGTCAGGAGAGACCGCGACGCCGCCGGCCGCCCTGGCCGCGGCGATGGCGGCAACGCTGTTGCGCGCGCTGGGTGTCGATCCCCGCGATGCCGAAATGCTTGGTCGTGACGCCGCCGCCGCGGTGTTCGAGGACGAATGATGGAAAGCGTCGCCAAGGCGCATGACGTCGCCTATGTCCGTTTCCGCGCACCCAATCTTTCCAAGATGCGCTCCTTCCTGCTCGATTTCGGCATGCGCGACGCAGAAATCGAAAAGGATCGCCTCTTCATGCGGGGCTTCGGCGAATCGCCTTTCGTCCATGCGACCGAAATGGCGGACACGCCTGGCTTTGCCGGTTTCGGCATCCGGCTGCCTGATCTCGATGCGTTGAAGCGAGTCGCGGCGCACGATGGCGTTGAGATCCACCCCCTCGACGCGCCAGGCGGCGGCATGGTCGTCCGTTTGACCGATCCGGATGGCTTCACGGTCGAGGCGATAGCCGGTCAGACCCCGGTTCATCCGGTGGCGTTGCCGGGCCGCGCGCCCTGGAACGAGGGAGGTGACTACCCGCGCCGCAACGACTTTCGCCGGACGGAACGGGGACCCTCGCACGTCCAACGTTTGGGACATGTCGTCCTCGGCGTGTCGGATTTCCGGCGATCCGAACAATGGTACAAGCGGCGGTTCGGCCTGGTAACGTCCGACGAGATACAGCCCCGGCCCGGTGTCGCGATCGGCGCCTTCCTGCGATGCGACCGCGGCGATCAGCCATGCGACCATCACACGATTTTCCTGCTCGAACGGCCGGCCCCGCCGGGATTCATGCATGCCGCGTTCGAGGTCGCCGATCTTGACGATCTGATGGTCGGACACGACCATCTCAAGGAAGCCGGACACACCCACTTTTGGGGTATCGGCAGGCATTTCCTCGGCAGTCAGATATTCGATTACTGGCGCGATCCCTGGGGCCATGAAATCGAGCATTGGACCGACGGCGATCAGCTGGTCGCCGCGGATGGCGGCGGGATTGGCCGCATCCCCGAACTGATGGGTGTTCAGTGGGGCATGCCGATGCCGCCGCTGCCCGGCGGGAAACCCGCATGAGCCGTAACCATGACTATGATGTGCTGGTCGTGGGCCTTGGGCCGGTCGGCGATGCGTTGACTGCCTTGGCGAGCCTGCGCGGCCTATCGGTATTGGCAATCGACAAATCGCCGGCCCCGTTTCCCCTGCCGCGTGCGGCGGTGTTCGACCATGAGATCATGCGCATCTTCCAGGAGATCGGCGTCGCAGACCGCATTCTCCCCTTGTGCAGAGTCCCCGACCGCTACCAATTCCGCACTGCGTCGGGCGATCTGCTGCTCGATTTTCCGGTCAAGCCGCTCGGCGCTTTCGGTTGGGCCGAGACCTACGCCCTGCACCAGCCAGCTGTCGAAGCGGTACTGCGCGAGCGCCTCGCCGAGCTGGGCGCCTCGGTCGAGCTCGGCACGACCTTCGAAGAACTGGAGCAGGATGGCGACGGTGTCACCGCCACGCTCTTGCGCGATGGCGAGAGGCGGACCGTTCGTGCACGCTACCTGGTCGGGTGCGATGGTTCGTGGAGCCCGATCCGGGAAGCGCTCGGCATCAAGCTCCACGATTTTCGGTTCGACGAGCCGTGGCTCGTGCTCGACACCATCGTCGACGAGCCGGGAGATCTGCCGATCGTCTGTCAACAGATTTGCGACCCGCAACGTCCTGTCACCTATATGGCGATGAGCGGGAAACGGTTTCGCTGGGAATTCATGTTGAAACCCGGCGAAGTGCCCGAGACGATGCTTGCCGATGCCACGATCTGCGACTTGGTCGCACCGTGGAATTGCGCGGATCGCATGCAGGTCGAACGCAAGGCAATTTACCGCTTCCACGGCCTCGTCGCAGAAAAGTGGCGTGACAGGCGCGTCCTCCTTGCTGGCGATGCCGCGCACCAGATGCCGCCATTTGCCGGTCAGGGCATGTGTTCCGGTATCCGCGACACCGCCAATCTCGCCTGGAAGCTCGCCGCGGTCGTGCTGGGCGGCGCACGGGAGTCGATCCTCGATACGTATCAGGTCGAGCGTGAACCGCACGTGCGCGCGATCATCGAAACGGCGATCGCGATGGGCAAGGTCGTGTGCATGCTCGATCCCGATGCCGCCGCGCAACGCGATCGCGATATGCTGGCACGCAAGGCCGCCGGCGCACAGGATGTCTCGGTAGCCTATCCCGACCTCCGTGGCGGCCTCCTCTCGGAAACGCCCTTAGCGGGCGCGCTCCTTCCGCAACCTCGGGCGCCGGACGGTCAGCGGTTCGACACGCTGTTGAACGGAGCGCCGGCCTTGATCGGTCGCCATTTGCCCGCCGAGACCGAGTTGGACGTGCAATTGCTCGATTTGGCGAGCGCGCCCCTGGCTCCCTTTCGTTCGGCGTTCGAACACTGGCTGGACAAAGCCAATGCGGACGCCGTGCTGATCCGGCCGGACCGTCACGTCTTCGCGACCGGTCGAGCGGACGAACTCTTGAACCTTTGGAGCGCCGCAATCGGCCAGCCGATCGCGGCTTGATTCTACCCGCCAAAGAGCGGGCGATTGGGAGGGAATATGCGACAAGGACTTTTTGGCGGTGCGGCGGTTTTTGCCTTGATGGCGGCCTTACCCGCTCATGGGCAGGACGCACCGAC
>Ga0068858_100000498_pt1 | contig 41121 bp, 33 predicted proteins | sample KBSSwiS12_FD_66589 | JGI IMG/M metagenome (GOLD analysis project Ga0068858, IMG submission 66589) | Switchgrass rhizosphere microbial communities from Kellogg Biological Station, Michigan, USA - KBS Switchgrass S1-2 | ecosystem: Host-associated > Plants > Roots > Rhizosphere > Soil ... | reverse complement strand
CTTAGCTTGTGATACGGCTGATGGAAACAGCATTAATGTTGCGAGCTGTGCTGCTACTGCAGATTTCCATAACACAAGCTGATTCATACGCCTCCTGATCCAACTAGCCAATGTTTACGAAATGTTGATATCCACGGTGAAATCAACGTTCTGTCCGGGTTGCACATTGATAGGGCCTGCAGCTTGGCCTGAGGCGGAATCCGGTTGTGTTAGATCACGCGAAGAAAATACCACTGGCGAACTTGTAGAATTAACGGTATTGGTAATCTGAGTGGCGACGGATTTGATCTGGCCTGCAAACTCGATTGCTACAGTTCCTTTCATCTCGACTTTTCCTCCTATAACCAGCTCGGCCTTTACTGGGATCAGGCAGTCTCCCGGGGTCTTCCTTATAGGAGGAGTGTGTTGGCCACAAAGATTTTCGCTAACCTTTAGTTCCCAAACTGGCACGTAACCCTGCATCGGATAAGGAGAACCAGACAGAAAACCCAAGACGATGCCTTTGCCAAGGTTGGTGACGCTGTTGTCAAACTCCTTGCGTGATGCGACGATTCCATCCGCATTCCGAACTGTTACCGTCCAGTGGCCATGTATGCCCATGCCTTCCTGCGGGCCGGAGGGCGTTTGGCCTGCGGGCGAAACCCGGCTAGTGTTAACGGGAGTTTCTAAAGTTACGGGCCCGGTTTGCGCTGCCCCGATCTGTACTAATCCCCAGGGCGTTGCCGCCAGCAGAACCACAACCAGAAGTCCGTAGCAAAGCTTGTGACCCCTCATGCTTTCCTCCGTGCATACCTAGCCCTACTAACAGAGGCGAAATTTCATGATGGATTGGTTCAGTGAAATTTTGGATGATTAGGCCAAAATGCAATTGCTAGGCGGGATTTATAAGGGATGGATCGGAGTGATTGTCGCAGCTCGGAGCACGGCGATTCGCGCGTTAAAGGTATGAGTCGATTCGTTGTCCGCAGTTGGATAGTTAATTGCGGCCTGGAGGCAGTGAAATGTTCGATTTTGAAGTTCTAAAAAGTTAAGCGTAGGATGCGGCCGGCTCACTATTTCGTTCGCGCCGTTCAGCTGTGATCTTCTCCAGATAACCACTTTCGCGGAATCTGCTCAGAGGATCTTCGGGCAGTCCGTGGCTGCGGCGCCAATGACGAATAACTGGGCGCACATCCTGCCAAAAGGCACCGCGGAAGCACTCTTCTGCTTCGATCAAGTTACATTTTTGTTGAGCGTCGGCTAGCTGCTTATGATCCACAATCGCGGCTTTTGCGTACAGTTCCTGTGCTGTACAAACGGTCTGGATCATGGCTTCAATTTTTCCCTTGAGATTATGGCTCTGATCGATCATGTAAGCCAGATCAGCAATAGAACCGGTTTGCCATGAATAGTGAAGAATTTCGTGAAAGATGCGGAAGATTTGATAAGGATCAATGGAGCCCAGGGTCAGGTCGTCATCCGCGTAACGCCGGTCGTTGAAGTGAAATCCACCGAGCATGCGATGGTGCAGCAGCCACGCGACAATTTGTTCAATGTTCTGCGCTTGATAATGATGTCCGGTATCGACCAGCACAAATGCCTTCGGGCCGGCTGCGCGCGCCAGCAAAAATGCCATACCCCAATCGGCGATGTCGGTGTGGTAAAACGCCGGCTCGAACGGTTTGTATTCGACCAGTAATCGTTGGTTTGCACTGAGACGGCCGTGAACTTCTTTCAGTGCTTGTTCAAAATATGCGATCCGGTCGCGCATGTTCTGCGTGCCCGGGTAATTCGACCCATCGGCGAACCAGGGCGAAATATCACGGCATTTCAGGGAATTGGCAATGGCGACACAATCCAGAATGTGGTTAAGAGCGCGCTTGCGAATTCCTGGATCAGGATTGCCGACCGATCCATATTTGTATTCCTGGTCTTGAAAAACGTTGGGGTTGATTGAACCAGAACGAATTCCATGTTTTTGTTCGAGGCCACGCACGCGGTCGACATCATGCAAACCATTAGGAAGGTCCCATTCCACGTGTAAAGCAATCGTCGGGCAAGAGCCGGTGAGCACATGTACCTGACTGGCATCGCTGAACTTCTCTTCGATGGAGACGGCGGCTGCCGGTTGCATAAATTTTCCAAACCGCGTACCCGTATTGGCAAATCCCCACGAAGGCAATTCAATCTTGAATGTGTCCAGTGCCCGATATATTTGTCCTTCCAAGTTTTCGGTCATCTGTCGCTTTTGCCTCTCCCGAATCTTAACGACTTAACGCCGGCAACTGCCCCGCCGACACAATTGGGCATGATGCTAACATGGCAGCCCATTCGGCCACTGCGGATGCCGTCACGCCCATGTCTGCACGATAATTTCCTGCAAGTGTCGCCAGCTGAATTGCGAAATTGCCTATCGTCGAACTTTCGACCGACCCAGTCACGATTTGCAGACCAGTTGCCTCTTGCGTCAGCTGGTTGAGTAATTTGTTCTTGCTTCCACCGCCAACAATGCAGAGATGTCTAAACTTTCTTCCTGTGACGTTTTCCAGGTCGCGTAGCACTTGGGCATAGCGCACAGCCAAACTATGGAAAATCAAATTTGCCATGGCGGGTTCCGCTTCAATCGACGGCTGTTGGGCACGTTTTAGTTGAGCATTGATCCGCTCGGGCATGTTTCCCGGCAACAATAAATCGGGATCGTCGACATTAATATGAAATGCCGGGGTATGGAGACTGCTGCATTCTTTCAGTAGTCTTTCCATGGTCCACGCACTACCTTTTGCTATCCACTCCGCCATGCACTGCTGCAGAAGCCACATGCCATTGACGATCTTCAGAAAGTTGATCTTCCCACCGATACCACCTTCGTTGCTAAAGTTGCTGGATGAGGCCACTGCATGGGTGCAAGGAGAATCAAGTACACATCCCACTAACGACCATGTTCCTGAGCTAATGAATGCCCAATCATTTCCCTGAGCGGAGATGCCCGCGATAGCAGAAGCGGTATCGTGACAGGCGGGTGCGATCAGTCGTGTGTTGCGGAAAGCGGGCAACCATGAGAGCCCGCCTTCGACTTGGCCGATATCGGTGCCCGGTGGCACCACTGGTGATGCTGCGTTTAAGTCGAGACCTGCTGCAGAGAAAATTTCTGGACACCAATCGCGGCTGTCCACGCCGAGCAGTTGAGTATGCGTCGCGTTGCTGTACTCAGCCACACGTTTTCCCCCAAGATGATGCAACACAAATTCCGGAAGATTGATCCAGTGTGCGCTCTGCGGAATCGCAGATGCGTTATCGGCATAAAGCTGATACAAGGTGTTGATCGGAACGATTTGGATTCCGGTAAGCCCATACAGCCGTTCAGGCGAGATTCGTGCGTGAACTTCTTTTTGCGCAGCGATATTGCGTTCGTCACGATAGCAAAAAGGGTTTCCAATCAACCGTCCTGCTGGATCAAGGCGCACATAGTCGACGGCCCATCCGTCTACACCAATTGCAGCAACTCCATCCGGTGCGAGCTCAGCACATGTACGCAAACCTTCTTCGACGCCATTGCAGATACGATGAATGTCCCAGCGTAGAGTGTCTTGTTCTTTGATCGGACCATTGGCGAAACGATGGACTAACTGAATCGCCGGTTTGCCGTCGGTCCATCGAAGCAGGGAAACGCGACAGCTGTCAGCGCCTAAATCAACGGCCACGAGGGCGGGATGCTTATTGCCGCTGCGATCGTGCGACCCATTCGTCATCGCAGAAACGCCTCGGTGAGTCCGCCATCCACAGGGATCAGGTGGCCAGTGGTACAACGCGATTTCGGACCGGCGAGATAGAGGATTGCCTCCGCACAATCTTTGGGATCGATTGCTTGATGGGTAAGCGTGCGCTTGGCGTAAAAGTTCGCCAGCTGTGTGCATAGTTCGTCATCGCTCATCGCATCCTGGAATGGGATGTCATATTTTTTCAGGGAGCTAATGACGCGGTCGCGCGGAAACATGGTGGAACCCTTAATTACAGTTGCCGGGCTGATTCCATTCACGCGGATTTTAGGCGCCAAGGAAACCGCCAACTCACGCACCAGATGACTGACAGCGGCCTTACTTAGGTCATAGGCTTCGCTGCCGTGCTTAGCAACGACGGCATTAGCGGAACTGGTAAGGACAATCGAAGCATCAAGGTCCTGATCGCGCAATACTTTGGTGGCTTCATCAGCAATTACATAGTTCGCGGTGACGTTGATGTCTAGCGTCTGTGTCCACTGTTCGTCGGTAATTTTGCCGTCGGGTGAGGAAGGGAACAGTGCGGCGGTATTAATTACGATGTCCACTCCACCAAACGTTGCAATCAATTCACGCAGTGCGGTACGGATGGCATCACGTTTTCTGATGTCCACCGCCAGGAAGATCGCAGTTTCTTTCCCCGCTCTTGTTTTAACTTCAGCACATACCGCTTGCGCCCTTGCAGTGTCGCGATCAGCAACGATGACATGCGCTCCTCGTTCCGCGGCCAGCAGAGCGGTTTCCCGTCCGATCCCACTTCCTCCGCCAATTATCAGTACCACATAGCGGCTCAATTCCTTTTCTGGCGGCTGGCGACGAAGTTTGGCTTCTTCTAATTGCCAATATTCGATGCGGAAGGCCTCAGACAATGGAAGCGCCACATAATTTGTATGGACTTCGAAGGCAGAGGTCAGTGCTGCTGCCCCAGCCTGTGGCAACGCTTTTGGGACAGTTGAAGAAGCAAGCGAAGTTGCGCCTTCCATCACGTGCACTGCGTTGGTATAAAACTCTCCTGTCAACCGCGCTTCGGTCTTGTTCTTCCCAAAGCTGAACATGCCGATGCCTGGGATCAAAACCACGGTCGGACTCGCATCCCGCATGGCGGGCGAACCGGGTTGTGCGAACGATTGGTAGTAGTTCGCGTAATCTTTTCGATATTTTTCCAGAGCTAGATCAATTTGCTGCCTCAACGATTGCAAATTGTTGCTCGGTTCCCACGGCACATACATGGGGCGGACTTTGGTGCGGATAAAGTGATCTGGACAACTAGTACCGAGATAAGCCAATTCCGCAGCATCCTGCGAATTAACGAAGCGTTGAATCTCGGGGAGATCAGTGTAATGTCCGATCAGACGGCGGGAAGCAGAAACCCTGCCGCGTAGGAAAGGAAAAATATCCACCGCCAGGTTCTTCCGTTCTGGCAATTCTGCATAGCGAGGTCTACCGAAGATCGTGGCGCGCTTGCGCTCAACATGTTCCAAGACGAACTGACCAAGGTGGTCGATCATGGCCAGCGTATTTTCATAACACTCACGCTGCGTGTCTCCCCAGGTGAACAGTCCATGGCCGCCAAGGACAACCCCATCGCAGCCTTTGGCCTGCGCTACAGCATCACGCAGCATCATGGCCAACTCAAAGCCTGGACGCTGCCATGGTACCCAAACCAGATGGTGATCGAAGACGCGGTTAAACTCCTCCATCTTGTCGTGGCCATTCGCTGAGGCCGCGAGTGCGATTCCCCAATCTGGATGAAGATGGTCAATGTGAGCAAAGGGCAAAAAACCGTGGAGTGGCGTATCGATCGAAGTAGCGACGGTGTTTTTGCCAAATGCACAGAGTGGATAGAATTCCACCATTTCATCTTCGCGTTCCACGCCCTGATAGCTTGCTTCAAGCGCGCGCAGTTTGTCGAGATAGAGAGCGGCCAGTCCCTGCCGCTGAATACTTCCGAGATCGCCACCGCTGCCCTTAATCCAAAGCACTTTACGGTCGGTACCGTCGAGCGGATCTGGTTGCGAAACCTTTGAGCTGGTATTTCCGCCGCCAAAATTGGTGATGCGCAGATCAGAACCGAGCAGGTTTGATCGATAGCGAAGCAATTCCACTTCGTCCCAGCCGCGCGCTGTGCCGTCATCCCAACGGTCTTCTAAATAACGAAGAGCAGTTTTAACCTTCATAATTCATTTACCGAGAGCCAGAATATGTTGTTCCGGCCGGCCATACCGTCATGTTATTGCAATAGGGCAAAAGTTTCTATTGAGAATCTACGGCTACGCATGCCTCAATTCCTGACCAGTGGATGCGGCTATAAGCCTATGTTCCACATAGTTATAGGGGGAAACTCGTTGTCCGGCCAAGATAGCGAGCCCGAGCTGGACAAGGCGAGGGCCGTAGCTTTGGGCCTCGTGTGAAACAGTCGCGATCAGGGGGCTTCCGGGAATTCGCATCTGTTCCAAAACTTCAGAAATGCAATCCTGCCCAACAATGGCCACATGTTTTTCCATCTTGAGTTCCTGGACGGCCTGAACCGCGCCTAAGGCGCTAGTATCGGTGGCGGCGGCAATCAGTATTCCTCGATCCTGCGGATTGCGGCGCAGGAAGTCGAGAACCAGTTGATAGCTCTGGTTTCTCAAACCGCGTCCGTCCATGCGGATGAAGTTGCTGTCTTCCAGTCCGGGAAGGACCGATCGAACTCCTTCGAATGCACCGGTTATGCGGCTTTGCACCAGTGGGCCGGCTTCCTCGATGTCCAACCCCAAAACCCAGCGAAGTTTGCCTTCCCAGACTTTTTTTGCGTGTTGCGCCAGATATTCACCGGCTTCGAAGCCTACTAGATAATTGTCCACTCCAAAGAATGTGGAGTGAGGGTGAGGAATATCGACAGCGATCAGTGGCAGCCCGGCGCTATCGACTTTGTGCGCGAGTACCGGGGCCACGCGTTGATCGATTTGAAATTCAATCACCAGATCTACGCGTTTGCGAACGAACTCATCGGCGTTTTTCAGCGCCGTGGAAGCGTCGTAGTGATTGTCGAGGACTACCAGGTCCACCCCTGCCGCAGTCGCTGCGGATTTTAAGCTGTCGGTTACCGCCTGCGAGAAGGGCATCTCGGCCGACTGGCTGCCAAATCCGAAGCGGGCTTTCTTGGGACGTGCGATGAGGCGATAGAGACCATCTTCCGATTGCGCCACGTAACCGCGATGAACGAAAGTTTTCAGAATCCGGTAGATCGTTGTTTTGGAGATGTTGGAGCGCTGGTAGATCGCCTCCAGCGAAATCGAGCCACGCTCATTCTGTAGCAGTTCCAGAATATCGAGGGCCTTGGAGAGAACCGGTATTAAATACAGCCGTTTAGGGGCGGGACGCTTCACGCGCAGACCTCTTCATAAAATGTGCGCAGCGACTATAGCGCAGAACATCTTTACTGGGCGAATCGGCTGCAATTTCAACTAAGCGGTTTACTCACTATTACTAACGTAACACGGTAACTTGGTCGTTACACCTCTACAATTAATGTGTGTTAATCCGTCCGAGCTCATCCACTAGAACGTGGATTTTGTTGGCCTGCGCGCCGGTATTTGCGCAGGTGTTGCTGTCGTTGTTGATCCCGCACAGTTTCGTTCTTACCGCGATTGGCGATCTCACGCAAAATGCCCTTTTGTTGGCAGCTACAATTTGCATCGGTCTGAACATTTTCAATGGCGACCGCCGGATGAGATTTTTCTGGATCTTGATGGGGCTGGGATTTGCCACCTGGCTCTGCTCGCAAGTCTTGTGGACCTACTTTGAAGTCATCCTGCGCAAGGAAACGCCAAATCCGTTTGTCGGCGATGTCATTTTGTTTCTGCATATTGTCCCGATGATGGCTGCATTGGCCGTGCAGCCTCATCTGCGGCAAGAACGCCATATCACGCGACTGGGTACGCTGGACGTGGTGCTGCTCTTGATCGGGTGGCTCTATCTTTATTTGTTCCTCGTGATTCCCTGGCAGTACGTTCACCCGGACGAAGCCATCTACGGACACAATTTCAATATGTTGTACCTTGCCGAGCATCTGGTGTTTTTGCTCGGGCTGGTGTTGGTATCGAGAAATAGCCCGAAGTCGTGGAAGATGATTTACGCGCAATTCTTTGGTGCATCCGCACTGTATGCGCTAGGCTCGATTGCCGCCGGGGTAGCGATTGATTTTCATACCTATTACACAGGTAGCTTTTACGATCTTCCATTAATTGCTGCGATGACCTGGTTTGCCGGTGTGGGGCTGGAGGCATCGCACCTTTTGCGGAATGAACCAGGAAAGATTGTTGCGACCAAGCACAGCATCTGGGCAGCGCGTCTGGCAATGCTGGCCGTGATCGCAACTCCGCTGATGGTGGCATGGGCAACATTCTGGAAAGAAACGCCACAGGCCATTCGCACTTATCGGTTAGTCCTCACCATCGCGGTGATGTTAGTCATGGGCGCGCTGGTTTTTGTAAAACAGCAGTTACTGGACGGCAAGTTGCTTCAACTGCTCGACGAGTCCCACGCAAACTTGCAGGAGATGGTGCGGCTTCGCGACGATCTGGCGGACAAAGAAAAATCGATGCGCTTGCTCAGTTCGGAATTGCAGCGCAAGAATCTCGAGTTACAGCAGATTTCGTATACAGATCCGCTGACCGGCGTCTGGAACCGCCGCTTCCTGGAAGAAACTCTGCAATCCGATGCTGGACAAGTATTGCGAAATTACGAGCGGAATACAGGCTCTCCAGCCAGCATGGGAGACCACCGTGATTTGATTTTCATCATGGTGGATATCGACTTCTTCAAGAGTGTCAACGATGAATACGGTCACGCGGTGGGCGATGAATTACTGAGAATGGTCGCAGGGCGGCTCACGCGGATCATGCGTAAATCCGATGTACTGGTGCGCTGGGGTGGAGAAGAATTCATGATTATGAGCCGCTCTGCGGATCGCGCCGGTACGGCTGTGTTCTGCAGCCGCATCCTGGACATGATCGCCCTCGAGCCATTCGAAATAGCCAACGGCATTACCCTGCGCAAAACATGTTCAATCGGTTGGGCACCCTATCCGTGGAGCGAACAGACATACGATGCAATTGTTGCCGAGGACGTGATCGAACTGGCAGACATTGCGCTCTACCGTGCGAAGGCGATGGGCCGGAACCAGTGCATAGGGTTTTTACCGTCCGATATTGCACTGGCCTCTCCTGGAAATATTTGCATGGAGGAACTACGCGAGGAAGGTTCTGGGTTGATTAAAGTAGTCAAAACACCAGGCCCCGGGAAAAGTCCAAATCAAGGCGCAACGTCTGAGCTAGGCGCCAAAGTTACCGGATAAAGCATCCGTGCCTCGTTTTCTCTGCGACCTTGGGCGGTCTGTGCGATTTCTGTGCTTGAAGGTTTTGTTTTCGCAAAAAATCCTAAAATTCAAAATCTTGCCAACCTAATTGACTTCCTCTAAAGTAACGGGCAGCGCCCAGAGCCCAGAGCCACGCAAGAATCCTGCTTGCTTACAAATTTTCTACGGTTTCTGAGCAAACAGTCCCCCGAGTTACGCTATTGCTGATAGACCTTGGAAACACAGGACAAAGTCGGTCAATACTCCCTGATTCGCAAGATCGGGGAAGGGGGCATGGCGGAAGTTTGGGAAGCACGCCATGACCAGCTTGGCAGCCGCGCTGCCATCAAGTTCCTTTTGCCTGAATTTGCCAGGAATAAGGATCTCCAGGAAAGATTTCTCAACGAAGGCAAGCGCCAGGCCCAGCTGCAACATCAGAACATCGTTCCCGCCACGGATTTTTTCCAGATAGAAGGACGCAGCTATCTGGTCATGCAGTACATCGAGGGGCAAAACCTCGAAGTGAGGTTGAAAAAAGAAAACTCTCCGCTGACCGTCCAAGAAGTACGTTCCATCACCTGTGACATTCTGAATGCGCTGGAATATGCGCATTCTATGGGTGTAGTTCACCGTGACGTGAAACCATCGAACATGCTGATTGATCCCAAGGGGCGGGTCCTGCTGATGGATTTCGGGATCGCGTTGGCCTTGACCGAGGAACAGCGGCTTACTCGGACCAATACTTCTATGGGTACGCCCGACTATATGAGTCCGGAGCAGATCACGCGGCCTCTGGAAGTAGATTTTCGTTCCGATATCTACAGCTTTGGCTGTGTCCTCTACGCCATGCTGAGTGGAAATCCTCCGTTTACCTCGGAAGGTGCGACGGCTTTTGCCATTCACGACCGCCACGTACGCGCAGCTCCCCCTCCGCTGGTATATCGGACCCCGGAAATTCCACATATCCTGAGCGGCGTTGTGCTCAAGTGTCTTCAAAAAGATCCAGCCAACCGTTATCAAACTTGCGCTGAGATCATTCCGGCATTTGAAGACGCTCTTGCCGGCAAAGCAGAGAAGGGACAAGGCAGTGTTCTCAAATACGGCATAGCCGGCGTCGCCGCGATCATTCTTGTCGTGGCCGCCGTGTTTTTCTGGAAGCCTAAAGAAGATCCCGAGCTAGCGAAACTCAAAGCCACCAACTGGGCGGATGTGTCTGCCAACTATGCTTTCCCAAATTGTCGTGGCTACGCGCCGTGTCAGGAGAAAAAAGATCAGGCGGGCAAATTAGCGCAGGTCGCAAATTGGATGAGCGTTCACTACGACGATCCAATTCTCAAGGACTGCATGAAGTTGAGTGCTTGTCTGGGTCGCCAGGGGCAGGCGCAAAATTTAATGGCTGTTACCGACTGGAAGGCTGTAACCGACAAAAAGCTGTTGGGCGATTGCATGTTCCTTTCGCCATGTCAGCAGCGTCATCAAAGTGGCATTCCCGACGAGGCATCCAAGTCCATACTTTCGCAGAGCTGCGCTTACGTCGCCGACAATGTTGATTGCTGCACGCTGTCCCGTCCGGCGGAGCGGAATTACTGCATGCAGTGCAAAAAGAAAGAGCAGGTAACCGGCGGAGACTGCGGCGGGCTTTATCGGCTCCCGAAGCAGTAACTGACGTTCTTCGAAGTTTGAGAACAAGTCAAATTTTTTGGAGCAGAAACGAGTTTTTACGCTTACGAGCATGAGGGCAACTGAAGCCCGCGAGATGAAGGAGAGACTTTCCATGCGATTCGTCAAAGCGATTGTTTTCGTGATGCTAGTGCTCGCCATAGTGTCAGTGGCACAGACCCACCAAAAGGCAGTCCCATCGGCAAAAGCCAAACCTGCTGCTGGCAAAACTGAATATTACGGAGCCGTCGACTTGGGTTCCAAAGGAACAAAAGCGACGTTGTATTCCTTCGAGCCTGAAGAAGACGGAGATTATCCGAACCCCATTTTCACTAAAGTCATCAATACCAAGCTGGTCAGCTCCATGGTGGATGGAAAGTTCACCAAAGATGGCATCGCCGACGCGGCTGATGCGGTGAAGCAAGTTGTGGACGCTATGAAGGCGGAGGCCGCCAAACAAAACCTAGATGTGCAGGTTTATTACGTTGTGGGTAGCAGCGGAGTCGCAAAAGGAACTAACAAACAAGAGCTTATTGACGCCGTCAAAGCGGCGACAGGTATCAATATGGACTTTGTCGATGCAATTCAGGAAGGCTACTACGGACTCGGTTCGGCAATCCCGCTGAGCTATCGCCCCAGCTCAATGTATGTAGACATCGGCAGTGGGAACTCCAAGTTAGGCTGCATGGTCGGCGACAGCGATCCCAGGAATTTCAAGGGTGCTGAGATCCCGTATGGCTCGGTTTCCGGACGCAACGAAGCCCTGAAACGCAATCCGAACGATATTGTGGCTGGTGTCGACGCCTGGTCGACCGACATCACAGCTGCCTACGAAAAACAAAGCCGAGACATCCCCTGCCTGCGCAACCGCGAACGCGTCTACTGGACCGGTGGAGCTGCATGGGCAACTGCAACCTTCACGCACCCAGAAAAAGCTTTGAGTGGATGGGTCATGATTACCAAGCAGGACTTGGACAACTTCCTGGCACAATTGAAAGCCAATAACTGGAACCAGAAGCCCCCGGCGTTCCATTTCTCGACCGAAGTCCCGACCGATCCGAAAAAAGCCGCAGCCAAAAAAGCGCGGGAAGCTGCCATCCGCAAGCAGGCTTTGAAAGACCGGGCTGATGTGCAAAATGTTTTCGTGCGTGAGGACTTGCTGTCCGGTGTTTCCATCATGCGCGCGATCCTCAACAGTAGTAACCCCTCTGCCAAAATACGTTTTGTGCGCGGAGGAAACTACATCTACGGCTATGCCCTGGAGAAGTTCAACAACAAGAGCGCGGCCTTGCCTCCACGCTGCCAGACGCAACACGACGAACAAGCCTGGGATGCCATGAGGGAGCAAGAGCGTCTGGAGTGTGCGCATAGCTAGCATTTAAGCCGGGGACCGGGAGCTGTGAGCTGATTTTCGTCCCATTCGGGAAAGACATCAGTTTTCGGTTCCCGGTTCTCAGGTCTCGGCTCTTGCCAACCTGTTTTCCTTCTAATAAAGTAACGGCCAACCTTTGGCGTCGTTGCGCCTGGCCTCCTTCCCCCTGGGCTTCCAAGTTTGAGCAAACTTGACTGGAAATCACGCTAATACCAGTGAAGCCAAAAGCACCTGAGGGTGGGGCATCGCGGAGGGCGTAAACCAATGATCGGGCAGGTAATCGGCACCTATAAGATTCTGGATAAAATCGGCGAAGGCGGCATGGGTGTGGTTTACAAAGGCATAGATACGGGCCTTGACCGCCTGGTCGCCATAAAGGTCCTGACTCCAGAATTTGCCCACAATCCTGAGCTAATCGAGCGCTTTCGCGCTGAGGCCAAGGCCCAAGCCAATCTGAATCACCAGAACATCACAACGCTTTATGCGTTTCTTCAGGCCGAAGGGCAATGCCTGATTGTCATGGAATACATCGAAGGGGAAACCTTCGAGGACTTGTTGGTCCGCCGGGGAAAGCTTCCCTGGAAAGAAGCTGCGTTTATGACCCGGCAGGCGCTGAACGGCTTCGGTTTTGCGCATGGCATGGGCATTATTCATCGGGACATCAAGCCCAGCAATCTGATGCTGACCAAGACCGGAGCTGTAAAGATCATGGATTTCGGCATCGCCAAGGCACTGGGTGGTTCGACCAAAACCCGCACCGGCCTACAGATGGGGACGCCGCAATATATGTCTCCCGAGCAGATCCGCGGACGCCAGGTGGATGCGCGCTCCGATCTTTACAGTTTAGGAATCACGATGTATCAGCTGTTGAGCGGCGATCTTCCATTCAAGGCGGACAGCGATTATGAGTTGATGAGTGCTCACATCAACACCCCGCCGCCTGTGTTGACCGACATCCACCAAGATGTCCCTCGCGGGATCGAACAGTGTGTGCGCAAGGCTTTGGCGAAAGAGCCAGAGAACCGATTTCAGAATGCTGAAGAATTTGGAACAGCGCTCGACTACGCTTCGAAGTCACCGTCGGACTTGCTTGAGACCAAGATTGAATTCGTGCCAACGCCGGGATTCCCGGTGCAGGCAGATGCACTCGCGCGCAAAACCATGATCGAGACGGCGACTCCTGTTCGTCAGAGAACCATCCTCGAGACGCCAGCTCCCAGAATTCCAACGCCGGCTCCCGTAGCGGTACCGACCCCCGTGCCTGCTCCGGTTGCGAAGAGAAAATCGTGGTTAGTGCCAATTCTCATAGCCGCCGTGGTTGGAGTGGCGATCGCCGGAGGGGTGTGGTGGAAATTTGCGCAAACGCCGCCAAAAGTTGTGATTATCAATCCGCCAAATAATGGTGGATCCACAAATCCCAATGGGCCCAGAGCAGTAATCGCGAAAAAAGAAGCGAGCACTGTTCCAACGCTTCCTAAAGCAACCCCGACGCCGGGACCGGCAAAGGCCATCGACAAGCCACACACACCGCTGGCAAATCAGCCGCAGGCCAATCTGGTTGTGCTGTGCAATCTCGATTGCTCTTGGACGTTGGATGGGCAGCCGCAGGGCAGTCTTGCTGCGGGAAGGCCGGTAAGCGTAAAGGTACCGCTCGGCGTGCACGTGGTGACGGCATCATCAGCGGATGGCGCTGACTCCGACGACATCACCGTGAACGCTGCTGCAGCTACGCAGACTGTCCCGGCGCGAATGGATTTGTTCAGCAAGAGGAACCAACGTCTTCAGGCAACCGCACAAGCACAGGCGGCGCAGGCAGCGCAGCAACGGCAACAGCAAATCCAACAGCAGATCCAGGCGCAACAGGCGGCCCAAGCACAACGCATCCAACAACAACAACAGCAGCAAGCGGCGAACGCTCAGCAGCTTACTCCTGCCATAACGAGCCCGTGCCAAATTCCAGCCATGCCTTTGATTTGGCACAACGTGGCCAATAACGGACGCTACCGTATCCGCATCGATTGCGAGCATGCAGATGTCTACGAAGCCAACACCAATCGGATTGTGGCTGACCTGGTGATGAAGAAAAACAAATACAGCGGTACGAGCATGTTGTCTCCATGCGGCGCTGGACGCGGGAGAATGGAAATTCTCAGCGTCAACCCCGGACGGATCGAGGCCCGCGTCGAGATTCCGAATGTGTACAACCACCAATGCACGAATGGGGTATTTCTCGCGATTCCAAACTGGATGTCGGCCTCATTTATTCCTGAGTAATGAAAATTGAGGCACATAGCTCAAATTGGCTACTCCGTTCTCGTGCTAGTTAGCGATATAGTGATGACGCACGGCGAATCATGTTCAGAGGTATGTGATGAGTGAGACCAATTCCAGCGAGACCAACTCGAATCTCGCGGCGGAAAATCAAAAAACTGAGCGTCGGGTCGGAAGCTACGTCCTCGAGCAAAAACTCGGAGAGGGCGGCATGGCGGAGGTATGGAAGGCCCGCCATCAGGTGCTCGGGACTTATGTAGCGATTAAGTTTTTGTCAGCAGGCTACGCGGGGACTCCGGATGTTGAACAGCGATTTCTGAACGAAGGCAAGAAGCAGGCACGGCTGTTCCATCCCAATATTGTTTCCGCGTATGACTTTATTTATGCCGACGGGCGCAGCTACTTGATCATGAAGTTCATCGAGGGCGAGAGCCTCGATGAACTTCTGTTCCGTCTACAAGCCCCCCTGCAGTTGCCGCAGGTTCTGGCAATTTCTACCGACGTCCTGCATGCACTCGAATACGCGCACACGCAAAACATCGTTCACCGTGACATAAAGCCTTCCAACATTCTGATTGAAAAAGGTGAGCGTGCCCTGGTCACCGATTTTGGCGTGGCGATGGTGGTGGGAGAAAAGCGTGTCACTCGCGTGGGGATGGCTATTGGCACGCCTCACTACATGAGCCCGGAGCAGATTCTAGGTTCAGCGGATATCGACCGCCGGGCAGATATCTACAGCTTTGGTTGTGTTCTTTATCAAATGCTGACCGGCAAGGCTCCGTTCGAGGCAGCCGAGGGAGAAGATGACACCGAGTTCATTATTCAGGACAAGCATGTTCGTCAACAGCCGGTGCCTCCGCGGCAATGGAATCCATATATTCCCGAGCACATCGAGCGTGCAGTTTTAAAGTGTCTGGAGAAAAAGGCGGCTGACCGGTTCATTTCGTGCCAGGACTTGCTGACGGCACTAACTAATCCTCCGGCGGAGGAGCCAAAGCCATCCAGTGTGACAGCGATTGAAGCATCTGCTCCTGAACGACCAAAAGCTGTTGTGGAACAAGCGCGTCCGCGTAGGGAAACTCTGGTCGAATCTGTGCCTGCCAGAACCGATACGGTTGTCGAAACCGGAAGCCCAGCCTTACCGCCTGTTACCGAAACCAATGTTTCGCGGCCGCCACAACAGCCAGTACAACCGATAACCCCGGCTCCCGTTCCGCCGCGCAAAGACTTGACGATCGTGTGGTTGCTGGGCACAGCGTTGATATCGGTATCTTTGGTCGGCGGAGTTTATCTCTACCTGCATCGCCCCAAACCTGAGCCGGTGAAGATCATTGATAACCATCCTCCGCCGACCCCAGGGCCCGAACCGACACCCAAGCCGTCGGCAGGGCAGGGAGACGACACGCCAGTCGATGGATCGGGGTCAGGTTCGAGTTCCGGCGATCAATCTCCACAACCGCCAGTGAATCCGCCCGTGACCAAGCCGGATGACCCTCCCGTGCAACCCACGCCGGACAAACCGATGGATCAAACACCACCACCACAGCCTGCTCCTGTAACTCCACCGTCGGATACTGGAACAACCGACCCAGCGCCAACGGATAATAGACCGAGCGATACGGAGACATACTCTCCCGCGCCCATTAAGCCGCCTGTGCCGCAAAGACACTACGCGAGCGAAGGGAATTTGGTCTGGTCTGGACAAATCGATAAGAACCAGGTCATACAGATTTCAGGAAATAGCGCGAACATCGGCAATATTGCCGGAGATCCTTTCCCTGGCGGCGGTGTGCCGATCCAGGTTTCTGTCAGTTCTGATAAGTTTGCTGTCATATCGCAACCAAATCCCATAAACCAGTTTTCGCAAATGTCCCTGAGAAGCACGATGAAAGGGATCATTGCAATTACCATCCATTGGAAAGTTTTGCCCAGCGAGTGAACTTAATAAGGAGATTAAAAATGCGCTCTTGCTTAAGAAAAGCCGCCGTAACCGTTGGACTCATTTTTGCGGGCTTGCTGCCGGTGGTGGCGCAAGCGCCTCAGTTCAAAGACACACCGTTTACCGTGAAGTTGACGTCTCCCTTAAGCTCCAAGACCAGTCAAAAAGGACAGGAGGTGACCGCACAGGTGGTCTCCCCCGAGGAATACAAAAATTGGTTCATGATTGGGCAGGTGGACAACGCGAAAAGTAGCGGCTCGATGACCAAGACATCTGAGTTACGCTTCAGCTTCCACAAACTGGCCAATGCCAATGGTTCGATTCAATATCCGGTAACCGCCAATGTAACGTCGTTCACCAATTCCAAGGGCGTGCAGAATGCCGACGAAGAAGGTCAGATCGTGGAAAAGAAGAACAGCGCGACTAAAGCAGCGATCATCGGCGGATTGGCCGGAGCTGGAATTGGTGCAGTGGCTGGCGGTGGAAAGGGGGCGGCAATTGGCGCAGGAGCCGGCGCGGGTGCTGGATTGCTGTTTGCGACTTTTGGAGTAAAAGGCCCGACGATTACATTCGATGCTGGCAGTCAATTCGGACTATCCGTGACGTCGCAAGCTGCCAAGTAGGTTGGATCGGTAGGGTTGGATCAAAAATCAAAGGTGCCCCGTCCAAGCTATGCTTGGGCGGGGCTTTTGTTTGCAATTAGGTCGTAGTCTTTTCGGATTGTGTCACCTGAGCAGAATCTTCGCCCGACTGAGGCTTGATAACAATAAAAGTGAAGTACGTTGAACCGGCCCGGATGGTTGCATAGTTTCCAAGCGCGTGAAACTGCTCTTCAATCGGAGTTCCATTCAAATCGGTCCCAGTCATGCTCACCATGTCGCCCACCACGAAATTCTGCCGGTAGGTGATGTGGCTGTTCCGTCCTGACATGGTTTGATCATCAGGAATACAAATTTCGCAGTCTTTATCGCGGCCAATAAAATTGCGTCCTTCGCGGACAGGGAAGACCTGGCCTTCGGGACTCCAACTGTAGGTGACCAAAATGCCCACAACTTTGCGTCCTTGCACCACCGAAGGCGCAGATGGATCGCTTCCTTCAGGGGCGGGGCTATTCACGGAACGAAATACCGTGTTCGCACGCTGACGGCTGCCGGGATTCACCGCCTGCGGGCCGCCACCTGGATTGGCAACTTGCGGCGGACGTGGACCGCCTTCTATTTCAGTGGGCTTGTGGCCGCGCGATCCTTCGACGACCGTCGGTGTCCGTACCGGGGGAACCGGCCCAGGAGTTGGCGTAGAACTTTCCTGTTTGCAATAGACGCACTCGGTCCAGGTTGGGTCCATTGTGTGCTTGCCAGCGGGGCAAGTCTTTCCTCCAGCCTGCTGCAAAGCAGAAGCACACTGCTTACAGAATTTTGCTGTATCAATATTGTCAGTTCCGCACTTCGGGCACGCTTTCATGGCGCTGGGTCCTTTCGCTTAAAATTCAAATCTTGATGACTGCTTCGACCTATAAGACTATTGCGGTGCATCTCCGCTGTCGTCTGGCGAAGTTCCGGCGGGCGGCTTGGATGCAGGCTTCGCCGGAGGTTTCGGCACTGTCTTCTCCTTGTTCGCTGGCTTTGGTTTCGGACCGTCCGGGGGCGGCTCTTGCTCCACCGGGTTTTTCGCATCGGGCTTGCCTTCAGTTGACTTCGCAGGAGTCTGCGGTTTTTCTTCCTCGCCGGAATTATTTTTCGGATGATCCTTGCCCTCGGTCTTGTCTGCTGGTTTTTTGTGGTTTTCAATCACCGCTGGCTTCGGTGGAGGAGTCGGCGCTGGACTGAAACGGTACCAGTAATAAGCCAGTCCGGCAGCCAACAAGAGGCCGGCAACTGTCATCCACAACCATGGGTTCGACCACAGCGATGTAGTAGGAGCGATCACACTCGCAGGATCGGTCTTTCGTGCACGTCTCCGCGTCTGTGCCGCGTTACCGATACGCAAAATCTGTACTGTAATGTTGTCGTTACTGCCTGACGCGAGCGCAAGTTGCACCAGTTTGTCGGCGCACTTTGTCGGATCAGGATTTTGCGCGACCGTCCGGTCGATGTCCTCTGCATTCGCGAAGCCCGACAGACCATCAGAACAGAGCAGAACAATGTCGCCTTCAAGCAGAGGAATTGGTCCGGAAATATCAACCTGCAAATCTGTGCTGTGTCCCATGGCGCGAGTCAAAACGCTGGCGTCGGGATGATTGCGCGCGTTAGCTTCATCGAGTGCGTTAGTGTCGATGAGCCACTGCACCTGTGTGTGATCTTTGGTGAGTTGTGTGAGCTTGTCATTGCGCCGCAAATAAATTCGGCTATCACCCACGTGTGCCGTGATCAGTTCCATTCCGATGCTGCTCTGTTGAATCAGTGCAATGACAACGGTGGAACCCATCCCCTCAAACTCGGGATTCCCAGAGCGTCCTTTTTCCAGCACCTCGAGATTTGCCAGGCGTACGGCCAAAGTCAATGCGTCTTGCGGCGGGGAAGACGCTGGCGCGTTCATAAGATGTCGGCTGAATGCATCTGCGACCATGCGCGATGCTTCGGCTCCGCCCTTGTGCCCGCCCATTCCATCCGCAACCAGATACACCGCGCCGAAGGGCGAATTGAATCCGCTCATGCGGTCCTGGTTTTGCTCACGCTGCCCGGTCTCGCTGACTGCGCCGACACCGATGGCTAACATTTTTAACGGCTGGTTCGTCTTGTATTCGTTCATCAAGTTATTTTTGCCCCACAGCCGACAGTTTTTCCGCCACTCGCGCCAAACTATTAATCGCGCCGGCCATGATGCCGACCATAATCGGGGTAAGGATCAAAAAATCCAATATCAGGATGTAAGGCACTACAAACGACATCAACACTGACAGGTAAAAATGAAAGATGCAAAATGCGACATAAAATCCTTCTGGTTGGGGCGGTTGCTGCGGATCAACTTCCTTTACATAGCGATTGAAGTCTTTGGCAAAACTGACATAGGCATTCCAAACCCAGTACAGATTGTAAAACGGCACAAACATGAAACCTACGGCCTTGCCGGGGGTCATCCTGGCGTAGCTCGCAGGCAGCGCTGCCCAGGTTTTATAAATCATGCGCAGCAACACGATGTTCGTAAGGATCGAGCACACGACGATCATGATCAATACGTCTTGCTGACCGCCGGAGCCGCTTTCGAAGGTGAAGGGGAACCAAAGCAGGCCAGCGATGACGGCTGCGACTACATTTCCCCATACTGAAACCTTCTTCGCTGGAGCTGGCACTACCTGAGGCTGCGGTTTCACGGGAGGAATCAGTGGTCTGGGATCTGGCTTGAGTGGAACCGATCCTGGCCTCTCAGTTTCGATCCCCTCGAGGGCGCGGGCGAACGATCCACAACCAGCAAAACGGTCCTGTGGGTTTGCTGACAGAGCCGTGAGTACAACGCGCTCCAAGCGTGCCGGAATCACTGGGTTGTAAGTCCGAGGGGAGGCCGGCGGCTCATGCACGCGCTTCGCCAGCATCGTGTATTGCGCTTCTTTGGAATCGTCGCCCTGCGGATAGGGCTGGCGTCCGGTGAGCATTTCATAGAGAACACAACCGAAGCTGTAAACATCGCTGAGGTGTGTGATTTTGAGCGGTGTCTGTATCTGTTCAGGGCTCATGTAGCAGCGTGTGCCCATCACCTGTTCGAAGGTGGTGAGTCGCGGCCGTCCGAGCGCGAGTGCGATTCCAAAATCGCCGAGATACGCATGATCGCCATCGAGCAGAATATTGGACGGCTTTACGTCACGATGGATCACGCCTTTTTGGTGCGCATAGTCTAGAGCCGACAGAATCTGTTTGGAAATTTTCAGCGCATCGGGAATCGGCAGCGGCTTCCAACCCAGTTTTTCCAGTCGGTCTTCCAGCGACCCGCCTGTGATGTACTGCATGACTAAATAAAAATTTCCTTCCTGCTCAAAGAAATCCAGAATGGGTACGATGGAAGGGTGTTTCATCAACTGGTGCTCGCCGCCTTCGCGAAGAAAGCGTGCACGCAGTTGTGGGTCTGCCCCTGCTTGGGAAGAGATGGTCTTTAGCGCTACCCCTCTGCCGTCGCGGTCTTGGGCGCGCCAGACTTCACTCATACCCGTCTGGCCGATGCGCTGGATCAGTTGATAGGAACCAACCCGCCGACCTTCCACCAATTCGCTCATGCGCTCTCCTGTTCTGCCAATTGAATGGCGAAGGTAGAGCGTCCGATTTGAATGCGGTCGCCGGGGCGCAGCAAGTGGCGTTTTTCTTTCACGACTTGTCCGTTGACGCGTGTGCCATTGGTAGATTTGTAGTCGTAGATACCCAACACGCCATGTTCAAAAATCAAGCAGGCATGATTACCGGAGACAGTTGGGTCATCGGCAATTCGCAGGTGGTTATTTTCCTGAGCACCGATCCAGTACTCCAATTCGTTGACGGGGAATTTCTCGCCCGGCGCGAACCCCTTTTCACAGAGCAGAAATGCTGTGGGGCTTTCTTGGGACGGAGCAGGGAAGCGGGCGATAAGTTGCGTCTTGACTCTCACGGGTCGAGCCGGCTCATAGGGTGTGGCGGCAACTTTTCGTGGTGCGGAGAGCGGTTCTAAACCACCGCCTCCGACCGGTACCGGGCTGGGCATGACTGGCGCCGGTGTAGGCGCAGGGACGGGTTTGGGGGCGACCGGTTCCGGTGGCATAATGCCTTTGTATTGCTGCTTCGCGGGTCGACGTCGCTGATTGACGACGATCACAATTACCAATAGCAAAACAAGAACACCACCACCAATACCCCAAACCACGCGCCGCATGTACCAGGGAGGCGCAGGGGGAAGGACAACCGCAACTTCGGACTGCGACACGGACCCTTCATGCTTCCATGTAACAACGAAACGATGATTAGCTCCGTCGGCGGGCAGATCTTCGAGGCGGAAGCTCACAACCGGAGTTGCCTTCAGCCGCTGGATGCCGCTGCCGACGAGCTTGTCGAGTTCATCGTTGTTTCGGGCTTCACGAAATTGTCCGCCAGTTTGCGACGCCAGTTGCGCCAATCCTTGCAAGTACGCCGGGTTTGATCGGGTAATGCCGACTGCGTCAATCAGAACGCCGTGTTGTTTGGCGGCAGCAATGACTTCTTCCTCGGTATGGCTTGATCCTTCGTCGTGTCCATCGGAGATGACGATGATGCGTTGTGAGAGCGGAGTAGCGGGGAAGTGTTGAATTGCGTTCAGAAGGCCGTCCCACAATCGAGTCAGACTACCACGGGTTTCGAGTTTATCGAGCGCGCTGCGCAGGTCGTCGCGTGATTGCTCCCATCCCAGTTCCCACCGGCCATCATCCGCAATGGTTTGAATCGCAATTTTGTCTTGCGGCTCGGCGTCGGCGACGAATTTACTGAGCCCAGAGCGAACCGCATTCAGCGGAGCACCTTTCATGCTTCCGCTGACGTCGATGGCAACAGAAACCGCCATGCCGTATCCGGTGGATGCGAGAGTTTGTACCCGTGTGGCGTAAGCGCTGGATCCGTTGTCTGCCTTCACGCTGAAGGCTTCGGATTTGACCAGTGCTGGATTGGTGTTTGGCGGAATCTCCACCTGTATCTGCAAATCCGGATACTGCGGATAGGCTCCGACCTCGCTCCCTCGCGTGTAAAAAGGCCCCGCAGCAATTGCGATGGCAGGTGAAGTGGGGGCCTGTCCATGCAAGGATGCAACCAGTGCCGCCAATGCCATTAACGTGGAAGCAATCCGCATCGTGAGTTCCCGGACTTAGCCTTTCGCCGACTTAGGAGCGGGCGGCATCAATCTCAGAGCTTCTTTCAGAGCTTTAAACTGCACAGTCTGCTCAACCAGTGGAGTTGCAATCTGAACCGAAGCCAATTCACGGCGGATTGCCGCGGCGCGGTCGGCTGATGACGGATGATCGGAGAGCATGACGTCAAACGGGGTGCGCCCGCGCTCGTTCTGTTCCATGCGGGTGAAGAACTTCAGCAGGCCATTCGGATGCCATCCCGCACGTAGCATTTCGTAGAAGCCAAGCATGTCGGCTTCTGATTCAGCTTGTCGGCTGTATTTGAGTTCCGCCAACAACACCACGGGGCCCCCCAAGGCTTCGATTACGCGAGCAATCACGTCGTTATTGAGCAATACGTTCTTCTTGACTCGGTCGTAAAGATTTTTAGCAAGGAAATTGAGCACCAGCTGGTTGGTGGTGTGACGAGCGACGACGTGTCCAACCTCGTGTGCCATAGCGCCGACCATTTCGTTTTCATCCTCGACGTATTCGAGAAGTCCGCGTTGCAAATAGAGGAATCCGCCAGGAATGGCGCAGGCATTTACGACGGCGCTATTTACAACCTTGACCTGATACGGCCAGTGCGGGCGCTGCGAGGCATTTCCAAGTTTGTGAATGATGTTGGTGAGATACGCATCAATCACCGGATTGTGCATGATCTCGACCTTCTTCTCGTACTCCGCGGAGAACTTGCGCCCGAGAGCGATCTCCTCTTCCTCGGTCAACGTGTTGTAAGGCTTGTCCACGATATGAGGTTCAACGGCATGCAATAGCGCGGGGGAAACCAACGCGGAGGCTCCCAACAACCCGGCTAACCCGACGAATCTGCGACGGCTAAGTTCTGTGCTTTTCAAGGTTTTTGTTCCTCTATTTCAGTAAGCGCAGAGCGGGGGAATTTCTGCTCAAGAAAATGGACAACATAATAGTGCAGGGCGGGAATTTTTGACAGTTTTCTATCCCCTCAATATTTCGTTTGTGCTAGCATTCCACATCTTTTCTGCGGCTTATGTCAGACTCTCTGGCCGGTACCAATACTTCGTGGATTATCGGCAAAGCCCCCGACTGCGATCTTATTGTTCCTAAAGACGTTGTTTCCCAGAAACATTGCCGTTTGAGCTTTGCAAGCGGGAAATACATTCTGGAAGACCTGGGTTCGACCAACGGCACTTTTGTGAATGGGTATCGACTGGAGGCCCATACCCCGGTTTATGTGTCTGCTACGGATCGAGTCACCCTTGGGCTAACTCTGGCAATGCCTTGGCCGGAACTGGCGCCTGCGCAGCCTCAGACCCCGCCGGCTTTCAGCCAGTCCTCGTTGGGTACGGTTTTGACCATTGGCCGTTCGCCCGATTCAGCCATTCAGCTCGACTACCCGATGATCTCCTGGGAGCATGCCCGAATCACACGCGTCGGCAATCAGTGGGTGATTGAGGATTTGAAATCTGCCAATGGCACGGCTCTGAACCAGATCGACAACAAGATCCAGAGATCGACCCTTGAGCCTACTGACGACATCTTTTTAGGCTCTTTCAAAATTGCCGCCAGCAAGATTCTTAAAGAAAAACACTTTACCCAGGGGGCTGGCGTATTCGAGCGCGTCCGCTTTCAGGGGAACCGGATGGTGCTCGGGCGCGACCCCTCGTGCGAATATCCGTTGAACTACCCGATGATCTCCTGGCATCACGCCGCATTGGAACGTTCGGCGGATGGCACTTATGTAGAGGATCTGGGATCGCGCAATGGCACGTATGTGAACGGCGCGCGGATTAGTAGCAGGACGCTCGTGCGTGCTGGTGATGAAATTGGGCTTGGCAGCTTCCACTTCCAGCTTCTCGAAGATGGCGCGCTGGCCAAACGCGAGTACATCGGCAACGTCACGATTGAAGTGAATTCAGTCGCGGTGAATGCTCCGAATGGAGACCGTTTGCTGGATTCGATTTCGTTGACCGTATTTCCTTCAGAGTTGGTTGCGCTTATGGGGCCAGCGGGAGCTGGGAAGACGACATTCCTCAAGGCCATTAATGGGTACACGCGGCCGGCCGCAGGGCGAGTTTTATTCAATGGTGCAGATCTCTACCAGTTCTACGATCGTTTTCGCACACAGATGAGTTATGTGCCTCAGGATGACATAGTTCACGCGCAATTGACCGTGCGCGAGGCGCTCTACTTCAGCGCTAAACTGCGCACCGATCTTAAAGACGATGAAATTGAACAACGCATCGACAAAGTATTGGACAGTTTAGGAATTCAAGACAAGAAAAACACGATTATCGGGTCCCCGGAACGCAAGGTCCTCTCCGGCGGTCAGCGCAAGCGCGTCAACATTGCCATGGAGTTGATCGCGGCAGCTCCAGTCATCTTCCTGGATGAGCCAACTTCTGGATTGTCTTCCTACGATGCTGAGAACGTCGTGCAGGTGTTGAAGAAATTATCTACCGAAGGTAACACGATCATCACGACGATCCACCAGCCCAGCCTCGACATCTTCAAACAGTTCGACAGCCTGATCATGATTTCCCGCGACCGCGGTGGGCGCGGTGCGTTGGCTTACTTCGGCCCGGCGCACCCGGACTCAATTGAGTTTTTCGATCCTGCAGGCTCAAAAACGGCAACGACTCAGGGACGCGATCTAAGTCCAGAAATGTTGTTGAGCGGTCTGGCTAAGAAGCCAACCTCTGATTGGGTTCAGACCTACGAAAGTTCTCGTTACAAAAAGCTCTTTGTCGAGGATCGCCCGCAAAATATTCCTTCGAAACCCAATGCCGCTGCCGAAAAGGATGCCGTCCGCAAGTTCGGCTTCGGCCAGTGGTGGACACTGGTGCGCCGCAATGTCCTGGTAAAAGTGCGTGATCGCGCACAGGCGGCAATTCTATTGATACAAGCACCTCTGTTTGGTTTGCTCGTCGGCGCGGTTTTCGGCCGCCTGAAATATGAAGCTTCCAGTGAGTGGGAAATAGCTCTCAAACACGCGACCGGGATCGAATTCCTTATGGTGGTAGCGGCCATCTGGTTCGGCTGCAACAATGTGGCGCGCGATATTGTCGGCGAATGGACGGTGTTTCAACGCGAGCGGATGGTTAGCCTGAAACTTCCGTCTTACGTCTTTTCAAAACTTGCCGTTGCGGCAGTTATCTGTTTTTTTCAATGCTTGACGCTACTGGGCATCGTATTTTTGATGTGCCATTTGCAGGCGAGCTTTTGGGCTACGTTCGCTGTTCTTTACCTTTCCTCTTTAGTAGGAGCCGCTCTTGGGCTCTGTGTATCTGCCCGTTCCTCGACAACCGAGGCGGCCATTGCGATGCTTCCTCTGATCCTGTTGCCCATCATCACGCTGGGAGGAGGAATTACACCGCCGGGCAGAATGCCAGGACCTATGCCAGCGATTGCGAAAATATTTCCGTCGCGGTGGGCCGTGGAAGCGGATTTGCTGCTTGAAGCCGAAAAGCACAACCATGCGATCTACACTTCGGAGGCCACAGGGCCTGACGGTGCCCCTTTACCGCCCTTTACCGAGGAGAATGATCCGGAGCAACACGGTTGTGACTTGGCTGAGGTCCAATTCCCTAAGTTACATACAGAGTGCATAACCCCGGCACCTGATCCCAAGTTTCCGCCCAAACATGATCGCCCTGAGTTGAGCACTTCTTTTGCAGTTTTAGGGGGGATGCTGGTCTTTTGGACCGCAACTGCACTTGTTTTCTTACGGATGCGCGACATTCAGTAAATTCGCAAAAAGTTTGAGCAATTTGGGCCGAAAAATACGCTTACACACTTAGGATGCCTACGCCCCAATCTCAACCCAACCCTCTAGTTGTTTCGGTCGGCGTGCAGTGCAACGTCGGCAAGGAACGCAGCGAAAATCAGGACCGCATTACCCGTGCCGCCACCACCTTTGGAGACCTTTTTGTCGTTGCCGACGGGGTTGGAGGCCATCAGGGTGGCGCTGAGGCTGCACAGGCCGTCGTCGATGGGTTTGCCCGCTATCTAAACGCATTTGGCAGTCTGCCGCTACAGGAGGCTCTGCAGAATGCCATTCGGGCCATTAGTTCTGACCTGCAACAACGCTCAGTGACGAACCCTGCATTGCGCGGGATGGGCTCTACTGTGGTTCTGTGTGTCGTTCGTGGTGCTCATGCCACTTATGCCCACGCCGGCGACAGCCGCGCCTATCTGGTGCGTGACAGCAAGCTGACCCAATTAACCCGCGATCATTCGGTAATGGAGCGCATGGTCTCGCAGGGGATTTTGACCCCAGCGCAGGCCAAAGATCACCCGGATGCGAGTGTGCTTACTAGAGCCATCGGTCAGTCCGCCGACGTAACACTCGATATTGCTGACATCGCCCTGCAACCGAACGATGCCATGTTGCTTTGTTCGGATGGTCTTTGGGGATATGCGAAGCATGAGGAGATGGAAGCAATCGCGACGTCGCCCAATCTTTCCGCGACTGCTGTGGCCGATGCATTGCTGAATCTGGCGTTGGAGGGCGGTGGCGGGGACAACATCAGCATTCAGTTTCTGCGGTTCCAGGCGGGGAAGTCGGTGAACAGTGCCAGGTATTGGTTGGGGATGCCACGGAAAAAGGCAGTCCCAGTGATTGCCCTAGCAGCCGTCCTCGGGGCTGGATCAGCAGGCCTATATGTGTCCAATCACACACTTGCCAAGCCGAATCCCGATTTCTCAGGTTCACAGCCAGAAAACCCTGGGCAGCCAGGTGATTCCAAACCGGCGGAGCATAAAGAAAAAACTCCTGTTCCAGCGGCTTCGCAGAAACCGGCAACCACTCCAGGGAAAACAGGGGAAGCAAGACCCCCTGTAGAGGTGGTGGTCATTGAGGGAGAAAAAAAATCGGTTGCGAAGTGGGCGGACAAGTTAAATGGATTGCAGGGGGTAACACCTACAAGGCGTACCGGCAGTGACGCCTGCCTAGATTTGCAGGGTGACACCGACATTTTTTATCACTCCGAAAAAGCCGCAGACGAGGCTCGACAGATTAGTGCGAAAGTCGGAATTCCTGCAGAAGAGATTGTTCCCGCTTCGGCAGAAGATCTCAAGAAATGCGGTGGCGGGGAAATGTTGGCCATGCCGGCAGCCACGCCTTCCGAGCTCGAACGCCTGAAAAACAAAGCCAAGGGAAACTTTGACAAGGCGCGTGCAGGAATTGAGTCGAGCATTGATGCCGCAGCTAAAAAGGCTGGTGAGGAAGTTAAAAAAGGCAAAGATAAGATTCATCCATAAACTCAGTGGTTCCTCTTTGAAACTTTGCGTCCTCTATAGTTCAAGGTTTTTTCTCGATTAAGCAAATGCCTTTAAACCACAGAGGACACAGAGTTTCACAATGGGAGCTCCTGAGCAATTACCACTTTGTCTTCAAGATCATCCCGGACTGTTCAGCCTGGACCATCCCCACAGCGCCTTCAGGCGCTATCAGTAATGAACCAAATACCCGCTCGTCGACTGAATCTTCCAGAGAAATATGGTTGTTGGTTCGATGGGCCGGTGTAGAAATCAATTCCAATTGACCGTCTTCATCCACACGAAACATCGTGAGCCGGTCCCAGTTTTGCGAGTCAATAACAGTGTCCGGCGCAAGTTGGATTGGCGTACCTTTGTCTTCCGGTCGCGTGAAACGGAATACCACATAGTTGGCATCGGAAGCCCGTTTGGAAAGTCGAATCTTAACAGTTTTATTTTCGCTGGGTACATGGGCGGCTTCAGATTGATCCGAGTGATGCTCCTCATGAATCGTCTTGCGTGAGAGACTGCGTGCGGTATTGGGGTCGAGCGGTTCCGTGCTGTTCCAGACGAGCAGATCGCGGTTCTCGTCGACTAACGAGGCTTTATGAGTCTGTAGCGCCGTAGCCACTTCTGTGTCGTACTTCCATGGCTCGTATATTTCGTCGGTCAAAATGAATTTGTCATCCGTGATGCGGAAACCCAACCCGCGAACGACGAAATCGGCCTGTTCGCCGGTATTCAGGCGGATCGAATAACGAGATTCAGCGATTGCAAGCGACGGAATGTATTGGGTTCGAAGCTTCTGTTCCCAACTCTTTTGTGACTGGCGTAAGGCATGGAGGGCCGAGCCAGCAAGGTTCAGCGCAAACTGTGCCGCTCGAAGAGTTGTTAAAGCAGCAGTTTTCCCTAGCATTCCACCCGGAATCTGCACCGGCGTACTTATAGCCACCGGGATGTCTGCGTAAACGTTGCTTTGGCGGGTGAGGATTTTCTCGATCAGATTCAAATCCATGTCAATTCGGGCTTTGCCGGTCACCGTGGCTTTTTCCTCCCGCACGGCATGTTCAAGTGGCTCCAAAGAATCTAGGTCGCGAAAGTAAATGGTTACCGGAATGCGCGGCAGAACAGCTGATATCCCTTTCTCCAATTCCAAACGCTCGTCGACCGGGCTGAGATAGATCGGCAAACTGCCGAGGTACATACGCTCGAAGCGCACCCGTTTAATCTGCAAATGCCTGTCCGCGGTCACGTGGCTGCGAATCTCAAAACGGACGCGGTCGGTGCTTACGTCTTTTAAGTCAATACTGTCAACTACAACCCCGACCGGATCAGCTTGTGCTGCTGGCGCCTGGCGGCCCAACAAAGGCATGGCTGCCGTTAAGAAGAAGACCAGTGTCCAGAAAAGCCTCATATTGAATGTCCTCACTTCTATAAAGCGTGAGAATCAGGCAAAATTACGCGGCGCCATTGATGTAGGGGAAATTGATTGTATCTGGGATTTGCTTGCGCAGATTCGCGGCTTTTTCCCGCTATTCTTAATTAAGAGGCTTTTGACCGTTTGACTACAGACCATCAACGCCGGGTGCGGGAGTTGTTTGATGCCGCATTGGATCAGCCTGCCGAACTGCGCCAGCAGTTCCTGGCAGGGGCTTGCAACGGCGATCAGAAGTTGATGGACACGGTCGGAAGGCTCCTGGCTGCGCAAGAGCGCAGTGCCGGAGTCTTGGATACGCCGGTTTGGCAAAGGCACGAAGCGGCCGCCGATCCCGGTGAGCCGGGATCTTTCATCGGTCCATACAAGATTCTCCAGGAACTCGGCGGCGGAGGCATGGGTATTGTCTATCAGGCGGTCCGTGCCGATGAGGTTTTCCACCGTATCTGCGCGATGAAAGTCATTCGCCCGGAGATATCGACCGACACATTGTTGCAGCGCTTCCGCCAGGAACGGCAGATCCTGGCGCGGCTCGACCACGTCAACATTGCACGCATTGTGGACGGCGGCTCAACGCCCGAAGGCTTGCCGTATTTTGTGATGGATTTCGTGGACGGACCTTCCATTAACAAGTTCTGTACCGAACATGCTCTGAGTGTCCGCCCGCGGCTGGCGCTGTTTCAGCAGGTTTGCGCGGCCGTGCAGTATCTCCACAACAACCATGTAATTCACGGGGATTTAAAGCCTCCCAACATTCTGGTAGGCAACGACGGCACCGTGAAGCTGGTGGATTTCGGAATCGCCAGCGCACTTTCGGCTGCCGATGGGCAAGAAAACACGGCACTACCGCTCATGACGCCGGGCTATGCCAGTCCTGAACAAATGCAAGGCAAACCATTAACGCCGGCCAGCGATGTTTATTCGTTAGGCGTAGTTCTCTACGAATTACTTACCGGATCTCAGCCGTTTCCGGCTACAGGACGCGGCAGACTTGAGCTGCTCAACGTAATCACTTCGCAAGACCCGACGCTGCCCAGCCTTGCGGCGAATTCAAGTCCATTACCGAGCCAGCGCCAGGCTGGCCGGGAATTCAAAGGAGATCTCGATGCGGTGGTGCTCCGCGCCATGCAACGCGATCCCGCGCGCCGCTATCGGTCAGCTACTGAATTGAATGCTGATATCACACGGTTTCTGGAAAATCGTCCGGTAAAAGCGCGTAAGACCAGCATGACTCGTCGCAGCAAGAAGTTTTTTGCCAGACATCGTGTTGGCGTTTTGGCGTCGTTGATTATCTGCGTTTTGCTGGTGACCACGACCTGGCAAGGGCTGGAAATGCACAAGCGCTACCAGCGATCACAGGAGCTCGAGAACCAGCTCCGCGTGTTGCAAACGCAGCTCGATGACCGGGTGAAAAAGCTGAACCCTCAGCTGGTGAATTCAGGCAATGTTCGAATCGATTCGCCCATGGCAAAACAACTTCAGGAAACAGAGCTTCGTGATGTCAAAAACCTGGCCGATGCCTACCGCACTTCATTTCCTGAAGCTGTGCGCCTCTGGCCAGGCATGACCGGTTCGCGGCAGGACTTGATTGATCGTACTGACCAATATTTGCGGCAGGTTGAGCCTTATGTCAGCCATGATCCCCAGGCGTCAGAACAGTTGGCTAGTGCATGGCTATGGCTGGCAAATCTGCAAGGGAATCCGCGGACCATTAATCTGCGTGATCGTGCGGGGGCTACTGCGAGTATCAGTCAGGCTTCGCGACTGCTGGAGAAATCGCCTGTGGTTTCTACGAGTTTGATGCAGCAAGTGAAAGCGTCCGCCCGGCAGATTGAGAGCGTGAACTAGATTTTGCGAACTACCTGTAGTCCCCTCCCTGATCATTCTATTCATGATGCAGTTTCAGTAAGTGCACATAGCTTCCCTGGTGAAACGTAATTCCACCCTCTTGTGAGGCAGTATCCCGTTTCAGACTTAGTGGACTGAGAACAAAATGAAACCTGAATCTAGGAAGGGCCGAACGCAAAAGAAGAATTTAACCAGCGATGACGGCCATGTTTCGCGTACCGAAAGATACACCGACGGAAGCCAGCCAGGAAAAAAACTAAGTCTGACGACAAGTACTACAAGAGCATGGATCGAAACATCACTGGAATTTTGGATGCTCACCGAGATTAATGAACCATGTCTTCTTTCTGAATTTCCAATTTCGTATCCAACATCTGCAAACCTACAGGAAGCCCACCAACCGCTGGGGCTCGAACCGTGACATCGAAAATGAGCGGCTGAATGTTATACTCTCGCGCCAAGGAGGGTTCGTGGGGGACGCGCTACCTTCTCAGGAAATCACTCGCCTACTTTCATCGATCAGCAACGGCGATTCTGCCGCTTCGGCGCAGTTGCTCGACCTGGTTTACCTAGAGCTGCACCGGCTGGCTTCCCGTTACATGAGCCGCGAGCGTGTTGATCATACTCTGCAAACCACTGGTTTGGTGCATGAAGCTTATTTAAAGCTTTTTGGCACCGATAATCCTCCTAGCCTTAACAATCGGGAACACTTCTTTGCAGTTGCAGCGAACCAGATGCGGCGTATCCTGGTGGACCACGCCCGTGAGCATTGCGCTCAAAAGCGTAAAGGCATCAACATTCCGATCGACGAGGCTTATCACGTGTCCAGCGGCAAGAACGAGGATCTGGTCGCCATTGATGACGCACTTAAAGAGCTGGCCGAAATCGATCCGGATGGAGCCAAAATCGTAGAGCTTCGTTTCTTCGGCGGCTATACCGACAAAGAAACCGCTCAAATTCTGGGAAAGAACTTGGCAAAGGTTCGCCGGGATTGGGAGTTTGCCCGCTCCTGGTTGTACGACCGCCTGGATGGAACCAAAGATTAATCTCCAAAAAGCGCAGGCGGCACGGGTCCGAGACCATGCGCCGCCTGACAACCTCCGATCAAATTTGCTTCAAGTCAGCGTCCCGAGAACAGCTCGCAGGTGAGCAGTGTGCCGTCGGTGATGGTCCAGCTCTCGCCGTCACGGAAGTCGACATCACGCACCACACAGCTGTCTCCATCCTCGTCCACCAGCTTGATGTCATACCAGCCCGGGGCGACCGACAGGTCAAAGCGGTAGTTGGGGTAGAAGATATCGCTGCCCAATCTGTCGCTGCCCCAGTGGGTGTAGCTGGTCGGGGAAACATACAGATGATTGATGCGATAGCTCGAACGGTTGAAAACAGTGAACGTACGTTGCTGGGCTGCGGCAGTCGTCGAGAAACCTACGGCGGTCGCGAGCACCAGCGCTCCAGCAACCAAAACTTTCTTAATCGTCGAGAACATGGTTGTGTCTCCTTTTTCGTTTGTCAGGTGACTTGCTGCTTACACTGATAGAAGCGGAGGTTTTCGGGAAATTTGCGCAGTTTGCTAAAGAAGAATTTTTCCTGAAAATAGGTGCCTAACGCCCGGGACCCTTCTTTGGATGGGATAATGTCTTAATGCTTCGTGACAAGAATCTGGTTCCGCTCTCTCACCAACATCAACACGCCCTCGCGTTATGTGTCCGGCTGGACCGTGCTCTACTAGCCGGAGAAGTTGACCCCGTACCCTGGCAGGCTGAAATCCAGCAGATCGTCGAACAGGAAATCATGATTCACTTTGCCGCTGAGGAGAAAGAAGTATTTCCCGCTGCGAAAGGCGATCCCGAGTTGGAAACAGTCGTCGAGGAACTGATTGAGGAACACGGCGTTCTCCGCGCTTTATTTGCACGTGCCATGCACCGCACGCTCGACACCGCGGGACTAAAGGCGTTTGTAGCCACACTTTCGCAACATATCCGCAAGGAAGAGCGGCAATTGTTTGAAGGCTTGCAACAGCGGCTAAGCCCGGAGCAGATGGCCTCCATCGGGAAAGGCCTGCAGCAAGCTCTGGCCGACGCTTCGAGTGCTTGCATCTTGCCGAATGAAGCTACACGCCTTCGTGCAAAATCCTGATTTTCAGGGCTGAATCCCAAAGCCCCCTCCATTCATCTAGTGGTCATGTATCAAGAATTGGCAGGTCCGGATTTCGAGGCTCAGTCTGCAATTGCGTCTTCCGCTGGTGGCACACTCTCGGATTCGTCGCTGCTGGATGCTTACTCCAAGGCAGTTGTCGGCGCCGCAGAGAAAATAAGCCCCTCAGTCGTGAAAATTGACATCGCTCAGGCCGCGCGCAGCCCCTCTGGCGAGCAGCGGGAACGGCAGGGAGGCGGCTCTGGCTTTGTATTCACTCCAGATGGTCTGATTCTCACCAACAGCCACGTAGTTCATGGTGCGGTGCGCATCCACGTTTCTCTTCCCGACGGACAGAACCGTTACCCGGCCCACGTAATTGGCGATGATCCGGCCACTGATATTGCCGTCATCCGTATTGACGCGCTCAGCCTGATCGCTGCCCCGCTCGGCGACTCGCAAAAGGTGCGGGTAGGTCAGTTGGCCATTGCTATCGGTAATCCGTATGGGTTTCAGTACACCGTGACTGCGGGTGTGGTGAGCGCCTTGGGCCGCTCGCTGCGTTCCTACTCCGGGCGTCTGATTGATGACGTAATTCAGACGGATGCATCGTTGAACCCGGGAAACTCCGGCGGTCCGCTGGTGACCTCAGACGGGCAGGTCGTTGGAGTCAACACTGCGACCATCATGGGTGCACAGGGGCTGTGCTTTGCGGTCGGAATTAACACCGCAAAATTCGTCGCTACCCGCCTGCTCCGTGACGGCCGCATTCGCCGCGGTTATATCGGTGTCGAGGCGCAGACAGTACCGTTGCATCGGCGCGTGGTTCGTTTCTACGATCTCGAACAAGAAAGCGGTGTGGTTGTGGCCTTCGTGACTCCAGGCAGTCCGGCACAAATCGCTGGTCTGCGTGAGGGAGACGTCATTGTTTCTCTCGACAAACAGCCGATTGCAGGCGTGGACGACCTGCACCGCTTGCTGACTGAAACCAAGCTAGGCTCCAGCAGCCAGATCGTCATTCTGCGCGGGACAGAAAGGCGCGAGCATTATGTCATCCCTCAAGAGAGAAACAGCGACTGAAGCCCATGCGGCCAGTCGCCGCCTCGGCTAAAATCGTTGCGTGCCTGAGAATGTGCGCCTGGAACGTGTGCTGGCCCAATTACGCCTGTATGAGCATCCCCTGCTCGATTTCTCGGCACGGGCCAAGGGGGAGGCGGTAGAGGTGATCATCCGTTTCAAAGATCCTTCGATTCCGGTTCACACTTATTATTTCGATCTTCATCCGCGTGATCTGGATCATGCGCAATTCGAGTGGACATTCCAGCGTCAGCTCTTTGACTGCCTGCACGACTACCTAATCGAGATGTTTACCCGTACTCCTCAGAATCGCACCGAGCGCCAGCGGGAAGGCCTGTGACCCTTCGCCAGATCATTGAACAGGAAATCATGCGGAAAGGACTGATCCCGTTCTCGCGCTACATGGAGTTGTGTCTTTATCACCCAGAACTGGGCTACTACTCGCGGAATGCAGAGCAATTTGGCAAAGCGGGTGATTTCTTCACCTCGAGCGATGTGCATGCAGTTTTTGCACGGTTGTTGGTCCGGCAATTTGAGGAGATGTGGCGACTTTTTGGTTCGCCGAAACAAATCGAGATTCTCGAACTGGGTCCGGGAAGAGGGTTGTTTGCGCGAGACGTGCTGGATTGGTCGGAGAAAAAGTTTCCTACGTTCTTCAAGTCGCTGCACTATGGCCTGGCGGAGCAGTCGCCATCTTTGCAGGAGAGGCTCAAGCAAAACCTAAAGCCTCATTTGGAATCGCGCCGTGCTTCACTGCTGCAGCAAAAACATAGCCAGGGAGACACGGCTCCAGCCGTGCCGCCAGAACCAGGGATTCAACGGGCTTTAGCCCCGGAGGTCCCGCTGATAATTTTTGCCAACGAACTGTTCGATGCGATTCCGGTTGAAGTTGTAAGCAATCAAGGTAATCTCACCGTTTCCTGGAAGGAAGGCCGATTCGAGGAGACGTGGATGGCCACGTCCAATGACGAACGTAAATTTCTTGAGAGCTACAGCGTCCCACCTCTACCGCGCGAGCGCCTCGAAGTCGCAATTGCCGCGGCAGACCTCATGGGGCAGATCGCCAGAACCATGCAAACCGGCATCTTCCTGACCATCGACTACGGCTACACACAGCAGGAGCAACAGGCAGGCCGCCACCGAGGAACGCTCAAAGCCATTCGCCAACATTCAGTCAGCGCCAGCCCCTACGAAGCTCCCGGAGAGCAGGACATCACCGCCGACGTAAATTTCACCGCGCTGACCGCAGTTGCCGAGCAAAATGGCATGACCGTGCAACCGCTGCGGACTCAATCGCAATTCCTAATGGGCATTGGAGAGAAGAATCAATTTGCCGATGCCTTTGAGAACTGCGGTTTGCCGCAGGAGCGCGCCAAAGTTGCTTTGCAACTAAAGCATTTGGTTACTCCCGCTGGCATGGGAGAAAGTTTCCAGGTGATGGTAGCCAGCAAGGGAATTGATCCCGAACTGGTGCGAAAGCTGAACGGCCTGAGTTTCGGCACCCGTAATCGATGAACGAAATCGCTTGTTAGTATGGATAGTTTTCATCGCAGAAAATGTGTCTCTCTGCCATCGAACCCTGTCTATATGGAAGATTGTTTCCCATGGCAGAAACGCGACAATCCGCAGCCCGGCCGCCGTATTGGCAAATATTGTTGGCCTTTGGAATCATTTACTTCGTGTGGGGATCAACATTCTTCGCCATCCGCGTAGGAGTACACGAAGTCCCTCCACTGTTGCTTGCCGCAATGAGATTCTTCGCCGCCGGGGTTGTAATGTACGTATGGTTGCTGCTCCGGGGCGAACCGTCGCCCACGCTGCGTGAATGGAGCGCAGCCTCGTTACTGGCGACACTGATCTTCGTGTTGGACTACGGCTGCTTGTTCTGGGCAGAGCAGCGCGTGCCATCTGGCATCGCGGCTGTCATTCTTGCGACCATTCCTGTATTCATCGCGTTGATGGAAATTCTGATTTTGCGAACGCAGAGGCTGACAGCTCGATTGGGTTTGGCACTGCTGATTGGAGTCGGCGGCGTAGCCATTCTGATGAATCATTCGTTTTCAGCGGGAGAAGCTCCTATCAGCCGGGCTGGAGCCGCGGCTTTATTATTTGCGTCGTTTACCTGGTCGATAGCAACCGTGCTCACCAAAAAACTTCCGCTGCCTGCTTCAAAACCTATGAGTTCAGCCGCACAGATGTTGAGTGGAGGGGTTCAACTGCTGGTGATTTCCACACTCTTTGGAGAATTTTCCGGATTTTCTGCCGGGGCGATTTCTTCGAAGGCGTGGATCGCGCTTCTGTATCTGATTGTGTTCGGTTCGATCATCGGCTTCACGGCGTATGTCTGGCTTTTGCACTACAGATCGCCGACGCTAGTGGGCACTTACGCGTATGTGAATCCAGTGGTGGCTGTGATCCTTGGCTATTTTGCCGGGGGAGAAACAATCGGGATGCGGACGGTGGCGGGAACGCTTTTTGTGTTGGTGAGCGTCATAACGATCACGACTGCTCCGAAGCAACTTAAACAGCCGGAACACCCCAAACCTGAACCGGCCCTCTCGGAAGCCAGTTAACGTTTCGCTTTTACTTCTTCGCGCTTGGCGGCTGAATCCAGCGGGCGGACAGGCTCTGTCATGCGCGCAGGGTCGAGAATGTCGTTGATCTCTTTTTCGCTCAGCAACTTTTTTTCTCGTGCAATTTCGATGATTGACCGACCGGTAGCCACCGACTCTTTAGCAATCTCTGCCGCCTTGGCGTAGCCGATGTAGGGATTCAATGCGGTAGCCAGCGACACTGTCGCCTGCACGTAGAAATCACACCGCTTCTTGTTGGCGGTGAGCCCTTTCACGCATTTGTTGGTGAACTGGCGCAGCATGTTGGTCGTGATGGTGATCGATTGCATCACGCTGTAAGCCATGGTCGGCATCATGACGTTCAGTTCCAGTTGTCCTGCTTGGACGGCCATGGCGACCGCCACGTCGTTTCCTACTACCTGGAATGCCACCATGGCTGCCAATTCGGGCATGACCGGGTTGATCTTTCCCGGCATGATCGAAGACCCGGGCTGTAGTCCCGGTAGGTTGATTTCTGCGAGTCCTGTGTTCGGACCGGAGGAAAGCATGCGGAGATCGTTGGAAATGCGAATCACCTCCAGCGCCAGATTGCGCAGCCCTGATGAGACTCTTGCCATGGCAAAGTTCGACTGCATGGCATAGCGCATGTCATCGACGGCCATCAGTTTTTGTCCGGAAATGCGAGACAGATTGCGAATCGCCTTCACTCGATAATCCGGATGAGTGTTGATTCCGGTGCCTACGGCCGATCCGCCTAATCCCAACTCACGTAAGGAATCGGAAGCCGTTTGAATCGCCTCTTTGGCCCGACGAATGGCACCGGCGTAGGCTTTGAATTCCTGTCCCAGACGCATGGGGACAGCATCCTGCATATGGGTACGTCCGGATTTGAGAATCTTGTGGAACTCTTTTCCTTTCTTCTCTAACCCCGAAGCCAGTAAATCCAACACTGGATAGAGCTTTTCTAATTCAAGCAACGTCGCCAGCCGCATTCCGGTTGGGAACACATCATTGGTGGACTGGCCATAGTTCACGTGATCGTTGGGATGGACCACTGCATAGTCGCCAAGCTCACCGCCGAGAATCTTCACCGCGCGATTGGCGATTACTTCATTGGAGTTCATGTGGAAGCTGACGCCGGCCCCGGCCTGAAATACGTCGACGACGAATTGGTCGTTCCACTTTCCTTTTTGTACTTCCTCGGCAGCCTGGATGATGGCATCGGCACGGTTCTTGTCGAGCAAGCGGAGAGACTTGTTGGCCTCCGCCGCCGCCTGTTTCACCATGCCGAAGGCGCGGATTAGGGTTGGATGCGCCCGCATACCGGAGATAGGATAGTTTTCCACCGCGCGCGCGGTCTGGATTCCGTAGTAAACATTCGCCGGGATTTCTTTGGTGCCGATCGAATCTTTTTCAGTACGCGTAGCCGTGGCCATGCACGCTCCTCGGAGTGGGTCTCTCAGAATCGTTCAAAAAGCAGAGCAGAACAGAAAATTATAGCAGCGCTATTGGGATTGGTTTTCGTCCCAGGGTTCGCAATCCAGAGATTGTCTTGTCTACATGCTAAAATTCGACCATCGCGTTGGATTGCGATCCGCATAAGTGGCCACCCAACAAATCCCCGATACTCTCGCCAAAGCACAACTGGTTTCTCGGCGCGACCAGAAAGTGGATGTGCTGGTGATTGGCGCAGGGCCGACCGGCCTCGCCTGCGGCATTGAAGCACAGCGCGCGGGGTTCGACGTCCTCGTCATTGATAAAGGATGCGTGGTCAATTCGCTCTATAACTATCCGGCGAACATGACTTTCTTCACCACGCCGGAACTATTGGAAATCGGCGATATCCCATTTAGCACGGCACATCAGAAACCAACCCGTGAGGAAGCCCTGGAGTACTACCGCAAAGTGGTCGAGCATTATGACTTGCCGGTCGCGCAATATCAGCGCGTTGAGATGGTGAGCGGAAAAGATGGCGATTTTCACGTCACGGCAATGGACAAGCTGGGGCGTATCTACGACTATCGGGCACGGAAATTGATCGTGTCGACCGGATACTACGACCTGGCGAACCAATTAGGCATCCAGGGGGAAGACCTGCCGAAAGTACAGCACTACTATCGTGAGCCGCATCCGTATTTTGACAGTGATGTGCTCGTTATCGGCGGAAAAAATTCCGCCGCCATCGCTGCACTGGATTTATGGCGCCACGGCAGCCGGGTCACGCTAGTCCATCGCGGTCCAGGGTTGCATCATCATGTGAAGTACTGGATCCTCCCCGACATTGAAAACCGGATCAAAAACGGAGAGATTGCTGCCTATTTCAACAGTGTAGTCCAGGAGATTGCGGCCGATTATGTTGCGATTAACACATCAGCCGGGCCGGTTCAGCTGAGGAACGATTTCGTGTTTGCTCTGATTGGCTATCATCCCGACTATGATTTCCTGCGTGCCATGGGAATCGAGCTTTCTTCCGAGCAGTGCCGTCCGGTGTGCGATCCGTTAACTTTGGAAAGCAATGTAGCCGGAATCTATGTGGCGGGAGTGATTGTCGCCGGTTCTCGCACCAATGAAATTTTTATCGAAAACGGCCGCTTCCATGGAATCCAGATCGCGGCCGACCTGAAAAGCAAGCTGGCAGCCTAACTCAGTTATGTCAGCGCCACAGCTTCCTCTCCCAACTGCTGATTAATCAAACGGCTCATCAGTGCTTTGAGTTGTTCTCCGCTTTTCGCCAGGACAAAATCCTGCTTGGCATCATCCCAATCCAGCTTAAAGCTGGTGGAAAGCGCCGAAATCCAAATCTGCCGCACTGGGGCATTGGGAGAGATCACAAACCGGTTGCCGTCGTCGAAAGAAATGTGCAGCGCACCGGCCTGGTCTTCCACTTCAATGTCGGCAGAATCTTCGGCCACAATCAGGCTCTGCTTCAGGGATTCCAGCGAATGATCGGCTTGCTTGCGAAAGCTGTTCTCATCGAGCATGACGGCATTATAAATTCTTCGACACTCAAAGCTGATATAACTTGTCGATTTTCGCCGCCATGATGAGATCGCTCTCGGTGAGGCCGTCAATCTTGTGGGTCCACAACGTCACTTCCGCCTTGCCCCATCCCAGCAGAATATCGGGATGATGACCCTGTTCCTCGGCCACCTCGCCCACCCGATTGACGAAGTCCAATGCTTTTTTGAAATCAGGAAATGTATAAGCACGCGTAACGTGATGCTCGTTGACGGTCTTCCACTGTGGTACTTGTTGCATCAGCTTCCGCAATTGCTCACCTTGAATCGGAGGAACGCCGCCCTTGCAGGGAACACAAGTCTTATCGGCTAAGCTCGCCATAAAACACCTCTACTTGTCAGTTTGCCGCAGCTTGCTGGAACCGGCAACTATTCGGTGGGCCGCAAAAGCACAGGATTGCTGGGGCATTCTTCAAAGCACACTCGCTGGAACGATCGAAACGATGGCTGGCGGAGTCATTCGGAGTCCAGGATAGTGATAGCAGGTAGTTATCGAACTCCGGCGGTTTGTGACCTCGGCAAGGGGTGAGAGAAGCAGTCAACAGAGGACCCCCTGAGGACAGAATGCGGTACATGCCCTTTCTCCTCGAGGAAGTTGATGTTAGGGAGAAACCGACCTCACCACCGCGCTGGGGGCGCGTCCAACAGACTTGGGTATCCGAAATATGAGGCAATTTTAGGCCGCAAATCGGGCTTGCATCGTCCGGTTGAGCATCGCCGCGCGGTCAAACGCATTACTGGAGCGAACTGGCCACGTTCGAGAAAGCATTATTCGCATTCGATCCGATAAGGCGGACCGTGCCGACGACCAGCACCAGGATGACCGCCAGCATTACGGCATATTCCGCAATGTCTTGCCCTTGGTCTTCCGACCAAATGCGCTTCATAAAATTGAGCATTGTATGCCCCCCTGGAATTGAAACATGATGCCTAGATTGCAAAGAATTGTCAATCGGGGTACGGCTCATTTGCTCATCCGGCGCGGGTTTGACGGGGGAGCTTAAAATGGACGGCAAATGTCTCTCGCGCTGGAATTCCATCAAATTTCCAAAGAATACCGCAATTTCCCCGGCCGCCGACTGCGGGCCCTGGATGATTTTTCCTTACAGGTGGAAAAGGGAGAGATTTTTGGTTTTTTGGGTCCCAACGGCGCCGGAAAGAGCACCGCAATCCATTTGGCAATGGGGTTCATGCTTCCCAGCCACGGCAACGGACGTCTGTTAGGAGAGCCATTTGGCCACGCCAAAACCCGCCGCCGTGTCGGATTCCTAGCCGAAAATGTTGCCCTCTACCATCGCCGTGCCCAGCGTTTGGTCCAGTTCTACGCGGCTTTGAATGGCATGCACGGAGCCGAACTGGAGAAGCGCTCCGTCGAGGTGCTGGATGCGGTGGGGTTACTGGAGCATGCCAGCCGCAACGTAGGCAAGTTTTCGCGAGGGATGCTGCAGCGTGTAGGTCTGGCGCAGGCACTGGTCAACGATCCGGAATTGCTCATTCTTGACGAACCCACATCTGCATTGGATCCACTGGCGCGGGTGAGTATCCGCGAATTGTTATTGCGCGCGCGAGAGCAAGGTAAAACGATTTTCCTCAGTTCTCATTTGCTATCTGAAGTGGAATTGATCTGCGACCGGGTAGCGGTACTCCATCG
>Ga0068858_100000495_pt1 | contig 41172 bp, 32 predicted proteins | sample KBSSwiS12_FD_66589 | JGI IMG/M metagenome (GOLD analysis project Ga0068858, IMG submission 66589) | Switchgrass rhizosphere microbial communities from Kellogg Biological Station, Michigan, USA - KBS Switchgrass S1-2 | ecosystem: Host-associated > Plants > Roots > Rhizosphere > Soil ... | reverse complement strand
GAGTACACGCCCCCGACGATCTTCAGCGATCCATCGGCGACGTGCTCCGCCAGAATCGGATGCGATGCCTCGAGCTGCGCGACGACTGCCTCCACGTTCACTCGGATGGCGTTGTCGGAGAGCTCGCCCTTCATCGCACGCGCCTTCTCCACCGACGGCTTGATCGCGTCGAGGAGAGCCGGCAGGTGGCCAGGCGCTTCCCCGCCTTCGATCGCAGCTCCCACGGCGCCGCACGATTGATGGCCCATCACCACGATGAGCGGCACGTGGAGGTGCTCCACCGCGTACTCGATGCTCGCGATCTCGGGATCGCCCGCGATGTTCCCGGCCACGCGGACCGTGAAGAGATCGCCGAGCCCCTTGTCGAACACGATCTCCGGAGCTACGCGCGAATCGGCGCAGGCGAGGACGACCGCGTGCGGCTGCTGGCCGCTCGCGAGCTCGGTGCGGCGGGCCGCCGTCTGATGCGGGTGCGTCACGTGGTGGCTCGCGAAGCGCTCGTTTCCGGCCTTGAGCTCGGTCAAGACGGATGACGGCGTGGGAGCGGTGGCGGTCGGGTGGGCCGCGCCGAGAAGGGCGATTCCAAGCAGAATCGCGGCGATTCGTTTCGACTTCATGGGCGCGCTGCTCCTTTCCGCGCGGCGAGTCTCGAGACGGGGCCACGCAGGATGACGTAGGGGATGAGGGCCAGGAACACGGGGACGATCAGGATCTGAAGGGGGCGGATCTTGTGGATCGCGATGACCTGATACACAACGTCCAGTGCCATCGCGATCGCGAAAATCTTTCCCACGTCCTTCCAGCCCTCGCGGACGAGCCTGCCGCGGTGCTCAGGGTCCTTCAAGAGCGTTGCGAGATACGGCGGGCGTCCCTCACGGCCGTCCCGGATGCCGGATCGAATCGCGAAGATGGCAGCCATCACCGGCTGGAGGATGAGCCGGAGCGTGAGCGGCCCGTCGGCCCTGCCGATCAGCTCGTCCCAAAATCGCTGCAAGAGATCGCTCATCGACCCTCCCGAAACGCGGCCATCGCGTGTCCGACCTGGATCACGAGGCCGGGGCTCCCTTCTCCACCACGATCTTGATGATCTTGCCAGTGAACCGGTTGTTCCCCTGCTTGTAGTCCTCGGTCACGGGCGTCTCGTCGTCCCGGCCCACGTCCACGCCTTCGTCGCCCGAGTATGCGAACGGCATCGTGTGCTCGACGCGCGTCTCGCCCACCTTGGCGCCATCCACACTGAGGCGACTCAGGCCGCCCGACCCCGGCTGTCCGCCATCATAGATAAAGTCATAGCGCACGGTGTGGCGTCCGGGAGCGAGGGGCGCGGGGCTCGATACCGTGTATCGATCGATGCCGCCGTAGTTGTAGACCTCGTACACGCGGCCACCCTTCATGTAGAGCGCCCACCCGCCGAACCGACCCGCCTGAGCGATGATGACGCCGTTCGCACCCCCGGCGGGGATGTCGAGGTCCGCCGTAATCGAGTGCGACTGCCCCTTCACGTTGATGAACGCATTCTCCGCGATGCCGGTCATGCCCTCATGGAGCGTCAGGGACGTCCGGTTTCCGATGAGATCCGGCCGGCCCGCCATCTCGGGGTTGAATCGTTCCACGCGCCGGTCGTCGAGCGGGTAGACGTGATTCTTCACCGCCTCCTGGTCGAACACGGCCCGAAGCTCCTTCAGCTTCTGCGGATTCTGCGCGGCGAGATCGTTGGCTTCGCTGAAATCCTGTTCGACGTTGTAGAGCTCCCACTTGTCCTGATCGAACGGAGGCAGCTTGGCCACGATCCACGGGATCGAGTGCCGCGTGGCCGCGACCCAGCCGTCGTGATAGATCGCACGGTTGCCGAACATCTCGAAGTACTGGGTCGTGTGGCGCTCCTTGGCCTTGTGATCGTCGAACGTGTACACGAGCGAGACGCCGTCCATGGGGCGCTGCTTCGCGCCGTTCACCATGATCGGCTCCGGCAGCCCGGCCGCCTCCAGCACCGTGGGCGCGATGTCGACGACGTGGCTGAATTGACTCAGGATCTCGCCGTGCGCGTTCTTGATTCGGGCAGGCCACCGGATGACGAGAGGATTCCTCGTGCCGCCGAAGTGCGATGCGACCTGCTTCGTCCACTGGAAGGGCGTGTCTCCGGCATGTGCCCAGCCCACGGCGTAGTGCGGGAAGGTCATGGGTCCGCCCCACTCATCGAGATGCTTGAGCTGGGAGGACGCATCGCTCACGATGCCGTTCAAGGCGAGCATCTCGTTGTAGGACCCGACCGGGCCGCCTTCCGCGCTCGCTCCGTTGTCCCCCACGATGTAGAGGAAGAGCGTGTTGTCGAGCTCGCCCGTCTCCTCCAGGGCGTCGACCAGCCGGCCGATCTCGTGGTCGGTCTGCTCCGCGAAGCCGGCGAAGGTTTCCATCTGGCGCGCGCAGAGCTTCTTCTCGTCCACCGAGAGCGAATCCCAGGCCGGGATCTCGGCCGGCCGCGGTGTCAGCTTCGTTCCCGGCGGGATGACGCCCATGTCGAGCTGCCGCTTGAACGTCTCCTCGCGCAGCTTGTCCCAGCCCTGATCGAACTGACCCTTGTACTTGGCGATCCACTCCTTCGGGACGTGGTGCGGCGCGTGGGTCGCCCCGGTCGCGAAGTACATGAAGAAGGGTTTGTCGGGCGTGAGCGCATGCTGGAACTGGGCCCACGCGATCGCCTTGTTGGTCATGTCGACGGTGAAGTGATAGTTCGGATCGTTCGGTGGCTCCACGCGCGTCTGGCCGTCATAGATGGCGGGCGCCCACTGGTTGGTCTCGCCGCCGATGAATCCGTAGAACTTGTCGAACCCGGAGTGCGTCGGCCACCGATCGTAGGGACCGGAGACCGACACTTCCCACGGCGGCGTCTCGTGGTACTTGCCGAACGCGGCCGTCGAGTAGCCGTTCAAGCGCAGGATCTCCGCCAGAGGCGTCACGCTGGCCGGCCGGACGCCGGTGTTGCCCGGAAACCCGGTCGCCAGCTCCATGATGGCCCCGGCGTTGTTGACGTGGTGATTCCGTCCCGTGAGGAGCGCGGTGCGGGTGGGCGAGCAGAGCGACGTCGTGTGGAATCGATTGTACCGGAGCCCGGTGGACGCGATCCGCTCGAGCGTCGGCATGTGGACGGGCCCGCCGAACGCGGAGGCCTGCCCGAAGCCGATGTCGTCGATCAGGACGACCACGACGTTGGGCGCGCCGGCCGGAGCCTTCACCTCGACGCGCGCCGGAGCTTTCGCCTTCCTCGCGTCGGTCTCGTGGATCGTGGGAGGCTCGGGCTCCTGGATCGGGAGCACGCGGCGATCCATGGTCCCGGTCTGAGGGGTCCTCGAGATCTGCGCGCAGCCGGCTGTCATGAGAATGGTGCACGCCGCGATGACGTTCCTGGTCGATACCCACGAAGACGACGGCCGACGCCGCAAGCCAACCTCCTCTGATTGTCGTTGAGGTGAAGGGGAGCGATGCGCCCCCGGGCGTGAGACGGCAGTGTCCCCCGCGGTGGGACACGAAGCAAGGCGGATTGTCGGGCCTAGGGAGCGCCTCCGGAACCACGCAGCTCATCGAGAAGCTGGCGCGACGCGGGATCGGATGGGTCCGCCGCCGCCAGACGCTCCGCGTAACGGAGCGCGCGGACGCGATCGCCGGAATCCCGCGCGATCGTCGCTCCAGCGGCGAGAAGGTCGAGGGACTCGGGCGTCCGGCGCAGGGCTCGGTCGATCTCGTCGAGCGCTTCCTTGGTTTCGCCCGACGAATGGAGCGCGATCGCGTACACGTACGCGAAGCCGGGATTGGCCGGCTCGAGCCGTGCGGCCAGGGCGAGCTCCTGAACCGCATCCGGCGCTCGATGGAGCCGCACCAGGGTGAGGCCGAGCGCGTGGTGGAGCGAAGCCGCAGGCGCGTGGCGCAGCCCCTCGCGCAGCACGAGCTCGGCTTCCGGATCGCGCCCCTGCATGCGGCGCATGTCCGCGTAGTTCGCCCAGGCAGGGACGTAGGTGGGCAGCAGCCGAATAGCCGCCTGGAACTGGTCCTCGGCTTCCGCGTATCGACCGAGCTGCGCGAAGAAGGTTCCGAGGTTGGTGCAGTGCTCCGGACGGTCGGCGTGGAGCTCTTGCGATGCGATGTACTCCGCAGCCGCCTTCTCGAACGAGCGCCGGTCCGCGTCGCTGAAGTCCCCCGCGGGAGCGGATGCGAGCACCCGCGCCGCTTCGATGCGCACGATCCGCACCGGATCGTCGAGGTAGGACGGGAGGAGCCGCATCTGGTCCTCGAGCGGAAGCCGCGCGAGCACCGTGATCGCTCCGGCGCGGACCCAGGCGCTCGGATCCCGGAGCGCGGCCCGCGCCGCGGCGACCCCCTCTGGCCCTCCCCGGTCCGCGATCGCGCCGACCGCGGCCGCGCGCGCGATCTCGGGCTGCGTCGAGTCGCCCAGGACCTGCGCCAGCCTGTGGTCCCGCTCGGCTTCGTGGATGCGTCCGCCGAGCGCCGACGCAAGACGTTGGTAACCGGGCTTGGGCTCTGGATGCCAGCGCCGGATCGCCGTAGCCGCCCAGCGCGCATCGCGGTCTCCGTGGCAGCTCTGACACGCGTTCGGGACGCCGAGCGTGAGCGTGAGATCGGGCCGCGGGATGCGCAGGCTGTGGTCGCCGCGCCGGTGGATCACCATGTACGAGCGCTCGGGCATGTGGCACGCCATGCAGCGTCCTCCGGCCCCCGCGGGATCGTGGCCGTGGTGCTCGCGTGAATCGAAGCGCGCTCTCGCGTGGCACTGCGCGCAGAGCGCATTCCCCTCCGCGCGAAGCCGGCCGCTGTGGGGATCATGGCAATCGCTGCACGTGACCCCCGCGTGGTACATCCGGCTCTGGAGGAACGAGCCCCATTCGTAGACCTCCTCCCGCTGCTGGCCGTCCGGGAAGTAGAGCGACGTGTCGAGAGTCGCGGGAAGGTAGTGGTCGTAGAGATTCCGCCCGGGGCGGTAGTCGGACGCCACGACCGTGCGCCTCATGTGGCACGGCGCGCACGTCTGGATCTCGGCCTGGAGCGGTCCTCCGTGCGGTCGAGCGCTTCCGGTCGCGGGGTCGATGGCCCACGCTCGAGCCGCGCGCTCGCGGAAGGAGACCGCGAGCCCCATCGATTCGCCGGCACGCGGCGTTCGACCCTTCGCCCCGTGCCCCCACGCGACATGCGCCGATCCCGGCCCGTGGCACGCCTCGCACGAGACATCGATTTCGGACCAGGTGGTGCGGTACGTGCGCAGCCGGGCGTCATAGTTCCGCTTCAGATTCGTGGAGTGGCAGTCCGCGCACATGAAGTTCCAGTTCTGCTGCGGACCAGTCCAGTGAAGCTCGTCCCCGTGCGCGATATGTTCCTTGGGATAGAGGTGGAACCAGCGCTGCCCGCCCTCCGACTCGGGACGCGCGTCCCAGGCGATCGAGAACGCCTGGAGCCGCTTTCCCTCGAGCTCGAGCAGGTATTGCTGAAGCGGATAGACGCCGAACGTGTAGCGCACCGGAAGATCGATCAGCCGGCCGGCCGGACCGTCGGTGCGGATCATGTAGGCCGCCCCGCGGCGGAAGAACGTCGTGGTCACGTCGCCGTAGCGGAAGGTCGCGTCGCGGAAGTCGCCGAGCACGGTGCTCGAATCGGCGGGGCGCATGGCCAGATCGTGATGGGAGCCGCGCCAGAGCCGCGCTTCCTCGGCATGGCAGGACGCGCAGGCCGCGCCGCCGACGTAGGTCGCATTCGCAGCATCGTCGCGCGAGGACCACGACGAGCACGAACTGGCGGCCATGAGCGCCAGAGTGATCAGGATGGATGAGGGTCGGGGGCTTCCGGTCACCCGGAAGGTATCGCTCAGTCGGCGGAAGAAATCAAATCAGGCGATGCGCTCGAAGCCCTGGCTCGAATTGGCGTCGATCTGACTCTGGACTTCCCGGCGGAGCTCGTTGGGATGGGCGATCGGGTCGAAGATCTCCGGCGTGCCGCCGGTCCCGTGGATCGTAACCTTGCCGAAGCCGAGGGTCTGGCCCAGAGGGCTCTCTTCTACCGACACGCTCTCCACCTTCGAGAGCAGGAGCTCGGTGGTGCTCCGGGTCAGGAGGCCCTTCTTCACCAGCACGCGCCGGGTCGTCACCGCGATCTCGGTGGCGTTCCGCTTGAGGGCGCCCAGCGCCACCCAGGCCGATCCCCCGACCGCGAGCACGGCGGCCACGATCGCCAGCGGAACCGTGAAGATCCCCTTCGGTCCGTGCCACACGAACGCCATGATCAGGAACAGGCCCGCGAGGATATCGAGGGCGCACCCCACGAGGACCTCGGGAGCCATGACGATCCAGTGCAGCCGTCCCCGGTGGACGACCGTTTCACCCGGCAGAAGATTCGTGTCGACGTAGGCCATGGAGCCTCCTTCGAGACGGATCATCGGCAGGCGCATGGGCGTGCTGAAGTCCGATCGCGAACCCCTCCGTAGGAACGGGCCGGTCCAACCCTTCCGGACCGGAGCCCATCCAACCCGGCGTTCGCAGCAACTCCCAAAGGAGGCAACCGACTGATGATCCATCGATTCCGGGCCGTCCTGGCTGTGGCGCTCGCGCTGGCGGCCGCCCTTTCCGCCGCACCCGTAGAGGCCGCGCCAATGGACCCGTCGTGGGTCGCCAAGTGGCGCTCCGACCTCGCCTTCATGGCCGACAGCGTGCCGCCCAGGCACCCAAGCTTCTACCACGCGGTCTCGCGCGAGCGGTATCGCGCCGCCCTCGACTCGCTGAGCGCGCGCCTCCCGACCCTGGCCCAGCATCAGGCGGTGGTGGAGCTGGCGCGGATCGTCGCTCTCGTCGGCGACGGTCACACCCGCCTCACGCTTCCCTGGGACAGCGGGGCCGGGTTCTTCACAGGACACGCCCCCACGGCGCCGTCCAACGTCGATGGTCTCGCGTTCCGGCAGTATCCGATCCGTCTCGGCCTCTTCGGCGACTCCCTGTGCGTGACGCGAGCCGATTCCCTCCATCGCGACCTGCTCGGCGCGCGCCTCGTCCGGATCGGCAGCCGCTCCGCGGCCGAAGCCATGGCGCTGGTCGAGCCGACGGTGTCGCGCGACAACGGCAGCCAGGTGCGTGGGCTCCTTCCCATCTCGATGGTCTGCCCGGAGATTCTCGAAGCGCGCGGCGTCGCATCCGACATGGAGCGCCTGCCCATCGTGGTGGAGCGCGAGGGACGGCGGGTGGAAGCGGTGCTCGAGCCGGCGCCGAAGGGAGCGACCCTGACCTGGATCGAAGCGCGCTCCGGCGAGCCGCCGCTTCGCGATCGATATCCGGAGCGGAGCCACTGGTTCCGCGTGCTACCCGGAACGAAGACGGTCTACGCACGCTATCGCGCGGTGATGGACGACAAGGACGAGAGCGTGGCGCAGTTCGCCGACTCGCTCTTCGCCGCGGTCGATCGGACCCACGCCGATCGCCTGATCCTCGACATGCGCGGCAACGTCGGCGGGAATGGCTTCCTCAACAAGCCGCTGCTCCAGCATCTCATCCGGGCGGAGCGTCTCGATCGCCCCGGCGGACTCTGGGCGATCGTGGACCGCGGCACCTTCTCCGCCGCGGTGATGCTCGCGGCGGATCTCGAGATGCGAACGCCGACGATCCTCGTGGGCGAGCCGACCGGCGGACACCCCAATTCCTGGGGCGATGCCAAGCGGATCGTGCTCCCCAACACGGGGCTCACGGTTCGCGTGTCGAGCCTCTACTGGCAGCTCACGAGCCCGCAAGACACGAGGGATGCGATCGTGCCTCACGTCCCGGTCACGGAGAGCTTCGCCGATTGGCGCGCGAACCGCGATCCCGCGCTCGAAGCCGCCACCGCGGGCGTGGGGCGCGGCGATCCGTCGGGCCACTGGAAGGGCGCCATGGCGATCCAGTTCCAGCGCTCGGACCTCGACCTCGTCCTGGCGCGGAGCGGCTCGACGTGGAGCGGTCGCGTGGACATGGCCGACGCCGATCTGCACGACGCGCCGCTCGGCGCCACCCAGGTGAGCGCCGGCAATCTCACGACGCACTGGGGCGCGAAGGGAAGCGAGACCACCTTCCGCGCACGCCTCGCCGGAGATCGTTGGGTGGGGCTCATCCGATACAAGGGGATCGACTTCCCCGTGGTGCTCGAGCGCGCGCCGGGGGACGCCGCGGCCGCGGAGCCCGCCGCGCACTAGCCCCGACGGCGCGCGAGATCGGCTACCCTGAGCGGATGACGTTCCCCCGCGCGGTGTTTCTCGACCTCGACGACACGATCCTCGACGACAGCGGAGACTCCCATCTCTGCTGGGTCGAGGCATGCGCGGCGCACCGGCACGGCGAGCTCGAGCCGTCGCGCGTGAACGACGCCATCCAGCGCGTTCGCGCCTGGTACTGGAGCCATCCCGATCGCCACCGCGAGGGCCGGCTCAGGCTCGACGAAGCGCGACGCGAAGTCGTCGAGAGAGCGCTCGCCGAGCTCGGCGTGTGCGCTCCCGACGTCGCGGCCGGCATCGCCTCCACGTACAGCGAGCTGCGGCGTCAAAAGATCCGCCCGTTCGATGGAGCGGTGGAGACGGTGCGCTGGCTGCGTTCGCTGCCGCTCCGGCTCGCGCTGATCACGAACGGGAGCGCCCTCGATCAGCGAGAGAAGATCGAGCGGTTCCAGCTCGCGGATCTCTTCGATCTCGTTCTCATCGAGGGGGAGCTGGGCTTCGGCAAGCCCAACCCCCGCGTCTACCGCCACGCCCTGGACTCGCTCGGTGTCGAGCCCGCCGATACCTGGATGGTGGGCGACAATCTCGAGTGGGAGGTCGCGGTTCCGAAGCAGCTCGGGCTGACGTGCGTGTGGGTGGACCGACACGCGCGGGGTCTTCCACCGGGCTTCGACCCGGTTCCCGATCGGATCATCCACCGCCTCTCCGAGCTCAGGGCCTCGTTCCCCATCGGCTGACCATGCGTCCCCGGCTTTGGGTGTGGCTGATGCTTCTTCTCCCCGTCTCGTCGTGCTCCGTGGATCCAGCGGAGCGTGATTACGACGCCGCGCTTCGCGGCGAGGAGACGGGCCTGTCGCGAAGACAGCAGCTCGCACTCGTCGAGAGCGCCATCGCGCTCGAGCCGCGGCGCGCGACCTACCGCGAGACCCACGCGATCTACTCGATCGACGTGCGCGAGTTCGCGCGCGCGGCGGCCGACCTCGATACCGCCATCCAGCTCGCGGATCGGCCCTACCTTCGATTCCTGCGCGGCCTCGTCGCGTGCCAGCGGGGTGAGTACGAGGCGTCGCTTCCCGACTTCGACCGAGCCATCGCGGAGCAGCCCAAGAACGCGCAGTTCTATCGCGGAAGGTCCCTCGCTCGATCGGCCCTGGGTCGCTACGAGGAGGCGCTCGAGGACGCGGATCGTCTGCGCACGATGGCGCCCCAGCAGGGCGAGACCCACTACGCCCGCGGCGTGGCGCTCGCCGGCCTGGCGCGTCTGCGCGAGGCGGTCGATGCCTACGATGAGGCGCTCCGAATCCGGCCGGAGCTCGTCTATCCGATCCGCGCGCGCGCCGACGCGAGAGAGGCGCTCGGAGACACGCTTCGAGCGCGGACGGATCGTGAGGAGGCTGACGCCAAGGAGCAGAACGCCTTCGCTCCCGCCGTCGATCCCTTCCGGTACTGAGGCGCTCAGGTCAGATGTAGTGCTTTCCCCGCCGCCACGCTTCATCCAGAGGGATCTCGAGGCGGCGGCAAATCCAGATCGGCACTCCCGTCTCGTCCGGCATCGCATGGGGTGCGCTGGTGCGGGCGACCTCGCGCACCTCGATGAACGCGCGCTCGAGGCTTTCCCGACTGTCCCCGACGATGACGTACGCCATGGGAGTGCGCGCGCCGTAGCCCCAGAGGTAGTAGTTGTTGTGCTGGCTCACCGCGCGAGGGAGACCGTAGCGCCGGCCGTAGTAGTTGATCGCCGCGGCCTCGCCGTAGTTGTCGGCCACGATGAGGCATCGAGCGCGCTCTTCCGACGGTAGCGAGCGAACGGCCGAGGCCACCTGCGCCGCCAGCTCGGGCCACCCGAACCGGTCGGCGAGGAACTGCGGCAGCTCGCCCCTGTCCCGACGCTCCTCCGAGGGCGGACGCATGCCCAGCGCCCGCTCGTAGGCGATGAACGAGGGCACGGGCAGCATCGGAATCGCGAACGGAGCTGCGAGCGCGAGGTCGCCGAGGGCGGCCGCGACGGGCAGCACGCGCGCCCATCGAAGCCGTCGCTCGGTCGCGTTCTCGATGAGCACCGAGAGGCCGGCGATCACCGGCGGAAACGCCGCGACCGCGTAATAGGGCTTGCTGCGGCTGAACGCGAGCACGGCCAGCGAGAGAAGGGTCATCCATGCGAGCGGCCGCCCGCGACGAAGCACTGGAGCGGCGAAGAGGCCCACGAGGCCGGCCACGAGCCACGGCGCCATCAAGGGCCCCATCTCCAACAGCAGGCCCTTCAGGAATCCGAGCGGTCCCTGGGCCGTCATCTTGAAACGCTGCGCGTTCTCCATGAACTCGCGTGTCGGCCAATCGTTCTGGACCTGCCAGACGACGTGCGGCGCCACGATCAGCGCCGCGATCGCCACCGCCAGGTAGGGCCCCGGGCCTCGCAGCACCCGAAGACGCGTGGCAGCGAGGATCACCACCCCGGCCGCGGCGGCAGCGAGGAGCACGCTGATCTTGTTGAGTGTGCCGACTCCGACGCAGAGGCCGAGCAGGACCCAATCGCGCCGCCGGCCGTGCTCCAGGACGTCCAGGACGACGAACGCGAGCGCGGCCCAGAAGAGGAGCTCGAACGAGTTCATGGAGTAGTAGCCGGTGATCCCGAGATAGGAGGGCGTCGCGAACGCGATGACGGCCGCGAGGGCTCGCGCGAAGCTCCCGCCCCCGAGGCGCGCCGCGAGACGCGCGGTCATCCAGATGAGCGCCCCACCCGCGAGGGCCGGCAGGATCCGCATCGAGAGCATCGAATCCCCGAAGACCGCTTTCCACGCCGCCAGGACCGCGATCGAGACCGGCGGGTGATCGACGTAGCCCCAGGCGAGGTGATTCGAGCAGTCCCAGTAATAGAGCTCGTCCCGGAAGATTCCGTAGCCCAACCCCAGCGTGAGGTGGAGGGCGATCTGGACGAGCGCGAGCACGAACGGGACGGCCATGGCGGCACGATACCTCATCGAAGTCCCATCCACATGCGCGCTTGGCGGTTAAATGGGTTCAGGACCTGCCCCGACCTGCCGATAACTCCTGGGTCGCTCTCGCAGCGGGTCGACCGCGGCGATTCACTCATGGGGGAGGTTTCATGAATTCTTGTCGCTGGGGTCTCAACACCGTAGCCGCGCTCACACTCACGCTGGCCCTGTCGGCCTGCCAGAAGGCTTCGTCGGACGTGTCGTCGACGATGCCGCCCGAGGATCAAACCACGGCCATGAGCCAGACTCCGACGCCGGAGTCCGCTCCCGTCACCGAAACCCAGGCCACGCCCGAGCAGCCGGTCGCCAGACTCGAGCCTGTGGTCGTGAAGCCGGCGCCGAGGAAGTCGGCGTCCACCAAGAGCACCACCAAGTCGACGACGGCCGTGCCGGCGTCGGAGAGCCGCACGGTGTCGCTGCCGGCCGGTTCGACGTTCGACGTCGAGCTCGCGACGGCCGTCAACACCGGTCAGAGCAATGTGGGAGACAAGATCGAGGCCAAGCTCGTCACCCCTTTGAAGGGCGATGACGGGTCGACGATCGCTCCGGCGGGCGCCGTGATCCACGGCGAGATCGCGGAGCTCACGCGCGCGAGCAAGTCGCGGGCGGAAGAGGATCGCGCGTCGGTGAAGCTCGCGTTCACGTCGGTCGAGACGGTGTTCGGCGAGAAGACGCTGGCCGCGACGGTCACGAACGTCGAGTCGCTCAAGGCGGGCAGCACCACCAAGCGCGACGCGCTGGTGATCGCCGGCAGCGCGGCGGCGGGCGCCATTCTGGGCAAGGTCGCCGGCCACGATACGAAGGACGCGATGATCGGCGGCCTCGCGGGCGCGGTCGTCGGCACGGGCGTCGTGATGGCGCAGAAGGGGCACGAGCTCGACATCCCGGCGGGCAGCAAGGTGTCGCTGCGCTCGGATCAGCCGATCACGGTCGTCGCGCGCTAACCAACACCGCTTCGCAGCTTCACAGCGCTCCTCGCGGATCTCGCGGGGAGCGCTTCTTCATTCCCGCTCGTCGCTTGGGCCCGCGAGTCCGTGGAGCGACATGCCTGGCTTGAGCTGGGCGAAGAGCGCTCCCAGCCGGGCGGGCGCGGCCTGATCGCCGCTTTGCGCCAGGATCTCTCCGGCGCGGCGGAGCGGCTCCGCGGCTCCGGCGTCGTCGCCTTGGATCTTGCGGCAGATGGCGAGCATCCACGGAAATTGCCACTGGTCCGGGTACGCGCGCGTCGCCGCGTCGTAGATGGTCGCCGCGGACCGGAGATCGTTCGAGAGAATGCAGATCTCCCCGACCCGCTGGATGCGGCGGGGATGGACGTGCCGCTGCGCCAGGTCGGCTACGAAGCCGGGCAGGAGCTGCGCCACGTAGCTCGCGACGATCGTGCTGTCTTGAAGCGGACGGATCGTCAGATTCGGAAAGCGGGCGCGCGCCCTGTCGATTCCCATCGGGAAGAGCGCGTCCAGGAACTGTCCCGAGCCCAGGTCCGCGGCGTAATAGTCGCCCCCTTCGCCGAGCGCCTTTCGAATCCCCCGCTCGAGCCGGCTGTGCCCCACCGGCAGGACGGGCGAGACCGGATCCGCCGACCACACGTCCACGCCCCGCTCCCTCGCGTAGTCCATGGTCGCGTACTTCCCGTGCGCCACGACGTCGCGCAGGAACGCGCTGTGCGCCACGCGAGCGTCGGTCAGGCCCAGGCGGTCCAGCGTGCGCAAGTCCGTGCGATACGGCACCACGCCGACGCAGTCGATGGCCACGTAGACGTCCCGCGGCAGCGCCCCGCGCGCGAAGACGTCGTTCAAACGTTTCGCGGCTGCCTCGGCGCTCTCCCGGAACATGCGGTGTTCTTCCTGGCGCACGGCGCCAAAATGCATCGTCTGCTCGCGCATGAGATCGCGATACGCGCCGGCGACGCTCCGTAGCACCGGGAAGCGGAAGACGGGGTCGGTCTCCGGCGCGAGGAATCGATCCGCCTCGTCGAGGAGGCCCGGATAGGTCCCTGGAAATCCCGGCCAGTACTCCTTGGGGTATTGCAGGTGCGACCGGAGCGGAAACCACACGACGCCGAAGAGGACGAGCGCGGCGTAGCCCACGGCGAGCGCGGTTCGCGTCGGAGTCGTGGCCCAGGACCGCACCCCCTCCGCGATGAGGAGGAACACGAGGGGCCAGTAGAAGTCGAGCGGACGGAATTCGAAATGATCTCCTCCGATCGTCGCCACGTAGAGGACGTGCGGGAGGATCGTCGCGAGGAAGAGCGCCGGGAGGAACGCACTCTTCGTCCGCGCGCGGGCCGCGACACCGGCCGCGATGCCAGGAATCCAGAGGACCACGCCGTATTCGAGGGCGAAGAGCGCGAGATAGCGGAGTCCCGCATCCAGCGAGTGCTTCGCGCCCACCTTGGCGTAGAACGTGTTCGGCAGCCAGTCTCCGTAGTACGCGCGCCGGAATGCGAAGTGTCCGCCCACGAGCAGCGCCATCGGCCACCACGCGAGCGCCGTCCGCCACGGCGCGCGGCCGGAGCGGCGCCATTGATACACGAACGCGGTGAGGAAGGCGCATCCCCCCACGAGCAGGCCGTCCGGACGCGTGAGCGCCGCGAGGCCGAAGATCCAGGGGGCGAGGGGGCGAGGCGGTGAGCCGTCGGCATGGACGTGCTCGGCCTCGTGCACCAGGCGGAGGACCCCCGCCACGAGCAGGAAGTCGAAGAGCCGCGTCTCGAGCCCGCTCGTGGCCCAGACCGCGAAGCTCCGCGTGGCCGCCAGGAGGAGCGCCGGGATCACCGCGATCCATTTCTGCCCGTCCGGCAGCCGGGTCCATGCGAATCGGACGACGATGGCGAAGAGCGCCAGCGTCGCGGCGATGCTCAGAACGGACGCCATGGCCTCCATGGGAAGTCCGAACACGCCGAATCCCGCGAGCAGGAGCACCCAGAGGAGATTCGTGTACCCCTCGACACGCTCTCCGCCCGGATTGAAGACGAGGCCCTGGCCGTGCACCAGATTGCGGGCGTAGCGGAACGAGATGAACGAGTCGTCGGTGAGGAAGAAGTACGTGCGCACGTGGAGGACCAGGACGATCAGCGCGAGCGCGATCCCGGCCCACGCCACGACGTCGGGAATCGCCGGAGGGGGCGCGGGAGCGGGGGCGGCAGGGGCCCCAGGCCGATTCTTCGGCCGGGGCGTGGATCTCGTGATGGTTGGTCGCACCGGGACCAGAGCTTACCATGCCGAGATTCGTGCTTGCTCCACCCGCGGCCGGGTCCTACCTTTCCGAGGCGCTTTTCGGCCGTACGTCCACGTGGAGGAGTCATGGCTCGCACCGACCGAACGATCCGTTGGACCGTCCCGACGCTCGCCGCCCTCGCCTTCCTCGCAGTGCCGGCGCTCGCTTCCGCCGGACCCGGGTATGTCAACTTCATGCTCGGGCAGAAGCTCTTCGACTCCGACCACTGGGATCCGATCGACAAGCAGACCGCGTTCGGCGCGGAAGGAGTGTTCGGACCGGCGACCTGGCCGGTGAGCCTCGATGCCTATCTCTCGCGCGCGTCGAAATCGAAGGACGTCTCGTTCGACGACGGCTCCGGAGGCACGATCGACGGGACGGCTGACGCCACGACCTACGAGTTCGGCTTCGGCGTCAACAAGACCTGGCAGCGGAAGAAGTTCTATCCCTACCTGAACGCCGGCGCGATGATGGCGAAGATCGACGTCACGTTCCACCAGAGCGGCACGTCGGCGAGCGACGACGACAAGGGGCTCGGCTTCTGGGGCGGCGGCGGCGCGTTCTATCGCATCGGCACAACGTTCAATCTGGGCGGTGCGGTGCGGTACAGCTCGGCGGACGTGGATTTCAACGCGTTCACGACGACCATCGGCAGCATCCCGTTCGAGGGCGCGAGCGTGCCGGCGGGCGGACTGACGTTCGGCGTCCTGCTCGGCTGGGGCTGGCCGAAGACGCCCTAGCGGACCCGCACGAGCTTCGCCATGGCTTCACGCTCCTCGGACCGGATCCGGACGAAGTAGACGCCGGCTCCCGCGTCGCGACCGCGGCTGTCCTTGCCGTCCCACGCGAGCGCGTGGGGACCGCTCTCCAGACGGGCGGCCGAGAAGCGGCGGATCTCGCGACCCAGCGCATCGTGGATCGACACTTCGGTGCGTGATGCCCGGTCCAGATTGAACCGGATCTCGCTTCCGCCGGCGGAAGGATTGGGAACGGCGCCGCTGATGGCGAACCGGCTGGGCGCCCCGCGCGTTCCCTGGACGAGGCCGAGGCGCTGCTCGCGACCCCGCAGGTCCACCGCGCCCAGCGCGTAGTAGTAGCTCCGCCCCATCTCGGCGCTACGGTCCAGATAGGCGTACGTCCCGGCGTCGCCCTCGATGGGGACCGCGGTCAGTCGCTCGTTCACCTCGCTCAACCCTCGGCCCCGGTACACGTGGAACCCGGCCACGTCCGAAGACGAGGAAGGCACGCGCCAGGCGAGGCGGACGCCGTCGGGATCGGACTGAGCGACGTAGTCGAGCAGCGCCACGTCGACGGGCGCATCCTTGGCAAGCGTGATCGAGTCCATCACCGCCCCGTCCCGTTCGATGGCCCGGAGCGAGAGCGTGTTCCCGTCGACGTCCACCGAGGTCACGTGGAACGTGCTCTTGGAGAACGCTTCGAAGGGGGCGGCTGGCCCGAGCGGGTACAAGGACCGGCCGCCTCCGCCCGTGACGACGTAGATGGGGGCGGCAGGGTTCAGGTAATTCGGCTCCTGCGACTGGGACACGGGTGTGGTTCCAATCGTGGGATACGTGCGGGTATAGAAATGGTTGTGCCCCTGGAATACGAGATCCACGCCGCGCGCCTCGAGGATCGGATCGAGCGCCGCCTGAATCACCGGATCGCCCCCGTGTCCGCCGGCGTTGGAGAGCGTGGGCACGTGGAAGTAGACGAACTTCCAGGTCTGAGTGGTGGCGGCGAGATCTTGGTCCAGCCATTCCAGCATCGTCGGATCCGGCGCCACATTCTCCACCGTGATTTCGAGCGCGACGAAGTGCGCGTTCGCAAAATCGAACGAGTAGTAGCGCTCCGTCCCGGTCGCGCTGTTGACGGGGAGATCGAACGCCTGCAGGTACGGAAGGCCATTGGACGTGAGCAGATCGTGGTTTCCTAGGGATGGATAGAACGGGATCCGCGCGATCGTCGGTCGATACACGTCAAAGTATTGAGGCGTGAAGTTCGCCGCCTCCCCAGCTTCATAGATGATGTCGCCCGTCAGGATCGCCAAGTCGGCGCCGAGCGAGTCGATGCGCGAGGCCACTTCGAACTGCTCCGGAGTCGCGGCGCCGATATCGCCGAAGGCGAGGAAGCGGAACGGAGCCGCGCCCTCGGGGGCGGTTGAAACCGCCTCCGTGGGACACAGGGTGTCCGCGCCCGCGACCACGCGGTAGTAGTACGTCGAACCCGGATCGAGTCCGTCGAGGAGGACCGAATGGTCGGCGACCGCTCCCGCGTGAGACCGCGAGTCGCCGAGCGCCGGCGTGGGGCCGAAGAGCACCGTCCCCGTGCACGGAGCGTCGGTCTGCCAGGCGATCGTGACGGAGTCCTTGGTGCGGAGCCACACGGAGGGGTAGCGCGTCAGCGTGACCCCAAAGCAAGAACCCGCCATGGGCGGCGCCATCAGTCCCACGAGGACGATGGCCGCCGCCGCACGGCGGGCTCGCGAAGCGTTCACCATGGAGCGTCGACGATCGATTCTAGTGGCTCCCCCCAGTCGGGGTCTCCTCGGTCGGCGGCGGCGTCGTCGCCTGCTGCGGCGCCGACGTTTCGAAGGCACTCTTGTCGAGGAGCGTGATCTCGATCCGGCGGTTCTTCTGCCGACCTTCCGGCGTGTCGTTCGACGCGACCGGCTCGTACTGGCTGCGCCCCCCCGCCGCGAGACGCTGTGGATCGATCTTGCTGTGGTCCTGGAGGAAACGCACCACGGTCGTCGCACGCATCACCGAGAGCTCCCAGTTGGACCACTTGCCCTTGTACGGCACGTTGTCCGTGTGACCCACCACGCGGATCGCCTTGTCGGGATAGGTCGACATCGCGTCGCCCACCTTCTTCAAGACCTCCTGGCCGGTTTTCTTCAGCGTGTAGCTGCCGGTGTCGAAGAAGATCTGCTCCGCCACGTCCACCGTGAGCATGTCCTTGTACTGACGAACCTGGAGATTGCCCTTCTCCACCTCGGCGGAGAGCTTGCTGACGACCTGGTCGTACTGGCTCACGGCCGCCTCGTGCGTCTTCGCGAGGGAATCGCGCTGCGCGGTGAGCGTCGCGGTCTGCGCGCTGAGCGCGGCCGCGTCCGCGTTGAGCCTGTCGATGTCGGACCTGAGCCCCGAGTTGGTCTTCGACAGCGAGTCGACCTGCGTCTGAAGCGCGGTCTTCTCGTTCCTGAGAAGATCCGACTCGGCCTGCGACTTCTTGAGCTTTCCGCTCGAGACGCAACCGGCCAGGCCGGCCGCCATCACGAGTACGACCGCGGTCCTGAACGCTCGGTTCATGGGGGATCCTCCTTCGAGGCGCGCGAGGCCCTCGCATCGGTTGGGCCCGCGTTCGCGCGGGCTCCGTCGGGAGTGGGGCGCCACACTCCCGAGCGATACATCCATGTATCGGTCGCGGATCCGGAGGATTGAGCGTTCGTCTGGATGTGGTCTCGCCGGACCAGCCCCGCGGGAGATGCGCGTTGCAGGATTCCACGGATCCGTTCGCCCAGCCGCATCCTGCACCACACTCCATTGAGTGTCAATTCGGGCCGGCCGCGATGCCGGGCGTGAAAACGGCCGGCCCCCGTTCGGGAACCGGCCGTCCGATCTTCCTCTGCGCTAGTTTACTTGCTCTGGTCCTTCGCCTTCTCCGCATCCTTCTGCGCGTCTTTGGCCTGATCCGCCGCCTTGTCCGCGGTCTGCTTGGCGTCCTTCGCCTCCTGCTTGGCTTCGCCGGCGGTCTTCGCGGCTTCATCCGCCTTCTGCGCGGCGGCGTCCGCTTCCTTGGCCGCCTTGTCCGTCTTCAAGCCCGCGGCCTCCGCATTCTTCTGTTCCGCGAGCCAGGCGGTGAGCGTGGCGAGGTCGGCCTCGGTCCCCTTCCACGTCTTCATGTGCTTCTTGTCGTGGAGGGTCTCGGTTTTCATGAGGAACTTCGTCATCCACGCCTGATCGTGCTCGAGTCCGACGGCCGAGAGATCGGGGACTTTGCTGGGAGCGGCGGCCGGCGTCGCGCCGGCGGCCGGCGTCGCGGCCGTGGCCTCCGTGGCGGTCGCGGATTTCTTCTTCTCGATGCCCTGCCCCTTCATCGTGTGGCAGGAGTTGCAGCTGTTCTCGAGAAAGAGCTTCTGACCCGCGGGGATCTTGACCTCGGCCCCGCTCTTCGCGGCTTCCTCGGCCAGGGTCGCCGCGAGTGGGACGGCAAGCGCCACGGCCGCCGTCGCGAGCACCACTGCGAATCGCTGGTTCACGGTCCTACCTCCTTGAACGGGGGGACATCGTTGCGGCCCGGGTCGATTATCGCAAAAAAGCGGCCCTCCGGGAGTGGTCCCTCGGTCTACCGCCGCTCGAGCCTGGACTCTTGATCCGGCCCGTCGCCGTGCTGAGAATCCCGCCATGAGCGCGACCAAGGCATCCAGCCGCACCAGCCGTCCGGGAGCAGGGGCCGCGAAAGCCGCCCCGCGACGCCCGTTCTCGGATCTCGAGCGCTTTCTTCCTCTCCTACTCCTGGCGGTCACCGGGGCCGCGGCCGCGCTCTACCTCGAGGCCGAGCACCGGATCGCGGGACGCTGGGGATTCTCGCTGGACGATTCATGGATTTACGCGCAGATGGCCCGGAATCTCGCCACCGGGCGTGGGTTCGCGTTCAACCCCGGCGAGCCGGTGGCGGGCTCGACCGGGCCCCTCTACACCTTCATCCTCGCTTTCTTCTACCTGCTCTTCCACGAGGTCGTCTGGAGCGCGAAGATCTTCGGGCTCGCATGCCTCGCGGGATCGGCGTACGCGATCCATCGCGCGGTCCGCGCGCTCGTGCCCGAGCGGGCGGGTGTGGCCCTGTTCGCGGGGCTCCTCGTCGCCACCGCCCCCGCGCTCCTCTGGGGAGCGCTCTCGGGGATGGAGATCGCGCTCTATCTCCTCCTCGTCTCGTTCGGCATCGACGCCTACGCGCGCGGGCGATGGAACCTCGCGACCTTCCTATGGAGCGCGGGCGTCTGGGTGCGGCCGGACGGCCTGTTCCTCGCGGGGCTCGCCGTCGTTCTCGGTCCGCCGCGGGAGATCTGGAAGCGCGCGCTCTGCGCGGCGCCTCCCATCGTGGCGTTCCTCGCGTTCAATCACGCGATCGGCGGCCACTGGATGCCACAGACCGTCGGCGTGAAGGCGCACTTCGGGATGGTGGCCACGCGAACGGTCACGATGCTCCGCGAGTGGGGCGCGCTCTGGGGCATTCCTTACCGGAGCCTGGACGAGCTCGAGGAGCCGGTGCTCCTGCTCGCGCTGCTCGCGATCGGGGGCGCGCTGCTCCTCCGGAAGCGGCCGATCCTCGCGCTCTACACACTCGGGTTTCCGATCGCGCTCTCGCTCTTCTACGCGGGAAGCGGATCGCACAAGCGGTACATCCTCTACGTCATCCCGTTCGGGATCGCGATGGCCTCGGTGGGGCTCGCGGCCGTCGCCGCGCGTTTTCGTCGCGCGACAGGGCGGAGGGCGGTCGCGACGATCGCCGTCGTCTGCCTCGCATGGCAGCTGGTCCTCGCGCGCGGCGAGGCGGAGACGCACGGATGGAATGTCCAGAACATCAATGAAATGCAGCGCACGATGGGCGAGTTCGCGCGGCGAATCACGAAGCCTGGCGACCGGATCGCGGCGAACGACATCGGCGCCATCGGCTACTTCAGCGAGCGTCCCGTCGTGGATCTGGTGGGGCTGATCACGCCGCGCGAGCCCTTGCCGCGCATGCTGAGCCGCTATCGCCCCGAGCTCATGATCGTGTTCGTCGACTGGTTCCACGAGTACGCGCTCTGGGATCCGGAGAGCCGCGGCTTCGTCTTCCTGGACGCCGACTCGACCCACAAGTACATGATGGTGGGGGCCCTCGAGCTCCGTCACAACACGATCAGCTCGAAGGATCAGATGCTGGCGTTCCGGCGTCTCCCGATGGATGCGCCGGCGCCGGAGCGGCTCCTGATGGAAGTGCGCTGAGGCTAGTGGCGGTCAGGGCGCGCTTGAGAAGCGCGATCTGTCCGGCGTGATACAGGTTGTGCTGCGTGACACCGATGAACTGCGCGTAGGCGGTGTAGGGAGACTCGGGAACCAAGAGCTCGTCCAGCCGATCGTCCGGAAACCCGCGCACGGCCCGCCGCAGCTTCTCGCTCCCCCGCTTGAGCCCCTGCACCGTCTCGTGCCAGTTGATCTCGGTCGGCTGCGGACACGCCGGCCAGTCCTCGTTGGCGGTGAGCGGGTGTCCGTCACCCGCCAATCGTCGTAGGAGGAGGTCGTAGTCGCTGCTCACGTGGAGCACGAGCTCCCAGATGCTGTGCGCGCCTGGGATCGGATGGCTGGCCGCCTGCGCGGCGGTGAGGCCGTCGAGCAGCTCGAGTAACGAGGGCCCGTGCCACGCGTCACCCTCGAGCGCTCGCCGGAGCTGGTCTTCGAGCCGACTGGCTTCCGCGGTCACGCGCACGCTCCGGAACGCTAGACGCGCTCGGCCCGGATGACGCGAAGCGCCTGCCGCACCGCGCCGAGGTGATACGCGGTGTGCACGATGATCGCCATGAACTCCCACGGCGAATCCTCGCGCTCCCATGTGGCGTCGTCCTTGGCCCGTGCCTCCACCGACGCTGCCTCGTTCCGGAGGCGGTCCCGAAGCTCGTTCCATTCGCCCTCGTCCACAGGCCGATCGTTCGTCCAGATGGAGCGCCAGTCGAGCGTTCCGAGCGGCTCCCCTTGGAGCGGGCGCTGGAGGACCTCGAGGTAGTAGATGCAGTGTCGCACGTGCGCGGCGATGCTCGCCGTATCGGGCGACGCCCGCTTGGACGCTTCGGACGCGGTCACGTCGGCCAGCGTCTCGAAGAACGACGTGCCGCGGTCGAGATAGATCCCGCGCACGCGGTCGAAGGTCTCGCCCAGGAACTCGAGAACTTCGCTCCGCACCCTCTCGAGCGTGACGTTGGCCGGCATCAGCGGCCTCCCTTCATCCCCGCGCGCTCGAGCAGCCGCGTCCAGTGCGCCTTGGTGAGCGGCACGATCGAGAGCCGCGGCAGGCGCACCAGCTCGGTCGTGGCGAGAACGTCGTCAGCGCGGAACGCGCTCAACGGAACCGCGAACGGGAGCGCCTTCTCCGCCTTGATCTTCACGACGAGACGCTTGGGGTTGTCCTGCTTGGGGTCGGGAAACGCATCGGAAGCGGCGGTCGCGAGCCCGACCACCTGCTTCTCGTCGCCCGTGTGGTAGATCGCGATCGCGTCACCCTTCTTGATCTGGCTCATGTGCTTCAGCGCGACCGGGTTCGAAACGCCGTCCCAGGTCGTGGTCTTGTCGCGCACCAGATCGTCGAAGGAGTAGGTCCCGGGTTCCGTCTTGAAGAGAAAAGCGCTCATGGTTCCTCCATGCTAGCATGCGCGTCCATTCCCCATCGGAGGGGCCGCCGCCATGCTCGCCGTCGCGTTCTTGCGTGCCGTCAATCTCGCATCGCACAACCGAGTCGCCATGGCCGATCTGTGCGCCATGCTCGGCGATCTGAAGCTCTCCGGCGCCCGCGCCCTCCTCGCGAGCGGTAATCTCGTCTTCGAGGCCGGCTCCGCCGCGCCGGAGGGGCTCGAGCGAAAGCTCGAGCACGAAGCCGAGCGGCGCCTCAAACTCACGACCCACTTCTTCGTCCGCACGTCGAAGGAATGGAGCGCCGTCCTTGCCGCCAATCCCTTCCCCAAGGAAGCCAAACAGGACCCAGGGCACCTCCTGGTCTACGCGCTCAAGGACGCCCCGCGAAAGGCCCAGACTCAAGCGCTCGACGAGGCCATCACCGGCCGCGAAGTCGTCCGCGTCGTGGGACGCCAAGCCTACATCGTCTACCCGGACGGCGTGGGGCGCTCGCGCCTCACCGTCGCGCTCATCGAGCGAAAGCTCGGCACGCGCGCCACGGGACGGAACTGGAACACCGCGCTCAAGCTCGGAGCGTTGCTCGCCGGCTGATCAGTAGACGTACAGGAAGCGCTGTGACGGCGACGGCTCGTTGGGACCGAGGCGGACGTAGGCGGTCATCCGGTCGCTCGCGCAGATCGTGTTCTTCCGAAGCTGCACGCCCGCCAGGAGCTCGTAGCGGTAGGTGGAATCGGCGTCGTAGAAGAGGAAGTTGTCCGTCTTCGGATCGGGTACCGCGTAGTTCTTGAACCACGTGACGAACACCAGCAAGAGCTTCGGCTTGGATTGCTCGAGGTTCTCGGGCAGCGTCTTCTGTGGCGAGACGAGCCCCATCAGGTCCACCACCTTGCGCTCTCCGAAGTACGCGATCGCCCCGATGTCGTTCGTGGCCACCACGTCCCCCGGCTGCGTCACGAGCTTCACGAAGTTGCCGAGGAGCACCTGCATTTTGTTGATGTTCTGGACATTCCACGCGTAGACGTCGGCCTCGTGCGGCAGATAGGTCGCTTGCCAGGCGAGACAGGCGGCGCAGGCGAACGCGGCGATCCGCGGCGCCTTGCGTTCGCCAGAGCGGCGCGAGATCGCATCGAGGGCCATCACGACGAGCAGCATCGCGAACGGAATCACGTAGAGGATGTATCGCTTGTGCGACGCGCTGTGCTCGCGGAACAGCGAGAGCGCGATCGGAAACCCGATGGCGTAGACGGCGAGGATGGGCTTCTTCCGGAGCGTGACCACGGCGCCCACGAGGAGCAGGAGGAGGAAGACGATCGGCTCCTCGAGCTGGTCGGTGGGACGGTACGGCACGCCCCAGAGCGCGCCCCACTCGCGCATCATGTTCCAGGTGCGCCCGACCAGGTCGATTCCAAAGTGCGCCTTGGCCCCCACGGTCTGAGGCATCCAGTGCCCGCCGATCATGTAGTTGAACCCGAAGTAGGCGAGGAGCACGGGGGTGGCCACGAGGATCCGGCGGATCGCCTGCTTGGGGGGCGCTATGAAACCGAGCGCGACGAGGAAGATCCCGTCCGGCCTCGCCCACACGCCCACCGCCCAGATCAGGACCGCCAGCGTCTGCTTGCCCCGAATGTAGAGCGCAAGCCCCGCGCAAACGATGAGGAGGTAGAGCGGGATCTCCATTCCCGACAGCATCCCCCACACGAGGGGCGGCGAGGTGACCACGAGGAGGGCGGCGAGGAGCGAGAGCAGGCGTCGCCCCGGCAGGAGCGCGATCGCGGCGAAGTAGAGCGCGACACCGGCGCCAATCTGGCAGGCGACGCCGAAGATCTTGGCGCTCCAGACGACCTCGTGGAACAGCGCGTAGAAGAAGGCGAGGATGAAGGTGTAGAGCGGGCCGGTGGAGCCCGCCACGGGCTCGCCGGGATTGAACGAGAATCCGCGCCCGGTGGCGAGGTTGCGGGCCATCTGCGCGTAGATCCAGGAGTCGTCGAGCGCGTAGCCCCATGCGCCGGCGATCTTCTTCTCCTGGTCGAGGAAGTACCACGCCAAGCCGATCAGCGTAGCGGCGATCGCGATCACGACCCAGGCAAGGGTCAGCTCGAAACGGGGCGCCGCCGCCGCGCGCGATGGCCGGGCCGCCGGACTCTTCTTTCGTTGGGAAACGGGGGTCATCAACTCTGTACGATACCACGGCGGCGCATGAAAAAAGCCCGGCGTCCGCGTGGTGACGGACGCCGGGCGTGTCGTGAAACGCTACAGGCTATGCGGGTAGATGACGTCTCCCGCGGACGGCCCTGTAGATGAAGAGCAGGATGATCGCGCCTACGATCGATGCGATGATGCCGGCGCTCTGACCCTCTCGATACCAGCCGGCAGCGTGACCCAGGAACGTAGCCACGACCGCACCGGCGATTCCGAGCAGGATGGTCATCACGATGTTACCGCCGTCGCGTCCGGGCATGATCAGCTTGGCGAGCGCGCCCACGATCAATCCGACGATGATGGCCCATAGAATGTTCATGACTGTCTCCTCTCACTGCCCCCGTTGCATTCGCGCGGTCATGGGTCCCCACGCGGTCTGACCCTCCCCGTCACCACCCGCAACGAGACAAGAGCAAACGCCGGACCAAACGCCAGCAACCATGGGTCAGTGAGCCAAACCAAGGCTTGTGGCTACTTTGAGGCGACGCCGTCACACAACGGTACGGGCTCAACCCTACCGCGCGTTTGGCAATCCGGGGTCCGGCTGCTACAAACAACCAATGCCGCGCGCTTGACCCTGGGGAGCGGCCCGCGTATCCTTTTTGTCTGGCTCGGCGCCCGTCGAGCGGGATGAACCCCCGCAACAATGGAGGGTGTGGACTATGACGACTGCCCTTGTGCTTTCAGGAGCCGCCTCCGGCCGCTAGGCCGCGTCCCCACGCCCGCCTCTCGGCCGATCTTCACGTCGGCGCTTCACCCCGAAATCAAACAACCGAGAGGAGCATCCATTGCATCAGCTTCATGCATTGGGCTGGACCCCGTTTTTCGACGCACAATTCCAACCGTATCAGGCGAGCGGCCTCGTACCCGCCCGCGTCATGGAAGAGCAGCGCAATTCGTTCCGCATCGCGACGACCCCGGACGCTCTGCATCAGGCGGAGCTGACAGGCAAGCTCCGGCGCGACGCATCGCTCGGATCGCGGATCCGTCCGTGTACCGGCGACTGGGTCGCGGCCGCCTTACCCGAACATCCCGGCGGTCTGGCGCTCATCCACCACGTGCTCGAGCGCCGCACCTGCTTCTCCCGCCAGGAGGCGGGGACGCGAACGGCCGAGCAGGTCGTCGCGGCGAACGTGGATACCGTGTTCCTCGTGCAGTCCTTGAACCAGAACTTCAACGTACGGCGCATCGAGCGGTACCTGGCCCTCCTATGGGAAAGCGGCGCGGAGCCGGTCGTGGTCTTGAGCAAGGCCGACGTCTGTGCCGATCCCGCGCCTCGGGTCGAGGAGGCGGAGCGGGCCGCGCGCGGCGTGTCGGTGCTCACGGTGAGCGCGGTGCGGGAAGGCGGAGTCGAGCCGCTGCGGCCGTACCTCGCCGCGGGGCGCACCGTGGCCCTGGTCGGTTCGTCGGGAGTTGGTAAGTCGACCCTCGTCAACGCTCTCATGGGGGAGGAGTTGATGGATGTGCAGGGGATTCGCGAGGACGGGCGCGGACGGCACACGACCACGTCACGGCACCTCGTGGCGCTTCCCTCGGGCGGACTCCTTCTGGACACGCCGGGGATGCGGACCGTTCTTCTGTGGGCCGGCGAGGAAGGGATCGCGCGCACGTTCGACGATGTCGACGCGGTGGCGAAGCGCTGCCGCTTTCGCGATTGCACGCATCGGAGCGAGCCGGGTTGCGCGGTCCGCGAGGCGCTCGAGAGCGGTGAGCTCGATCGCGATCGCATGCGGAGCTATGAAAAGCTCGAGCGTGAGGCACGCCATCACGCGGCGAAGGTGGATCCCAAAGTGCGACGGGAGCTCCAGCGCCAGTGGCGCGCCATCCATTTGGAAGCGCGTCGACGTCCGGACAAGCGCGCGTTCTGAAATGTAACACCGTCGGGTGAGACCCCGGAGTTACAGGGAGACCTAGAGGCCTCTCCGCACGGAACGATACTTAGGTTTAACCACTTGTTTAACAAACACTTACGCCACGCATATTCACGGCAGTGCTGGCACCGCTCCTGCTATTACCCCTCGTGGGAAGAACGGGATGGGCGGTTGGGATGACCATCGAAGCGAACGCATTTGCGAAAGGCGGAGGGAACCATGAGACGAATCCGACAGTGCGCCGCCGGCCTCGCGATGATTATCGCGTTGGGTGTGCAGGCGCCGCAGGCCCATGCGGCCAGTGTGTCGCTCGGACTTCGTATCGGCGATCGTTATGACGGGCCGAGGATCGGCTACGTTCGCAATCCGGATCTCATGCTGGTCCCGGGAACGAACGTCTACTACATGTCGACCTCGGACTACGATCTCTACCGGTTCGGAGGCTACTACTACACGTACTACGATGGCGGTTGGTACCGGGCTACCCGGTCCAGCGGGCCGTATGCCTTCATCAGCTACCAGTCGGTGCCCCGACAGGTCCGGTACGTGCCTTCGGATTATCGGAGCTGGCGAACCGCGCGCGGCTATCAGTACGGCAACTATCGCAGCGGACGCTGGTATCGGAACCGGGATTGGCAAAACCATCAGCGGACGGAGCGTGACATGCGTTCCCGGCATTATCGCGACTACGACAACAACAACGGCAACAACAACGACAACAATAACTACGACAACAACCGCTACCGCCGCAATTAGCGGGTAGGTGGTCGCGAGAGCAGGTCCAAGCGGGGCTTCCGAAAGGAGGCCCCGCTTTCTTTTGGGTCCGTCCGCCGGCGTCGCCGGGTGGCCGGAGCCATCCCTGATCGTCGTACCCCTAGTTGACGCGGGCGGCATTCCGTCGCACGATTATGGTTTCCCTTTCGTGGGTTTATCGTGCTCCTCCGGTCAGGGTCCATTTTGCTCCTCGCGCGTACCCAACTCCGCTGGCTCTCGCTGGTCCTCGCCGCCTTCCTGACGGTCTCCTGCGACGAAAGCCACGTGACCACCCCGCCCCCTCCGAAGCCGCCCGTAGGGGGTGACACGACCTCGCCGACCATCACCAAGGTGGTCCCGGTCAACGGCGCGGCGAGCGTCCAGCTCGCCTCGACGATCCAGGTGACCTTCTCCGAGCGGGTCGACGCCTCGACCGTGACCGGAACGACGTTCGCGGTGACCGGCTCCGGCCCCGTGGCGGGTACGGTGACACTCGCCGACTCGATCGCGGTCTTCTCACCCTCCGCTCCGTTCGCGCCGAACACGACTTACACCGCGCGCGTGACCGCCGGCGTGAAGGACCTCGCGGGCAACCCGCTCGCCTCCGAGTACACCTGGTCATTCACGACCGGCCCCGTCCCGGACGCGATTCCGCCGACGGTGGCTGCCGTGATCCCCGCAAACGGATCCGCGGGCATCGCGACGACCACGGCCGTCCAGGCCACCTTCTCGGAGCTGGTCAAGGCATCCACGATCACGACAAGCACCTTCCTGCTGACCGGCTCGGCCCCCGTCTCCGGAACGGTGGGGCTCTCGGGCTCGACCGCCACCTTCACTCCGTCGAGTCCCCTCGCCTACGGAACCACGTATACGGCGCGCCTGACTGGAGTGCAGGACCTCGCCGGGAACGCCCTGGCTTCCGACTTCATCTGGTCCTTCACGACGGAGCCGGCTCCGGACACGACGCCTCCGACCGTGGTCTCGGTCGCCCCCCTGCCCGGTGAGACCGGCGTCGCGCTCAGCTCGACCGTGCGGGCCACGTTCTCGGAGGCGGTGGATGCCGCGACCGTGTCGACCTCGACCCTCACGCTCGAGGATGGCGGTGGTCCGGTGGCGGGGGCGGTGACGTTGACCGACTTCACCGCGACCTTCACGCCCTCGGCTCCGCTCGCGGCCAACACGACCTACACCGCCCGCGTCACGACCGGAGTGCGCGACCTCGCCGGAAACGCGATGGCCTCCGACACGGCGTGGACGTTCACGACCGGTGCGGCGCCGGATCTCACGCCGCCGACGGTCGTCACCTCGACCCCGCTCCCGTCCTCCGTCGGCGTGCCGGTCGGGACCACCGTCTCGGCCACGTTCTCCGAAGCGATCGCGCCGGGGACCCTCAACTCGCAGACCTTCTTCGTCAGCGGCACGGGAGCGAACGGGGGACTGGTCCCGGGGACGCTGGCCCTGAACGGGACCACTGCGACGTTCACGCCTTCCGCTCCCCTGGTCTACGGAGTGGTGTACATCGCGCAGATCGCGACGGCGGTCACGGACCTCGCGGGCAATCATCTCGCGAACGATTACATCTGGGACTTCAAGACCGAGGCGCCGCCCGACCTCACGCCCCCCACGGTCATCGCGGTGACACCGACGGCCGCCGCCACCAACGTGGCCATCGGGACGACGGTCACCGCCACGTTCTCCGAGGCCGTCGCGCCGGCCAGCGTCTCCACCACCACGTTCCTCGTGAGCGGCACGAATCCGGTCGCCGGAACGGTCACGCTCGCCGACTCGACCGCGACGTTCACCCCCTCGTCGCCGCTCGCGTACGGCACGACGTATACCGCCCGGATCACGACCGGTTTGAGCGACGTGGCGGGAAATCACCTGGCGGGCGATTTCGTCTGGACCTTCACCACGGCCCCGCAGCCGGACACCACCCCGCCGACGGTCACGGCCGTGAGTCCGCTCGCCGGAGCCACCGGCGTTCCCATAGGCACGGACGTTTCCGCGACCTTCTCCGAACCGGTGGCATCGGCGAGCGTCTCGGCGACGACCTTCACCCTGTCCGCCGGGGTCGTGCCGGTCCTCGGAACGGTGAGCCTGACGGGACAGGTCGCGACGTTCACGCCGCTCGTGCCCCTTCTCTTCAGCACGACCTACACGGCGCGCCTCACGACGGGGGTCGAGGATCTCGCCGGCAACAACCTGGCATCGGATCAGGTGTGGAGCTTCACGACGGGCCTCGCTCCGGACACCACGCCGCCCACGGTTTCCTCGACGCAGCCGGTGGATGGCGCCACGGGCGTCGGGACCGCGACCGCGATCTCCGCCACCTTCTCCGAGGCGATCGCGCCGGCGAGCGCCACGAGCGCGACCTTCCTTGTGAATGGCGGATCGCCTGTGTCCGGCACGGTGGCGGTCGCGGGATCCACCGTGACGTTCACGCCCGCGGCGGCGCTCGCCTTCAGCACCGCCTACACGGTCACGCTCACGACCGGATTGGAAGACCTCGCCGGAAACAATCTAACGTCGGACTTCGTCTTCAGCTTCACGACGGGCAACGTCCCCGATCAGCCTCCAATCGCAAACGCCGGCCCCGATCAAGACGTCGACTATGGCGCCACCGTCACGCTGGATGGCACCGCGAGCAGCGATCCGGACGGCGGATCGCTCACCTACGCGTGGACCGAGCTGGCTGGGCCCGACGTGACCGGCGGCTCGGGGACGTTCACGGGGTCTCAGCCTTCGTTCACCGCCCCCTCGGAGATCGCGAAGCTCGATTTCGCCCTGATCGTGAACGATGGAACGCTCCCGAGCGCGCCCGACACCGTGAGTGTCTTCGTGGCCCCCAAGGTGGGCGTGATCCACGTGGCGCCGAACGGGTCCGACTCGAACGCCGGAACGCGCGCGGCACCGCTTCGAACGATCGGCGCGGGGCTCACGGCGGCGGCCACGGGTGGAGTACCGCTCTTCGTCGCGGGCGGAACGTACGCCGAGTCGGTCACGCTTCCCGCGAACGTGCAGGTGTACGGCGGTTTCGATCCGATCGACTGGGGTCGCGATCCTTCGACCCACCCGACGACCATCGCGGGAGGACGCGTTGCGGTGTCGGGCACGGTCGCCTCCCATGACGTGAGTCTCGACGGCCTCGTGATCCGGAGCGCGAACGCGACGGTCGCGGGGCAGAGCTCGTACGCGCTCCTCCTGGCCCAGAGCGCGAACATCACGGTCACTCACTGCACTTTGGCCGCGGGCGCGGGCTCGACGGGTGGAAACGGCTCCGCCGGAATTGCGGGGCGCGCCGGCGGTGACGGTGGAGATGGCGCCAATGGAAGCTGCGACAACGACAACAACCCCGGCCACGGCGGAACGGTGGGCGCCGGCTTTCCCTTCTCGGGCGGCCTTGGAGGCACGGGCGGCAAGAAGGGGCGGTTCGTCGGCGCGGTCGGCGACAGCGGGCTGGGCACGGCGAGCGGGTCGGGTGGCTCGGCCGGGCAATCGGGCGGGGATCTCGACGGCGGACCGGGCCAGCCAGGCGGGGCCGGGGGCGACGGAACGGACGGCGCCGGGGGCGGTGGCTGGGGCCTCTGGGCCAATCTCGACTACGTCACCGCCGGCGGCCAAGCGGGGGTGAGCGGCGGTGGCGGAAGCGGTGGCGGCGGGGGCGGCGGAGCGAGCGGCGGCGGGGCCGTGGACAACGACCCCGGCTCCGGCAACGGTGGGGGTGGCGGAGGCGGTGGCGGCGAGGGAGGCGGAGGCGGTGAGGGCGGAGACGGCGGAGGCGGCTCCTTCGGCGTCGTGGTCCTCGGCGCGACCGGCGTGACCGTCACCGAATGCGTGATCCAGACCGCGGGGGGCGGCGCTGGCGGCCAGGGGGCGGCCGGGGCGTCTGGCGGAGCCGGCGGCCAGTCCGGTGCCGGAGCCCAGCTCTGCGTGCTCGAGATCGGGAGCGGCGGCGCGGGTGCTGTCGGAGGAGCCGGAGGTTCCGGTGGCAACGGCGGTGGCGGCGGTGGCGGTCCGACCGCCGGATTCGTCTTCGATGCCGCGGCCACGCTCACCGAAAGTGGAAACTCGGTCACGCTCGGGCCGGCGGGGCTGGGGGGCGGAGGGCCCGGAGCTTCGGGCACCCCAGGGGTTCGCCAGCGCTCCATCGATCTCAGCACGCCGCCGTCCGCCTCGACCACCGCAACCCGCTGACCCATCGGAGCCCCGCACGTCCCGATAATTCCCCGTCCCCGGGACCGCATCCTCTACGATGGACGGCCATGTCCGCCGCCATCGAGCTGACCGGCGTCCGGAAGCGCTTCGGTGGGACCGTCGCGCTCGACCTCCCCGAGCTCGTCGTCCCCGAGCGAACGGTGCTCGCGTTGATTGGGCCGAGCGGGTGCGGGAAGAGCACGCTCCTCCGGCTCGTGGTGGGGCTCCTCCGCCCCGACCAGGGACAGGTCCGGGTTGGGGGCACTCCGATGAGCCCCGCGACGCGCGACGAGATCCTCCCCCGGGTCGGTTACGTGATCCAGGACGGGGGTCTCTTCCCCCACCTGACCGCACTCGAGAACACCGCGCTCGTGGCGCGTCACCGCGGGTGGCCGCGGGATCGGGTCGACGCGCGGATCCATGAGCTGCTCGACCTCACCCGGCTCGACCGGGAGCTCCTCGACCGCTACCCCACGGAGCTGAGCGGAGGCCAGAAGCAGCGCGTCGCGCTCATGCGCGCGCTCATGCTCGACCCGGATGTGCTCCTCATGGACGAGCCTCTGGGCGCGCTCGATCCCATGATCCGGTCGAGGCTCCAGCGGGATCTCCGGGAGGTCTTCGAGCGCCTGCAGACGACCGTCCTCTTCGTCACGCACGACATCGCCGAGGCCGCCGTCGTGTCGGACGAGATCGCGATCCTGCGCGCGGGACGCCTCGTCCAGCGGGGCAAGCCGGCGGAGCTCACCCGCGCCCCGGCGGACCCGTTCGTGACCGAATTCATCGAGGCGCAGGCTCCGCCGGAAGCGCTCGGTTGGTCGCGATGAACCGCGTCATCGTGGTGCTGATGGCCACGCTCCTCGTGAGCGCGCAGAGCGTGCAAGCCGGAGTCACGGTTGGATCGAAAGCGTTTCCCGAGTCCTGGATCTTGAGCGAGGCGCTCGCGAGAACCCTGCGATCCGAAGGCGTCGCGCGCGTGGAGCACCGCCACAATCTGGGTGGGACCGAGATCGTGGCGCAGGCGCTTCAGTCGGGCGCGGTGGACGTCTACCCCGAGTACACGGGCACGATCCAGGAGGTGCTGCTCCATCGCTCCGGCGCGGCGGCCGGCGGCGCGAACGCGGACTCCATGCGCGCCGATGTCGCCCGGCTCGGCCTCGGCATGAGCGATCCCATCGGCTTCAACGACGGCTACGCGATCGCGATGCCCGAAAGCGTGGCGGCGCGGCTCGGGATACGCACGATCTCTGACCTCGGCCGGCATCCCGATCTCAGGCTCGGGCTCACGCACGAGTTCCTGGGACGCGCCGACGGATACCCCGGACTCGCGCGCCACTACGGGCTCCGCATGCGCCACGTCCTGGGCATCCAGCACGAGCTCGCCTACACCGCGCTCGCGAGCGGCCGGATCGACGGAACCGACATCTACACGACCGACGCCCAGATCGCGCGCCTGGGACTTCGCGTGCTCGAGGACGACCGAGGGTTCTTCCCGCGCTACGACGCGGTCTGGCTGTACCGTCTCGACCTTCCGGGGCGCGAGCCGCGCGCACTCCTTGCCATTCGCTCGCTCACAGGGCGGATCTCGGAGAAGCAGATGATCCGTGCGAACGCGCGGGTGGTCCTCGACGGGATCTCCTACGAGGCGGCCGCCGACTCGTTGCTGGCGGAGGTGCGCCCGGCCACCGGCCCGGTCAGGCCGGGTGAGCGCGAGGGCGTCGCGTGGTCGATCGCGCGGAACACGGTCCGCCATCTCGAGCTCGTGCTCCTCGCGCTCCTCGCGGCGATCGCGATCGGGATCCCGCTCGGGATCGCCGCCGCGGGCTCGCCCCGTCTGGGAGGCGCGATCCTCCTGGTGACCGGGGTCCTCCAGACCATCCCCTCGCTCGCGCTCCTGGCCGTCCTGATCCCGCTCCTCGGGATCGGCTTCCGGCCCGCGCTGGCGGCCCTTTTCCTCTACAGCCTTCTCCCCATCGTCCGGAACACGGTCGTCGGGCTCTCGACCCTCCCCGCCTCCCTGAAGGACGCCGCGGAGTCGCTTCCCCTCTCTCCGTGGGCCCGTTTGACCCGGATCCGGCTCCCCATGGCCTCCCCCGCCATCCTGGCCGGGGTTCAGACGAGCGCCGTGATCTGCGTAGGTTCCGCTACACTGGCCGCCCTGGTGGGGGCCGGGGGCCTCGGAGAACCGATTCTCTCGGGCATCCAGTTGCGTCAAACTCATTTGATCCTGGAGGGCGCGGCTCCCGCGGCCGCGCTCGCGCTCCTCGCCCAGAAGGGCTTTGACCTCCTGGAGCGGGTGGCGGTCCCGCGCGGGCTTCGACGACCCGAGGAGTCGACCTATGGCGACCACGACGCGTGACCGTTCCGAGCCCACGACCCTGGCCCAGCGGCTGGCCGACGCGCGGACACGGACGGATGACCTCTTCTCGATTCTCCGCCCCGGTGCCCTGCTCGATCGCCCCATCCCCGAGCGCCACCGGCTGATCTTCTATCTAGGCCACCTCGAAGCGTTCGACTGGAACCTCGTCGCCCGCCAGGGGCACGGCCTTCCGGCGTTCCGCGAGGACTTCGACAAGCTCTTCGCGTTCGGAATCGATCCCGTGGACGGCGGCCTTCCCAGCGAGCCCGCGTCCGCGTGGCCGGCCGAAGCCGAAGTGCGCGCGTATTGCCGCGAGGTGCGCGACAAGGTGGACGCATGCGTGCTCGGCGCGCAGGAGCCGCGATCCGAGCAGGACCGCGCCACGCTCGTCTCGATGGCGATCGAGCATCGCCTCATGCACGCGGAGACGCTGGCGTATCTCCTCCATCAGCTCCCGCACGATCGGAAGGAGCCGCGGCACGACCCCGCCGCGCACCGGGTGACGGTGAGCCCGCGCGTGATCGCGATCCCCGAAGGCACGGCGACGCTGGGCCAGGCGCTCGGCGCGTTCGGATGGGACAACGAGTTCGACGAGCACACGGTGCACGTCCCCGCGTTTCGGATCGAGGAGCACAAGGTGACGAACGGCCGCTTCCTCGACTTCGTGAAGGACGGCGGATACGACGCGCGCGCTCTCTGGTCCGACGAGGACTGGGCGTGGAAGGAGAGTCACGGAATCCGGCGCCCCGGGTTCTGGAGCGAGCACGACGGCGTTCTCTCGTATCGCGGCATGTTCGCGGAGGTGCCGCTCCCACTCGATGCGCCGGTCTACCTGAGCCACGCCGAGGCCGCGGCGTTCGCGCGGTGGTCCAAAGCAGCGCTTCCCACCGAAGCCGAGTTCCACCGCGCCGCGTACGGCACGCCCGAGGGGGCGGAGCGCGCGTACCCGTGGGGCGACGAAGAGCCGGGCCCGCGGCACGGCAACTTCGATTTCCATCGCTTCGACCCGACGCCGGTCGGCACGTACCCCGACGGCGCGAGCGCCTTCGGCGTCGCGGAGATGGTGGGCAACGGATGGGAGTGGACGCGCACGCCGTTCGCCCCCTTCGCCGGATTCCACCCGCATCCCTTCTATGCGGGCTACTCGAAGGACTTTTTCGACGGAAAGCACTTCGTCATCAAGGGGGCATCGCCGAGAACCGCGGCGTGCTTCCTCCGGCGCTCGTTCCGGAACTGGTTCCAGCCGCGCTACCCCTACGTGTACGCGACGGTCAGGCTGGTGCGCGCGTGACCCCGGGCGCGAGGACCGAGCCGCCGATCGCGCCGGGCGTGGACGGCAGCGATCTGGCGCGTGCGGTGCGTGAAGGCCTGGGCGGACGCGGACCCAAGTCTCTACCGTCACGGCTCCTCTACGACGCCCTCGGATCGGCTCTCTTCGAGGCGATCACGCGCCTTCCCGAGTACGGGCTCACCCGCGCCGACGAGCGCCTGCTCCAAGCGCACGCGGCTGAGATCGCCGGGTTCGCCAGGCCGCCCATCGCGGTGGCGGAGCTGGGCTCGGGCTCCGGACGGAAGGCCCGTCCCATCTTGCAATCCTTGGCCCGGCGGCAATCCGAGGTGGCCTACCGTCCGATCGATCTGTCGGAGGCGGCCCTCGCCCAGTCCCGGGTCGAGCTCGGCGGAATCCAGAGCGTGCGCGTCGAGCCGATCCTCGCGAGCTACGGGGAAGGTCTGACCCGTGGGGTCGAGGAGCTCGAGCCGGGGGAGCGACTCCTCGTGCTCTTCCTCGGCGGCACGATCGGGAATTTCGACCGGCCGGAGGCCGTCCGCTTTCTCGCCGATATCCGCGCGCGGCTCAGGCCCGGGGACGGACTCGTCTTGGGCACGGACCTCATGAAGCCCGTCCCAACGCTCCTGGCCGCATACGATGACGCGCTCGGAGTGACGGCGGCGTTCAACAAGAACCTGCTCGTGCGCTTGAACCGCGAGCTGAGCTCAGACTTCGATCTCGCTCGTTTCGATCACGCGGCACGCTGGAATCCGACCGAGCGCCGGATCGAGATGCACCTGGTCTCGCGGGGAGCCCAGACCGTGGCGCTTGGAGCGCTCGGGCTGGTCGTCGATTTCGAGGACGGGGAGACGATCTGGACCGAAAGCTCCTACCGCTACGAGAACGACGAAGTGCCCGCCATGGCGGCGCGCGCCGGGTTCGACTGCCTTGGGCAATGGGTGGACGAGGAGTGGCCGTTCGCGGAGACGCTCCTCACGCCCCGCTGATTCCAACGCCGCTCTACGGGAGCGCTATTGGGTTGGGGATGAGCCAAGGCGTCGGATGGAGGTACAGCGCGACGTCATAGCTCACCCCGACAGCGAGCAGTACGACCGACGGTAGAAACTCCCGCCACGTTCGAGATCCCGACACTCGACTCACCACCACGGCGAGGATGCCGAGCAAGGGACCGGCGATCGGAAGCAGGACGAAGCGAAGCGTGACGTAGAGAAACGACCAGTCCCACCTCGCTTTCTCTCCCCAACCGAAGACCACGGGGAGCAGCTCGGTCGACAGAGCGAGCACAGGGATTCCTGCCGCCAAGACCCAGACTGCTTTGGACCAAGAGCTCACGACCCTCGAACCGCCTCTCCAAGAAGGTCGATCGCCGCCGTGAGCTGATCGTCGGAGAGGTACGGCGCCGGCCCGAGACGGAGCCACTCGCCGCGGTGATCGGTGAGCATCCCGCGCCCTCGAAGCATGGCCGCGATCTTCCCCGCGTCCGGCGCGCGGAAGGCGAGGAACCCTGCCACCGCTTCCAGCGGAATCTCGCGGTCCCTTGTGATGCGCCGCGGATCCAGGCGGAGCGCGTCGAATCGATCGGCGAGAAGTCCCACCTGATGCCGGCTCACCGCTCGCAGGAACTCCGGATCGAGATCCATCTCCTCGAAGAAGCGGAACACGGCGGCGGCGCGGTAATGGCTCGTCGGATCGTAGGTCGCGCCGCTCCATCGCGCGGGCCCCATCCCGTAAGGCACGCGTCCCGGGATCTTCTCGGTCAGATGCGTGAACTCGCTGAACCATCCGGTGAGGAGTGGGCGCAAGTCATCCCGCCCCGGCGGCACGCGCAGGAAGCAGTTCCCTTCGCCCAGCTGGCAATACTTGTAGCCGCCCCCCACGACGAACGCGTGCTCGAGCCCCGAGAGCGAGAACGGCACCACGTTGAGGTGATGGTAGGCGTCCACGAGGAGCTCCACGCCGCGCTGGCGGCACGCGGCGAGCGCACGGTCGAGGCCGGGCACGATGTGCGCCGTCTCGAAGAGCACGCTCGACACGAGGGCCGCCGAGGTTCGGTCGTCGATCGCGGCGATCAAACGCTCGACCAGCGTCGCCGCCGGATACGCGGCCACCTTCACCACCTCGATGCGCCCATCCTCCGCTAGACGGTCGAGCTGGCGGCGGATGGTGTGGAACTCGCCGTCGGTCGTGGCGAGGCGTGGCCGATCCTGGAGCGGAAGCGCGGAGAGGAACCGCACCACCAGCTCGTGCGTGTTCTGCCCGAGCGCGATCTCCTCCGAACGCGTGCCGAGCAGCCGCGCGAATCCGCGACGCACGCGCTCCGCCTTCGCCTCCGCGCGCTCCCACTTGTCGTCCACGCCTTCCGCGGCGTCGGCCCAGGCCTCGAGCTGCCCATCGAAGGAGACGTCGGGCCACGCCTGATGCGAGTGGCCGGTCAGGAGCAGCCGCTCCTCCACGCGGAAACGTGAGTAGTGCGGGGCGAGCGCGTTGGGACTCAGGCGAAGCGCGTCGAGCCGGGCCGCGGTGTCGGGACTCATCGAGCGCTTCCTGCCGCGGAGCCTAGAGCTCCGTCCGGATGGCCCAGAGGTCGGGATAGAAGGGACGGTCGAGCGTGGTCTTGAGATACGCGGCGCCCATCGAGCCGCCCGTGCCCCGCCGCGTGCCGATGGTTCGTTCGACCATCTTCACGTGGCGGTAGCGCCACTCCTGAAAGCCCTCGTCGAGATCCACCAGGCGCTCGCAGAGCGCGCGCACGGTGGGATCGTTGCGGTAGACGTGGATCAGGAGCGGATGGAGCTCTGGCGCGGGCTCGACAGCGCCGTTCCGATCGCGCTCGAGGACCGAGGGCGGCACCGCGTGCCCCTTCGCGACGAGGTAGTGCAGGAACGCGTCCCACAGCGAGGGCTCCGCGAGACGCTTCTCGAGCCGCTTCCGCGCGGGGCTGCCCTCCGGGTAGCGCGAGAGCGCCGCGTCGTTCCGCATGCCGAGGAGGAACTCCAGCTCGCGGAACTGGAACGACTGGAAGCCGCTCCCCGATTCGAGCCGCTCGCGAAACGTGAGGAACTCGAGCGGGGTCATCGTCTCGAGGACGTCGATCTGGTGAACCACGACCTTGAGGATGGTGAGCACGCGTTTCAGCGTGTGCTGCGCGCGCGTCTCGTCCCGCTTCTCGAGAAGTCCCTTCAGATAGTCGAGCTCGTGCAGCATCTCCTTGAACCAGAGCTCGTACACCTGGTGGATGACGATGAAGAGCATCTCGTCGTGCTCTTCGGATTGCGGCCTCTGCTGGTCGAGAAGCTCGTCGAGCCTCAGATAGCTGGAATAGGTCAAGCCCAAGACGCCGGACCTCCGATCATGTGAACCGCGGCTTGTAGTTGGCGAGCGACTCGTACTGGTCGGGCCACGGGAGAGGATAGCCCAGCTCGTGCGCGGCGTGGCGTGTCCAGTACGGGTCCCACAGGTGCGCGCGCGCGAGGAGACAGAGGTCCGCGCGCTCGGCCGCGAGGATCGTGTCGACGTCGGAGTAGGACGAGATGTTCCCCACCGCCATCGTGGCGATTCCGACCTCGTGCCGGATCCGGTCCGCGAACGGCGTCTGGAAGAGGCGCCCGTAGACCGGCCTCTGGTCCGGGATGGTCTGCCCCGCGGAGACGTCCACGATGTCGCAGCCATGTTGCTTGAGAAGCCGCGCCACCTCCACCGCATCCTCGGGACCGTGCCCCTTCGGATGCCAGTCGACGGCCGAGATGCGGACCGACATCGGCTTTTCCTCGGGCCACACGCGCCGCACGCGATCGAACACCTCGAGCGGAAAGCGCATGCGGTTCGCGAGCCCGCCCCCGTACTCGTCGTCGCGACGATTCGTGAGGGGCGAGATGAAGGTGGCGAGGAGGTAGCCGTGCGCCATGTGTATCTCGAGGAGATCGAAGCCCGCCTCGATCGCGAGACGGGCGGCGCGCTCGTACTCGCCGAGCACCTGGTCCATGTCGGCGCGGGTCATCTCCCGCGGCGTCTGGCCGTGCGGGTAGTACGGGATGGCGGAGGGGGCCATCACCGGCCAGTTCCCCTGGGCCAGCGGCTGGTTGTCTCCCTCCCAGAGGAGGCGCGTGGAACCCTTGCGCCCCGCGTGACCGAGCTGGACCGCCATCTTGGCCGGCGTCTGCGCGTGCACGAAGTCCACGATCCGCTTCCACGCCGGCGCGTGCTCGGGCTTGTAGAGTCCGGTGCAGCCGGGCGAGATGCGTGCCTCCTTGCTCACGTCGGTCATCTCGGCAAACACGAGCCCCGCGCCGCCGATCGCCCGCGCGCCGAGATGCACGAGATGCCAGTCGTTCGGCGTGCCGTCGACCGCCGTGTACTGGCACATGGGCGAGACCACGACGCGGTTCGGGAGCAGAAGGCCGCGGAGCTTGAACGGCGTGAACATCGGGGGCGGCGGCTTCGGTCCCGCGGGCGCCTTCGTTCCCGCCTGGCGCGCAGCCTCGGCCGCGAAGTGAGCGTCCACGGTCTCGATGAACTTGGGATCGCGCACCCTGAGGTTCTCGTGCGTCACGCGAAGGCTCCGCGTGAGGAGCGTGAACGCGAAGGTCAGCGGATCGAGGTCCATGTAGCGCTCGGTATCCTCGAACCACTGGAGACTCGCCTGCGCCGCCCGCTGGAGGCTCTCCACGGCCGGACGCCGGTCCGCCTCGTAGGCCGCGAGGGCCGCGGGCACGTCGGAATTCGCCCGGAGCGCGCGCACCAGGGCGCTTGCGTCCTCCATCGCGAGCTTGGTCCCGGATCCCACGGAGAAGTGGGCCGTGTGGGCCGCGTCGCCGACGAGCACCACGTTCTCGTAGCTCCAGCGCTCGTTCCGGATCGTGGGGAACGCGCGCCAGATGGAGCGGTTGGACACGAGCCGGTGTCCGTCCAGCTCCTGCGCGAAGAGCTGCTCGCAGAACCGGATCGTCGCCGTCTCGTCCGCGCGATCGAGCCCGGCCGCGCGCCACGTCGCCTCGCGCGCCTCCACGATGAAGGTCGAGGCCCCCGGCTCGTACTGGTAGGCGTGCACGCGCCAGAGCCCGTGCGCGTCGTTCTTGAAATAGAAGGTGAACGCCGGAAAGGGCTTCGTCGTCCCGAGCCAGACGAAACGGTTGGGACGAACGTCGACCGAGGGGCGGAAGTGGTCGCGATACCGCTCGCGCACGATCGACTGCACGCCGTCGGCCGCGAGAACGACGTCCGCCTCACGCCGCAGCTCCTCCGGGTCCTTCACCTCGCGCTCGAAGCAGAGGCGCACGCCTGAAGCGCGGCAGCGCTCCGCGAGGATCGAGAGCATCGTCTTCCGCGAAAGTCCCGAGAATCCGTGCCCGGTCGAGCGGAGCACCGTGCCCTTGTAGTGGATCTCGATGTCGTCCCACCGGTGCGCCTGCGATCCCATCGCCGCGGTCACCTCGGGATCGGCCTGCGCGAGCGCTTCTTCGGTCGCGTCCGAGAACACGACGCCGAAGCCGAACGTGTCGTCGAGCTTGTTCCGCTCGTAGACTTGGACCTCGTGCTTCGGGTCGGCCTTCTTGAGGAGGAGCGCGAAGAAGAGGCCGGCCGGCCCGCCGCCGATGACGGCGGCCTTCACGCGGACTCCTTCAAGAGCTGGCCCGCGATCACGAGGTGCTGGATCTCGGTGGTTCCCTCGTAGATCCGGAGGGCGCGCACCGCGCGATAGAGCCGATCCACGGGGCTCGACGCGAGCACGCCGGACCCTCCGAGGATCTGCACCGCGTCATCGATCACGCGCTGCGCCGCCTCGGTCGCGAATGCCTTCGCCATGGCCGCCTCGAGCGTGACTCGTTCGGCGCCCCGGTCCGCCTCGTACGCGGCGCGGTAGACGAGGAGGCGCGCGGCCGTGAGGTCCGTCGCCATGCGCGCGAGCTTCTCCTGGACGAGCTGGAACTCCGCGAGCGGCTTTCCGAACTGCCGCCGCCCCTTGGCGTGGCGGAGCGCTTCGTCGAGCGCGCGCGCCGCCATGCCGCAGGCCGCGGCGCCCACCGTGGCACGCAGCCGGTCGAGCGTCTTCAATCCGAGCGCGAGCCCGCGCCCCTCCGGACCGAGGCGGTTCGCCTCCGGCACGCGGCATCCGTCGAACGCGATCTCGCCCAGAGGATGGGGCGCCGCGAGCACCTGAGCGCGCGTGAAGGTGAGCCCCGGCGTCTCCGCCGGAACCACGAAGCAGGAGATCCCCTTCGCTCCCAGGGAGGGGTCGGTGGTCGCGAAGACGGTGTAGAAGTCGGCGATGCCCGCGTTCGAGATGAAGGTCTTGGCTCCGTCCAGCACGTAGGCGCTGCCGTCGCGCCGGGCGCGCGTCGCGATCGCGGCGGCATCGGAGCCCGCCTCGGGCTCCGTCATCGCGAACGCGCCCATGGCGCGGCCGGAGATGGCATCGTCGAGCCAGCGGGAGCGCATCGCCTCGTTCTCGGCAAAATGGAGCGGCACGGTGGCGAGCCCCTGGAGCGCGAACACCGCATCGGCCAGAGGGGACGCGGCGCCGAGCGCTTCGCGCGTGAGGCAGCAGCCGCGCCAGTCCCGGCGGCGGATGGGCTCGAGCCAGCCTCCCTCTCCGAGTCGGATGAGCCAGGCTCGAGCGCGCGTGCGCGCCTCGGCGTCGTCCGCGGGCTCGGGGAGCTCGCGCGCCGCCGCGCCGGCGAACGCGCC
>Ga0068858_100000486_pt1 | contig 41451 bp, 32 predicted proteins | sample KBSSwiS12_FD_66589 | JGI IMG/M metagenome (GOLD analysis project Ga0068858, IMG submission 66589) | Switchgrass rhizosphere microbial communities from Kellogg Biological Station, Michigan, USA - KBS Switchgrass S1-2 | ecosystem: Host-associated > Plants > Roots > Rhizosphere > Soil ... | reverse complement strand
AGGAACTGCTTCGCGTTCTCGCGCCCCTGGCCGATCCGCAGGTCCCCGTACGACAGCCACGCGCCGGACTTCTCGACGAGCTTGTGCTCGATCCCGAGGTCGATCAGCTCCCCGGCGCGCGAGATGCCCTCGCCATAGTTGATGTCGAACTCGGCCTGCCGGAAGGGCGCGGCCACCTTGTTCTTGACGACCTTGACCTTCGTGCGCGACCCGACGACCGTCTCGCCATCCTTGAGCGAGGCGATCCGCCGGATGTCGATGCGGATCGAAGAATAGAACTTGAGGGCGCGGCCGCCGGTCGTGGTCTCGGGATTGCCGAAGAGCACGCCGATCTTCTCGCGGATCTGGTTGATGAAGATGAGGCTCGTGCCGCTCTTCGAGACGATGGCGGTCAGCTTCCGCAGGGCCTGCGACATGAGGCGGGCCTGCAGTCCCATCTGGGCCTCGCCCATCTCTCCCTCGATCTCGGCCTTCGGCACCAGGGCCGCCACCGAGTCCACGACGATGACGTCGATCGCCCCGGAGCGGATCAGCATCTCGGCGATCTCGAGGGCCTGCTCCCCGTTGTCCGGCTGGGAGACCAGGAGGTTGTCGGTGTCGACCCCGAGCTTCTTCGCGTACTCGGAGTCCAGGGCGTGCTCGGCGTCGATGAAGGCCGCGAGGCCGCCGGCCTTCTGGGCCTGCGCGATGACCTGGAGCGACAGGGTGGTCTTGCCCGAAGACTCGGGCCCGAAGATCTCGACGACCCGGCCTCGCGGGATGCCGCCGATGCCGAGCGCCGCGTCCACCGCGAGCGAGCCCGTGGGAATGACGGCGATCGTGGTCTCGGGCCGTTCTCCGAGCCGCATGATCGAGCCCTTTCCGAACTGCCGCTCGATCTGCGTCAGCGCCGTCTCGACGGCGCGCCATTTCTCGTTGGGTTTCACGCTGGACATGTCCTCACCTTTCTCGATGGGGGAAAAATTCCGCGCGTTCTGCGCGATTATAGACTTCGACGAGGGGACGCTTCGAGCTTCGAGCTTCGAGCTTCGAGCTTCGAGGAAGCCAGACGCGATGAGGACCGACGAATCTTCTCTCCGGCACGATCCGGTGTCAATGTCGGACGCCCGCCGGGCGTTCGCCGCGGCGCCTGTCTCCGCGTTCCTCGCGACCGGCTTCGGCTCGGGCCTCTCGCCCTTCGCTCCGGGAACCGCCGGCTCGGTTGTCGGCCTCGCGATCGCGTGGCTCCTTTGGTCCCATGCCGGCATCTTCGGCTCTCCGGTCGGACTCTTGATGTCCGGGCTCGCCGTCGGGCTGCTCGGCGTCTTCGTCTCCGTCCCGGTCTGCCGCGCGCTGAACGCGGAGGACCCGGGCTGCGTCGTGATCGACGAGGTGTCCGGGCAGCTGATCGCGTGCGCCGGAACCGTGCTCGTCCGGGGCGCGCCGCTCTGGGCGTGGATCGCCGCCTTCGTGCTCTTCCGCGCCTTCGACGTCGTCAAGCCGCTCGGGATCCGCCAGATCCAGGCGCTGCCCGGCGGCTGGGGAGTCGTCGCGGACGACGTGCTCGGCGGCCTCTACGCCGCGGCGGTCCTGGCCGTCGCCTCCCGATGGGTCTGACGCTCTCGCCGTCGGAGGGCTCCCTCCAGGAGAACGCGCCCCTCGCGGCCCTGACGACCTGGCGGATCGGCGGCCCGGCGCGCTTCCTCTGCCGGGTCCGAACCGAGACGGCGCTCGCGCGCGTGCTCGCGACGGCGGCGGCCGACGGCCTGCCGCTCGCGATCCTCGGGATGGGTTCGAACATCCTGATCGCGGACGCGGGATTCCCGGGCTACGTCGTCCGGCTGGACGGCGACTTCCTGTCGGTCACGATCGACGGGGAGCGCGTGCGGGCCGGCGGCGGGGCCGCCCTCGGCGGGGTCTGCGCGGCCGCGGCGCGTGCCGGGCTCTCGGGCCTCGAGGCGATCTCGGGGATCCCGTCGTCGATCGGCGGGGCGGTGCGGATCAACGCGGGGGCCTACGGCGGCGAGATCTTCGACGTCCTGGAGACCGTGCGCCTGGTCTCGCGCTCCGGGGAGCGCCGCGCGGTCGAGGCCTCGCAGATCCGCCATGCGTACCGCAACACGGAGCTCGTCGAGTCCCGCGAGATCGTCAGCGAGGCGGTCCTGAAGCTCGCGCGCGCGCCGCGGGAAGAGATCGAGGCGAAGACGCGCGGCGTGGCCGAGAAACGGCGCGGCGTCCTTCCCTCGGAGCCCAACGCCGGCAGCGTGTTCAAGAACCCCAAGGACGACTTCGCCGGAAGGCTCCTCGAGGCCTGCGGGCTCAAGGGGCGGAGTCGGGGCGGCGCGATGATCTCGCCCCGGCATGCCAATGTGATCGTGAACACCGGAGGGGCCCGCGCCGTAGACGTGTTGGGCCTGATGCAGACGATGCGGGACGCCGTGGCCGAGAAGTTCTCGGTTACTCTGGTTCCCGAAGTGGAGCTGCTGGGATTGAGATGGGAATGAGCGACCTGTCATTCCGAGGGACGCCGCCTCGCGAAAGGGGTCCCTCGGGCCCGACGGCCGTCGGGATGACATCCGCATGAGGATCCTCCTCCTCGCCGGAGGCGCGGGAACGCGGCTGTGGCCGCTCTCGACCGAGGACCGGCCCAAGCAGTTCCTGCCGATCCTCTCGGAGAAGAGCCTCATCGCCGAGGTCTACGAGCGCGTGCGTCCCCTCGCCGGAGACGAGCGCGTGTTCGTCGCGACCGCAGCGGCCTACGCCCGGCTGGTGCGCGAGGCGCTGCCGGACCTGGCGCCCGAGCGGATCCTCTGCGAGCCGGCGCGCCGCAACTCCGGACCGGCGCTGCTCGCCGCGGCCGTCCGCTTCGCCGCGGACGGCGACCCGGTCACGGCCGCGATCCCGGCCGACCAGACGGTGCGCGACGACGGCGCCTTCCGCGCCGCGCTCTCCGAGGCCGCGTCGCTCGCCGACCAGGCTTCCGTCGTCATCCTCACGGCCGTGCCCACCCGGCCCGAGCCGGACTTCGGCTACGTCGAGCATCAGGGCGGCCGGGTCTCCGGCTTCACCGAGAAGCCGCGTCCCGAGCAGGCGCAGCGTCTGACCGGGACCGGCCGGCACTTCTGGAACGCCGGCATCTTCGTCTTCCGGCCGTCGCGCCTGCTGGCGGAGGCGCGCCGGGTCGCTTCCGATCTCGTGCGGGGCGTCGAGACCTTCGCCGCGACCGGGAAGGCGGCGGACTACGAGGCGCTGCCGAACATCTCGATCGACTTCGCCGTGATGGAGAAGGCCTCCGACGTGCGCGCCGTGGCCCTCGACGCCGGGTGGAGCGACGTCGGGACGTGGCGCTCCGTGCGCGAGCTCCGCGGCCCGAGCGACGCGGCGGGGAATCTCGTTCTCTCGCCCGTGCCGGTGGTCGCGCCGGGCGTGCGGGACACCGCCATCGTCGTCGGCGAGGGAGGGGTCCTGGTCCTCCCGTTCGAGCGGGAAGGGGAGCTGCGCGCCGCGGTCGACGCGCTGCGCGCCGCGGGACGCGCTCCGAGCGCCCGGGGGTCCCGATGAACGCTCCCGCCTCGACGCTCGCGAAGCTGCGCGAGAACGTCGCGCTCGCGTACCGCGGCGAGCCGCGCGCGGTCGACCTCCTGCTGACGGCCTTGCTCGCGCGCGGACACGTTTTGATCGAGGACGTGCCCGGCGTGGGGAAGACGACGCTCGCGCGCGCGCTCGGGCGGAGCCTCTCGCTCGAGTTTCGCCGGATCCAGTTCACCAGCGACACGCTCCCGGCGGACGTCATCGGCATCTCCGTCTTCCACGCGCCCGCGGATCGGTTCGAGTTCCATCCCGGCCCGATCTTCGCGAACGTCGTCCTCGCCGACGAGATCAACCGCGCGACGCCCAAGACGCAGTCCGCCCTGCTCGAGGCGATGAACGAGGGAGTCGTGACCGTCGAGACGGACCGGCGCGTTCTGCCGCAGCCGTTCATGGTCGTCGCGACGCAGAACCCGGTCGAGTATCTCGGGACCTATCCGCTGCCGGAGTCCCAGATGGACCGCTTCTTCCTGCGCCTCTCGCTCGGCTATCCGTCCGAGAAGGAGGAGCGGATGCTGCTGCGGCGCGGCGGCACCGAGCGCGTGCTCGCGTCGATCCCCGCGGTGCTGGGCCCGGCCGAGGTGCTGGCGCTGCAGGACGAGACGGAGCGGATCGCCGTCTCCGACACACTGCTCGACTACCTTCACGCGCTCGTGCGCGCGACGCGGCGCACCGCGGAGCTTCGCCTGCCCGTGTCGACCCGCGGCGCGCAGGCGCTCTTCCGGGCGACGCAGGCGCATGCGCTCCTGCAGGGGCGCAACTTCGCCACGCCCGACGACGCGCAGGCCGTCGCGGAGGCCGTCCTCGCGCACCGGATCCTGTCGGTCTCCTCGGACGGGTTCGGGGCCGGCGGCAGGGAGCGGGAGATCGTGCGCAGGATTCTGACCGAGGTCCCGGTGCCGGTGTGAACCGACTGATCCCGGATTGGGAAATCCGCATCACCAACTTCGGCCTCGGCTACATCCTCCTGTGCCTCGTGGTCGCGATCGCGGCGACCAACACCGGCAACAACGGCCTCTACCTCGTCCTGGCCGCCATGCTCGCGGCGATGGTGGTCTCCGGAGTGCTCTCCCGGCGCAACGTCCGCGGCGTGCTCTGCGAGCTCGAGACGGTGGGCGAGGTCGTCGCGACGAGGCCGGCGTGGCTCCGGCTCCGGTTCGAGAACCGGCTCCGGACCGGCACGGCGCAGTCGCTCTTCTTCCTCCACGAGTCGCTGCCCGGGCCTCTCTGGATCGATCCGCTCCGGCCCGGCGAGAAGCGGGAGCTCGTCGTCGAGGGCCGGTTCCCGCGGCGCGGGGTGTTCCGCGATGCCGACGCGGGCCTGCTCTCGCGGTTTCCGATCGGGCTCTTCCGCAAGTACCGCAAGGCGTCGCTCTCGCGGGAGATCGTGGTCTACCCGCTGCCGGAGGTCACGCCCATCCCACCCGTCCCTCCCGAGGACTCGCGCGGCGGCCGTCCGCATCCGCGGCAACGGGGAGGCGGACCCGACATCCGGACCCTGCGCGAGTTCACGCCGGGCGACGATCTGCGCGACCTGCATTGGAAGCAGTCCGCACGGATGCGGCGCTGGATCGTGCGCGAGCGGGAGGCCGAGCGGGACCGGGTCGTCTTCCTGGTGATCGACAACGCGCTGCCGTCCCCGGTCGACTCCGCCGCGCTCGCGCGCTTCGAGAGCGCGGTCGCCCGGTGCGCGGGGCAGGCGCTGCTGCTGCTCTCGCGCGGGGCGGAGGTCGGGTTCCTCGCGCGGGGCGTGAAGGTGTCGGCGCAGTCCGGCCGCGCGCAGCGGCTGCGCATCCTCGAGGCCCTCGCGCGGCTCGAGCCGGTGAGCCCGGCGGACGCGCCGGCGTTCCCGTCGCTTCGCAAGAACGACCTCTGCTGGATGGTTTCGTGATCCCGGTAGCGGCCGCATGAGCGCGACTTCAGAGGACGCGGCGTGACAGCCGCGAAGGAGATGTCCGCCGGGCTGCGCGCCGCATACCTGCGCGTGCTCGTCCCGGCCGCCGCCCTCGCGCCGCTTCCGCTGATCTGGACCGGCGGGACCGGCGTGCGCTCCATTGCGATCTACGAGGTCACGCTGGTCTGGCTCGCCTGGCGCGGCAGGATCGGCCGACCCCTGCGGATCTCGAACGCGGCGATGAACGTGGCCGGCGTCCTGTACCTGGGCTGGCTCGTCTTCGAGACCGCGACGCTGCGCGTGGGACTCCTCCGGTCGGTGTCGCACCTGCTCCTGTTCACCGCGCTCGCGAAGCTGGCGTCGCTCAAGCGGCCGAGCGAGGCGCGGATGGCCCTCCTCGTGCTGTTCCTCCTGAGCCTCGCCGCGGCGTCCTCGTCGACCCACGTCTCCTCGCTGCTGTACTTCGCGGCGATGGCGTGGGTGGCGTTCCGCACGCTCGCGCGCCTGGCGGTCCTGGCGGACTTCGAGGAGGCGCCGCCGCGCCGGGTCCTCGACGCCGTGCCCACGGGCGGACTGACCGCGGCCGCGATCGTGGCGGGCGCCGCCTTCTCGGCGCCGCTCTTCTTCCTGCTGCCGCGGCTCCACGGCCCCTTCGCCGTCTCGCCGTTCCGCGCCGACGACGCGTTCTCGAGGGCGATCGCGTCCGACCGCGTCGACCTCGACGCCTTCTCCGCGGCGAAGCGCAGCGACCGCGTCATCCTCCGGATGTCGGCCTCGCCCGCCCTCCCGGCGGAGGAGGAGCTGCGGCTCCGCGAGGCCGTGTTCACCGAGTACGACGACGGCGTCTGGGTTCGCGATCCGCGCGTGGGCCCGCGACGGGGCGAGAGGTCGGCCTTCTCTCTGGGCGCCTCGGCGGCCGAGCGGCCGCACTCGGTCGTTTCGGTCGACTTGAACGTCTACGGGCAGGGCTTCCTCTTCCTTCCGTACGGCACGTACGCCGTCCGCGTGGAGAAGGGCCGCGCCTCGGAGATGCCGGACGGCGTCCTCCAGGTCGGAACGGGGCGCGGCTCGATCCGGTACGAGGCCGACGTGAGCCGCGCTCCGGCGCGGGGATCGGGGCGCGGCGTGATCCCGGTCTCCGACGTCCCCGACGAGGTCCGGCAGTACGCCTACCGGCTGACGGGCGACCTCTCGAACCCGACGGAGATCTACCGGCGCATCGAGGAGAACTTCCGCAAGGACTTCATCTACACGCTCGAGCCTCCGAAGCCGCGCGGCGATCCCATCGTGCACTTCCTGACGCGGTCGAAGGCGGGGCACTGCGAATACTTCGCCTCGGCGGCCGCGATGATGCTGGCCTCGCGCGGCGTCCGCGCGCGGCTCGTGACCGGCTCGTACGGCGGCGAGGCCGGAATGCTCGGGAGCTCGATCGTCGTGCGCGCACAGAACCTGCACGCGTGGGTCGAGGCCGACCTCGACGGGACCGGCTTCGCGGTCCTCGACCCCACGCCCCCGGCCGGAATCCCGCCCGCGCTCTCGACCTATTCGCTCCTCTCGCGGCTCTCCGCGCTCGGCCGCGAGATCGAGTTCCTCTACGACCGGCGCATCCTCGGGTACGACTCGGGCGACCAGGTCGGCGTGGTGGAGGCGGTGCGCGAGGGCCTCGAGTCGACCGCGGGGAGACTCGTCGGCTTCGGCCGGTTCGCGCGCGACTCCTTCTCGGCCTCGACCGCGGGCATCCTCCTCGCGACGGCGCTCCTCGCCTGGCTCCTGGTGCGCGGCGTCTTCGCCCCGCACCGTCCCCTCGCTCCCGCGACGCGCGCCTACGTCGCCCTGCGCCGGCTTCTCTCGCGCCGGAAGGGTCCCGTCCCGGCGTCGGTCCCGCCGCAGGAGATCGCGAGGCTCTTCGCGGAGGAGGTCCCGGCCGCTCGCGAGGACGCGGCCGCCGTCGTCGCCGTCTACGCGGCCAGCACGTTCGGGGGCGTCCGGCCCACGCCCGAGACGCTCTCGGATGTCACGCGGCGGCTGCGACGCCTGCGGAGGCTGGTCTAGGCGATCTCGCCCGGCCGACCCGCGCCGGCCGTTCTCGCGCCCGGGGCACGATCGAATCCGTCGCCGAGCTTCTCCGATCCGCGCGGGAACGGGTGAGACTACAATCGGCCCGGTTCATGATCTGCCCAATCTGCCAGTCACCGAACCCCGACGAAGTCGAGGCGTGCCTTCATTGCTCCCATCGCTTCGCGACGGCGAAGATCTCCCTCACGCCGCTGCCGTCGGGACAGGACCTCTCCGAGCTGACGTCCGTGCCGACGATGGGGAGCCCGTCCTCGTTGAAGGAATGGGCCACGAAGTCTCAGCGGGGAACGAGCTCCGTCGTTCTCCCCGCCGGCCTCGAGATCGGCCGCCGTTATCGCGTGAAGAGTCTCCTCGGCATCGGCGGCATGGGGGCCGTTTATCTGGTCCACGACAAGGACCTCGACCGGGACGTCGCGCTCAAGCTGATCAAGTCGGACATCGCCGAGGATGCGGATGCCCTCGAGCGGTTCAAGCGGGAGATCCAGCTCTCCAGCCGCGTGACCCATCCCAACGTCCTGCGCGTCTTCGACCTCGGCGAGAGCGACGACATCAAGTTCCTGACGATGCAGTTCGTCGACGGGCGCGATCTCGCGACGATCCTCAAGAAGCAGGGCAAGCTGCCGAACGAGCGCCTGGTCCGCGTCTTCCGGCAGGTCGCGGAGGGGCTCAAGGCGGCGCACGACCAGGGCGTCGTCCATCGCGACCTGAAGCCCCAGAACATCATGATCGACAGCCAGGATCGGGTCTACGTCACGGACTTCGGGCTCGCGAAGGGCTCCGAGCAGTCGGGCATGACGCAGACGGGCGCGGTGATCGGGACGCCGTTCTACATGTCTCCCGAGCAGGTCAAGGGCGAGCCGGTCGGCCCGCGCTCCGACATCTATGCGCTCGGCGTGATCCTCTACCAGATGGCGGCCGGCGTCGTCCCCTTCACGGGCGCAACCCCCTTCGAGGTCATGATGAGGCGGGTGCAGCGCCCGGCGCAGCCGGTCGGCGAGCTGAACCCGGACTTGCCGAAATACCTGCAGCGGATCATCGAGCGCTGCCTCGCGGTCGATCCGAACCTGCGGTACCAGAACGTCGCCGAGATCCTGGAAGATCTCGACGCCGAGAGCTTTCGCACGAGCCTCCGCTATTCGGCCCTGTCGCGGCGGTGGGTCAGGCCCGCCGCGCTCGCGGTGTTCGCGGCCGTCGTGCTCGCCGCGGGCGGGATCTGGATCGCCCGAACCGCGGGCCGGGGCGCCGCCGCGGCGCCGAAGGCCGCCCCCCGTATCGTGTCGGTCCTGATCGCGGACTTCGAGAACAAGACGGGAGAGCCGGTCTTCGACGGCACGCTCGAGCCCGCCTTCGCGATCGCGCTCGAAGGCGCTCCGTTCATCTCCTCCTACAGCCGCGCCGGGGCCCGGAAGATCGCGTCGCAGCTCCAGCCCGGAGCGACCGGCCTGACCGAGTCCGGCGCGCGCCTCGTCGCCGTGCGCGAGGGCGTCAACGTCGTCGTGTCCGGCTCGGTCGAGAAGACGGGCGGCGGGTACGAGGTGTCGGTTCGCGCCGTGGATGCGGCCACCGGCAAGTCGATCGTCTCGGAGAAGGAGAGCGCGGCCAACCGCGACAAGGTGCTCCAGGCGGCCGCGGCGCTGGCGACCGGTCTCCGGACGGCCCTCGGCGACAAGACGCCGCCGTCGGTCCAGCAGACCGCGGCGGAGACCTTCAGCGCCGGCTCCCTCGAGGCCGCGCACGAGTACGGCGTCGCGCAGGAGCTGCAGTGGGCCGGCAAGTGGGACGAGGCGATCCAGCGCTACTCGAAGGCCGTCGAGCTCGACAAGAACCTCGGCCGTGCGTACGCGGGAATCGCCGCCGTCGAGAACAACCGCGGACGCCCCCAGGAGGCGGCCAAGTACTACCAGCTCGCCCTCGCGCGCATGGATCGCATGAGCGACCGTGAGAAGTACCGGACACGCGGCGGCTACTTCCTCCTGACGCGCAAGCCCGACAGCGCGATCGAGGAGTTCACGAACCTCGTCCGGCAGTATCCGGCGGACACCGCCGGCATCGCCAACCTCGCCTTCGCCTACTTCGTCAAGCGCGACATGGCCAACGCTCTCGAGTGGGGCCGCCGGGCGATCGAGATCTACCCGAAGAACGTCCCGCAGCGCAACAACTACGGCCTGATCGCGATGTACGCCGGCGACTTCGAGATCGGCGCGCGCGAGCAGAAGACGGTCCTGTCGATGAACCCGCAGTTCGTCCTCGCCTACGTCGGCCTCGCCCTCTCGCAGCTCGGAGCCGGGCAGCCCGCGGAGGCCCTGGCGACCTGGAACAAGCTCGCGGGCATCGGTCCCGCGGGCGCCTCGGCCGCCGCCGCGGGCCTCGCCGACCTCGCGCTCTACCAGGGGCGCATCGGCGACGCGAGAACGATCCTCGAGGGTCCGATCGAGACCGACCTCGCCGCCAAGAATCCGGACGAGGCCGCCCGCAAGCTCACGACGCTCGCCGAGGCTCAGCTCGAGGCGGGCCAGGCCCCGAAGGCGATCGCGGCGGCCGAGCGGGCGCTCTCGCTGTCGCAGGACATCGCGGTCTCCGTCAGCGCCGCCCGCGTCCTGATCGAAGCCGGGGAAGAGTCCAAGGGGCTCTCGGTGGCCGCGAGGCTCGAGGAGCGCCTCGAGCCCGATCCGCAGATGTACGCGCTGCTCCTCCACGGCGAGGCCGAGCTCAGGAAGCGCAACTTCCGCGAGGCCCTGGCACGCTTCAAGGAGGCGCGCAAGCAGGCCGACTCGTGGCTCGTGCGCTACGACCTCGCCCGAGCCTACGTCGAGGCCGGCTCCTTCACGGAGGCGGACACGGAGCTCGACGCGTGCATCAAGCGGCGCGGCGAGGCCGCGGCGGTCTACCTCGACGAGGTCCCGACCTTCCGCGTCTTCCCGCCCGTGTACTACTACCTCGGCCGCTTGCGGCAGGGGCTGAAGAGCGCGGACGCGAACGAGGCCTTCAAGACCTTCCTCGGATTCCAGACCGGAGAGGGCGGCCCGCTCGCCGCCGACGCGCGCAAGCGCCTCGGCCCGAAATAGAAACGGCGGCGCACCCGCGGGGCGCGCCGCCGCATCGCTGTTCGCGGGCCTAGTTCAGCTGCTCGACCGTGGCCTTCATGGGGGTGCCGTCGCTGAGCTGAAGCTCGATCTCGTAGCAGCCCGGCCCCGGCATGTAGCCCGTGTTCCAGTTGAAGATGAACTGGTGGGTGGGCGGGTCGTAGCGGAACGTGCTCCCGCCCTTGGCCCCCGTCGTCGGCGAATAGAGGAGAGTCGTCGTCCCGGTCGCCTGCCCCGAGCATCCGGTCGTGTACTTGACGCCCTGGAGCACCTGGGCGGTCGACAGGTCGGATATCCAGTTGCCCGCCGCGTCCTTCAGCTGCCACTTGACCGGCTGAGCCGATCCGTAGGTCGAGCTGCCCGACTGGCTCGGCGCCGGCACCGTCCCCGCCGTCGCCATGGGCGAGAGGAAGCCCGTGAACGTGAAGACGGGCGTGCCGACCGTCTGCGTCAGGACGGCCGAGGTGCTCGGTGAGTAGCTCGGCGCCCCGAGGTACGCCGCGGTGATCGAATGCGCCCCGGCCAGGAGCGCGCTCGTCGAGAAAGACGCCGTTCCCCCGGTGAGCGCCTTCGATCCGAGGACCGTCGCTCCGTCGAGGAAGTTGACGCTGCCCGTCGGGGTGCCCGCGGCGGAGGTGACCGTCGCCGTGAACGTCACGGACTGCCCCTGGGTCGAGGGGTTGAGGCTCGAGACGAGCGTGGTGGATGTTCCGGCGGGGTTGACGGTGTGCGGCCACACGGCCGACGTGGCGCCGAGGAAGTTGCCGTCGCCGGAGTACGTCGCGGTGATCGAGTGGACGCCCGCCGCCAGAGTCGAGGTCACGAGGCTCGCGGTGCCCGCCGCCGAGACCGCGCCGGATCCGATGGAGGCGGCCCCGTCGAAGAACGTGACGGTGCCGGTCCGGGTGCCGGATCCGGGCGCGACCGGAACGACCGTCGCCGTGAACGTGACCGGCTGCCCGAAGGCCGAGGGATTCGGCGCGGACGACACGGTCACCGTCGTCGTGGCCTTGTTGACGTTCAGGCCCGTCTGCACACCCATCCCTGCCTGGTGCTTGTCGGAGCCCGAATAGCTCGCGCCGATCGCGTCCGGGCCGGCCGCCGTCGGCGTCACCGAGACCGAGCACGTCGAGGTGCCCGGAGCGCCCGCGACGAGCGCACAGCTTCCGGCCGAGAGTCCCGTGCCCGTGAGAGACACGGTCCCGGAGGGCGAGCTCGGCGTTCCGCCCGCCTGGGTGTCCGTCACCGTCACCGTGACCGACGTCGTCTGGCCGAAGACGATCGGATTCGCGCCGAAGGCGATCGACGTCGAGGTCGAGCGTCCGCTGACCGGCAGGGTGAAGCTCTGCGTCGCCGTCTGGGACTTGATCGGAGAGGAGTCGGAGACCTGCACGGTGAAGGGGAAGGACCCGGAGGCGGACGCCGTGCCCGAGAGCACGCCGGCCGGCGAGAGCGTCATTCCCGCCGGGAGCGCGCCGGAGGTGACGCTCCACACGAGCGGCAGTTTTCCGCCCGCCGCCTGCAGCGTGTAGGTATAGGGAACTCCCACGGTGGCCGGCGGGTCGAGAGTCGTCCCGTTGGCGGGGATCTGGACGAAGAGCAGGACCGCGAAGTCCGGAGCCGTGCCGTTGGTGTTGGTGCCGTGCGCCGTCACGACGGGCGTGAGGCCCTGGACGAGCGTCGTCATCTCGTCGAAGCCGACCGGCGCGCGCAGGGTGACGAAGGCGGTCTCGCCCGGGGCGAGGGCCACGGTCGAGTTGGTCGTCTGCGAATCGTCGATCTTCGGCAGGGTGGCATCGGGCAGCGAACCGACGATCGCGCCGCCGTCCACGTTCGACACCACGACGCTCTGCGGCACGTTCTGCAGCACGCAGTTCACGCTCGTCGGCGTCGTGGAGTTCTTCGTGAGGATCACCTGGACCGGAACGGCGTTGGGGTTGTTGCCGAAGAGGGCGACCCGGTACGAGTGGGCCGTGTTGCCCGTGTTCGAGATCGCGTACGTCGCGTCGGTGATCGGAGTGTTCGAGATGTTGAGGTTCGAGATGTTGAGGTTCGAGATGTTCAGGTTCGCCGCGGCCGTGTTGGAGATGTTGAGGTTCGAGATGTTGAGGGCCGTGGGATCCGGGTTGGAGATGTTGAGGTTCGAGATGTTGAGGTTCGAGATGTTGAGGTTCGAGATGTTCAGGATCGCCGGGTCGACGTTCGAGATGTTCAGGTTCGAGATGTTCAGGACCTCGTTCGGGTTCGAGATGTTGAGGAAGGGATTCGGGTTGTCCGGATTCCAGACCTGGAAGGTCGGGGTGTAGACCTCCTGCGTCGCGATGCTGTCGCTGGAGCCGTCCGGCTGCGCGAGCGGGAAGGCGGTTCCCTCCGGGTTGAACACGACCGAGCCGGAGAGGGGGCCGCCGTTCTCCGTCACGTTGACGGTGAAGGTGTCGGCCGCCGTCGTCGACTTGACGAAGACCGGCCGCGCCGCTCCCGAGCGCGCCTCGATCGTCACGTCGAGCGCGCCCACGACGGGTCCCGTCTGGAGGAACGAGGCCTGGCCGTGCGAGGGCTGCGTCACCGTGAGATGCAGGCTTCGCTGCGAGCCCGTCAGGTTCTGCAGCGTCACGACGAATGACCTCTGAAGCGTCGCCGACAACGGCTTCACGTTCTGCGGCGACGCGACGACGAGGCCCTCGGTGATCCGGCTGCTGTAGACGTTCTGGTTCCGCATCCCCTCCTGGCCGTTCGAGCAGAGGGGCGTCAACGTCTGACCGTCGAGCACGCTGACGTGCTGCGGCCCGGCCGGCGTGTAATGGGCCCAGTTGCCGTCGAGGGGCGGCTTGACGTCGCGGTTGTCGGTCCACGTCGCGTAGGCGATCAGAGGGGCGGACGACGACGTGTTGAAGGACCACGACGCGCCGTTCGGCTTGAAGACGGAGCCGGCGACGTCGATGTAGTCGCCCAGGAACGGCAGCGTGCCCTGCGAGAAGAGCGGGAGGTTCGGGACGTTGAACTCGAGCTGGTCGAGGCCCTCCGGCTCCTCGATCGGATTGCCGGAATCGTCGAGCGCGCGAACGCCGAATTTGTACTGCGAGACCGTCGAGGGCGTGAAGGACGGCGAGGCGCCGGCAGTCGCTTCGGCCACGCGCAGGTCCACGGTGTGGCGTCGCTCCGTCAGCATCGCGTCGTCGATGTTGAGCGTGAACACCGGGTTGGGATTGGGGACCGGCGGAATCAGCTCGCCCTTTGGCAGTTGAGCGACGAGGTAGAACCGAGAATCCGTCGTCGGGAAGTTGGGATTGAAGATGTGAAAGGCCGACGTGTGGTCCAGCCGCTGGTCGTAGTAGACGAGGAGGAGCCGTCCGGCGACCGAGGTCAGCTGCGGCATGAACTGGTGTCCGAGCGAGAAGGGGGTGCCGTAGTCGTCGACGATGGCCGCCGCATCCACGGGAGCCGGAGCGCTCCAGGCGCTCCCGTCGGTCGACGTCGAGAGCACGATCCGGGATTGTCCCGTCCCGGTGTCGCGCTGCGCCCACGCGATGTGGACTCCGGCGAGGGAGGTCGCGATCGTGGGCAGCGTGTTGGTGCGGAACTCCTTGACCGCCGTGGCCTGGTCGAAAGGCGCGATCGTCGCGACGTCCTTGATGTTCTTGCTCGGAAACGTCTTGCCGAAGTCGGTCGACTTGGCGACGACGATGCCGTCGGGCTGGCTCGAGCTCGCGAACCGGCGCCACGTGACGTAGACGGCGCCGCTCGTCGGGTCGATCGCGACGCTCGTGCCCTGGTTGATCGAGTTCGACTCCGAGAGCTTGATCGGCGTCGCCCAGGTCGCCCCGCAGTCGAGCGATCGCGAGAACATGATCTTCGTGCTCTGGCTGCCGGTGAAGCGGCTCCACACGACGTAGACGTTGCCGGCCGGGACGACCTGCGGGGTGCCGAAGGGGTTGAACGTGCACGTGCCGCCGCCCGCGCGCGGAACGTCCACCGCGATCCAGGGCTTGTCGATGAACTGGCCGGAGGTTCCGGTGTCCACGATCTTCGTCGAGACGTACTTGATCGTGTCCTTGCCCTGCGTCGCGTCGCCGTTCTCCTTCTGGTTCGCGTCGAGGTACCGTGCCACGAAGACCGCGCCGTTGTTCGTGCCGCGGTTGAAGGCGATGCCGCTGTAGTAGAAGAGGCCGCTCGTTCCCGGCCGCACCGTCGGGTCGGCCGCCGCCGAGTACGCCTTCAGCGGCGAGGCGAGGCCCTCCGGCGACTGGTCCTGGGGGAATCCCGGAAGAAGCGTGCTCTGCCAGCTCTGGCCGCCGTCGAAGGACTTGAAGAGCCCGAGCCACGCGTCGCCCGCGAGGGACCCCGGCACCGTGTCGGAGACCGGGAGATCGACCGTCCGGTAGTCGTTCGCGCCCGCCAGCAGGTGCAGCACGTTGCGCGAGGAGACCGCGAGAGACGGCTCGTTCTGGCGCTGCAGGAACGGATCGCCTCCGGGAAACTGCGTCCCGGAGACCATGTTGATGTTCTGGCCGCTGACCGGTGTCTGTCCGAGTCCCGGAGAGGGCGTCAGGGTCGCCAGCAAGAGAAGGGCGAGGATCGGCAGACCCGCCAAGTGCTGTCGCGGGGACACACTTCCGGTAACCAGTTTCTTCAAGGGATCTCCTCCGTTAATGGATGCACAGTCCGGCGCGAAAAGAATCGATTGGGACGACAGATTTGTATCGTGGAGCGAGCCGCGGGTCAAGGAAATCGTTGGAATCTCGCGACTTCGCGCGCGACTGCCGGGCTCCGAGGAGTCGCGGGGACTCCGCCGCCTGCGGAGCTCGACGTAGACTCTGAACCGGGGGTCACTATGCAGAGATCATGGCGAGTGGCGTTGCTGGTCGCCGTCGCCCCTCTCCTGGGTCGAATCGCCACCGGCGACGAGGCCTGGGCGTTTCGGTTCGACTCGAGCTCCCAAAGGCCGTCCATGAGCTGGCACGACGATCTGATCTTTCACAACCCGACGACGCAGGAGGCCGTGGTGCACTTGCTGGGGCTCAGCAACGGCGGTATCCAGGCGGGCGACCGAACGGACGTCATCGTCCCCGCGGGCCGCACGGTCAGCCTCAAGGACCTTCTCCCTGCGTGGGAGCCGCCAGAAGCACCTCTGCTCTGGGTCGCCCACTTCTCGGTTCCCGACGGAATCCTCGCGGTGAGCCGTGGGGGTGCCGATGTCGAATGCCCGTCGCCGTGCGGCGCACCGCCCAACCCCTTTCCGAACCTCGGTGCGTTCTCGATGCCGATCTTCCGGTCCTTGGTGCCGCCGGGGAAGCCGCAGATCCATATGGGCGCCGATCTCGGGACCCTGGGAAGCCGGTTCAACACCGGCGTCTACAACGCCGGCCCCGTCGCCGCGACCGCGACGGTCGAGGTCTTTCAGGCCTGTGACGACACTCTGTTGGAGGCGCGAAGCTTTTCCGTTTCAACCGACACGGCCATGCAATTCGGCGGACTCGGCTCCGTTCCGACGCACTGTCCCGCGCAAACTCCTCTGAATACCTGGCTGCGTTATGCCCGCGTGACGGTCGATCAGCCGAGCCTGTCGTACGTCGTCAACGTCGCCGATCCGTTTCCGTCGGGATTCATGATCCCGCTCGGGGTCGCGATCGGCCCCTAGCCCTACCGCACGCGCGCGACCACGAGCGTCATGTCGTCCTGCTGTGGCCGGCCGTCCCGGAATGCGTCGACGGCCCTGAGGATGCCGCGGCAGAGCTCGTCGACGGAACGGTCGCCGTGGGCGCGCACGTACTCCTGGAGCCGCTCCTCGCCGAACTCCTGCTCGTCGGCGTCCGGGGCCTCGGTCACGCCGTCGGTGTAGACGACCAGGAGGTCGCCGCGCGAGAGCGTCACGCGCCCCGCGCGGTACTCCGAGTTCGGGAAGACGCCGAGCGGCCGACCGCCCGCGGCGAGGCGCTCGACCGCGCCGTCGCCCCCGCGGAAGAGGAGGGGGGGATTGTGGCCCGCGTTGACGTACGCGAGCGCGCGCTGCTGCTCGTCGAAGACGCCCCAGAAGAGCGTGGCGAAGCGGGTGGGCTCGGTCAGCGCGCACATCTGCGCGTTGAGGTCCCGGGCCAGCGTCGCCGGGCCCTCGTCCGACACGGAGACGAGGCTGCGGAGCGCGGCCTGGAGGCTCGCCATCAGGAGCGCCGCGGGCAGACCCTTCCCGGCGACGTCGGCCACTGCGATCCCCGCGTGGCCGCCGTCGAGCGCGATGAAGTCGTAGTAGTCGCCGGCGATTCCACGCGCCGGGCGGCAGACGCCCTGGCAGTCGAGGTTGGGGATGTGTGGCGGCTTGCGCGGAAAGAGCCGCTCCTGGACCTGCTGCGCGATCTGCACGTCGCGCTCCAGGCGCTGCTGCTCGGCCTGTCGCTCGCGCTCGAGCACGCGCTTCAGCTCCGCCACGACGTAGACGAACACGGCCAGGAACGCCAGGCGCACCGCGATGTTCCAGTCGGCGACCCTCTCCGAGGGATAGGCGTGAGGCGACAGGACGTCCTCGTAGGTCCAGAACGCGGCCGAGGCCAGCGCCCCGAGCAGCCCGGCCCAGCGGCCGACGAACCACACGAGAAAGAAGACCGGCGCGACGTAGAAGATCAGGAAGGAGAGGTCGGGCGGCGCGAAGTAGTCGAGGATGCCGAGCGTCGCGATCCAGAGGAACCCCTCGGCCACGAGGACCGCTCGCGGCTGCCGTCCGATCGCGGTGATCAGGCCGGACATGGAGGGATCCGTTCGGAGGGACGGCTCATGCTGCGCAGGCGGCGCGCAACCTCAGTACGCGTTGCGCTGGTCCAGCCCGTGGCGCAGCGTCATCCAGAGGATCTTGATGTCGAGCGCGAGCGACCAGTTGTCGATGTAGTAGAGGTCGTACTCGATCCGCTTGGAGAGGCTCGTGTTGCCCCGCCAGCCGTGGACCTGGGCCCATCCCGTGATGCCGGCGCGCACGCGGTGCCGCAGCATGTACTGCGGGAACTTCTCCTTGAACTCGCGCACGAACTCCGGCCGCTCCGGCCGCGGCCCGACGAGCGACATCTCCCCCCGGAACACGTTGACGAGCTGCGGCAGCTCGTCGAGGCTCCAGCGCCGGAGGAACCCGCCCATCCGGGTCCGGCGCGGGTCGGAGGGGCTGGCCCACGTCGGCCCGGTCTCCTCCTCGGCGCCGACCACCATCGAGCGGAACTTGAGGATGTCGAAGGGGCGGCCGTCGAGCCCCATGCGGCGCTGCCGGTAGAACACGGGGCCGCCGTCGGCGAGCCGGATCGCGGCGGCGATGCCCGCGAAGAGGGGCGAGAGCGCGCCGAGCGCGGCGGCGGAGATGCCGACGTCGAGCCCCCGCTTGACGAGGCTCAGCCAGCCCGACAGCGGGACCTGCGTGAGGTGCACGACCGGCAGGCCGTCGAGGTCCTCGACGCCCGCGCGGAAGGTGATGTATTGCAGGAGGTCCGGCACGACGTGCACGTCCGCGACCGTGCGGCCGACATCCTGGAGGACCTCGAGCATCGTCCGGTGCGCCTCGAGCGGCAGCGCGAGGAAGACCGAGTCGACGCCGTGGGCCTCGACCAGGCGCGCGACGTCGGCGGTCGTCCCGAGTACCGGCACCTCCCGATGCGCGAGCCCGCGCTTCGCGGCGTCGTCGTCCACGAACCCCACGGCACGCAGTCCGGCCTCCGGGTGCTCCAGGAACTTGTCCACCACCGCGCGGCCCAGGCGGCCCGCGCCGACGACGAGCACGCGCCGCACCCCGACGCCGTGGCGCCAGGCCTCCTCCAGGTAGCGCCGGATCGCCGTGCGCCCCGCGAAGACGAAGAGGACGTCCAGGCCGAAGAACAGCACGAGAACGAGGCGGGAGTACGAGAAGCCGCGGTAGAAGGTCGCGAGCCCCGCCAGCAGCAGCGTCGAGAGCCCCGTCGCGACGAGGACGGCCAGGCCCTCGTCGACCCGCGAGCGGTTGCGGCGGATCTGGTACAGCCCATAGAAGTAGAAGACGAGGGGCCACAGGAACGCGATCAGGGGGAAGAGCCGGTAGTACGAGGAGGCGTCGGGGATCCCCTTCGTAACCGGCACGATCTCGGCGCGGAAGCGCAGGAAGTACGCTCCGGCCAGTGCGAGGCACGTCGCCACCACGTCGGAGGCGAGCAGGACCGCCGCGATGCGTCGGGATTTGCGAATCACGAGAGCAACTTTCTCACGGCGACGTCGAACTCTTCGGCGAAACGCTCCGGGCGAAAGGGGAGGGCCGAGGCCCTCACCGCAGTGTAGTCGAAGTCCCGGCCGGCGGCTCGCTCGACCGCGGCCGCCAGCCCCGACGCGCTCTCGTCCCCGTAGAGCACGCCGTTCTCCCCGTCGCGCACGAAGTCGAGCGCGCCGCCGCGGGCCAACGCGACGACCGGCGTCCCGCAGGCCAACGCCTCGACCGCGCTGATGCCGAAGTCCTCCTCCCCGGGCTGCACGTAAAAGGCGCAGGTGCGATAGAGGTCCCGCAGCCCTACGCCGGTCAGCCCCGAGAGGAATTGTACGGAGGGGTCGGCGAGGGCGCGGAGCCGGTCCTCCTCGGGGCCGCGGCCGACCACCACCAGCCGGCGCCGCAACCGCCGGGCCGCCTCGATCGCCACCTCGATCCGCTTGTAGGGGACGAGCGCGCCGACGCACAGGAGAAAGTCGTGACGCGGTTCCGTGCCGCTTCCCTCGTAGAAGGCGACGTCGACCGGCGGATGCACCACGGTCGCGTCGCGGTCGTAGTGTCGGCGGATGCGTCCGGCGACCGACGAGGAGTTGGCCAGGTATCGAGTGGGCCGGGAAGCGGTGCGGAGGTCCCACTCGCGCAGGCGGTCGACGAACGCCTTCTTGATCCTTCGTAACCGCGTCCGGCCCGGCGGGAAATACAGGTCGAACTGCTCGTAGGCGTAGCGGACGGGCGTGTGGCAGTAGCAGAGGTGCGGCGCGCCCTCCCGGGCGATCGCCCCCTTCGCCACGCAGTGGGAGGAGGAGACGACGAGGTCGAAGCCCGAGAGGTCGAAGGACTCGATGGCGGAGGCGAAGAGCGGGAGATAGCCGCGGTATCCGCTCCTCGAAAACGGGAGCCGGTTGAGCCACGACGCGCGGATCGGGTACCGCTCGATCGCCGGCGAGACGGTCCCCGGGACGTGGAAGAGCGTGAAGACCGTCGGGTTCGGAACCCTCGGCAGCAGGGCCTCGAGCACCTTCTCCCCGCCGCGCATCCCGTTCAGCCAGTCGTGGACGACGGCGGTCTTCATCCCGGTCGGTGGTCGGTGGCCGGCGGTCGGTCGGCCCGAGCGGGACTCCCGAGCGCCTCCGCGTACACCTTGAGCGTCTGCGCCGCCGCGCGGTCCCAGGAGAAGTCGGCGGCGCGCCTCCGGCCGAGCGCGACGAGCTCCGCGCGGCGCTGTGCGTTTGTCGCGATCTCCGCGATGCCTTTCGCGATGGCGGAGACGTCCATCGGATCAACGAGGAGGGCGTAGCCTCCGGCGATCTCCTGCAGGGCGGACGTCGACGAGGTCAGCACCGGGACGCCGCACGCCATGGCCTCGACGACCGGCAGGCCGAAGCCCTCGTAGAGCGTCGGGTAGAGCAGGGCCTCCGAGCCTCCGAAGAGCCCCGGCAGGTCCTCCTCGGGCACGATGCCCGGACGGAAGACGCGCGTCGAGAGGTCGAGTCCCTGGATCAGCGCCTCGACGCGGCTCTTGTTCGCCGGCATCGGCCCGGCGAGGACGAGCGCGTGGGGCAGGGCGCTCTCGCGGCTCGCCTGCGCGAAGGCGCGCAGGACGTTGCGGACGTTCTTGTGCGGCTTCTCCCCGCCCAGGAAGAGCAGGTAGGGACGCGGAAGCCCGTACTTCGTGGCGACGCGCTCCTTCTCCTCCGAAGTCACGTCCTCGCGGAATCGCTTCGCGACGCCGTTGTAGACGACGTCGATCCGCGCCGGGCTGATGCCGAAGTAGTCCACGAGGTCGCGCTTGCTGTTGAAGGAGACGGTGATGATGCGGTCGGCGCGGCGCAGGGCGCGTCCGATCATGACGCGCGCGTAGAGGAGCGCGGCGCGGTTGGGCAGGAACTGGGGATAGAGGACGTGGATGATGTCGTGGATCGTGACGACCGCGCGCGTCCGGTAGAGCGGCGGGACGACGTAGTGCGTCGCGTGGAAGAGGTCGAGCCGGTCGCGCATCAGCCGCCAGGCGAAGCGCGTCAGCTCCGACAGCGAATAGCCGGGCGACTCCTCCGCGACGATCTCGAAGTGCTCCGGCAGCGGCGGGACCGCCTCGCGGTCGGCGCTCGGCACGTACACGCGGAAGCGATAGGCCGCGGACTCCGGGTTGCGTCCGACCGCCTCGAGGAGGTTGCGGACGTAGGAGCCGATGCCGAAGTGGGTCAGCTTGCGCGCGTCGAGGCCGATGCGCGGAGGGCGCGAGCCTCTCACGCGTGCGCTCCCGACGAGTCCGCGGCCTCGCGCACCGCGTCCGCGGTCTTCGAGGCGGCGGTCTCCCAGGGGAACTCGGCAGCGCGCTCGGGTCCGGCGACGCGGCTGCGCTCGCGGAGCGGCTCGTCGTCGAGGGCGCGCTCGATCTGGCGGGCGAGCTCGCCGGGGTCGCGCGGCGGCGCGTAGAGCGCGGCGTCGCCGCCGACCTCGCGGAGCGCGTCGGCGGTCGAGGCGACGACTGGGATGCCGCACGCCATCGCCTCGAGGATCGGGAGGCCGAATCCCTCGAACAGCGACGGGTAGACGAACACGTCGGCCGCGCGGTAGAGCGCCCGGGCCGCGTCGCGGGCGGCGTAGCCCGTGACGTGGATCTTGTCCCGGTACGCCGAGCGCGCGATCCGCCGGTGGAGCGCTCCGGTCTTCCAGCCGGCGCCGCCCGCGAGGACGAGGTCGGGCCGCGAGCGGCGCTTCCCCCAGAGCCGTTCGCACGCGACGACCAGGGCCTCGACGTTCTTGCGGGGCTCGAGCGTGCCGAGATACAGGATGTAGCGCTGTCCCCCGGCGTAGCGCTGGCGCGTCCGCTGACGCGCCGCCGGCTCGTCGGCGGGGAAGAAGAAGTCGCGGTCGACGCCGTTCTTCGCGACGCGCACGCGCGGCGCGGTCTCGGGGTAGTGCGCGATCAGGTCCCTCGCGGTCGTGTCGGAGACGCAGAGGAAGCGGGCCGCGCGCTCGACGGTCCGCTCCCAGAGCGGCACGAAGCCGAGCAGCGTGCGGCCGGAGTGCCATTCGGGGTGAGTCAGGGGAGTCAGGTCGTGGACCACGGAGACGTAGGGCACGCGCCCGCGGGCGGGTCCGATCGTCAGGGCGGACACGAGCACGTCGGCCTCCCAGCGAGCCAGCCGCTGCGGCAACGTGCTCTGGAGCCAGACGATGCCGAACGGATGGTGGTCGGTGTGCAGGGAGAAGGCCTCCGCGCCCTCGAGCGAGCGCGGGAGCGGGCGCGGGGCGAAGAGTCCGACACGGGCCCCGGGGTGAGCCGCCAGGCCCCGCGCGATCGCCAGCGTGTAGGTACCGATGCCCGTGCGCTCGGTGAGGAGCGCCCGGCTGTCGATCGCGATCTTCACGGTGCGGAAGCTATCAAGCTCTCGGCCGCCCCGGCGGGATTTGACTACGGACGAGACAGGGCTAAAATGCGCGGTTCGGTCATGAAGCCCCATACCGTTTCCCTCGAGCCCGTGGTGGACGAGCCGCTGCCCGTCGAGGCGGAGCTGCCGGTCTCCGTCGCCGCGATCGACCGCGAGCCCCTGCTCGCGCTCTCGCCGCTGCGCCTGGTCGGGGAGGTCTCGCGGATCGACGGGGGCTACGCCCTCGCCGCCCGGCTCGCCTACGACGGCCAGCTCGAGTGCAGCCGTTGCCTGTCCCCCTACCCCTTCCGGGAGGACGAGGAGTTCACGCTCCTGCTGACTCCTCGCCCCGGCCCCTCCGGCGCGACCGCTTCGAGGGACGTCGAGCTCGCGCCGGCCGACCTCGACACCCAGTACTACGATCCCGCGCAGCCGATCGTCGAGCTCCTGCCGATCGCCGAGGAGCGGGTCCAGATGGCGCTTCCGATGAAGCCGTTGTGCCGCGCCGACTGCCGCGGCCTGTGTCCGACGTGCGGCAATGACCTGAATCTCGGCTCGTGCGCGTGTGTTCGCGACGCAGTCGATCCCCGCTGGGAGGCCCTGCGAGGCCTGCGGGAGAAAGTGTAGGAGGACTACCGTGCCCAATCCCAAACGACGCCACAGCAAGGCGCGCCGCGACAAGCGCCGCGCGCACGACGCGCTCACGCCGCCGGCGCTCTCGGAGTGCCCGAACTGCCACGAGCCGAAGCAGCCTCACCGCGTCTGCTCGCGCTGCGGCTACTACAAGGGCAAGCAAGCAATCAACACGTAGGGGTTGTTGGTCGTTAGTTGTTAGTCGTTAGCCGTCAGACGAGTCGCCGCGACTTCTAACGACTAATAACTAACAACTAACGACCGTTATAATCCTCGAACCCGTGTTCCTTTCGGCGGCGAGAGGCTGAGTTGCGGATCGCGATCGACGCGATGGGAGGCGACCACGCGCCCGCGGTCAACGTCGACGCGGCGGTCGCGGCGCATCGGGAGTTCGGGATCTCGAGCCTCCTCGTCGGCCGCGAGCGCGAGCTCGCCCCGATGCTCGCCGAGGCCGGTTACCGCGGCTCCGAGATCGAAATCGTCGACGCGGCCGAGGTCATCACGATGGACGACCCCGCGACCGCGGCGATCCGCAAGAAGCGCAACTCCTCGATTCGCGTCGCGGCCAACTGCGTCCGCGACGGCCGTGCCGAGGGTCTCGTCTCCGCGGGCCACACCGGCGCCGGAATGGTCTGCGCGAAGATGGTCATCGGCGCGATCGAGGGCGTGGACCGGCCCGCGCTCGCGACGGTGCTGCCCAATCTCACCGGGCACTGCCTCCTCCTCGACGTGGGCGCGAATCCCGACGCCAAGACGGCGCAGTTCAAGGAATTCGCCGTCATGGGCTCCATCTACGCGGAGCTCGCGTTCGGCAAGAAGAGGCCCTCGATCGGCCTGATGTCGATCGGCGAGGAGGATTCCAAGGGGACCGACGAGACGAAGGAGGCCTTCAAGATCCTCGAGGCCACGGGCCTGAACTTCATCGGCAACGTCGAGGGCCGCGACGTCTTCAACGGAACGGTGGACGTCATCGTGACCGACGGTTTCACCGGCAACGTCATCCTCAAGGTCTCCGAGGCGCTGGCCGAGATGGTCGAGAACCTGCTGCGCGAGGAGATCAAGCGGACGCTGCAGGCCTCGGTCGGCTTCCTGCTGTCACGCTCGGCCTTCCGGCGCTTCAAGCAGCGACTCGACTACTCCGAGTACGGCGGTGCGCCGCTCCTGGGCGTGAAGGGCTGCGTGATCATCTGCCACGGCCGCTCGTCGGCCAAGGCCGTCAAGAACGCGATCCGCTTCGCCGCCGAGTTCTCCAAGCGCCGCCTGGCCGATTCGATCCAGGCCAAGATCGCCGAACTGCATTCCCGCGAGGCGGGCGCCCTCAAGGCGTAGGATTCGCGTCTGTGAACCGCGCCATGATCGTGGGGACGGGCGCCGCCGTCCCGAAGAGGATTCTCTCGAACGCCGACCTCGAGAAGCTGGTCGAGACGTCCGACGAGTGGATCACGACGCGGACCGGCATCCGCGAGCGGCACATCGCCGCCGACGGCGAGCATTTCTCCGACCTCTGCACGCGAGCCGCCGAGGCCGCGCTGAAGCGCGCGCACGTCAAGCCCGAGGACCTGGACATGATCCTCGTCGGCACGATCTCGGGCGACATGCCATTCCCCGCGACCTCGTGCCTCGTCCAGCGCAACCTCGGCGCGACCAGGGCCGCCGCGTCCGACGTCTCGGCCGCGTGCGTCGGGTTCCTCTACGCGCTCCACCTGGCGGACGGGCTGATCGGCGCCGGCAAGGCCGCGAACGTGCTGGTGATCGGCGGCGAGATCCTGTCGCGCATCGTGGACTGGACCGACCGGAACACGTGCGTGCTCTTCGGCGACGGCGCGGGCGCGGTGGTGCTGCAGAAGACCAAGGGCGACCACGGCATCCTCGGCAGCCTCATGAAGAGCAACGGCAACTACCACGACTTCATCTGCATGCCCGGCGGCGGGTCCGACCGGCCGGCGAACGACCCGAAGTCGATCGAGGAGCGGCTGCCCTACATCAAGATGAAGGGCAACGAGACCTTCAAGGTGGCGGTGAAGGCGATGTCCGACGTGAGCCACGAGCTCCTGAGCGAGCAGGGCTTCACCCACGAGCAGATCGACCTCTTCATCCCGCACCAGGCGAACCTCCGCATCATCGACGCGGTCGGAGAGAAGCTCAAGATCGATCCCCGCAAGGTCTACAAGAACATCGACCGCTTCGGCAACACGTCCGCCGCCTCGATCCCGATCGCGCTCGACGAGTGCGTGCGCGAGAACCGGGTGAAGACGGGGGACATGGTCCTGATGACCGCGTTCGGAGCGGGGCTCGTGTGGGGCTCGGTCCTCCTGCGGTGGTAGGCGCGGCGCGCGGCTGATGTCCCTCGCGCTTCTCTTTCCGGGCCAGGGCTCCCAGAGCGTCGGCATGGGCAAGGCGCTCTGCGACCTTTCGCCGGCGGCCCGGCTGGTCTTCGACGAGGCCGACGACATCCTGAACTTCTCGCTCACGCGGCTCTGCTTCGAGGGTCCCGAGGAGGAGCTCAAGCTCACCGTCAACACCCAGCCCGCGATCCTGACGCATTCGGTCGCCGCGTACGAGGACCTGCGCGCCCGCTTCCCGGAGCGGCTCGAGGGCGCGGCGTTCGCCGCGGGCCACTCTCTCGGCGAGTACTCGGCCAACGTCGCGGCCGGCGCGCTCCGCTTCTCCGACGCCGTGCTCCTCGTGCGCGAGCGCGGCGCGTTCATGCAGGAGGCGGTGCCGGCCGGCGTCGGCGCGATGGCCGCGATCGTGGGCCTCGCGCCGGAGCTCGTGGAGGCGGCATGCCGCGAGGCGGCGGAGGGGGCCGTCGTCGCGCCGGCCAATTACAACTCGCCGGAGCAGACGGTCATCGCGGGAGAGTCCGCCGCCGTCGCGAGGGCGTCGCAGGCGAGCCTGGCGCGCGGGGCGAAGCGGGCGATTCCGCTGCCCGTGTCGGCCCCGTTCCATTGCGCGTTGATGTCTCCGGCGCGGGAGCGCCTGCGCCCGCGCCTCGAAGGAACGCCCTTCGCCGACGCACGGATTCCGGTGGTCACGAACGTCGACGCGAAGCCCGAGTCCTCCGGCGCCGCCCTGCGCGACGCGCTCGCGCGCCAGGTCGACTCGCCGGTGCGCTGGGTCGAGAGCGTGCGCCGGCTGGCCGCGGGCGGCGTGGACCGCGCGCTCGAGATCGGGCCGGGCAACGTGCTCGCCGGTCTCGTCAAGAGGATCGAGAAGGGGATCAGGGTCGAGGGATACGCGGGGTGAGGTCGAGGCGCCTCGCCCTCGCGGTCCTGGTCGCGCTCGCCGGCCTCGCCTGCACGACGACGAGGCCCGCCGAGTCGCCGATCGACACGGCCGTGCGCGTGGCGCAGGCGCGCTGCCAGTGCCGCCTGGGCGTCGCGGCGCGCCATCTCGAGAGCGGGCGATCCTTCTCCTACAACGGCGGCTCCGAGTTCGAGGCGGCGTCCGTCATCAAGATCGCGGTGATCACGGAGGCGATGGCGGCCGTCCGCGAGGGGCGCGTCGACCTCGCCGAAAGATGGACGCTGACCGAGGAGAACAAGGCGGACGGCTCGGGCACGCTCCTCATGCTCGACGCCGGCCTCAATCCGACGTGGGACGACCTCACGACGCTGATGATCGGGCCCTCCGACAACACGGCGACGAACGCGTGGATCGCGCGGCTCGGGCGCGATCCGATCAACGCGCGCATGGACGCGCTCGGCTTCTCCCACATCCGTCTGCTGGCGACGCTCCCGCCGTACTCGCGCCACGAGGAGGACCCTTCGCCCTGGAAGGGGCTGCGCCTCGGAATCATCACGCCCGACGAGGTCGCGCAGTGGATGTCCCGGGTGGCGAAGGGCGAGCTGCTCGACCCCGAGTCCTCGCGCCGGATCTTCGAGTACCTCGACAAGGATCCGACCCGGCTGCGGATCGCGCGGCGGTTCCCGTCGGAGGCTCTCTGGGCCGGCAAGAGCGGAACGATGTCCGGCACGCGCAACGACTCCGGCATCCTGCGGACCAAGAAGGGCCGCTTCGTCCTGGTCGTGCTGACCGCGGAGACGAAGTCCGTCGGAATCGGCCCCGACCATCCCGCGATCCTGGCCATCGCCGACCTCGCGAAGGCGATCGTGGACACGTGGAGCGCGGACCTGCCGGAGATCACCGCCAAGCCGGAATAGCGGGCACCCCCCCTCACCCTGTCCCTGGGTGGAGGGGGATAGACTCCGCCTCCAATGAAACGCTTCGAAGGCAAGACCGCGCTCGTGACCGGAGCGTCGCGCGGCATCGGGGAGGCGATCGCGAAGCGCCTGGCCGCGGAGGGCGCCACGGTCCTCGCGGCCGCCCGCTCGGCGGACGCGCTCGCGGGCGTCGTCTCGGCGATCGCGGCGGCCGGCGGCCGGGCGGAGGCGCTCCCGCTCGACCTCGCGGATTCCGCCTCGATCGAGGCCGGGGTCAAGTCGGCCCTCGCGTCGCACGGCGAGATCCACGTCCTGGTCAACAACGCCGGCGTGACGGAGGACAACCTCATTCTCCGGATGGGCCGCGAGGCCTGGGACCGCGTCCTCTCGACCAACCTGACCGGCGTCTTCCTGCTGACGCAGGCCGTGATCAAGGGCATGGTCCGCAAGCGCTACGGCCGGATCGTGAACGTGACCTCGGTCGTCGGGTTGATGGGCAACGCCGGCCAGGCCAACTACGCCGCGTCCAAGGCGGGCCTCATCGGGCTGACCAAGTCGATCGCGCGCGAGCTCGCCTCGCGCAACATCACGTGCAACGCGGTCGCGCCGGGTTTCGTCGCGACCGCGATGACGGAGAAGATGACCCCGGAGGCTCGCGAGAAGCTCGCCGGCGAGATCCCGCTCGAGCGCCTCGGCACCCCGGACGACGTCGCGGCCGCCGTGGCGTATCTCGCGTCCGAGGAGGCGGCCTACGTCACGGGAACGGTGCTCAACGTGAGCGGGGGACTGTACATGTAGAGCCGCACCGCGGCCGGTTTCGGGCCTATTGCCCCGGGGGGGTATCTGGGGAAGAATACGGCCTCAATCGCACTCGGCAAGTCAGGAAGGAGAGAGGAATGGCTGTCGAAGAAAAGGTGAAGAGCATCATCGTCGAGCAGCTCGGCGTGGACGCAAACGAGGTGACTCCGGAGGCGTCGTTCGTCGACGACCTCGGGGCCGACTCGCTCGACACGGTGGAGCTCGTCATGGCCTTCGAGGAAGCCTTCAACATCGAGATCCCGGACGAGGCCGCCGAGAAGATCCAGAAGGTCAAGGACGCCATCGAGTACATCGAGAAGAACTCCTCGAAAAACTGATCCATGCCCCGTCTTTCCTCGCCCCGCCGGGTGGCCATCACCGGGGTGGGCCTGGTCTCGCCGCTCGGCGTGGGAAACCGGGAGAACTGGGACGCGCTGACCGCCGGACGGTCGGGCCTCGGTCCCATCACCCGCTTCGACGCCTCCCGCTTCGCCTGCCGCATCGCCGGCGAGGTCAAGGGATTCGACCCCTCTCTGTACATCGAGAAGAAAGAGATCAAGAAGATGGACATCTTCATCCACTACGCGATGGCGGCCGCGCACATCGCGATGGAGGATTCGGGTGTCCCCGTGACGGATCAGAACCGCGAGCGCTTCGCGGTCGTCGTGGGCTCGGGCATCGGCGGGCTGCCGATCATCGAGAGCACGATGCGCAAGTACGTCGAGGACGGCGGCAACCCCCGGGTCATCTCGCCCTTCTTCATCACGGGCCTCATCGTGAACGAGGCCGGCGGGAACATCTCGATCAAGTACGGCCTCAAGGGGCCGAACCTCGCCACGGTCACCGCCTGCACGACGGGCGCGCACGCCGTGGGCGAGGCCTATCGCATGATCCAGTACGGCGACGCGGACCTCGCGATCGCCGGCGGCACGGAGTCGGTCATCACGCCGCTCGCCGTCGGAGGGTTCGGCGTCATGAAGGCGCTCTCGACCCGAAACGACGACCCGCAGGGAGCGTCCCGTCCCTGGGACCGCGACCGCGACGGCTTCGTGATCGCGGAGGGCGCGGGGCTGGTCGTGCTCGAGGAGCTCGAGTCGGCGAAGGCCCGCGGCGCGCGGATCTATGCGGAGCTCGCGGGTTACGGCATGTCCGGCGACGCGTACCACATCGCCGCCCCGTCGGAGGACGGCGACGGCCCCGCGCGGGTCATGAACAACTGCCTCGCCGACGCCGGGATGAATCCGGAGGACATCGACTACATCAACGCGCACGGCACCTCGACTCCGCTCGGCGACAAGGCGGAGACGATCGCGATCAAGCGCGTCTTCGGCGAACACGCGAAGAAGCTCGCGGTCTCCTCGACGAAGTCCATGACGGGGCACCTCCTGGGCGCCGCCGGCGGGCTCGAGACCGCGATCTGCGCGCTGGCCGTCCACGAGGGCGTGCTCCCGCCCACGATCAACTATCAGAACCCGGACCCGGAGTGCGACCTGGACTACGTGCCCAACACGGCGCGCAAGGCCTCGCCCCGCGCCGTCCTGTCCAACTCCTTCGGCTTCGGCGGCACGAACGGGTGCCTGATCCTGAAGAAAGCGAACTGACGTGAACTCCTTCGTCGCGATCGCCTACGTCCCCGACACCGAGACCAAGATCAAGATCGGGGCCGACGGAAAGTCGATCGACGAGGCCGACGTCAAGTGGATCGTCTCTCCGTACGACGAGTTCGCCCTCGAGGAGGCCCTCAAGACCAAGGAGGCCAAGGGCGCCGGTACGGTCACGGTCGCGTCGGTCGGGCCCGAGCGCGCCAAAACCGGGCTGCGCGAGTGCCTGGCGCGCGGCGCGGACGAGGCGATCTGGGTCGATGCGGGCGGGACCGGCTTCCTCGACGCCCTGGGGGTCGCGAAGGCGCTCGCCGCGGCGGCGAAGGGCGGAAGCTACGACTTCTACTGGTTCGGACAGAAGGGCGTGGGCTACGACGAGTCGCTGGTGGGCCCGATGTTCGCCGAGCTTCTCGGCGTGCCTCACGTCGGCAGCATCATCCAGCTCGAGGTCGGGGAGGGGAAGATCACGGCGCACCGCGAGATCGAGGGCGCGCACGAGGTCGTCGAGTGCACGCTCCCGGCGGTGCTGACGGCGCAGAAGGGCCTGAACGAGCCGCGCTACGCCTCCCTCAAGGGCATCATGGCCGCCAAGAAGAAGCCAATCGCGGAGAAGAAGCTCGCGGAGCTCGGGGTGCCCGAGGCGGATCCCGCCCAGGCGAAGACCCGCTGGCGCAGGCTCGAGCTGCCTCCGGCGCGTCAGGCCTGCAAGATGATTCCCGGGGACGACCCGGCGGCGGCAGGCAAGGAGCTGGTCCGGTTATTGAGGGAGGAGGCCAAAGTCATCTGATTTGCCCTCGAACGTAGGGGCGGCCCTCGCGGCCGCCCGGGCGGGGACAAGCCCCGCCCCTACGGCCGGGGCCGATGACAGGTCGAACATGAAATTCCTCGTCTTCATCGAGCAGCGCGACGGGAAGATCCGCAAGGCCTCGCTCGAGGCGCTGTCGCTGGCGCGCAAGCTCTCCGGCGGACCGGCGGCCGCGGTGCTCCCCGGCAAGGGCGTCGCGGCGCTCGCGAAGGAGCTCGGCGCGTACGGCGCGGGCAAGGTCTACGTCGCCGACAGCGACCAGCTCGCCCTCTACAGCAACAAGGGCTACGTCGGCGCGCTCGACGCGGCCACGAAGAAGGAGAATCCGGACGCCGTCCTCATCGCCGCCACGGCGATGGGCAAGGACGTGGCCCCGCGCTTCGCGGCGCGCCACGACGTTTCGGTGCTCGCCGACGTCATGGACCTGCGAATCGACGGCGACCGTCTCGTCGCTTGGCGGCCGGTCTACTCGGGCAAGGCGCGGGCCGAGGTCGACTGCGGATCGGCGAAGCTCCAGGTCGCGACGACGCGGCCCAACGTGTTCCCGGCGGAGGCGGCCTCCGGCGCGGCGGAGCCGCCTGGGGAAGTCGAGACGCTGGACCTCGGCGACGTCGCGCCGCGGGCGAGGGTCCTGCGCGTCGAGACCTCGGAGTCGAAGGAGCTCGACGTCTCCGAGGCGGACGTCATCGTGTCCGGCGGCCGCGGCATCAAGGGACCGGAGAACTGGCCGATCGTGAAGGACCTCCAGCAGGCCCTGGGCGCCGCGCTCGGCGCCTCGCGCGCGGTGGTCGACGCGGGCTGGATCGACCACCAGCATCAGGTCGGCCAGACGGGGAAGGTCGTCTCGCCCACGCTCTACGTCGCGTGCGGCATCTCCGGCGCGATCCAGCATCTCGCCGGCATGGGGACGTCCAAGGTCATCGTGGCCATCAACAAGGACGCGGAGGCGCCGATCTTCAAGGTCGCGACTTACGGAGTCGCGGGAGATCTCTTCCAGATCCTGCCGGAGTTCGCCAAGGCGGTTCGCGAGGCCAAGAAGGAGTGAAGGGTCAGACCTTCCTCTTCACCACCTTCACCCTCTCCGCCCCCGCCTCGGCCCGGCGCTGCGATTCGTGGAAGTGCTGGGACTGCACTCGCGTGAACACCGCCCCGAACAGCACGAGCAGGGACGCGTAGTAGACCCAGAAGAGAAGGACCATCATCGAGCCCGCCGTCCCGTACTCGCTCGCGATCTCGCTGCGGCCCAGGTAGAAGCCGATCGCCCATTTGCCGACCGACAGGAGCAGGGAAGTGAGGAGGGCTCCGGCCCAGACGTCGCGCCACGGGATCTGGACGTCCGGCAGCACGCGGTAGAGGAAGGCGAACAGGATCGTGACGAGGACGTAACTGACGAGGGCGTTCCCCGTCTCGAAGAGCGCCGACGGCAGCTCGAAGTAGCGTTGGGCGTACCCCTGCAGGGCGTGGATCGACGTGGACAGGATCAGCGAGACGACGAGCACGAACCCGAGCGCCAGCACGAGCGCGAACGAGACGAGCCTCTTCAAGAGGAGGCGGCGAATGAGCGGTCCCGGTTTGGGCGCGACGTCCCACATCTTGTTGAGCGAGTCCTGGAGCTGGACGAAGACCGCGAGCGTTCCCACGGCGAAGGTCACGATGCCGATGATCCGCCCGATCAACCCCGACATCTCGAACGCCGCGCGGCCGAGCATCGCGTCCACCGCGAGCGCCTGCTGGTGCCCCATGAGGAGGTCGAACTGGCTCACGATCTGCTGGCGGACGTCGTCGGGCCGGAAGAGCATTCCGGCGCCGACCTCGAACAGGACGAGAACCGGGGCGAGCGAGAAGAGCGCGAAGAAGGCCAGCGCGGCGCTCTGCGTGAACGCGTCGCGCTCGATCCAGGCGTGGAAGGTATCGCGCAGAATCCTGCCCCACACTCGGGGGCCGGGCTCGTGACCGGCGGCCATTCTCGGATCGTATAGCTCCTCGGAAATCCAAAATCCAATCTAGAATCCGGCTCGCATGCCTGCGATTCCCACCGAACGCGTGATCCTCGGCCTGCCCGGCCGCGTCGTCTTCGCGATGCTGGTCCTGTTCGCGATCGCGGTCTTCGTCTACTCGATGTCCCGGCGCATCCGGGTGCTCCTCGCGGGCCGGCCGGACGACCGGTTCCGGGACATTCCGCGCCGCGTGGGGAAGACGCTCGAGTACGCGTTCGCGCAGAAGCGGATGTTCCGCGACTTGTACGCCGGGTTCTTCCACATCCTCATCTTCGGCGGCTTCGTCGTCCTGACCGTGCGCTCGATCGCGCTGGTCCTCGAGGGGTCCATTCCGGGCTTCGTGCTGCTGCCGGGGCCGCCCGGCGACTACTACACGTTCCTCAAGGACGTCTTCGAGGTGCTGACGCTCGCCGGCGTCCTGCTCGCGGTGCTCCGCCGCGCGTTCGCGCGGCCCAAGCGCCTGGACCTCTCCTGGGACGCGTGGCTCATCCTCTTCTTGATCGGCCTCCTGATGGCGACCGACCTGCTCGCGGCGGGAGCGCAGCTCGCCCTCGCTCCGTCGCTCCAGACTCGCTGGTCGCCGGTCGTCCTCGGCATCGCGCGCATGCTCTCGGGGACGAGCCCGGCGCGCCTGCAGGCGATCTACGAGACGTGCTGGTGGGTCCACCTCGCCGACCTGCTGTTCTTCGGCAACTACCTGCCGTACTCGAAGCACTTCCACATCATCACGTCGATCCCGAACATCTTCTTCATGAACCTCGCGCCGATGGGCAGGCTCAAGACCGTGGACCTCGAGAACACGGAGCGCTTCGGCGCGTCGCGCGTGGAGGACCTGACCTGGAAGTCGATGCTCGACGGCTACACCTGCACCGAGTGCGGGCGCTGCCGCGTCGTCTGCCCGACCGCCCTGACGGGGAAGCCGCTCGATCCCAAGATCTTCATCGGCGACGTCCGCGACGCGGTCTACGAGGCGACGCCGGGGATCCTGGAGGAATACGCGGCGAAGGGGGGGCGTGGCAGCCTCGATGCCGCCGTCCTCCCGCCGCGCAAGGACCTCATCGGCGGATGGATCTCGGAGGACACGATCTGGGCATGCACGATGTGCGGCTTCTGCACGACCGCGTGCCCGGTCTTCATCGTGCCGGCCGTCGACAAGATCCTCGAGATGCGCCGCTACCTGGTCCTCGACAAGGCCGAGTTCCCCAAGGAGGTCCAGAACGCCTTCCGGGGGATGGAGACCAACGGGAACCCATGGAACATCTCGGCCGCCTCGCGCGGAGACTGGGCGAAGGGCCTCTCCGTGCCCGTCGTGACCATGGGTGAGGCGGAGGGCAAGGAGGTCGAGGTCCTCTTCTGGGTCGGCTGCGCCGGGTCCTACGAGGACCGCGCCAAGCGCGTCTCGAAGGCGCTCGTCGAGATCCTGAACCAGGCCGGCGTGTCCTTCGCGATCCTGGGCACCGAGGAGACGTGCACGGGCGACTCCGCGCGCCGCATGGGCAACGAGTACCTCTTCCAGATGCTCGCCCAGCAGAACGTCGAGACGCTCAACGGCTACAAGGTCCGGCGGATCGTCACGAACTGCCCGCACTGCATGAACTGCCTCAAGAACGAGTACGGCGACTTCGGCGGCCACTACGAGGTGGTCCACGGGTCGCAGCTCGTGGCCGATCTCATCGCGGCGGGTCGGGTGAAGCTGACGACGCCGATCCCCGACACGATCACGTTCCACGATCCGTGCTACCTCGGCCGCTACAACGGCGTGTACGAGGCGCCTCGGCAGATCCTCCGCGCGATACCCGGTCTCGAGCTCAAGGAGCTCGAACGCTCGCGCGAGCGCGGCCTGTGCTGCGGCGCGGGCGGCGGGCGCATGTGGATGGAGGAGAAGCTCGGCACGCGCATCAACCAGACGCGCATGCAGGAGATCGCGGAGGCCGGGACCGGCTCGGTCGGCGTCTCCTGCCCGTTCTGCATGGTCATGATCGGCAACGCCAAGGACGAGATCGGGGTCTCGACCGTTCCCTTCGACGTGCTCGAGCTGGCGCGCCGCGCGATGCAGACGGAGCCGGCCTGACCCCCCGGGCCGTCCTCGAGCGCCTCCTCGATCTCCTCCGTCCCGGTTCGGATCGTCCCCGCGGCGCTCCTTCTTACCGCGGGCTGCGCGGGGTCGGCCAGCGCTGGGAGCGGCTCGCGCGGCGGCGGCTCGAGGCCGAGGGTTACGAGATCCTCGAGGCCAACTATCGGCCGCAGGCGCGCGGCTGCGAGATCGACTTCATCGCGCGCGAGGGCGGCGTCCTGTGTTTCGTCGAGGTCAAGGGCCGGAGCGGCCCCGCCTTCGGCACGCCGGCCGAGGCGGTCACCGAGGAGAAACGAAGGCGGATCGTCCGGACGGCCGAGCAGTACCTGTCGCGCCTGACGAAGCGGCCGGACTGCCGGTTCGACGTCGTGGCGGTCGTCGAGTCGGAGCGCGGCGGCACGGAGATCGAGATTCTTCGCGGCGCGTTCGAAGCCGGTCCGGAGCGATGACCCTCGCGACGGCGAGTCGCGCGTCGTGCGTGTTAAAATCGATCGTTGTCTACTCCGAGCGACGCCGAGCTGCGCTACACGTTCACCTGCCCGAGCTGCTCGGGTAGCTTCTCCATCGGCCTCGACCGAATCCCCCCCGTGAAGGCGCGCTTCTCGTGTCCCCGATGCGGGACCTCCATGGATTTCCCGTCCCGGGAGGAGGCGCGCATCTACATGATGGTCCAGACGCGGAACCAGGCGGCCGGCGGCTCCCTGGCCGATGCAACGGCCCCGGATTCCGGTCCGCAGGCCGCGCCGCGAGCCGCTTCGTCGACTCCCCAGGCTCCGTCGCGGCCGCCGACGGCGCCGCCCGCCCCGGCGCCGCCTCCTCCCGTCAGGCTCCAGGCCTCGGCGCCGCCGCCCCGGCCCGTCGCGCGACCGACGCCTCCGCCTCCGCCTTCCGCATCCGAGAAGAAGGAGCAGAGCTACGTCGTCCAGAAGACGGGCTACGAGGGGGACACGTTCGATCGCCGGGGCGTGCGCGTCCTGATCCGGACGGGAGCGCTCAATCCCGCCGACTCGGTCTCGGTCGACGGCGGCGCGGCGGTGCGCGCCGACTCGGTCCAGGATCTGAAGTCGCTCTTCGAGCTGCGCAAGACCGCGAAGGTCACGCCTCCGCCGGTCTGCCCGAAGCACCTGGACCAGCTCGCGTACTTTCTGTGCGCGTCGACGCGGCGGCCGCTGTGCGAGCAGTGCGCGGAGGAGAAGAAGTTCGGCGGCGCCTCGGTGCGCGTCTGCGTGCACTGCGCCGGCAACGTCGAGGAGATCCCGATCCCGAACGAATAGGGCGGCCTCGGCGCTTCGGGAGGCCCGCCTTGACCCTCCCCGGGCGCTCGGCTATCCTTCGCGTCCGCTATTCCGAGCGGGAATAGCTCAGCGGTAGAGCGCCACCTTGCCAAGGTGGATGTCGCGGGTTCGATCCCCGTTTCCCGCTCCAAATTTCCTAATCCGCCCGTCCCCACCGTGATGTAACCTCGGCCGCTCAGGCGGAAGGGGTCTCCTCATGGCCCAGTTCCCAGTCGTTCAGGTGCTGTTGCGTGCTCTGACCTCCGCCTGTCCGGCACGTCCGCTTTCGCTCGGTGCGGCGCGAGAGCTCGGCTCGAGCGAGCATGGTCCGACTGCCGCACCCAACGATCAGCAGAGCAATCCGCTCGCGGGAATCGTCATCGCCAGAGGGCCTCCCTGCCCTTGCGCGCACGATTTCAAGACAGGAAGGGAACGTTAGGCAATGAAGGAGTCGCTCATGGAACAACTTGAGACCGGGAAGCGCCAGCCGGCGCTTCGCAAGACTACAGGCTCACCCTCAATTCGTCCCTTTCGGGTGAACACTCCGGAAGCCGACTTGATCGAGCTCCGCCGCCGGATTGCGGCGACGCGATGGCCCGAGAAAGAAACCGTGGCGGACTCGTCCCAAGGCGTGCAGCTCACGACGGTTCAGAAGCTCGCGCGCTATTGGGCGACGGATTACGACTGGCGCAAGTGCGAGGCAAGACTGCAGGCCCTGCCGAACTTCCTGACCGAGATCGATGGGCTGGACATTCATTTCATTCACGTTCGTTCGAAGCATGAAAATGCGTTACCGCTCATCGTGACGCACGGGTGGCCCGGCTCGATCGTCGAGCAGCTGAAGATCGTCGATCCATTGGCGAATCCCACCGCGCACGGCGGGAAGGCTTCAGACGCTTTCCATGTGGTCATTCCGTCGATCCCCGGCTTCGGGTTCTCCGGCAAGCCGACCGCGACCGGCTGGGACCCCGCTCACATCGCGAATGCCTGGGTAGAACTGATGAAGCGTCTTGGATACACGCGATTCGTGGCGTCGGGTGGCGATTGGGGTGCGATGGTCTCGGATGTGATGGCTGCGCAGGCGCCTCCGGAGTTGCTCGGCATTCACATCACCTGGCCGTTCATGGTTCCACCAGAGATTGACAAAGCGATCCAGACCGGCAGCCCGCTGCCCTCCGATCTCTCAGCCGACGAACGACGCGCGTGCGAGCGGCTGGGCTCCTTGTACAAGAACGGCCTGGGCTACGCGCAGGAGATGTCGACCCGCCCGCAGACGATGTACGCGATTGCGGATTCACCCGTCGGCCTGGCTGCCTGGATGCTCGACCACGACGACCGCAGCTACGCCCTCATTGCGCGCGTGTTCGACGGTCAGTCCGAGGGTCTGACGCGAGACGATGTCCTCGACAACATCACGCTCTTCTGGTTGACAAACACGGCGGTCTCCTCGGCCCGTATCTATTGGGAAAACAAGTTCGCCTTCTTTTCCCCGAAACACGTCGCCATCCCGACCGCTTTTAGCGCCTTCCCGGACGAGGTCTTCCAAGCCCCTCGGAGCTGGGCAGAGCAGGCCTATTCCAAGCTCGTCTATTACAAGAAGCACGACAAGGGCGGTCACTTTGCCGCCTGGGAGCAGCCGGAGCTCTACTCGGAGGATGTTCGCGCGGCGTTCAGGTCGTTGCGGTAACACACAGCTCTCGAAAGGAGGCGCTGCAGGTACGGGAGAAGGTCGGCTGCCACGGCCCTAGCGACGACCAAACCCGGCGAGGGGTTGAACCCGCTCGATAAGACCTACCCGTGGGCAGGCTTGGATAACTACATCGATCGGGTCGCGGCCCGATCCGTCAATACGCTCACGCCCAAGTGGTCCACCACGCTCGCGGGCTTTGACGTCTACATTTGGGAACAGTGCGACGCATGGAGCAAAGCCTGCGTATCGAGTGATTGACCGACGAGACGCAGGATGACTCGGATGAAGATGGTGGAAATCCGAATCGGCATGAAGAAGCCAGGGGCCGGAATCGGAGCGTTGGTCGGCGCGCTCGTCACCGTTCCGATCGTCGTGCTCTTTCTCGTGGCCGGCCGGCTCTTCGGGCTGCCGGTCGCTCCGTTCGACCTCTTCGACTGGACGACGCGCCGGCTGCCGGGCGGGCTCGTCAACTTCGGCATCGACGCGATGGTGAGGACGATCGGCGCCCTGGGCCTGACCGGCACCGACACCGTGGCGAAGGCGGCCGAGCAGGCCATGGCCATCGGCCTCTCGCTCGTCGCCGGAACGATCGCCGGCTCGCTGCTCTTTCTTCTCTTGCGGCGCTCGGGGAGGGACCGCGCCCCCCTCGCCGGACTCCTCCTCGGCGCGGCGGCCGGAGCGGCCGCGCTCCTGATCCGCCACGCCCTCGGCCGAGGCGCGGCGGGGACTTCGGCGGTCGGCTCGCCGTGGACCTTCGCGCTCTTCCTGTGCTGGGGCGGCGGGCTCGGATGGGCGTACCGCCGGTTGACGCGGGCGGACGGATGGGCCGCGCCGAGCGTGGCGGGGGAGAGCGGGTCCGCCGTGGAGCGCCTGGATCGGCGCCGGTTCGTCGTGCGCCTCGGCGGCGCCGCGGCCACGGTCACCGTCGTGGGCGCGACCCTCGGCGCCCTCGCCGGAGCCTCGCGCCGGCGCGGGGCGGCGGGCGGCCGGGGCCGCGTGTGGTCGGCGGATAACCCGCTTCCGAACGCGGGAGCCGCGATCGAGCCCGCGCCCGGCACGCGCAGGGAGCTCACGCCGCTCGAGGACCACTACCGCATCGACATCAACACGACCGTGCCGGCGGTCGACGAGGCGAGCTGGCGCCTCAGGGTCGGCGGATTGGTGGAGCGTCCGCTCGAGCTCACGCTCTCCCAGATCCGGAGCTACGAGCCGCTCCACCAGTTCGTCACGCTGGCCTGCATCTCGAACCCCGTCGGCGGCAGCCTCATCGGCACGACGCGGTGGACGGGGGCGAGCCTCCAACGGGTTCTGTCCGACCTCGCCCTGAAACCGACCGCCACGCATCTCAAGCTCTCCTCCGCGGACGGGTTCTACGAGGTGGTCGCGCTGGAAGCGGTCCGCGCGGACGAACGGGTGATGCTGGCCTACGACTGGGACGGCGTGCCTCTCGAGCCGAAACACGGGTTTCCGCTCAGGATCTACGTCCCCGATCTCTACGGGATGAAGCAGCCCAAGTGGATCGTCTCCATCGAGGCGCTGGATCACTGGGAGGAGGGATATTGGATCGAGCGCGGATGGGATCGGACGGCGCGCATGCAGGCCACCTCCGTGATCGACACCATCGCCGTGAACATGATGCTGACGCAGGCCAACGAGAAGACCCGGATTCCGATCGGCGGAATCGCGCACGCCGGGGCGCGGGGCATCTCCAGAGTGGAGGTCAGGGTCGACGACGGCCCGTGGAGCGAGGCGCAGCTTCGAGCGCCGCTGTCTCCCACGACCTGGGTCCTCTGGCGTTACGACTGGCCGTTTCAGAAGGGCAACCACACGTTCACGGTCCGCTGTTTCGACGGCCAGGGCGCCGCTCAGATCGTCGAGCCGGCGCCGCCGGCGCCTTCCGGGGCGACGGGCCTCTTCAGCAAGAGCATGAAGATCTGAAACAATCTCGTCTCCAACCATTCCGTCCACACCATGCGATCCCGTCGATCCGCGTTTCTGCTCGGGCTGGCGATCCTCCCGTCCGGCTGCGGCTACGGGCACACCCGGCCGGTCATCGAGTCCGGCAAGAGCTTTCCGTGTCGCTCGGCGATCGGGATCGAGGGGGAGCCCACGCCCGCCGAGGTCGTCGCGATGATCGGGGACCCTCTGGAACGAAAGTCCGTCGCGGGCGGAGAGGTCTTCCACTACGCGGTCCGCGGCCGGTACGGGGATCGCGTCAGGCTGCTAGGACTCGTGACGATCTCGGAACCCCACTACTTCTGGAGCTGCGACGTGCGGCTCGAGTTCCGGGACGGGCGCCTCTACTCGATCACCCACGCGACGGACGAAGACGGCCCCGACGGCGCGGCGAAGGACGGCCCGAGAACGAGGATCCTGCAGCCCGCGAAGGAGATCGGCCGCGTCGCGCCTTGAGGCGTGGCACGACGCGTGCTTCCCCTCTTCGGTGGGTCGGGCCAGCGGCACGTTCTCCTCGGACGCTGCCTTCACTCTCCGCGCGCCTCGATGCCCGCCCAAAGGATGTCCGATGATCCCCTCGTCCCAATGGCCGACACCCCATTCGGATCCCGATTCCCTTCGCGTCGACCCCGCCCGGGTTCGGGCGAGGGAGGCCAGCCGGTCGAGGAGTCTCGGAAGAACCCTCGCCGCGCTCGGCATCGTCGTCGTGCTGTGCGCCTTCGCGCTCCTGATCGTCGGATCGAGGCCGTCGACGACCCCGGCCCGCGCGCCGGGATCCGTGGCCGCGGCCCCGGTACAGGTCGCCGCGGGAACCGACGCGGCTCCGGCGGCCTCCGTGCCCGCCGGAACGGCCGCCGGCGCCCCGATCCAGGCGCCCTCCGCGGACGCGGCCGGGCGCTCCTTGCCTGGATTCGCGGGCATCGCGCAGGCCGTCCTTCCCTCGGTCGTGACGGTGACGTCGACCGAGGTGCTCCGGGCGAGCCCCCGAGGGTCGCCCTTCGGGGGAGGCAGCCCGTTCGACTTCTTCTTCGGACCCCGCGGCGCCCCGCAGGATCGCAAGCAGGTCGCCGGCGGCTCCGGCTTCCTGATCACGCCGGACGGCGAGATCCTGACGAACAACCACGTCGTCGCCGGCGCTCAGAAGGTCGAGATCAAGCTGCATGACCGCCGTGTCTTCACGGCGAAGATCCTCGGGACCGATCCGGTGACGGACGTCGCCCTGATCAAGATCGACAGCGGGGCCGCGCTTCCCACGGTGCCGCTCGGCGACTCCGACGCATTGCACGTCGGCGACTGGGTCATGGCCGTCGGGAACCCGCTGATGTTCGAGGGCACCGTCACGGTCGGGGTCATCTCGGGAATCGCACGGCGGGGCCTGTCCGACAACGCCGACGCCGCGTCCTTCGAGAATTTCCTGCAGACCGACGCGGCGATCAACCCCGGCAACTCGGGGGGACCGCTGATCGATGCCGCCGGCCGCGTCGTGGGCATCAACTCGGCAATGATCCAGCCGGCCCAGAACATCGGGTTCGCGGTCGCGATCAACACCGCGAAGGCGATCATCCCGCAGCTGAAGACGAACGGGAAGGTCGTGCGCGGCATGCTCGGCGTGCAGATCACCGAGATCAGCGAAGACATCATGAAGGCGTTCGGGCTGCCGTCGATGGACGGAGCGTTCGTGGAATCGGTCAGCCCGGACGGTCCGGCCGCGAAGGCCGGGGTGCAGAACGGGGACACGATCGTCGGCGTCGACGGCCGGCCGGTCAAGCAGCCGAAGGACGCGATCGACTACGTCTCGGCCGGCCCGCCGGGGAAGGCCGTGAGCCTGACCGTGCTTCGCGGGGGGAAGACCCTGCACCTCACCGCGACTCTGGGCGAGCGACGGGTCGAGAGCGCGGGGGAGGAGGAGGAGGGTCCCGCCTCGAGCGAGGGGCCGCCTTCGCCGTCGCGCCAGCGTCTCGGCGTCCAGGTGGCCGCTCTGTCCCCGGACGTCCGCCAGCAGCTGAGTCTTCCGCCGGCGGTGGCCGGCGTCGTGGTGGCCAGAGTCGCTCCGGATTCGCCGCTGGGGGACCAGGGAGTCGCCCCGGGCGACATCATCACGGAGGTCAACGGCGCGCCGGTGAGGAGCCGCGCCGAATTCGAGTCCGAGGTGGCGAAGGTCAAGAAGGGCGATTACATCCGGCTCTACGTCCGCCGCTTCGATCCCCAGGAGATCTCCCGCTTCGTCGTCGTTCGGGCGGAGTAGGCGACCGCTTCGCGCTCGCGG
>Ga0068858_100000478_pt1 | contig 41670 bp, 36 predicted proteins | sample KBSSwiS12_FD_66589 | JGI IMG/M metagenome (GOLD analysis project Ga0068858, IMG submission 66589) | Switchgrass rhizosphere microbial communities from Kellogg Biological Station, Michigan, USA - KBS Switchgrass S1-2 | ecosystem: Host-associated > Plants > Roots > Rhizosphere > Soil ... | reverse complement strand
TTGGCGACCGAGATCGCACGCGCGCGGCAGCTGACGGACAAGCCCCTGGCTGTGAACCTGACCCTGCTGCCTGCAAACACCGGGTTGGATTACGAGGGCTATGTCGCGGCCATCCTCGATGGCGGCGTGAAAGTGGTAGAGACGGCAGGAGCCAATCCCGCCAAATACATCCAAACGTTCAAAAATCATGGCGTGAAGGTCGTCCACAAGTGCACGACGGTCCGCCATGCCTTGAAGGCCCAGGAATTGGGTGCCGATGCCGTGAGCATTGACGGCTTCGAGTGCGCCGGTCACCCGGGTGAGGACGATATTCCGGCACTGGTACTGATCCCGGCAGCGTCCGCCAAGTTGAGAATCCCGATCCTCGCCTGTGGGGGATTTGCCGACGGCCGTGGGCTGATAGCGGCTCTGGCGCTGGGCGCGGATGGTGTGAACATGGGCACGCGTTTTCTGCTCACTCGCGAGTCCCCGTTGCATCCGCGGCTGAAAGCACGCCTCGTGGAGGCGAGCGAGCGCGATACGGTGCTGGTCGGCCGCAGTTATCGCGACTCCACACGGGTGCTGCGCAACAGTGCGAGCACACAGGCGCTGGAGTTGGAGAAGGCGGGGCAGGCAAACCATCACACGCTGGCTCCATACATCGGCGCGGCCCAGTGGATGAAGGCTATGGCGGAGGGAGAGACGGAATCCGCTGCCCTGCCGGTGGGCATGGTCGTGGGTCTGATCACGGACATACCGAGCTGTGCCGAGCTGATCGCCCGCATGGTGTATGAGGCACGCGCCTTGGCAACCGCGCGCCTGCCGGCCGCAGTGGGTCGGTGACCTAAGCGTCGAACCGCGCGTATATGTGCTTCGGCACACGCATCATGATGCCCTGGATGCGAGGCGGCGGTTGTTCCGGATCCAACCTCAGGCCGGACATCCGATCGAGAATCGCATTCAACGCGCGAGTCATCTCGACCCTGGCCAGGTGCTGCCCAATGCAGACGTGCGGACCGTATGCAAAGGCAAAGTGACGCAGCGGCGGCTTTCTGAAGATGTTGAATTTGTCGGGCTCCGGGAACCGCCCCGGATCACGATTGGCGGCGCCGGCGGCGACATCGAGGAAGGCTCCTGCGGGAATCTGGACACCGCCCAACTCGACATCGCGTGCGGCGAGGCGTGTTTGAATCAGCACCGGGCCGTCCCAGCGCAGGGCTTCCTCGATCGCCTGTGGGATCAAGCTGCGGTCGCGGCGGAGCGCCTCCAGCTGATCCGGATTGTTGAGCAGGCCCGTCAGCAACACGCTCGTTGCCCGATAGGTGGTATCGCCGCCAGCGTTGACCAGTTGTCGCAGGAACGAGATCACGACTTCGTCGGGAAGGTGCTCGCCGTCCACTTCCGCCTGGGCCAGTGTGCTGACGAGGTCGGTGCCAGGCTTGCTGCGACGCATCTGCAGCAGCTCGGCGAAGTAGGTTCCCAGTTTCCGCGAGGCCTCGGTGCCGTGCGGGATGTCGACCCCGACCAACGTTTGGGCAATGGCCAGGCGGTGAAAGGTCGGGGCCTCCTCGCGCGGCAAGCCAAGCTGCCGGTAAACGATCTGGAATGGATAGTGCAGGGTGAATTCCTGCACGAGATCGGCAACGCCGCGCTCGAGGAGGTTACCCAACAGGCTGTCGATGACCGGGTCGACGACGGACTCGCCCCACTTGGAGACCGTATTCGGCATGAATGCCTTCTGAAAAATCTTGCGGTAACGAGGGTGTTCCGGCGCGTCCATGGTCGAGACGCTGCGGCCGAAGCTGATCCCCAGATTGCGCAGGTAGGCGCGGTTGGAGTAAGTCTGTGGATCACCCAACACCTTGCCGACTTCCTCATAGCCGACTATGGTGAAGTGCTCGACGTCCGCGCTGGTCATATCCTTCGGCAGGCCCATGAAGACCCGGTAGTCGAGTGCGTGCACCGGGCCCTGACGCCGCAGGTCAGCGAGCTTTGGATAGGGGTCATCGCTGTCGCCGAACATCAGATCGTCGGCGATGAAGGGGTCGAAGCCGGGGTCATCGAAGTCCTGCAGGGGATGTACTGCGCTCATGTCGTTATCTCCGGTCAGGTCAGCCCGCGCTCCTGGGAAGTCTTCGTGGCGGCTGGAAGCTTGCCGAGCTCCCGGAGCACCTCGGTCGCCGCCTGCATGGCGATTCCAGCTGTAGGCAGTCCCACGTACGCGGACGAATGGATGATCAGCTCTTCGATCTCCTTGGGCGTGACGCCGTTGGCGATGCCGGCACGTACGTGATTCTTGAACTCGTGGGTCTGGCCGCTCGTGATGAGAATGGCCATGGTCGCAATGCTGCGCGAGCGGCGATCCAATCCCGGACGGCTCCAGACTCCTGCAAAGGCGTAGTCGATGGCCAATTGGGCGAGCGGTGCACCGAAGGCGCCACTGTCGGCCGCGGCCTCGATCCCGGCGGCGAAGGACTCTCCGAGCATCGGCACCAGCACCTCACGTGCAGCCTTGCGGGTATCGCTCATATGGGCTCCTCGCGGGCATTTCCTGGAGATTAGAACGCTGTTCAACTATGTGAAGTATATGCAAGAATACCCGGGATGGGTAGCGGGTTTACAGAGCTGTTTTCACTGCAAGGCAAGGTGGCGCTCGTCACTGGCGCCTCGCGGGGTCTGGGCCGGTCCATGGCTGGAGCACTGGCTCGGGCGGGAGCCACGGTCGTGCTTGCTGCCCGGGACGAGGCGATGCTGCAGCAGGCGGCGCGAGAGATCCGCGCTGAGGGTGGAGCGGCGGATGTGGAAGCATTCGACCTCACGTCTGAGGAGGCGGTTGTCGGCGCCGTTCCCAAGATCATCAGGCGTCACGGCAAGCTGGACATACTGCTGAACAACGCGGCGCTGTGTGTCTGGAGCGGGTTGTTCGATGGCACCCTTGAAACCTGGAAGCGGACACTCGAAGTCAATCTGACCTCGGTCTATCTACTGTCCCGTGAAGCGGCCCGTCCGATGGTGGCGCAGCGTTCGGGCCGGATCATCAATGTCGGCTCGTATGTCTCAGTCATCGGCCGTGAGCGGTTGCAGGCGTACGTTGCGAGCAAACACGGCCTGGTGGGACTCACGAAGTCACTCGCAGGGGAGTTGGGGCGCTATGGTGTGACTTGCAATGCCATCGCACCCGGCTTCTTTCTCACTCAGATGGCAGAGCCGATCACCCAGGATGCCGCGCGGATGAAGATCTTCACCGACTGCATAGCGATGGGCCGCTGGGGCAAGCCCGAAGAGTTGGGGGGTGCGGCTATCTTCCTGGCCTCCGACGCTGCCTCGTACGTGAATGGCCATACGCTTCACGTCGATGGCGGTGTGGCTGAGGTGCTCTCGCTGCCCGTCGCGGTGAGCAGCGATAAGTGATGCGCCGCGTCTCCAAATAGCAGTTCCAACATAGTCAGGCGGCGGTAGTAATGCCCCACCTGGCACTCCTCCGTCACGCCAATTCCGCCGTGCAACTGCACGGCCTGCTCGCCGATGAATCTTGCCGATCGGCAGATCTGCACTTTGGCGGCCGACAATGCCTGGTTTCTCGCCTCCACGTCCGGTTCACTGCTCATCATGGCCGCATACAGCGCCATGCTGCGGGCCTGTTCCAGCGCCACCAACATGTCCACGGCGCGATGTTGCAACGCTTGGAAGGAGCCGATGGTGGTGCCGAACTGTTTGCGCGTCTTCAGATAATCGACGGTCATTTCGAAGGCGCGTTCCATGGCTCCAACCGCTTCGGCGCACGCAGCGGCAATGCCATCGGCGACTACCTTCTCGACAATCGGCAGCGCACTGTCAGGATCGCCGATCAGCCGGCCGCCATCCACATGAACGTCTGAAAGAGTTAAGTCGGCAGCGCTCGTCCCATCCTGCGTGAGGTATCCCCTACGTTCCAGGCCGGAGCTGCGCGCATCGACAACGAAGAGCGCCAGACCGTGCCTGTCGCGCTGCTCGCCCGAAACCCGTGCGCAGATGATCAGATAGTCGGCTGAGGCGCCGTGCAGAACATATTTCTTTGCCCCATTCAGCACCCAGTCCTTGCCGCTACGGCGTGCCGTCGTGGCAATGTCGGCTAAATCGAAACGCGCCTGGCGTTCGCTGTGCGCGAACGCAGCCAGATGTGTTCCGCCAATGAGCTGCGGCAGGACCTCCTGCCGCAGTTGTGTGGAGGCGCCGTAGCGCAAGCAGCCGCCACCAAGAACGATGGTAGCCAGGTACGGCTCCAGAACGAGATGCCGGCCGAACGCCTCCATCACGATGAGTAACTCGACGGCGCCCGCGCCCAACCCCCCTTCGCTCTCGCCAAAGGGCAGGCCGAGCAGCCCGAGCTCGGCAAATTGATGCCAGATTTCGCGGCTGCGGCCGCCGGCGGCCAGGTAACGCTTACGGCTCTCGAAGTCGTACTTATCCGTGAGCAAGCGCGTAACACTGTCCCTGAGCAGTTGTTGATCCGAGGTGTATTCAAAATCCATCGTCGGCCAATCCTTACAGATCCAGCACTTGCTTTGCGAGGATGTTGCGCTGGATCTCGTTGGATCCGCCAACAATGCTCACATGGCGGATCCAGTAGTGATTGGGCGCCACTGTCAACGCCCAGTCCGTGTCATCTGGATGCGCCCGTGATACGCCGCGGAGAAATTCTCCGTCGTATTCCATCGCGTCATATCCAGCTACCTCGAGTAGGAGTTGAGTCGCGGCCTGTTGCAGCTCGGAGCCTTTCATCTTCAGGATGGATGCCTTGGGGTCCGGCTTACCGCTCGCGGAGTGCATGCTTTCGGAGATCACCCGCATCTGCGTGATTTCCAACGCCTTCAGCTCAACTTCCAGAGCCGCGACGCGCTGCCGGAATCCGCTGTCCTCGGACAGGGGCCTGCCGCCTGCAAGCACGCGCGTTGCCAACTCCTTGGCCCGGCGGACGCGCAGCTTGGAAACGCCGACCCGCGCAATACCGCTTCGCTCGTGCCCCAGCAGATACTTGGCGTAGTCCCAACCCTTGTTTTCTTCCCCGAGGCGGTTCTCCACGGGCACCCGGACATTCTCCAGGAACATCTCGTTGGTCTCGTGATGCCCATCGAGCGTGATGATGGGGCGCACGGTGATGCCGGGTGTCTTCATGTCCATCAGGAGATAGGTGATGCCCTGTTGCTTCCTCGCCTGTGGATCGGTGCGTACGAGCAGAAAGCACCAGTCCGCGAAGTGGGCCGTGGAGGTCCAAAGCTTCTGACCGTTGATCACATAGTGATCGCCGTCGCGTTGCGCCTGCGTGCGCAGGGAGGCGAGGTCCGAGCCCGCACCCGGCTCCGAAAAGCCCTGACAGAACCAATATTCCAGGCTGGCAATCTTTGGCAGGAAGCGCCGCTTCTGTTCCGGCGTGCCGAAGGCGATCAACGTCGGGCCGATCATGTTGACGTTGAAGGACAGTGGCTCCGGAGCGGGCGCCATGTGCAACTCTTCCTTGAAGATGTACTGTTTGACCGCGCTCCAACCCGTGCCGCCCCATTCGGGGTCCCACGCTGGCGTGGCCCAGCCTTTATTATTGAGGATGCCCTGCCAGAGCTTGAGCTCCTCGCGCGTCAGGCGTTGCCCGAGGATGCACTTGCTGCGTAGCGGCGCAGGGAGGGCTGTCCGGAAGAACTCCCGTGCCTCGGCGCGAAAAGCGAGCTCGTCGGTCGTAAAACGTAAGTCCATCGGCGAATGTTATCCGGTTGGGCGGTTATGCTGCCACGCGTTGGCGCAGCGACCCCGCGAACGTCGCGAGCGCCAGGGCTGCCGTGACCACCGCTGCGGCGAGGAACGAGCCATGGATGCCAATGGCGCGGCCGAGCGGGGCCAGTATGACGGGGTTCAGGAAGCCGCCGAAGAAGTTGAATGCAGTGAGCACGCCGAACGCGCGGCTGCGTACGGATGCGTCGGTCCGCTCGGTCACAACGTGATAGACATAAGGTGTGGCAAGACCTACAAACACTCCCATCAGCCCAGCCCCGAGGATGGCAGTTGCGGCTGTGTTTCCGAAGCCGAGTGTGGCCAGCGACGCGGTGGCGCTGATCAGGCCGAACAGGAAGGCACGGCGAACACCCAGGCGCTGTTGTATCCACCCGTAGCAGAACGCCGTCAACGTACCTACTATCGTCACCGTGCTCATGATCATCGAGCGGGCCGCGGGGTCCTTGATTCCATCCTCCTGCAGCAGAAACGCAAATTGGGTGGAGGCCATGAAGATCACGATGAACAGCAGCGCTGCGAGCAGGTAAAACGGCAGCAGCCGCAGGAAGAAGGGCTCACTGCGCGCAGCCGATCGCGTCTGCCCGGGCTTGACCTGACCGACGGACACGAACCCCATTGCAAGTCCGATGAGAGCAAAGACCGGATAAATCACGAAAGTCACAGACCAGCCGCCGCTTTGCGCGAGAAAGCCGCCGGCCACCGTACCCGCCAGGGACATGAAGGTGCCCATCGAGTTGACGATTCCCAGCGCACGGGCACGGCGATGACCGCTGTATTCGGCCGTTACGGCCCACAAGCAGGTTGTCGCCAGGCAGGCGGACGCAAAACCAACCACAAACCTCGTCGTCAGCAACGCAGTTGGGTCCCGCAGTACCAGACCACCCGCGCCGGCTGCGCCGTAAACGGCCAGCGATACCAGCAGGGTTGCGCGGGTCCCCGCCTTTTCCATGATCCAGCCGCTCGCCAGCGAGCCGATCAACAGGCCGAGGGCGGCCAACGCCATGGTCATCTGCGCGATGACTTCGCCGTGCTCTCCGAGACCGTGTGCCATCTGCGGCAAGGCGGCGAGGAATGCGGTGAAGGTCAAACCCTGGGACATTTGACCGAACATCAGGGTCGCAAAGAGGAGTCGCGGATGACCCCGGCTGATGGATGCCTGCGGGCGCGCCGCGGAGCCCACGCCGGTACCCGCGGCGGCCGGTGGCCCCGATTCGACTCCGTGCATGGAAGATCCCCCTGGCGGCAAATGCCTGGTTCGTTACAATAGGTGAACGCTGTTCACTTTTCAAACCCTGGCATACTATAGGCCCAATGCGCACCGTCCGCGAACTCATCGAGCGCAATGCGCGCTGTTTCTCCAACCGCGAGGCGCTCGTATTCGGCGAGCGGCGAATTTCCCACGCCGCCTATGCGCAGCGCGCTTTGCGCCTCGCCAGCGGGCTCTATCGGCTCGGTTTGAGGCGGCAGGACCGGGTCGCTGTGCTGGCGATGAACTGCGTCGAAATCTATGAGACTTACGCGGCGGCGGAAGTGGGTGGCTATATTGCCGTGCCCATCAACTTTCGGCTGGCTCCGCCGGAAATCGTTCAGGTCTTACGTGACTGCGGGGCCAGGACCCTGATCTTCGAGTCGCAGTACACCCAAACGGTAGCGCGGCTGCGCGCCGAATCGACTGGACTCACTCACTACATCTGCATCGGTTCGGCGGACTCCGCGTTGAGCTATGAGCAGGTCGTGGCCGAAGGCGACCCGGACGGGCCTCCTATCAGGCCGGCCCCGGAAGACTATGCGTGGCTGTTGTACACCAGCGGCACGACTGGGCGCCCCAAGGGTGTTCCCTGGCGGCAAGAGAAGATTCTCTGTAGTGCCCGCATGTGTGCCCTCGCGTCAGAGATGACGGGCGAGACGCGCCTGCTGCAGATTACGCCCGCGTTTCATGTTGGCGGCAAGGGGTACGTGCAAGGCGCGGCATGGGACGGCGGCTGCACGGTCCTGCACCGAACCTTCGATGTTGTCGCGATGTTGGAAACCATACAGAAGGAGAGGATCACTCATACCTTCATGGTGGCCGCGATCGTGCAGGCGGTTCTCTCGGTTCCGAATGTGGACAGTTATGACCTGTCGAGCGTGCAGCAGATTTTCAGTGCGGCCGCGCCCATTCCGGTGCCGGTATTACGGCGGGCTGTGGCACTGTTGGGCCCCGTATTCTCCATCCAATACGGCTGCACCGAGCTCGGCAGTGTCTCGGCGCTACCGCGTTGGCAGGTAAATCCGGACGGGGATGCGGATGACTTGCGCCGGCTCGGTTCGGTAGGGCGTGTCAATGCCGAAATAGATATGGAATTGCGTGATGAGCAGGGCAACCGGTGCCCGGTCGGGACGCCCGGCGAGGTGGTAGTGCGATCGCCGTCCATGCTCGATTCCTACTGGAATGATGCGAACGCCACGATCGAAGCCATCCGCGACGGGTGGTATCACACGGGCGACATTGGGGTGTATGACGAGCAGGGCTATCTTTACCTCGTCGACCGTAAGAAGGACATGATCATTTCCGGCGGTGAGAATATCTACAGCCGGGAAGTAGAGGAGGCACTGGCGAGCCATCCGGCCGTGACCGACGCCGCGGTCATCGGAGTTCCGGATCCCAAGTGGGTTGAGACCGTCAAGGGCATTGTTTGTCTCAGGAGCGATCAACGCGTCAATGAGTCCGAGCTGATCGCCTACTGCAAAACACGCATCGCGAGCTACAAGTGCCCGAAAAGCATCGAGTTCGTCACTGAATTGCCGCGCTTGGCGACCGGTAAGATCGACAAACCCGGGTTGCGGGCTCGCTTTCGTTCCGCGGAGGTGTGATGAGCTACGAACAGATTCGTTACGACGTCCGGGACCGGATAGCGACAATCACGCTCAACCGGCCGGATCTCCTCAACGCGTGGACCGATGTCATGTCAGAGGAGGTCTGGCAGGCCTCTCACGCTGCGGATGCCGACAAAGAGGTTCACGTGGTCGTACTGACAGGCGCGGGGCGCGCCTTTTGCGCAGGGGGCGATATAGGGGGGTTCAAGACGGACAACCCGCGCCACCTTATCGACAAATTGCCGCGGGCCTATGATTTCAGCCGGCGGCCCGACTTTCAGAGCCGTACGGCGTACTTCCCCTCGCTGTCCAAGCCCGTCATTGCGATGCTCAACGGGGCGACTGCCGGCATCGGGCTCATTCATGCGTTGTTTTGTGATCTTCGGTTCGCTTCCGAAGAAGCGGTCATGACGACGGCTTTCGCTCGGATCGGACTCGCTTCGGAATATGGCATGGGGTGGATACTCAATCGTGTGACGGGACACGCAAACGCGTTCGATCTGTTGCTGTCCGGGCGGAAGGTGCGCGGTAGCGAGGCCTTGCGGCTGGGCCTGGTGAACAACATCCACCCCGCCGACAAACTTGCGGAAGCAACTTATGCCTACGCACGCGATCTCGCCGAGAATGTCTCGCCGCGGTCGTTGCGCGTGATGAAGCGGCAGCTGTGGGAATTGCCCTTCCAGACGTTGCACGAGGCTCTGATCAGCGATAGCAGGGAGATGCTGGAAGCCAACTCCTGCCAGGACTTCAAGGAAGGCAAGCAGGCCTTCATGGAGAAGCGCCCGCCGAAGTTCACCGGAGAGTGACGCACGCCGGGACGGCCCTGGCGTGCCTGGCCCCCGGCAGTGGGGTGTCTGCCCGGCGCGCCGCCGGCCTGGTGGCCTGTCACATCACTGTGGCAGTGGCAGCAGCCGCCGGCCGTTGTCGTGCATGATCCCGCGCACGTGCGCGTCTGACAGACTCGTCAGCGCCTCTTTGTAGAAGTCGCGCGGTGTTGGAACCCCCTCCGCGTGCGGGTAGTCGGAACCCATCAGCAGGCAGTCGGAGGTGCCGATCTTCTCCACGATCATCTTCACGTCGTCCTCGGGATAGGCGACGACGTAACAGTGTTGCTTGAAAATCCGGCTGGGCCGATCCTTGAGCTGGCCGCACGGCCAGTAGCCGTTCTTCGCCATGCCGCGCATCTTGTCCATTTTTTCGAGGAACGCCGGCAGCCAGTTCGCGCCGTTTTCGGCACTCACCAGGCGGATATTGGGAAAGCGCTCGAAGAAGTTGTTGTACAGGATGTTGGCAAGCGTCATCTGCACTGGAATTTCGCTGTAGCAGAACATCCATTGCCAGGCTGTTTGCCCCGTGCGCCGCGACTGCAGTGGCTTTTCACCGAAAGCGTGGATCACCGGATGCATGAATGTCGCTTCCGACACGTGGAAGGCGACGGCAACCGAGGCTTCGTTGAGCCGTGACCAGATGGGGTCGAAATACGGGTCTGCCGGTGATTTGCCCTGCGCCGGGCCCATCGGCATGACAACGATGCGGGCACCCTGTTTGATGACCCACTCCGTCTCCTTCACCGAGGTCTCGAGGTCCCACAGGCTCAGTACCGGCGTGGGGTAGATGCGGTCGCGGACGTTGAAGCCCCACTGGTCGTTGAAGTAGCGGTTGTAGGCGTGCAGCACGGCATTGCCCGATTTATCCGGATCGTAGTAACCGATGGTTGCAATGAATTCGCCGGGATACATGATGGACCCGTCGACACCGAACTCGTCCAGCTTCGCCACGCGAGCATCCCGCGATCCCATGTCCACGGTCGGCTTGATCCAACCCTCCACATTGGACTTGCCTTCTTTCATCGCCCGCAGCCACTCCTTGAGCTTGCCCGGGGGCGGCACCAGGCCGTCTGCGTTCGCTTCGGCGTTGTGGATCTTGCGCTCGCCGAGGTACAGGCCGAACCCTTCAGCACCCGACTTACGCTGCAGCAGCCACTTCTCGTGGTACTGCTTCGGCAGATACTCCTTGAAGAACTCAAAACCCTCTTCGTGGACGTGCGTGTCGCTGTCGAAGATGGGGCCTTGGTAGGCCTGCGGGCTGTTGGGGGAAGCGTGGGTGGTCATGCGTGTCTCCGGCTGGCCGGGGGGTGGTCCCGAGCGACTCGACAGGTGAACAGTGTACAGATAAGTGAATTGGCTTTAAAGTTCGCGTTCATATAGGTGAACATCGTACTAAAATACCGAAACCTGGGAGCTCGAATATGCGCCAAGTGGATTTGCGAATCGATGTCTGCGCCGTGGTTGCCCTCCCAGGGCCGCTCGAAGTCGCTGTCAGCGTGTTCATCCCCGATGTGGTGCCTCCGGACACAGGCGCAATCGTCATGGCCGCGTTCCCGGGCGGCGGGTATGGCCGTGGCTATTTCAACATGCGGTTTCCCGGGCACAGTGGTTACAGCGAAGCGGAGCATCACACCTCCATGGGCATCATATTCATTGCCGGCGATCATCTGGGAGTCGGTGAGAGCAGTGTGCCGGACTTCACGCGGCTCACTGTTGAGATGATCGCTGCCGCCAACGATCGCGCAGTGCGGGAGGTGTTGACGCGTCTCAAAACGGGAAGCCTCGCCAAGGAGATACCGCCAGTCCGGATAGCCTCAACCGTGGGCATCGGTCAGTCCATGGGGGGCTGCGTGACAATCGTCATGCAGGCCCGTCATGGCACTTACAACGCCATAGCGCCGCTGGGATATAGCGCGATACACACCGTGCTGCCGCAGCGTTCGGAAGATGCCCGTCGCAAAGCCATCCTCACCTTTCAACATGCACGCGGTGGCGAGCTCCAAAACGAGTTGATCGCCGCAACCAGTGCACAGATCGAAGATTTCGTGTATCCATTTCATTGGGAGGATGTACCGGCCGACATCCTGCAGGCCGACATGTCCGGCGGTTACCCGCTGCGGCGGACAGTGCCACCCTTCGGCAGCGGCACGATCCCAAGCTGCGCGGTACAAATGATGTCTCCGGGCTTTGTCGCGGCTGAAGCCGCTGCAGTTACCGTGCCTGTGTTGGTCGGTGTCGGAGAGCGTGACGTGTGTCCTGAGCCACTGTCAGAGTGCAAGGCTTACGCGAGCGCGGGCGACGTGTCGGTCTACATCGTGCCGCGGATGGCACACATGCACAATTTTGCCTCGACCCGCGTGCAGTTGTGGGATCGGCTCGTCGGATGGTCGCGCCTGGTGAGCGCTTAACGCGTCAGCCTGGCAATATCGGCGACGCTGTAGCCGAGCTCTGCAAGCACGCTGTTGTTGTGCTCACCCAGTAGTGGGGGAGGCAAGTGCACGCTCGCCGGGGTTGCTGAGAAGTGCACCGGTGGAGCGACGGTCCTCACTGGCCCCTCGGTCGGATGCTCGTACTCGAGAAAGAATCGTGTCTGCTGCAGATAGGGGTCGTGCAGCAGCTCCTGCAGGCTATGCATCGGCCCGTTGGGAATATCCTGCTTGTCCAACAACTCATGCCACTCGGAGGTCGTGCGCTGGCTGAGTTGCTCCGCCACGATGCCGTAGAGCTCGTCGTAGTGGTTGACGCGCGCTCCCGTGGTGCAGAAGCGCGGATCCTGGACGAGATCCGCGCGCCCGAGCGCGGGCAGGATACGCTTCCACTGTTCATCATTCACGGCAAGAACACAGATGTAGCCGTCTTTTGTCTTGTAAGGGCGCCGGTGTTTCGTGAGCAGGCGGACGTAGCCAACTCCACCATCCAGCGGAGGCTCGAATGCAGCGCCCCACAGATGCTCGAGATAGTTGAAGGAGAGGATGGTTTCGAACATGGGTACCTGGACTTGTTGCCCCATGCCGGTGCGCTCTCTCGCATACAAGGCCATGCCGATACTCGAGGCGAGTACATAACCGCAGAGCTTGTCTATGATGACCGTTGGATAGAAGCGCGGCTCACCGTTCACTTGCCCCATCAAGGCGGCGATGCCGCTCTCGCCCTGGACTACGTCATCAAACGCCGGAAAGTCCCGGTTGGGTCCGTCGGGATTGTAACCTGGCCCGTAGGCGTAAATGATTCGTGGGTTTCGGTTGCGGAGCACCTCATAACCTACACCCAGGCGTTGCGCTGCTGCCGGGCGCATGCTGTGCACAAATACGTCCGCGGTCTCGACGAGGCGCATGAGCGCCTCCAGCGCTTCCGGACGCTTCAGGTTGAGGGTGACGCTGCGTTTGTTGCGATTCACGTTCATGTGCATCGCTGACATGCGCGGATGCCGGCTCGGGCCCGTGTCGCGGTTCGGATCGCCTTGTGGCGTCTCGATCTTGATCACATCAGCGCCCATATCACCCAGGATCTGGGTCGCGACCGGACCGAGCACGTTGACGGTCGTGTCAATGATGCGCACACCGCAAAGGGGCCCCTTCGCGGCATCCAGTCCCATCTTCGCCGGATCGTGCGTCAAAATCGCCCCTGGGGTGTGTGAACAAATAATTGAACGGCGTGCAATATTATGAATCAACCATGGACCAAGTCAATTACCGTATCCCGCGCGTGGTGGGCCGATCCGTTACGGGGTCGGCAGGGCGGTGGACGGGCAGGTGAGCCGCTGCAGGCGGGGTAGCGCCTCGGCGGCGTCGTCGATCAGGCCGTCGAAGATCTGCTCGACGGACTCGATCTGCTTCGCAAACACAACCGACGGTCCGAAATCCAGCATGCCCTTGCTCGGGTCGCCGCTGCGATAGGCCTCCCGCGCGAGGGTGCCCATCACGTGGGGCCGATACAGCTCGAAGTCGGTCACTTTCTGGCTGTCGAGCTCGGCGACGGCCCGTGCGGATTCGTTGTGATAGACACGATGATGATCGCGAATGGCGGTTTTGACGATGATGCTTTCAGTGCCATCGGCTGCAGCCACCAGCTCCTTGTATTTACGGTTGATCCAAAGCTCATCGGCGACGAGCATGCGCGAGCCGATGACGACCGCTTCGGCGCCCATCGCCAACACGGCGGCGATCTGGCGCCCCGTCCCGATGCCGCCGCCGATCACGACCGGGATGTTGAGTACCTCGGGTCCGTGGGCGGCCTGAACGATGCTGCCGATCTGATACACCCCGGGGTGACCCCCACATTCCGCACCAACGATGCTGACGGCGTCCACGCCCAGTCTCTGGGCCGTCAATGCATATCTGACGGCAGGCACCTTGTGAATGATCTTGATGTTGGCATCACGAAGAATGGGCAGAATGGCTTCCGGACTGGCGCCGGCCGTCTCCACACAGGCAACCGACTCCTCGCACAACACTCTGACCTGCTGCAGGGCGCGCTCCACTCCGCCGGCCTGCCGCGAGATATAGAGGTTGACTCCGAAAGGCTTGCCGCCGGTCAGCTCGCGGCACTTCCTGAGCTCGGCGCGGAATGCGTCCGGATCTGCCCAGCCGAGGGCCATGATGAATCCCATGCCGCCGGCATTGACTACGGCTGCGACATAACGGGCGTCTGAGACGCCGGGGCCCATGCCGCCGCACAGGATGGGATGGCGGATTCCCAGCAGCTCGGTGATGCGTGTTTTGAATAGCGGTGCGCGCATTTCGAATCAGCTCGTGCCGCGCCGCGGCTGCGGAAGTGTCATCGCGCCAAGTGCCTCTTCAGGGATGGCTGGTGAGTTGGCCGAGGTCGGCCGGTGGAGTGCGCTCCCAGAACGCCTTCCAACTGGGGAACTGGTGCGGCAGTGTTGGTGTGCGGTCCGCCCAGGCGGCCCAGTTCTGCAACTGTGGCTGGCCGGGGCGCTCGAGCACATCCGAGGAGTACCAGTGTTTTTCCGAGCGACGCACGAAGTACCAGCAACCATCCCGGCGCTCATACGTATCGAAATAGCAGATTGCCATCACGACCCATTTGCCGGCCGCCTCGTGCTCCGCACGGCAGTAGACCGTCCCTGTCGCGTGCTCGGCGTCGATGAGCTCGATGACGTGTCCGCAGACCTGGTGGATCGATCGATAGAAGGTGCGCACCGCCGGATCTATGAAGCGCTTCAGGGCTTCGCGGCCCTTGCCGTGCGCGCCGCAATCGACATCCGGTATGAACAAATTCACCCAGGCATCCAGGTCCCTAGCATCGATGGCTACGGCATACCGTACCGGTAGCTGTTGGATGGCCAGCTGCGCTTCGACACGCGCGAGTCTTTTTTCCAGGTCGGTCATGCATACCTCAGCTGATCAGGAAGCCGCCGTCCACGGCCAGGCATTGGCCGGTGATATAACGGGCCGCGGGGCTGGCGAGAAACAAACAGGCCGCTGCGATGTCCTGCGGGGTTCCCATGGCGCCCAGTGGGATGCGGCCCGGATGCACCATGGGTCCTTTCAGCTCGTACCCTGCCGCGCGCATTTTGGCGGACGCCTCGGCCGCGCCGGGAGTTGCGGTTCCGCCCGGCAGGACCGCGTTGACACGAATGTTGTCCGAGCCGAATTCGAGCGCCGCCGCGCGCGTGAGGTTGGTCATGCCCGCCTTGCTCGCGCCGTACGCGGCATTGTGGAATACCACCTCGCGCTCGCCGCTCACCGACGAAATGTTGACGATTGCGCCGCCGCGGCCGCCTTTGCGCATTTGCGCGATGGCTTCGCGCATGACCAGCATCGTGCCGCGCAGATTGACAGCCTGAACACGATCCCATTGCTCGACCGTGATCTGCAACAGGGGATACTTGGGGAAGATCGCTGCGCAGTGCACCAGGACATCGACGCTCGAGAAGTGTTGCGCGGCCTGCGCGTACAACTGCTTCACAGCCGTCTCCTCGGCGATGTCCACCGTCACCGCCAACGCTTCCCCGCCATTCCTGCGGATCTCAGCCGCCGCGGCCTCCGCCTCATTGGCGAGGATATCTGCCACGACGATCCGGGCACCCGCGGCGGCGAGCAGGTCCGCGACCGCAAGGCCGATTCCGCGACCGGCGCCAGTGACGACCGCCGTCTTCCCCTGGAGCTGGTAGAGCTCCTCGAGCATCTTCTTCACTTTACGGGCGCTCCCGCGTATATAGTTGAACAGCGTTCAGATAATACACGCATTGGAGATCCGCGTGCAGAACCCGGCGACAACCATGCGCAGCTGGCAGTGGGACGGTTTCGGCGAGCTCAGTCATCTGAAATTGCGCAGCGTCACGGTCCCCGTGCCGGGGCCGAAACAGGTGCTCGTCAGGCTTCGTGCAAGCTCACTCAACCGTCGCGACGTGATGGTGGCTCAGGGAGTGCCCGTGGGCAAACCATTGGTTCCCGGGCTGGTCCCCCTCTCTGATGGTGCTGGTGAGGTTGTTTCGGTGGGGGAGGGCGTCAGCCGCGCTGTGATTGGCGAGCGAGTCGCAGCAACGTTCCGCCAAGGGTGGATCGATGGACCTGGATATTCGGCTGACGCGGTCCATGACCTGGGTGGTGGACTCGATGGTACTCTGCGCGAATATGCGGTTTTTGACGAACAGGGCCTGGTGCGGATTCCACATCACCTGAGCTATCAGGAGGCCGCGACGCTGCCCTGCGCCGCCGTGACGGCGTGGAATGCGCTGATGAGCAAGGGCGCATTGCATCCGGGAGATGTGGTGCTGACTCAGGGCTCCGGGGGAGTCTCCCTGTTTGCACTGCAATTTGCGCGGCTGGCGGGCGCCACAGTCATTGCAACTACGTCGGACGACATCAAAGCCGGACGGTTGCGGTCCCTTGGTGCGAGTGATGTCGTGAACTACCGGGAGCACCCGCGCTGGTCCGAAGAGGTTTTGCGCCTGACCGGCGGACGTGGAGTCGATGTCGTGGTCGAGATCGGTGGTCCGGGAACCCTTACTGAGTCAATCAGATCAGCTCGCGAGGGTGGGCTCGTCGTGCTGGTGGGCCTGCTGACCGGTTTCGATGCCGACACCAGCGGCGCATTCCTGAGCGCGTTTATGCGAGACACGACCATAGCATCCGTACATGTCGGTCACCGCCGCGCCTTCGAAGAGATGAATCGTGCCATCGGCCACTCGCAGTTACATCCTGTGATCGACAAGGTATTCCCGTTCGATCGTGCCCCGGAGGCGTATGCGCACCTGATGAGCGGTGCGCATTTCGGCAAGATCGTCATCAACCACGAGTGAGATCTCATACAGTCGCCGCGGCTCGCTCGATACGCACGGGAATCGCTGACATCACGGGCATTGCGTTGATGGGATCGCGCTGGCGGAAGTTGATGAGCAGGTTTGGATTGGAGCCGACTTGTCGGTAGTCGGTGCGCTCTGCGGGCAGCCCGCCCCAGCCATGCGTTATGGATACTACGCCTTGCCGGAGGGTGGGGTCCGAACGGACGACGGCTGGAATCTGTCCGTGCTCGGAGATGATAGTGGCCAGCGCACCGTCCTCGAGTCCCAGAGACTGCAAGTCTTCAGGATGCAGCCACGCTGGGTTGTACGGAACGCGCCGGCGTATCGCCGGCAGGTGGTGATACATCGTGTTCTGGACATCACGCATGCGACGTACGGTGAGTCTGAACGGAAAAGGCTCCGGGCTGACTCGTCGCGGAGCGTCTTGGGCGAGCACCTCCTCGAGCTCTCGAACGATATCCGCGGGGGCTACCTCGAAGCGGGCGTTGCCCACCGCAGGCTGGATGAATTGGGGGGGCAGGTCGAAGATGCGGCCCGCACTCAACCGTTTGAGCTCCGCAAAGGGCACGGCGCCGTTGCGGGAGAGAATGCCAAGCAACTCATCCGTATCGGGGCGCCGCTGCATATCGAGTGGGATACCGTCGAATTCAATGGGAAGACCGAGGCGGCGCGCCAGAGCCCAGAACGGATACCAGTCATCCACGAGCTCGCTGCCCGGCGGGGGCTGCACCACCGCATCCGTGTAGCAGGCGTAAGGGCGAAACAGCACGAACTTCTCGTAGTCCCGTGTGGTCAGGTCGGCACGCTCAAACATCATCGTCGGTGGCAGTATGTAATGGGAGAGTTTGGCCGTACCCGTCATGAATGGATCGATCGTAACCAACAGATCGAGCTCACGCAGTGCCTGCACCACCGCACGCTGATCGGGGATGGCGTTGACAGGATTGCCACCATCGACAAACAACGCGCGGATCCGGCCGCTCCCGGGGGTGGTGATCTCCTCGACCAGCGTGCCGGTCATCTTTTCGCCGAACAACGAGCCGAATCCACTGCGCGGTGACTTCGGGCCGGTCTCCCAGCTGCGCTGTGGTGGAATGACTTCGGCCCGCGGGACCGTGTGACCACCAATGACCCCTGGGTTCTGAACACGGTCTCCGGCGCGGGCAAAGCGGCCGCAGACCACGTTGAGACATTGGAGCAGATGTTCCGCAAGATTCGAGTGGGGCGCCATGTCAGGTCCGGTTCCAGAGGCGGCGGAACCGCGGCGAGGCTTGCCGCCAGCCGACCGTGCAAACATTTCGGCCGCACTGCGCAGGTCAGCCTGAACAATGCCGGTGCGGCGCGCAACATACTCGGGAGTGAAGGGCGCGAGAGCCGCGCGCAGTTGTTCCATGCCGCTGACATGACGCTCGCAGAATTCGACATCGTGCCACTCATGCGCGAGTATCAAGTGCAGCAGTCCGGCAACCAGCGTTGCATCTTCGCCCGGCAAGGGCTGAAGAAAGACATCAGCATAGCGGGCAGTCTCGGTGCGGCGCGGATCGATGACGATGAGCTTGCCTCCCCGCTCTTTGAATGCCTTGAGCGCACGTGCCGGATCCTGCAGGACACAGTTGAATGTCGAAAGCGACACGAGTGGGTTGGTGCCTGCGAACAGCAGGACCTCGGCGTGCTCGTAGGGATCGGGTCCGGCCGCCCAGCGGCCGAGACGCTCGGCGGTGACCCACTTGGCTGATTGATCGATAGTCATGGTCGAGAAAAACGACCGTGATCCCAGCGATCGCAGCCAATCCGGGAGCATCTGATTCGCGACCAGGTTGGAGTAGTTCATGGTCCCGCGGAAGGCTGCGATGCTGTCAGGCTCGCCGCGAGCCAACAAGGTGCGCAGACTCGCGGCGATCTCATCCAGGGCGTCTTCCAGGGCGATGCGCGCGAAGCTACCGTCCGGTTGCCGCTTGAGCGGATGAAGCAGGCGCTCCGGGCTGTTGTGAGCATCGTGCAGATGCAGGCCCTTGATGCACGCATAACCATGGGTCAGGGGATTGGATTTGTCACCCCGCGCGGCGACGACGCGCTCATCGGCCACCGTGAGCAGCAATGCGCAGTTCCCGGCGCAGATCCGGCAGAAGCTCCGCGCTTCGCGCAGGAAGGCTCGCCGGAAGGCTTGCCGGGGCTGGCCGGCTACCTGGGGCAGACGATCATTCATCAATGGCTCCTGGTCAGGGCATTTGACGGTGCTTTCCCCGTCCGATTAATATAATCGAACGGCGTTCAGAAAACTCTATCCCTCGGGCGGTGGGGCGAAGCCCCCAGGAATACCATCATGTCAACCGCTGCGGCCGTGCCGAAGCCGGACCACGTCCCCGCCTCTCTGGTCAGGGACTTCGACTACCGGGATTTCCCCGGTCACGACCGGGATGTGCATCTGGCGTGGAAGCAGCTGCATGACGGCCCGGATTTGTTCTGGTCGCCGCGTCATGGGGGCTATTGGGTGGCCACCCGAGCTGACGACATCGACGTCATGCAGACGGACCACGAGCGCTTCTCTTACCGGCACATCACGGTTCCGCCACAGAAGGAGTTTCCGCCGCTCGCGCCATTGGAGTTTGATCCACCGGCGCACGGCCCTTTGCGCGCCATCGTCTCACCGGCATTCGGGCCGAAGCCCATGCAGGCAATCGAAGCTGATCTGCGCAAACTGTCCACCGAGCTGCTCGATAGAATTCAGCCGCAGCACGCATGCGAGTTCGTCGACGCCTACGCGAAACGCCTGCCCATCGTCACTTTCCTGCGTCTCGTCGATCTGCCCCTGAGCGATCGCGAGCATCTGTTGAAGCTGACCGAGATGTCGGTGCGGCCGCGCAGCGACACGGATACCCACCAGGCGTTCATGGGTCTGCACGAATACACACAGAAATGGATTCGAGAGCGCCGCGCGCAGCCCGGATCGGATCTGTTCAGCAAAATCGTGAACGCCACTATCGGCAATCAACCGCTCACCGATGAGCAGACGGCGGGGATGCTCTCCAATGTCATCTTCGGAGGGCTGGACACGGTAGCCGCGGCGCTTTCCTTCACAGCGCGCTGCCTGGCCGAAAATCCCGATGTGCGCGCCGAGCTGCGCGCGGACAAGGCGCTCATTCCAGCGGCGATCGAGGAGTTTCTACGCCGCTTCGGGATCCCCAATACGGGGCGGGAAATCACTCATGATTTCGACTACAAGGGTGTGCCACTGCGTGCAGGTGACATGATCCTGTTGCCCAAGACCCTGCACGGTCTCGACGAGCGGCGCTACCCTCAGCCGCTGCAACTGAACTTCCATCGCGCGCGGAACCTGCACGCCGCCTTCGGAAGCGGGCCGCATCGCTGTCCGGGATCGTTTCTGGCGCGCATGGAGCTGAAGATTTTCCTCGAGCAGTGGCTCGAGCGGATTCCGGATTTCCACATTCCGCCGGGCCAGCAGCCGCGGACCAGCTCCGGCCCGGTGAATGGAGTGCTGTACCTGCCTCTCGCGTGGTGAGGAGGGAACTGACATGTCAGCAAACAAACGGACCAGCGAGGCGCAAAGCAAACCTGCGGGTGAGGCGCAAGCACAGGTGCAGCTGGCGATCGACGCCGCCGTGGCGCATGGAACCGAAATCGGCGTGCAGGTAGCCGCGTATCTCGACGGCGTGCAGGTAGTTGATGCCTGGGGTGGGGTGGCCGACCCGGCCACCGGCCGCAAAGTGGACGGCGAGACGCTGTTCAATGTTTACTCGGTCACCAAGGCGGTGGCGGCAACGGCGCTGCACATACAGGTCGATCGTGGCCTGCTCGATTACAACGCGCCGGTCGCGAGATACTGGCCCGAGTACGCAGCCAAGGGCAAAGAGAGCACCACGGTGCGCGACGTGCTGACGCACCGGGCCTGTGTTCCCCAGATGCCCGCTGACGTCACACCGGAGCGGATGTGTGATTGGGATTGGATGACGCGTGCGATCGCGGCGCTGGAGCCACTCGCACCGCCTGGCACCCGCACCCTCTATCTTTCGATGACTTTCGGATGGATCGTCGGTGAGTTGGTTCGCAGGACGGATCCGCGCCATCGTTCCCTGGGGCGCTTTATCCGCGAGGAGATTGCGCAGCCACTCGATATAACGGATCTGTGGGTCGGTATTCCTGACTCTGTCGAGCCGCGCATAGCAACGCAGGTGAATGACATGCGGCCGATTCCGCCGGAGTACCTTCCGCCCCTGTTTCTGGCCTCGATGCCCGAGCAGGTGGCACTCACTCCAGTGGTGTTCGAGCGCCCGGACGTGCGGCGCGCGGAGGTGGCCGGTGTCGGCGGGATTTTCAACGCTCGCAGCGAGGCGCGCTTCTGGGCGATGCTCGCCGGAATGGGAGAGCTCGGCGGCGTACGGATCTTGTCGCGCCGGCTCGTCGAGACGTTCAACCAGCCCAGGTCACACAGTGACGAGCTCGACCAGGTCATGTTCAACATCCCGGTGCCCATCAGCATGGGGGGCTTTTGGCTAGGTGGGCCGCAGACACCGGTATGCTCGGCAAAGAGTCCGCGGGCACTGTGTCACCCGGGGCAGGGCGGCTCGATCGGTTGGGCCGACCCGGATACGGGCCTGGCCGTAGCCATCTGCCACAATCGGCTGTTCAATGCGAGCACGCCCGAGGAGGATCCGATCCTGCCGATCGCCAACGCGATACGCACCGGGCTCGGATTGTAGGCGGCCGGCGAGGTGCCAGCTCAACCAGGTGAACTCATGACAGGTAGATTACGCGACAAGGTGGCCATCGTGACGGGCGCGGCCTCAGGTATCGGGGCGCAGACCGCGGTTCGCCTCGCCGCGGAAGGCGCCGCGACAGTAGTGGCTGACATCAATCTCGCCGGCGCGCAGCAGCTGGTCGAGCGAATCACGGCTGCGGGCAACGTTGCCGCGGCAGCCCAGGTTGATCTGGGCGATGAGCAGTCGATCACTGCGATGATTGCCTATGCCGTCGAGCGCTTCGGTGGCCTCGACATCCTGGATAACAACGCGGCCGACACCAGGCTGTCGTCGACGCGCGATGTTGGTGTAGAGAACACGGATGTCGAGGTGTGGGATGCGCTGATGCGGATCAATCTTCGCGGGACGATGCTCGCCTGCAAGGCGGCGATTCCTCGAATGCGCGCGCGTGGCGGTGGATCGATCATCAATATGAGCTCCGGATCGGGACTCACCGGCGCGCTCAAGCCCACGGCCTACGGTGTTTCAAAAGCCGCGATCATCTCGCTCACCGAGTATGTGGCGACCCAACATGGCAAGGAGGGGATACGCTGCAACGCGATTGCACCCGGTCTCATCGTGACGCCCTCCACGACTTCGAGCTACGCGACAGGACCCTTCGGGGAGATGATGTTGCGTCATCACCTGACGCCGCGCCTTGGCAAGCCCGAGGACATCGCATCCATGGTCGTGTTTCTCGCCTCGGATGAATCGCAATTCGTCACCGGCCAGGTGATCAGAGTCGATGGAGGATTGCTCTCGCACGCCCCATACCATGCCGACATGGCGCAGATGATGTCCAAATCGTGAGGCGCTGATGAATCCTCAGGTTGCACCACTATTCGCGCCCATCACCGTGCGTGGACTCACTCTGCGCAACCGTATCGTCATGTCACCCATGACGCGCAGTTTCTCGCCGGAGGGCGTCCCGGGAGCCGATGTCGCGGCTTACTACGGCCGCAGAGCCGGTGGCGAAACTGGATTACTCGTTACGGAAGGCGTCGGGATCGATCATCCGGCCGCTCTGGGCGAAGCGGGTCTCGGTGAGTCGGATCTGCCTCACATGTACGGTGCGGCTGCGCTGGCCGGCTGGCAAGCGGTGGTGCAGGCAGTTCACCAGCATCAGGGAGCCATCTTCCCGCAACTGTGGCATCAAGGTGCCATGCGCATGGCGGGCACCGGCCCACATCCCGAGGTTCCAAGTTGCAGACCCTCTGGTGTCTGGGGTCCTACCGACCGTACCACCTCGCTGGCAAAAGAGGACATCCTGAGCCTCGCCGTGGAGACGGCGCCGATGACGGAACAGGACATAGCCGATGTGATTGCTGCGTACGGCAGGAGCGCCAACAACGCCATGCAGGCGGGGTTCGATGGAGTAGCGATCCATGGCGCTCATGGCTATCTGCCTGACAATTTCCTGTGGGAGGAGACGAATCGGCGCACCGATCGCTGGGGCGGTGATCGCAGGCGCCGGTCGCAGTTCACGGTGGAAGTGGTGAAAGGCATCCGCGCGGCCATCGGCCCCGACAAGCCCCTCATATTCCGCTTCTCACAGTGGAAGCAGCAGGATTTCCGTGCCCGGCTGGCCAACACGCCGCAGGAGCTCGCGGAAATTCTCGGCCCCATTGCAGATGCGGGCGTGGACGTGTTCGATGCCAGCGTACGCTATTTCAACCGCGCGGAGTTCGAGGGCTCACCGCTCAACCTGGCCGGCTGGGCCAAGAAAGTCACCGGCAAGCTGAGCATGACCGTCGGCGGCGTGGGGCTGTCGAAGGGCATGTATGACTCGAGACGGGCAGGGGGCGCCGAAGCTGCCTACAACTTCGACCCGCTGCTGGAGCGTTTTGCGCGCGGCGAGTTCGATCTCGTGGCGGTCGGCCGCTCGCTGCTGCATGATCCGCATTGGGCTCGCAAGGTCCGCCTGGGCGAGCATCTCAGTCCGTTCAGTGAAGAGTCGCTCAAAGTGTTGCGTTGAAGGCCGGGAGTTTCAGACATGGGCAAAGAAGGCGATGACAGGCTGCTGACGCAACTCGACGATGCGGGCATTCTTACGGTCACACTCAATCGTCCGGAATCCAAGAATGCCATCGATACAGTGACCCAGCGGCTGATGTTGGAGGCGTTCTACGACGCCTCCCGCAACCCCGCGGTCCATGTCGTGATCTTCAGGGGCGCTGGTCAGGCTTTTTCCTCTGGCGGGGATGTCCGGGTGCTCGGGGCGCCCGACCCCGATGATGCAATCGCCCAGCAGTGGTCATCCGACCCCGTCTGGAATGACCTGGAGTCACGGAGTGATCGCCTGCGTCACTTTATGGATGCCGCGCTGTTGTTGCATAGGATGGGCAAACCGACGATCGCGATGGTACGTGGACCGGCCGTAGGCATGGGCCTGTCGCTTGCACTGGCTTGCGATTTCCGTGTGGCCTCAGACACCGCGTTTTTCATGACCGGCTTCGCGCGCATCGGCATGTGCGGGGACTTCGGCGGCAGCTATTTCATGACCAAGCTGATCGGACCCTCCAAAACCATGGAGCTGTTCATGACGAACGAGCGCGTGAGCGCGGAGGAAGCTGCGAGGCTGGGTCTCGTGAACCGGCTCGTACCCGATGCTGAGCTGGAGACCCGCACGCTCGATTTTGCACGGCAACTGGCGCGCGGACCTGCCGTCGCGCAGCGTTACATCAAGGCAAACGTGCATACGGCGCTCGATCAGACCTTGGAGCAGTACCTGGACGTTGAAGCGCGCAACAACGTTCGTTGCCGGCTGACCCAGGACTGTAAGGAAGCCGTCAGCGCTTTTGCGGAAAAACGTGAGCCACACTTCGTGGGGCGCTGATTCGAGGTGCCGCTCACCCATAACGTATATCGGAACGAGGTTCAGATATTGGTATAATGGATCCCCGCAAGGGAACCCCCGGAGATGCGCAGATGATCGACCCCGCCCGCCAACCGTCCGCAGCCGAAGTGCCTTACCGGATCACCCGCTCCGACCGGATACCCGTGCAGCGCTACTACGACCGGGAGTTCTACGAGCTCGAGCGCGATAAATTGTGGTCGCGCGTCTGGCAGATGGGCTGCCGGCTGGAGGAGATCCCGAACCCCGGCGACTACTCGGTTTACAACATATTCGATCAGTCGGTGATCATCACGCGCGTCGACGCAAACACGGTCAAGGCCTACCACAACGCCTGCCGCCACAGGGGAGTCCAGCTGGTTCAGGACCGCGGCAGCTGTCCCGATGGATTCACGTGTCCGTTCCATGGCTGGCAATGGAAGACCGACGGCAAATGCAAATTCGTTTATTCACCGACCCTGTTCGAGAAAGACCAGCTCAGAGGGCAGGATCTCGCGCTGCGGGAGTGCCGGCTCGAGATATGGGGTGGTTGCGCCTTTATCAACTTCGATGACAATGCGCCTCCGCTGAGGGATTCCATCGAGCCCTTCGCGACGATGCACGATGCCTGGCACGTGGAGTCATTGCGCACCGAGTGGTGGCTGGCGGCGCGCCTGCCCGTCAACTGGAAGCTCGCCATGGAGGCCTTCATGGAGGGCTATCATGTCATGGCGACGCATCCGCAACTGTTGCCGCCCGGAGCAGTCGCGGGGGAGGGGACGATTTACGCGAAGGTACCTCCAGAGATCGCGCCGATGTCGCCTTATCTCACGATGCCCACCGCGCCGATGCCGGGTACGGTGAAGTCGCGTGAGTTCATCGAGATGAACCTTTACTTCATGCGCGTCCTCAACGAAGGTATGGCGGGCATGACCCATGCCAAGGATGTGCGGGTCGCCGAATCGATGGTGGGCACCGAGCTTCCCGAAGACATCATGGGCGCCACTGTCGCATGGCGTAAGAAGCTGAACGATGCCGTGGTGGCGGAGCACAAGCGACAGGGCATGGACATCGGCGATCTCAATGACGTCGATGCCAAACAATTCGCCACGTCGGTCAACTTCTGTTTCCCGCACTATTTTCTGTTGCCTACGTATGGCAGTGCCTCCTCCTACCGCATTCGGCCGCTGGGTCCGGAGGAATGTCTGTTTGAGCTCTGGTCGCTGACACGGTTTCCCCCAGGGGTCACGCCACCAAAGATCCAGACACCGACACCGATGGCGCCGGATGATCCGCGCTGGCCCCCGATTCCGACCCAGGACTTCTCCAACCTGCCACGTCAGCAACGTGGCCTGCACGCGAAGGGATTCGAGTTCATGCGGCTTTCGAGTCAGATGGAAGGCCTCATCGGCAACTACCAACGTCTCATCGATGGGTATCTGGCGGGTCTCGAGTACGAGCGGCTGCTGCCCGCGGCACGGAAGGTTTCCGGTTGCATCGATGTGCCGATCGCGGACCTGGGGTTTTAGGCCTCCGCTGTGTTAGCCGTTCTGTGCAGGAAGCTTGGCTCGCTGGAGGATCTCGAAGTCGCGGACGTTGCGCCTCCGACCGCCGCGGACGGCGAAGTTGTGGTCGATATCCTGGCCTGCGGCCTGAATTTTCCCGACGTCCTGGTGGTGCAGGGCAAGTATCAGAACCGTCCCGAGCTGCCCTTTACGCCCGGCTCCGAGTTCTCCGGAGTCGTAGCGGATGTGGGGCCCGCAGTTACCGGATTCGCCCGCGGCGATCTCGTTTGCGGCAACGTAAGCCTTGGCGCTCTGCAGGAGAAACTTGCAGTGCGGGCCAGTGAGTTGGTCAAGATTCCCGCAGGTGTGGATACCAACGCAGCCGCGGGATTGCTCGTTACCTACTGCACGTCCTTATACGCCCTGCGCGACCGCGGCGGCCTTCGCTCCGGAGAATCGCTATTGGTGCTCGGCGCTGGTGGGGGTGTAGGCCTCGCCGCGGTGGAAATAGGTGTCGCCCTGGGAGCGCGAGTGGTAGCGGCAGCCTCCTCCGACGAGAAGCTCGATGCTGCGAGAATGGCGGGAGCGCACGAGGTCCTGCGGTATTCAGCGGATTTGCGCGACAGTAATCTCCAGAAGGAGCTCGGCGCTCGGCTCAAGGCCAGCGCTGGCACAAGAGGCTTCGATGTGATCTATGACCCTGTCGGCGGCGATTACACCGAGCCTGCGCTGCGGTCCATCGCCTGGCAGGGGCGCTATCTCGTGGTGGGATTTGCGGCGGGCCGAATCCCGAGCATTCCATTGAATCTGCCACTGCTGAAAGGCTGTCAGATCGTCGGTGTCATCTGGGGCGGTGCCTGGAATCATGATCCTACGATCAAGCAGCGCGTCAGCTCCGAGCTGCTGGGCATGTTGGCCGCAGGCCAGCTCAGGCCGCGTATCGGGACTGTGCTGCCGCTCGAGCGAGCGGTCGAGGCACTGAAGCTGTTGGCGCAGCGGCGCGCTGTGGGCAAGGTGATTGTTGCGATTGGCCAACTCAGGCCATGTACCGCTCCAACTCCGGAATGACCTGAAACAGATCTGCGACCAGGCCGATGTCGGCCACCTCGAAGATCGGCGCGTCAGCATCCTTGTTGATCGCAACGATGGTGCGCGCATCCTTGATACCCGTGAGGTGCTGGATGGCCCCGGAGATTCCGATCGCCATATACAACTCCGGCGCGATAATCTTGCCGGTCTGGCCCACCTGCAACTCGTTAGACGCATACCCTGCATCCACGGCGGCGCGGGAGGCACCGACCGCGGCACCCAGCTTGTCCGCGAGGGAGTAGAGGATCTTGAAACCATCCGCGCTGCCGAGCGCACGGCCACCCGAGACCACCCGCGAGGCGGTCTGCAGGTCGGGACGATCGCTCTTGGCCGCCGAGACGGACAGGAAGCGCGTGTGGGTGGGCAGCTCCACGTTGAGCGTCACTTTCTCAATCGGGGCGGCTGCGCCCCCAGGGGCCGCGGCCTCGAACGAGGCGCTGCGCACGGTGCCGACGAGCTTATCGGCGGGATCAGTCTCGACCGTCACGATCGCGTTGCCCGCGTAGATCGGGCGTCGAAACCGGTTCGCGCTTTCCACCGCCATGATGTCGCTGATCTGAGCGGTCCCCAGCAGCGCCGCAACTCGCGGCATCATGTCTTTTCCATAGGTGGTCGAGGCAGCGAGTACGTGAGAGTAATTCTGGGCCAACGCGGCCACTTGCGGCGCCAGGACCGCCCCCAAGGCGGGTTCGTTCGCGGGGTTCTCGACGCTCAGGACGCGCGACACGCCCGTCAGTTGCGCAGCCTGTGCAGCCACGGCATCGGCTTTCGCGGCCAACACCGCAACGACGATCTCGGCGTCCGCAATCCCACAGGCGCAGGTAACGGACTTGGCGGTTGCCGGGTTGAGCTTCGTGCCATCGTGCTCGGCAACAATCAATACTTTCACGGCCATCAGATCAACCCCTTCTTCTTCAGTGCCTCGATCAATTCTCCCGCGTCTTTCACGCGGACACCCTTCTGACGCTGCGCCGGCGGCTCAAACTTTACCAACTTCAAGTGCTGTTTGGCCTCGACGCCCAGAGTATTCAGGGCAAGTGTCTCCAGCGGCTTCTTCTTCGCCTTCATGATGTCCGGCAACTTCACATATCGCGGCTCGTTCAACCGCAAGTCCGTCGTCACCAGTGCCGGCAGGTCTACCTCCAGGGTCTCAAGTCCCGCATCCACCTCGCGTGTGACCCGCGCCTTGCCATCCGACAGCTCCACCTTGGACGCGAAGGTGACTTGCGGACGATTCCACAGCGCCGCGAGCATCGGACCGGTTTGACTGTTGTCATCATCAATGGCTTGCTTGCCGACAATGACCAGGAAGGGTTGTTCCTTCTCAACCAGCTTGAGCAGGGCACGTGCCGCCACCAAAGGCTCGATCACCCCGTCCGCCTGCACGTGCAGAGCACGGTCCGCACCCATCGCCAGGGCAGTCCGCAGCTGCTGTTGGACATCTGCCGGCCCAATCGTGGCGACAACAACCTCTTCGGCACCCCCGCGCTCCTTGATGCGCAGCGCCTCTTCCAGCGCTATCTCATCAAAGGGATTGATGCTCATCTTCACGCCGTCCGTGACCACGCCGGTGCCGTCCGGCTTCACGCGGATGCGCACGTTGTAATCGACAACCCGCTTGATACCAACCAGGATTCGCTTCATTCACCAGCTCCGGGCGCCGTTCATATAGAAGAACAGTGTACCAATATTCGATCGGCAGGTGTAGTCTAGCGGCATGTGACCAGCCGTGCGCGGCCGTCGGAGCGGGCATGCCCAAGATCAAGTTCATCGAGCACAACGGAACCGAGCATCTGATTGCAGCCGATCCCAATCGCAGCGCCATGCAGGCGGCCAGCGACCACATGGTGCCGGGGATCATTGCCGACTGCGGTGGCAACTGTGCCTGTGCAACCTGCCATGTCTATGTCGATGTGGCGTGGGAATCGAAGCTCGCGCCGCCCTCGGAGCAGGAGCGCACCATGATCGAATGTGCGCTGCACGTTCAAGCCAACAGCCGGCTGAGCTGCCAGATCGAGGTCACGCCGGAGCTCGACGGGCTGGTGCTGCGCCTGCCCGAATCGCAGACCTGACGCCAGGCGGCGCAATGGCACAGGGCTTGCGACAGTGCCGACGGCATTCGCGGTCCAACTTCGCCCATGACAGCGGGAATCTGGTGGTTCTTCAGTATGGCCTGTGTCGCGCTGGCACTGGTCCCCGCCGGGGCACATCTGGCAGAACTGCCGCATAAGTTCAGGCTTCCCGCGCACGAGTATCTCGTGGTGCAGCAGCTTTACGCCGGTTGGTCGCTTTTTGGCTCCGTGGTCCTCGGTGCCTTGCTGTGCACAGGTGTGCTCATCGTGCTCGTGCACCGGGAACCGCGGCTGCTGGCCGTGGCAGCGCTCGCATTCCTGTGCATTCTCGCCACCCAGATTGTCTTTTGGGTCTTTACTCAACCTGCCAACCGCGCGACCCGCAACTGGACAGTGCTGCCCGATGACTGGATGCGGCTGCGCACCCAGTGGGAATATTCGCACGCCGCCAGCGCCGTGCTGAATCTCATCGCGTTGTTCGCGCTGCTCTATGCAGCACTGTCGCAGGGGACCGCGCTGTTCCACTAACACCAACAGGGAACGTGTTGCGCAGAGCGTCAAGCTGACACGTCAAAACGAACTGCGCTGCAGCAGTGATCCGATTCACAGTTCGCGCCGTGGATGCTTTGCACGACCTGCAACGGAGGGCACTCTCAATTTCGCAGCGGGATGACTTCCGTTGTGTCCAGCCGTACGGCGGAGATAACTGCAGATGAGAATGAGCGGCGCGCCTGTACTGGCCTGTGTGTTGGTGTCAACGTACGCATGGGCTGATATTGGCGCCGCCTCGACAGGTGAGCTGAAACACATGAGCGTGGAGGAGCTCATGGATATACAGGTGACCTCCGTCGCGCGTCACCCGGAGCCGCTGCGGCAGGCGGCCGCGGCCATTCAGGTCATCACCCGTGAAGATATCCGGCGATCCGGCGCATCCAGCATACCTGAGGCTCTGCGGTTGGCGGGCAGCCTGCTGATCGCACGCAAGACTGCCCACGACTGGGGAATCAGTGCACGGGGTTTCAACTCGTCACTGGCGAACAAGCTACTCGTCATGATTGATGGCAGGACGGTGTACACACCACTGTACTCGGGCGTGTTCTGGGATGCACAGGACTATCTCCTCGAAGACATCGAGCGTATTGAGGTCATCAATGGTCCTGGTGGTACGCTGTGGGGCGCTAATGCTGTCAACGGCGTGATCAATATCATCACGCGCAGCGCCGCAGACAGTCAGGGCCTGTACGCCGAAGGGGGAGGTGGAAATCAGCTTCGAGCGCTCGCCGGGGCGCGTTACGGGGGCGAGCTGAACCCCGATGTCAGCTTTCGGGTCTACGCGAAGTACTTCGACCGCGATGAAGAGGTGTTTCCAGATGGCACCGGCGCCGCAGACGCCTGGCATCGGGCACAAGGCGGTTTCCGGTTTGACTCTGATGCATCGCGCGCGGACACCTACAGCACCCATGGCGATTTCTATACTGGACAGGAAGGACTGGCTACCGGGGGTGCGGCACAAACCGCCGGCGGCAATCTCGTCGGACGCTGGTCGCATGTGTTCACGGGCGATGCGGATTTTAGCCTGCAGTCCTACTACGACCGCACGCACCTGGTGATTCCCATCGTGCCATTTGTCCTGAACGGCATTGAGCTCGCTCCTGCAGGCAACTTGCACGATGACCTCTCGACCTATGACATCGATTTTCAGCACCGTTTCGCCCTGGGAAATCATAATCACATCGTTTGGGGCGTCGGCTATCGCTTCTCCCGCGACGTGGTGGAAAACGCGCCCGCTATCGCGTTCTTCCCGACGACGTTGGATCGCAACCTCTTCAGTGCATTTGTTCAGGACGAGATTGCGCTTGCCGCGCAAGTGGCCTTGACCATCGGCTCGAAGCTCGAGCACAACGACTACACCGGCTTCGAAGTTGAGCCGAACGTACGGCTGCAATGGACGTGGAAGGCCAGCCAGACGCTCTGGTCCGCCATTTCACGGGCGGCGCGCACGCCATCGCGAATCGACCGGGATCTGGCGGAGCCCGCTCCACCGGCTATGTTGATTTTGAAAGGAGGCAGGGACTACGGCTCCGAGTACGTGACCGCCTACGAGCTTGGCTACCGGGGCGAGATCAGCTCGAGACTGACCGGCTCGCTCTCAACCTACTACAATGAGTATCGGGACGTGCGCAGTATGAGCATCACGCCCGGCACGATCATCCCGCTTTTCTTCGCCAACAATATCGCCGGGCACACCGACGGGTTCGAGCTCAATGCGCGCTACCAGGTTGCGGATTTCTGGTTCCTGCAAGTTGGCTACGACTATCTGCAGGAGAGCCTGCACGTCAGGCCCGGACAATTCGATCTCGGCAATGCGCAGAATGAAACGGCCGATCCCCGGCACCAGGCCGCGATCCGCTCAGCAATGAGTCTGCCTGCACACCTGGAGCTGGATGCGTCGCTTCGCTGGGTCGCTGCCTTGCGCCCCCAGAGCGGCCCGGTTACCGCTGAAGTGCCCAGGTATTTCGAGCTGGATACCCGCGTTGGTTGGGTGTTGCAGCGGCTGGAGCTCGCACTCGTCGGCCAGAATCTGCTGCACAAACAGCATGCGGAATATGGGCGCGCCGATCCTGCGCGTGAGCAGATCCGGCGCAGTGTCTACGCGAAGATCTCGTGGCGATATTGACTGTGCGCAAGTTTCCCGCACGGCTGGTGGCCCTGCTGTTGATCACCGCGCGGTGCTGGGCGGGGGCGCCCTCCGAATATGAGGTCAAGGCCGTTTTCCTGTTCAACTTCGCGCAGTTCGTCGAGTGGCCCGCCGCAGCATTTGCTGATGCCCGCTCGCCGTTCGTCATCGGGGTCCTGGGTAAGGATCCATTTGGCCCACAGCTGGATACGGTCGTCCGCGGGGAAACGGTCGGTCACCGCTCCCTCGTCATCGAGCGCTATCGCGACGTTGGCGAGCTGCACAACTGCAACATTCTCTTTATTGCGCGCACGGAACTGGCGCAGTTGCCTCACATCCTCGAGGTGCTCAAGGGCCGGAGCGTCCTAACCGTGACCGATGCCGAGGATGGTGACCCCGCGGGGGTCATGATCCAGCTGGTCAACCGAAGCAATCGGATCAAGCTGCGAATTGATGTGGGGGCGGCCAGGGCGGGCAGCCTCGTGATCAGCTCCAAGCTGCTGCGGCCTGCCGAGATCGTGGGTGGGGAGGGATAGGCCATGGCCAGCAACGCGGCGCCTATCCGACGGACGCTGATGAATGTGCTCTTGCTGACGAGCGGGGCCGTCATGCTCACGACGTGTCTCGCGTTCGGGGCGTATGACTTTCTAACCTACCGACGCCAGGCGTTGCATAACTTGGCGACCCTCGGTCAGGCGATTGCCGCCAACAGCACGGCCGCGTTGGCGTTTGAAAATCCTGAGGACGCCCGGGAAGTGCTGGCTGCACTGAAAGCCGACCCGCATGTCGTTGCCGCAACTCTCTACACTCAAGCTGGCGCGAGCTTCGCATCCTATCCCCCGGCCAGGGCGGGTATCCGGCCAGCCGTAGCACTTCAGGACGGCTATCGCTTCGAAAGTGATTACCTCATCGGAGTGCAGCCGGTCGTGCAGGGGGCGCGGCGGATGGGCACTCTGTACCTCAAATCGGATCTGGGCGCACTCTACGAATGGCTGCAGAGCTTTGGGCTCATTGGCGCCCTGGTTCTCGCTATCGCGTACGTGGTCGCTTACCTGCTGGCGACCCATTTGCAGCGGTACATATCCCAGCCTATCCTGACGCTTACCGACACCGTCAGCGTGATCGCCGAGCAGCGCGACTACACGGTGCGCGCGGCGCGGCCGGAAGGGTACGAATTCGGTCTTTTGACGGATGCGTTCAATCACATGTTGGAACGTGTGGAGGAGACCCGGGCACGACTGCAGAGCCAACTCGGCCGCCTCGATCTGTTGCACCGGATCACTCGGGCCACCAGCGAGCGGCAGGACCTGCCCAGTATTTTTCAAGTCGTATTGCGCAGCCTGGAGGACGAGCTACGCATCGATTTCGGCTGTCTATGCCGGTACGACGCCAAGGCCGACGCGGGGAGTCTGTCGGTGGAGGCAATCGGCGCGCGCAGCCTCGAGCATGCGCTCGAGCCTGTAATCAGCATGCAGTCGCGGATACCTATTGATCAGAACGGGTTGGCTCGATGTGTGGCCGGACACTTGGTGTATGAGCCGGATGTCAGCACGATTGAATTTGCGTTTCCGCAGCGTTTCGCGCGTGCCGGGCTGAAGTCGCTCGTGCTGGCGCCGTTGCTGGTCGAGAAACGGGTGTTCGGCGTGCTGGCTGTCGCGCGGCGGCCCGCGAATGCGTTCAGCAGCGCCGAGTGCGAGTTCCTGCGCCACCTCAGCGAGCACGTCGCGCTCGCCTCGAATCAGGCGCAGTTGCATGGCGATCTGCAGAGCGCCTATGACGACTTGCGGCAGTCTCAGCACACGGCTGCCCAGCAGGAGCGGTTGCGCGCGCTCGGGCAGATGGCAAGCGGCATCGCGCACGATATCAACAACGCAATCTCGCCGATCACGCTCTATACCGAATCTCTACTCGAGCGCGAGCCGAATCTGAGCGACCGCACGCGCGGCTACCTCGTCACGATCCAGCGCGCCATCGAGGATGTCGCAGAGACAGTGTCACGGATGCGTGAGTTCTACCGGGCGCGTGAGCCCGATATGAATCTCGGCCGGGTCGCATTGAACCGGCTGATCCAGCAGGTCATTGACCTTACGCGGGCACGTTGGAGCGACATGCCGCTGCAAAAGGGTATTGTCATCCAATTGCAAAGCGAGCTGTCGGCCGAGTTGCCGGATATCATGGGCGCCGAAGCGGAGATCCGCGACGCGCTCACGAATTTGCTGTTCAATGCGGTGGATGCGATGCCCGAGGGTGGGGTCGTGACGCTGCGGACGGGCGCCAGGCTGACGAAATCCGACGAGGATGCGGTTCCGATCGTGTATGTCGAGGTGGCCGATACCGGTGTGGGAATGAATGAGGAGACGCGGCGCCGCTGTCTCGAGCCGTTTTACACCACCAAGGGCGAACGCGGCACAGGATTGGGACTTGCGATGGTCTACGGCATGGTTCGGCGGCATAGCGCGCAGCTCGACATTGACAGCGTTGCAGGTCAAGGCACCACGATGCGTCTCTCCTTCGTGCCGGCACTGACCACCTCGCTCGTTGCCGAGCATCACCCCACAGCGTTGCACATGAGCCACGGTTTGCGGCTGTTGTTGGTCGATGATGACCCGCTGCTGATCAAGTCGCTGCGGGAGGTTCTGGAGGAGGATGGCCACAGCATCGTGGTCGCAGATGGCGGTCAGAACGGTATCAACACGTTCTGCGCGGCGGTTCAGGGTCCCGAGCCGTTCTCGCTCGTGATCACTGACTTGGGCATGCCGTACGTGGACGGCCGCAAAGTAGCAGCGGCGGTCAAGGCCAGTTCGCCTTCGACCCCTGTGATCCTCCTGACCGGCTGGGGGCGGCGCCTGATCGCGGAAAATGACGTGCCCGCGTGTGTCGATAGGGTATTGAGCAAGCCGCCGCGGCTGATCGAGCTGCGCACGGCGCTTGCCGAGTTGACTCCGGTGAGCACGCAAACGAGGAGACAGGCCCAGTGAACGAATCGGGCACCGCACGGCTTCTCATAGTCGACGACGAAGCGACACTGATGACGGCACTGTGCAAGACACTGGAGCTGGAGGGCTATGCCACCACGGGCTACACCTCTGCCCGCGAAGCCCTGAAGCAACTCGCTGAAGCCGACTTCGACATCCTGCTGACCGATCTGATGATGCCGGAAATGGACGGTATCGCGTTGTTGCGGGCCGCGCAGGAGATCGACCGGGATCTGGTGGGGATCGTGATGACAGGCCATGGAACGATTGACACGGCGGTCAAGGCCTTGCAGTCGGGTGCGCTCGACTATGTGCTCAAGCCGTTCAGGCTCGATAATCTGGTTCCGGTCCTTGCCCGTGCGCTGTCGGTCCGCCGCCTTCAGGCCGAGAACATTCGTCTTCGCGAGACGCTCTCGATCCATGAGCTCGCGCGCGCGATCACACGGGGGTTGGAACATCAGGAGATAGTACAACGCACGCTTGCCGCAGCAATGCAACAGCATGATGCCGGTGTCGTTTGCATACTGGTGCCGGCTCCGGATGGCCGCACGCTGCGTGTAGCCGGGTCGCACGGTCTCGACTCCGCCGGGGCCGCCAATGAACCTGTGGCGCTCGACCGCTCAATGTCAGACTGGGTGGCGCGCGCGCGCGAGCAGTTGGCCGCCTGGGACGGTTCCGGTCCCTTGCCGGCCGTGTTTGAGCCACCCTTCGCGGGCCGCCAGCGTCGGGTGGCGTTGCCGATGATGGCCAGTGGCAATTTCTACGGCATTCTTGAATTCAGCTCCCGCGCAGCCCAGCGCCGCCTGAGCCCTGGCCAGGTGAAGGCGCTGGATATCCTCGCGAATACGGCGGCATCCGCCTTTGAAGCGGACTCACTGCTGAGTCAGCTGCGAGCCATGAATCAGGATCTGGAGCGGCGCGTGCAGGAGCGCACCCTCGAGCTGGAGGCAAGCAATGCCGACCTCGAGTCATTCTCGTATTCGGTGTCACACGATCTGCGGGCTCCCTTGCGCGCCATCGATGGCTTCTGCCAGATCCTCGTGAGTGACTACACGAGCGCGATTCCGGATGAGGCGCGCGATTTCCTGGCCAAAGTATGCGCGGCCGTCGCACGCATGCAGCATCTCATCGATGACCTCCTTCATCTGGCGCGCTTCAGCCGCCAGCCATTGGCAGCACAGCGTGTTCGCATGACGGACCTGACACGCCGCGTGGCATCGAGTCTCGAGGACAAGAATCGCCGCGTGCAGTTCGAAATCGCTGCCTTGCCCGATTGTCAGGGCGACAGCTCGCTACTGGAGCAGGTGCTGACAAATCTTCTCTCCAATGCCTACAAGTTCACCGCCACCCGCGATCCAGCGCGGATCGAAGTGGGCGCCTTCAGGCAGGACAATGAGCAGGTGTATTTCGTCCGGGACAACGGTGTGGGCTTTGACATGCGATACGCGGACAAGCTGTTCGGGGTGTTCCAGCGAATGCATAGCCAGGCGCAGTTCCCGGGAACCGGTATTGGACTGTCCATAGTTCATCGCATCATTCGCCGTCACGGCGGGCGCACCTGGGCGGAGAGCCGGCCACAAGAAGGAACTACGCTGTACTTCAGCCTGCCGCTTGTGACGGAGGCGGCCCCGGCGTGAGGCCCCACCCAAGCGGAGCCCGACACACTGCCGGCATCTCACTTGTCTGTACGTCGGGTATTGCCCAGCAGGTACCGCGGCCCCGGCCCCAAGCCCGCCGCTGCGTCCGCAGGATTGGCCAACTGGCACTGCTTGAGCGACAGGCAGCCGCATCCAATGCACTGCGTGAGCCCCGCGCGCAGGCGCTCCAGCTCGGCAATGCGTTCGTCGATCTTCCGGGTCCAGCTGCTGGATAACCGGGCCCAGTCCGCACGGTTAGGGACCCGGTTGTCGGGCAGCTTCGCCAGCTCGATGGCGACTTCGTCCAGGGACAGGCCCATCTTCTGGGCAAACACAATGAATGCAATCCGCCGCAGAGCCGCTCGCTCGTAGCGGCGGTGACCCGAGCCGGCGCGTTCGGACCTGATCAGGCCGCGCGTCTCGTAGAAACGCAGGGCGGAGGAGGCGACCCCGCTGCGCCGGGCAACCTCGGTAATCGTCAGAAGATCGGCCATGCGCAACAGATTAGCGCGCTGCGCACTTGACTTCAAGTTCACTTTAACTTGTACCTTGGGCTCCAGGACGAACTTACGTGCTTGGAGACACAAATGACAGTCCATGATGGTGTACTTGCTGACTTGGAGCCCCGGGGCAGAGCCATGGCTGGTGGCCCGGTACCGCGCGCGCAGCCCCTCGCGCGCCGCCGGGTGTTAGTTACCGGCGCAACTGCAGGCCTGGGGCTGGCCCTGGTTCGCGAGCTGTTAGGCCGCGGCGCTGACGTCGCCTTCGTGGCCCGGAAGGCAGATGGGGTCGTGCGTGTCGCACAGGAATTTGGGCGGTCTCACGGTGTGATAGGGGACGTTTCAAACAAGGAGGACATACACCGCATAGCGCTACAGGTACTCGGCGCGCTTGGCGGGTTGGATATTCTCATCAACAACGCGTCGGACCTCGGTCCGACACCGCTGCAGCTACTCGCTGATACCGAGTGTGAGGACTTTGAGCGTGCGCTGATGACAAATGTCATGGGGCCGTTTCGCTTGACGAAGGTTCTGTTAGGGTCACTGGCCGCCGCGGCGCGGGAGACGGGTGGTGCGGTCGTGCTCAATGTCTCCAGCGACGCTGCCGTGACGCCGTATGCGCGCTGGGGCGCCTACGGAGCAAGCAAAGCGGCGCTCCACCACCTGACGCGGATCTGGGAGCAGGAGTTGGCCAGCTCGAACATTCGGTTCATTTCGTTGGACCCCGGTGATATGGACACGGCTATGCACGCGGCTGCCGTGCCCGACGCCGACATCGCATCGCTGAAGCGCCCGGAGGCTGCCGCCCGAGAGGTTGCAGACGTGATTGCGGCGGCACTGCAAGACAGTTCGTCCGCAATTGGAGTTCCTCATGTAGCGGAGGGTGCATGATCGCGGCTAGTGAACCGGTCCAACGGCGGCCGGACGCAAAGTTGTTGCTTATTCGCAGCGGAGGGTCGATCGAACACTGGCCACGCTCCGCATTGGCGAGCTTGTTGCGTCCCGGTGATCTGGTCGTTGCAAACGATGCAGCCACGTTGCCGGCCAGTCTATTCGGAACGCATCTGCCCACCGGCCGGTCCATTGAGGTGCGCCTGGCCAGCCGCGGGTCGCTCGATCCGGCGAAAGTGAATTGCTTCTTTGCAGTTCTCTTTGGGACGGGCGACTTCCGAATACGTACGGAGGACCGGCCGTCACCTCCCGCGGTTGCACCCGGTGACCGCCTACAACTCGGGCCGTTGCACGCAACCGTGGAAAGCCTGCAGGATCATCCGCGCCTGATGCTCCTACGCTTCGACGGATCTGCTCACGACATCTGGGCTGGGTTCGCGCGCCATGGGAAGCCGATCCAATATGCGCACGTCAATGCACCTCTGGCGCTGTGGGATACGTGGACTCCCATAGCCGGAAATCCGGTGGCTTTCGAGCCACCGTCAGCCGGATTTGCTCTGAGTTGGGACATGTTGGGCTCAATGACGCAGAGGGGCGTCCAGTTTGCAACGCTCACTCACTCGGCAGGTTTGTCGTCGACGGGTGATGCACAACTCGATGCGCGACTACCTTTTGATGAACCCTATCGAATCCCTGCCTCAACCGCCGAGGCGATTGCTCGGGCCAAGGCGCGTGGGGCGCGGACGGTGGCGGTTGGCACAACCGTGGTTAGAGCCCTTGAACATGCAGCCGTTGATGGCCACGTCACGTCGGGCATCGGGGTGGCGACCCAGAGAATAGGGCATGCAACGCGGCTTCGCGTGGTCGATGCCGTGCTCTCCGGCACCCACGAGAAGGGCACTAGTCACTATGAGCTGCTGCGTGCCTTCGTCTCAATGGGGACGCTTACACGCATGGAGCAGCAGCTCGAGTCTCACGGCTACCGCACGCATGAGTTCGGTGACTCGATACTGGTGGAGAAGGCCATCGTTTCCGCCGTGTTCTAAGTCGAAGCCTCAGCTCTCCGGGCTTCGTGCCCTTGGGGTGTACCCCGGGTAGCGAGCCACGAGCCGAACAGAATCAGTACGAATGCCACCGCTCCGCCAACGCCCAGGTGCTCGTGGAGTATCAACATTCCCAGGAGTGTCGCGACGATCGGATTGATGTACGTGATCACAGATGCGCGCGATGCGCCGGCATGGCCCACCAGATAGAACATCAAAAGCATCGCAGTTGCCGTACACACGAGTCCAAGCACTGCAATGGACGACAAGGCGAGACTCGATGGCATGGAAGCAGGGAATGTGAGCACGGCGGGAATGAGCAGTAACAGGCTCGCAGTAAGCAGGCTGGCCGCAATCGGACCGAGCGAATCGATCTCACTCAGGTGCTTCTGAATGATCAGGGGCCCGATCGCATAGCCGATCGTGGCAAGCAACATGCATCCGACGCCTGCCCACTGCAAAGGTGTCGATATCGTCCCCAAACCCAGCAACGCCACGACGCCAAGCAGGCCAATCGCAAGGCCTAGCAGGCGCCAGGTGCCGAGGCGCTCATGCAGGCCGAAGAACCGCGATATCAGCGTAATGGTCAACGGGACGCCCGCGATCAGGATTCCCGTGACCGAAGAGTCGATCCAGCGCTCGCCGATTGAGATTACTGCAAAGGGCACCACGAACTCGGCTATGGAAAAGGCGAGAATGGCCATTTTGTGAGAACCCAGTGACCGCAGCGCGCCCCTGTGCCACGCGATTGGCAGCAGGACCAGGGCAGCCAGTGTGATGCGGCTCCAGGCCACCACGAATGGCGAGACCTCCTGCACCGCCAGCTTGATGAAGAAGTAGGGCACTCCCCAGATGATTCCCAGCGCAGCGAACGCGCACCATGCTCTCCAGCTCACAGTCGTCCTTTCAAAGCGCAATACATGGGACCTGCAGTTTCGCTTCTTTACACTTACTGCGCAAACACGAGTTGGACCTCACTGCAGAACCGCTCTTTCGCCCCCTCGCTCGACACGAACGTGCTGGCCTTCTTCAGCTCCTCGACGAGTGTCTTGCGCGGAACCTCGGTACCTGAGCTTATCGAGCCGTGCTTACCGGCCTTGGTGGAGCAGAGAGTACCCAGGCGTCCTTGCTTACCGGGAGCACCCTTGTTCCTGAAGAGGCCCCACAGGGGTTTGGGAGTCGCATTGAGGCTTCCATGGTGTCCCACCTTATAAACGTTGACGTCCCTCAGCAGTTGAGTCCACTCGGGTCTGCTCAGAGCGTAAGCCCAGTTTTCGATCTGAGCGTCACCCGGAAGCAGGATTTTATGCTTGCCCACTTCCAGCAGCAGGATCACGCTGGTGTTGTTCATCACACTGTCGAGATCGCGCACCAGGCCGAGCAACTGCGCCGCGTGAATCTGCCGGGATTGTTCCACGAACCAACGAACACTCGGCGGCAGTGCACGGACCCGGGACTTTCGGGGCTTCACACCCGCGGCAGGGAGCGGCTTTCTCATGGCGAAGTTCTGCGCTCCCCAGAAGGCCCGAAACTGCCAGAAGTTGTCCGGGTCACGCGACCGCTGCCTGCGGATGGCGTTGCTTTGCTGGATGGTGGGAGGCCCCAGGACCGTGCACTTCACACCCGGAAGTACATTCAACTTCATCCCGGCGCTGACGTAGTAGGCTTTCCCGCGTCTGCCCATCTCCATGAGATTCCTGACCGCGGAAGCATTCTTGATGTTGTCCTCGCCCAGGAAGTGCAGTTGCTTGAGTGTTTGTGACCCCGCCAGATCCTGCCGTGCCGCCAGGCGCGTAATCGATTCGGCGACACTGTGCATGTCTTGCAGCGAGCCGAGAAAATGCGCCGTCACCTGTTTCGGGTCCGCCTTGCCGGACGTATAAACGGAGGCGGTCGCGCTCATCGCGTTGACCTTGGCGCGCGGGTCCTCGGTCCAGGGCTGGATCACGTACCTTGGTTTCAGTGATGCGATGATCTTGCCTGTCCCTGCAGCGGTGGAAAAACCGCTGATATGATCGCGGTGCCGATGAGTGGCAACTACGACATCGAGCTTGCCTTCGCAAACGGCCTCGATGTCCTTCGCAACTCGTTCCATATAGTTGGAATTCTTACCGGTCTTCGGGACGTGCTTCGGGGCGGAGGTGCTGCCGTAGTCCACGAGCATGTGGCGCGCGGTCCGCGGGTAATTGAAAGTCAGCAGAAAACAGTCTCCGAATCCAACGTTGTACATACGGAGCGTCACGGAGGTGGGTGCGGCCGCCATACGCTACTCCTGGTACTCGGACGAATAGTTACCGGCGACGGATCTATACCAGTCCGTGGCTCGCCTCACGTGCAGCCGCGAGAACGCGCGGTCTTTGCCTGCGCCTGGCGCAAAGCCACCGTGATCCCACAGATACGCCAGGCGAGCTGACTGGCGGGTCGTGTCCATGATCGACTTTCCGATGTTGTACTTGATGTGCCCGTACTCGTCGAAAATGACGGCATTGCCTCCATAGAGGATGACTTCCGTCTCCGGTGGCATATCGGGCGGTCTTCGAATGCCGAGTCGCGACAACTCACGCGCGTAGAGTTTCAGTTGCTGGTGGTATTCGGCAACCGTCTCGCGCAAGGTAAATCCGTCGCGCCCGATTCGTGTGCAGGGGCGCACGGACAGTACCCGGGTATGTGCCTCGTTCTGGAGTTTGAAGGCAACCCGGTTCTCCCACAGAAAGCGGAACAGCTCATCCGGGTCCGACTTCATGTTCTCGAAGTGTGTCCGGTCGTAGAGGAAGACGCTCTTTTCGGGAGGGGGATCCCAGGAGCCTTTTTGCCGCTCGGCGCCGCCCTTGGAGGTCGGGAAGATCCCATAGCTGGTGAAGGCGCTGAGCAGGTGCTCTCGCAGGGCGTATTTGGCGTCCGCGGGATTCAGCTCGGCGTCAACCGTCAACAGGGCACTCGCGAAATCACTGAATTCGATATCCGTGGGCGGACAGTAGTCGATTGCCCGAATGCAG